>Ga0210033_1005052_pt1 | contig 9854 bp, 7 predicted proteins | sample CryGeymeta201501_FD_185465 | JGI IMG/M metagenome (GOLD analysis project Ga0210033, IMG submission 185465) | Groundwater microbial communities from Crystal Geyser aquifers in Utah, USA - Crystal Geyser metaG 2015-01 (SPAdes) (version 2) | ecosystem: Environmental > Aquatic > Deep subsurface >... | reverse complement strand
AGGCATGCTAAAACGGTGCTCCTTATTCGTCGCACCAGCATCCCCGAGGGGAGAGCGGGGCACCCACGAAGTGGGTCGTGGTGAGGGGGCTAATTTATGAGGCTTTTTACCTTTACAAGAAAAAGTCATTATGGTAAAGTTTGGACGTGGAAAGTCATAAAAATATCGCAAAAGCAGCCGGAATTATTGCTTTGGCGACAATTTTCTGCCGGATTGCCGGATTAGGCAGAGAGGTGATCACCGCAAACTTCTTTGGTACCGCCCTGGTTTACGATGCCTTCCTGATTGCCTTTATGATTCCTAATTTTTTGCGCGGGCTCTTTGCCGAAGGTGCGCTTTCCACCGCGTTTATTCCGGTTTTCACCGGATATGTAACGACCGAAAAAAAAGAGGAAACTGAAAAGATAGCCTCAATCGCTTTTACTCTTTCTCTGCTGGCAACTTTGTCCCTGGTAATTTTAGTAATTTTGGGAATTTTTATTTCCTCCCGTTTCTTTCATTTCTCCGCTAAGGTTGTTCTTATCTTGAATTTACTTAAAGTTACTCTACCTTATCTCATCCTGATTTCTTTAGCCGCAGTGGTCATGGGAATTCTGAATTCCTATCAGCATTTTGTTACTCCTGCATTTGCCCCCATTATGCTTGATCTCTGCTGGATTGGGGCGATTTTTTTCCTCTGCCCTTTATTCGGGGAAAGTCTGGAGAAACGAATCTTTGGATTGGCAACCGGCGTATTAATTGGAGGATTGGGGCAATTCTTGATTCAGTTACCCGCGTTAAAGAGAAGAAATTTAAGGATTCGCTTTAATTTTAATTTCCGGCATCCCGCCATCAGGCGAATGGTGATTCTTCTGGCTCCCTCTGTTATTGGGGTAGCGGTGACCCCGATTAATATTTTAGTAGATAGTTTTCTGGCGATAAAACTCGGTCCGGGGATGGTTTCTTCCCTCTGGTATGCCAATCGTCTAATGCAACTTCCCCTGGGTATCTTTGGAGTGGCTATGGCTACCGCAACCTTGCCGACCCTCTCCGGTTATTTCGCTAAAAGCGAGATAGGAAAATTAAAAGGGACTTTATCCTTTGCTATCCGTAACACTCTTTTTATCATTATTCCCTCCAGCGTTGGTTTGATTTTACTGCGGCGGCCAATCATTTCCCTTTTCTTTCAGCGCGGGCTTTTCAATACGCTATCCGCAGAGAATACCGCTTTTGCTCTGCTCTTTTATGCTTTAGGGCTTTTTGCTTATGCCGCCTCCATTATTGTGGTCAGAGGATTTTATAGTATCCAGGATACTAAAACACCGGTGAAGGTTGGGCTCTTTTCTATTCTGGCCAATGTCATCTTTGACCTTATCTTGATGGTCCCATTAAAGCAGGGCGGGATTGCTCTCTCCACCGCTCTTGTCGGGATGGCCAATCTTGCGATTTTATCCTTTATTTTAGCCAAAAGGCTTAAAGGCTTAGATGGCAAAAAGATTTTTTCCTCTTTCCTGCAAACCGTTTTTATCTCGGGGTTAATGGGAATTCTGGTCTGGTTCTCCTTGTTTTTTTGCCGGAGAGCGGCAATGCCGGTTTTAAACAGCCGATTTGCTTTAGTATTTATTCCTGCTATAATAGGGATTGTTTCCTATCTGCTTTTTTCGCATCTTCGGGGAAGAGAGGAAATTAGGTCATTGCGAGCGTAAGCGAAGCAATCTCGAGATTGCCACGTCGTCCCCCCTGTCCGCCCAATCTTCACTGGCGGGCAAGAAGGGGGGACTCCTCGCAATGACTGTGTCAATTGAAGAAAAATGAATCCGATACTTTTGATAGTTGTTTTGGTGGTTTTGTTTTTTTCTATTATTATCCATGAATGCAGTCATGGTTATGCGGCTTTGCTCTGTGGGGATGATACGGCAAAGATAATGGGAAGGTTAACCTTGAATCCTCTGCCTCATATTGACCCGATGGGAACAATCTTTTTTCCACTTTTTCTCTTACTTATTCACTCTCCTATCTTATTTGGATGGGCAAAGCCGGTGCCGATTAATCCTTATAATTTCAGGGATTATAAAAAAGGGATTCTTTTTACCGGGATTGCCGGACCTTTAAGCAACATCCTTTTAGCCATTGTTTGCGCTTCTCTTTTCCGCGTGTTTAACCTGCAAGCCAATTCGCGGTTTGGCATTGTTTTGTCTTACGCCTGCCTGATTAATCTACTTTTAGCCATCTTTAACCTCATCCCTATTCCTCCTCTGGATGGTTCCCGGGTAGTCAGCGGACTTTTGCCGGCCCATCTGGACGCTTCCTACCGGAAATTGGAGCGTTTTGGGATTTTCATCGTAATGTTCCTTTTTATCTCCGGGCTGTTTAATGTTATCTGGAGGATTGTGGAAGTTTTAGGCGCAATTCTCTTGGGAACAATGATAAGTATTTAGGAGGGAAAATGGTAGAGGAAAAAATGTCACAATCGGAAATGCAGTTTATTCAATTTGTCTCGATGCTTTCCAACTCGGCGATGCAGCATTTAGGCAAGTTCATCAATCCGGTGACCGGAAAGATTGAAAAGAGTCTGGAGGCCGCAAAAGCCACGATTGACCTTCTGGCGATGTTCAAGGAAAAAACAAAGAATAACCTTACCAGGAGAGAGGAAGAGACGCTCAACAACTCTTTGGCAAACTTACAGTTGAATTATGCCGATGAGGCAAAAAGAGAAGAGGAAAAGAAGAAAAGTGAGGCAGCAAAACCTACAAGCGAAACTAAAAACTCTTCCTGATTCCCCCGGGGTTTATCTTTTTAAGGATAAAGGAAACAAAGTTATCTATATCGGGAAAGCCCTTTCTTTAAAAAAAAGGGTATCCAGTTACTTTCAGCAGGGGTCCTTTGAGCCAAAAATCAGCCAACTTATTCGTTATCTTGCCGATTTTGACTACATCCCTTTGTCTTCAGAACCGGAAGCATTCCTCCTGGAAGCCAGATTAATTAAGGAATTCCAGCCCAGGTATAATCAAAGAGCCAGGGATGACAAGAGTTACCCTTTTTTAAAAATCACCAAAGAGAAATTCCCTTCCTTTACCATTGTTCGGGACCCAGGGAGATTTCGTAACCATCACCCTCCCCCTCACCCCTCCCCTCGGGGGAGGGGAACAGAGGGGAGGGGGGCGTTTTATTTTGGTCCCTATACAGATGTTATTGCTCTGCGGTCTGCCTATCGCTATATCAGAAATATCTTTCCTGTCCGCCGCTGCGGGAGAAAGATTAATCCGGAGAAGAGAACCCGGCTCTGCCTTGATTTTCATCTGGGCAGATGCAAAGGGCCCTGCGCGGGGAAAGTAGGGGAAAAAGAATACCGGAGTTTAGCAGATTCCCTGACTCTTTTCCTGAAAGGGAAATATCAAGAGACGATTAGACGACTAAAAAAATTGATGAGAGAAAAAGCGGAAGAGTTAAATTTTGAAGAGGCGGCGCGATACCGAAACTGGATGGAAGCGATGAAGAGAATGAAGCAGGGGGAGGCGCATCCCTGTGGGGGTTCGATTCTTGTAGCAAATCAGGCAAAGCAAGCTTTGCCACTACATAGACAAAATAAATATGTAGTTGCCGAGTTTACTCGGCTAATTTACTTAAATCAACTCAAAAAAGTTCTTTCTTTGCCAAAATTACCGCAGCGGATTGAGGCGGTTGATATTTCTAATCTCTCGGGAGATAAAGCGGTCGGTAGCCTTGTTTGCTTTGAAAATGGCAGACCCCAAAAGGATGGCTACCGGAGATTTAAGATTAAAAGGGTTTCCGGAATTGATGACTATAAGATGATGGCCGAGGTAATCGAGAGACGCTACAAGGAAGGAAAAAATCTTCCCGACCTTCTTCTCGTCGATGGGGGAAGAGGGCATCTTTCGGTGGTAGTGCAAAAATTGGCCAGGATGGGTTTGTTTTTCCCGGTGGCCGCTTTAGCCAAGAGGAAAGAGGAAATCTTTCTCCCCTATTCTTCCGCGGCCCTGATTTTGAAAAAGAATTCGCCGGCCTTGCGTCTTCTGGAAAAAATCAGGGATGAGGCGCACCGTTTTGCCATCTCTTACCATCGGCAATTGCGGAGGAAAGCTTTAAAGGAATCCAGCCTTGATGGAATAAAGGGCATTGGCGAACAAAGAAAGAAAAAACTTCTTTCGTATTTTGGCTCGATTGCTAAAATTAAAGAGGCTAAAGCCGAGGAATTAAAAAAATTGGGACTATCTGAAAAATTAAGCCGGAGAGTAGTTGAATTCCTTAACCAGATAGTGTAAACTTTAAGCTAAAGGAAAAAATGACAAAATTGATTAAAATTTTAATGGTAAGTTTCTTATTTTACAGCGGGTGTTGCTCAAGCGCCATTAGGGCAGATAATCAAGAAACCTTCTCGCCGATAGAAAAGATATTCCTTGACGAATCAAAAGAGGCGCTCCGGCAATTTGGCTATGATATTTTTGAGAGTAAGGCTGGTTTTATTGCTCCTACGGATATTGCGGTAGGGCCGGATTATCTTTTAGGCCCGGGTGACGAAATAGTGATTAATCTCTGGGGTCTTTTTGAAGAAGCATACCGGGAAACAATTGACCGGGACGGCGCTATCTTTCTCCCTAAATTGGGCAAAATTACCTTAAGCCGAAGAACTTTTTCCGAGGTAGAGAAAAACCTCAAGGAAAAATTCAACCAATACTATAAGAATGTTCACATCAGCATCACTTTGGGGAAAATAAGAACGATTAGAATCTTTGTCATCGGTGAGGTGAAACAACCCGGCAGTTACCAGATGAGCGCACTTTCTAATCTGCTTGATGCACTTTGTTTAGCCGGCGGGCCAAATAAGACAGGTACTTTAAGAAACATTAAGCTTATAAAAAAGGAAGGGCAAAAACTTTCTTTTGACCTTTATCGTTTTTTACTTTCCGGAGAGAACGAGGGAGATTTTTACCTTTCCTCAGGAGATACTGTTTTTGTTCCTTCCGTCGGGTCGGTTGTTGCCATTAGCGGTAAGGTGAAAAGACCAGCGATCTATGAACTAAAAGAAAAAACACCTTTAAAGGATTTAATCGAAATCGCCGGTGGTTTTTTGCCCTCAGCCGAGATTTCCCGCATTCAGATAGAACGAATAGAAAATTTTCAGAAAAAGGTTCTGCTTGATGTTGACCTTTCTCCGCAGATTAAAGAAGAGTCGCTTAATATTTTGCTGAAGGATAATGACTTGGTAAAAGTCTTTTCTATTGAAAAGAGAATCTATGACCGCATCTCTTTGGAAGGACTGGTCAAACATCCAGGAAATTATCAACTAAAACCATTGATGCGTTTAAGGGAATTTCTTGCCCCGGAAGAACTTTTGCCGGAAGCGTCCCCGGATAAAGCGGAAATAATTCGGCTGAAAGAAGATGGTTCAACCGAAATTATTGGATTTTCTCCGGAAAAATTATTTAAAGGCGATAAAGAAGAAAACATTGCCCTGAAACGTTGGGACCGTATCGTGATCAGATCCGCCTGGGAATCGCTATCCAAAGTTCAAATAAAGGGAGAGGTTAAATTTCCCGGTCAATATACGGTTAGAAAAGGGGAGAAATGCAGTTCTTTAATCCAGCGGGCCGGGGGATATCTGCCGGAAGCTTTTTTATCGGGAGCAGTTTTCACCAGAGTATCGGTTAAGGAAAAGGAAAAAGAAAGACTAAAGGAATTTATTCAGCGACACACAATTATTTTAGAAAAAGAAAAAAATGGGGCTACCGATGAAGAAACAGGCTTAATTGCCGAAGGAGAATCTCTCTTGAAAGAACTAACCGGGAAAGTTCCATTAGGAAGAATAGTTTTTCACTTGAGTTCTCTAAAAGAATTTAAAGGTTCTGCCGATGACTTGATTTTAGAAGATGGGGATACAGTTTACATTCCCAAGCCGCCGGCGGCAATATCAATCTTAGGCGAGGTAAATAATCCCACAGCCATCTGTTATCAGGAGGGGAAAGACATCAATTACTATTTGGAGAAGGTTGGTGGTTTCAGTGAGCATGCTGACAAAAAGTATCTTTATATTATCAGGCCGGATGGGACTGCAATAACCAAACCCTCTCTGATTGGCCGGGGGGATACTATTATCGTCCCGCAAAAGATCAGAACAAGAACCGGAAAAATTATCAAGGATATTATTCAAATGATTTATCAGATTAGCGTAGCCGCTTCTTGATTTTAATCTTATGGATAAAAAAGAAAAACGGAAAGGTAAAAACAGTAAAGATCATAAAAATAGAAAAGTTTTTATAAACCATAGTCGTTTTTTGCTTATTTTATATGGAGTAACTCTCGTCATTACCCTCTTGCTAAGTCTTGTTTTGCCCAAGGTATACCAGGCCACCACCACCGTTTTTAGGCCATCGGAGAGCCAGACGAGTTTGGAGTGGCTTAAAGCTGCTTCTACCGCGAAAGGGTTTGTTTCTCTCTTAAGCACCAATGTTGAGTTATTTCTCTCCATTTTAAAGAGTCGTTCTATGGAGGATGAAATTATCAGGAAGTTTGATTTATTAAAGGTTTACCATCTCAGAGATATGCAGGAAGCGCGGGAAGAGATGAAAGATTATGTCAAAATCGGTATTTCCAGGGAAAAGGTAATTAGCATTGCTGTTTGTGACCGGGACCCAACCAGGGCTGCCGCAATCGCCAACTTCTACGTGAAAAATCTGGATAAAACCATTCAAACTCTAAATATTAGTAGCGCCAAACGCAACCGATTGTTCATCGAAGAAAGGCTGGAGCAAACCATTAAAACTTTAAGTAGCGCAGAGGAGGAATTGAAGAATTTCCAGATTAAGGAGAAAGTGGCCGTGAGCAAAGACCTCTCCCGGCTCTCCGAAATCGCTGGTGAGTTAGAAGGGAGACTAGTTAGCGCCAAGGTAGAATTAGAAATCCTGAAAAAATACACTACCGTCAGCCATCCTGAGGTTCTTAAGTTAAAGCACAAGATTAGCGAAATCCAGAAAGCGCTGGTTCAATTACCGGCCAGCGAAGAAAAACTTTCTAAACTGCTGAGAAAGGTCAAGACTCAGGAAACGATTTATACTTTTTTAACCGACCAATTGGAACAGGCCAAAATTGCTGAGACGAGGGATACTCCTATTGTTCAAGTTCTTGATTATGCCATTGCCCCGGATAAACCCTACCGACCTGATATAGAATTAAATTTAGGAAGAGCAAGTCTGGTGGTTCTGCTTTTGGGGTCTATACTTTTCTTTGTTGATGCCCTTCAATATCTCGGCACTTAAATTTACAATATAGGAATCCCCTTTTTGGACGCAGATAAACGCAGATTTACAGGATTAAATCATTAAAAGAAATCCCATATGTCATTCTGAGGTCATAGACCGAAGAATCTCTCTTTACGAATGGGATTCTTCACTTCGTTCAGAATGACACTTTTTGTCACTTTGATATTATTTCTTTATCCTGATGTTATCTGCGAAAATCCGCGTCCCATTAATTTAAGATGAAAATTTTCCGGCGATTATTGTCCTATTTAGAGCCTTACCGTATTTTTCTGATTGTTAGTTTAGGGGCCGCAACCATATCTACTCTGGTCGCTCTTGGTCCACCCTATCTGGTTAAATTGCTTATTGATCAGGTGCTTATCCAGAAAAATCTTCCTCTTTTGAATTATATTATCCTGGGTCTTATCGCTCTTTACCTTTTACACAGCGGACTTACTACTTTGAGGATTATTTATGTCAACAAGGTGCAACAGGGCTTAATTTTTGATTTACGCAATGAGGTGCATCATCATTTGCAAAGGCTTTCCCTTTCTTACTTCGAGAAGAGACAAAGCGGCAGAATTACCAGCAGGGTGATTAATGATGTGGAGACTTTGCAGGCGATTGTCAGCAGCGGAGCAGTAATCTTTACCATTGCCCTGGTAACTCTATTGGGTTCTTTGATAATCCTGATGCGTTTGAATCTTAAACTGACCCTTTTGGCAATGATTCCTATGCCTGCGATTACTTTTCTGGTAGTTATGTTCAGTAAAAAAGCACATCGGCGTTATCGTCAGATGAGAAGAAGATTAGCCGATATCAATGCTATTCTGCAGGAAAATATTCTTGGAATCCAGGTGACTAAGTCTTTCCGGCGGGAAAAACTCAGGGAAGAGAAATTTATTCATAAGGGTGAAGGTTATTATCAGGCGAATATGTCGGTGATTAGGATTTGGTCGGTTTTTTTTCCTCTCATTATGTTTGCCAGCGCTTTAGGCACGGTGATTGTCCTCTACTATGGCGGGAGAGAGGTTATTGCCGGTAATCTCAGTATCGGCGGATTAGTGGCGTTTGTTTCCTATCTTGGCCTTTTCTACGCCCCCATTAACCAATTGAATGAAGTAAATAATATATTCCAGCATGGACGCGCCGCCGGGGAAAGAATTTTTGAAGTTGTTGACACTATTCCGGAGAAAGAGAAGAAAAAGGCAATTATTCCTCCTTCTTTTTTAAAGGGGAAGGTTGAATTTGATAAGGTGAGTTTTACTTATGAGAAAGGCAAGAAACAAAAGGAAGTCTTGCATCAAGTTAGTTTTACGGCAAATCCCGGCGACCTTATTGCCTTTGTGGGAGCTTCCGGTTCGGGAAAAAGCACCATTGTTAGCCTACTTCCCCGTTTTTATGAGATAAATTCCGGTTCGATCAGGATAGATGGTTATAATGTTAAAGATTTTAAACTTGGTTACCTGAGGGAAAATATCGGGATGGTGTTGCAGGAGCCATTTCTCTTTGACGGAACGGTCATCCAGAACATTCTCTTTGGTCGGCCTGGTGCTTCGAAAGAAGAAGTGGTTAAAGCCGCCAAGATAGCCAACGCCCATAATTTTATCCGTCAACTTCCCGAAGATTACGAGACTGAGGTTGGGGAGAGAGGGGTGAAACTCTCGGTAGGGGAAAAACAGCGGATCACCATTGCCCGGGTGATGCTGAAAAATCCGCCCATCCTTATTCTGGATGAAGCGACCTCTTCAGTTGACTCGGAGGCAGAAATCCTTATTCAGGAAGCTCTGGAATATTTGATGAAGGGCAAAACAAGTTTTGTCATTGCCCATCGGCTTTCCACCATTAGAAATGCTACCCGGATTTTAGTCGTTTTAGAGGGGAAAATCGTGGAAGAAGGGACCCATCAGGAACTCCTGGAGAAAGAAAGCGTCTATTCCCATTTTTATCAGATGCAGTTTAAGGAGAACGGTAAGATTATAGCAACTTGACAGGAAGATTTAAAAAGGAATAAAATAGTTTGTTGTTCGGAATTTCAAAATGTGTAGCGGTGCGATTCATCGTATTTGTTGTAGCGGTGCGATTTATCGCACCAATAAGAACGTGGCATAAATTGCGCTACTTGGATAGTTAGTCTAGCTTTAGTAGCAATATGCGAGCAGATTAACTTCTGGGCAATACTGACAGCAAATGCCACCGCTACTGGTAGTCGCAGGATTTATCCTGCGTTAATTTAATTGCATAGGAATTTCCTTTTAAAACACTTACCACGAAAGCACGAAGACACGAAATAATAATAACCACGAATTTCTCGAATTTCACGAATTAAAACTTTTGACAGGATTAACATGATTAAAATCAGGATTATAAAAATAAAATCCTGACAAATCTCCGGTCAGAGAATCTTTATTATTGTTTTTTGAATTCGATTAATTCGCGTAATTCGTGGTTGCTATTTTAGTTTTTCTTGGTGCTCTTTGAGTCTTGGTGGCTTTGTGGTTAAGTTCATGCATAGGAATTTCCTTTTAAAACACTTACCACGAAAGCACGAAGACACGAAATAATAATAACCACGAATTTCTCGAATTTCACGAATTAAAACTTTTGACAGGATTAACA
>Ga0210033_1005047_pt1 | contig 9859 bp, 8 predicted proteins | sample CryGeymeta201501_FD_185465 | JGI IMG/M metagenome (GOLD analysis project Ga0210033, IMG submission 185465) | Groundwater microbial communities from Crystal Geyser aquifers in Utah, USA - Crystal Geyser metaG 2015-01 (SPAdes) (version 2) | ecosystem: Environmental > Aquatic > Deep subsurface >... | reverse complement strand
TATTAAGCCCAGTAAGATTGCTGCTATGGGGATTGCAAGGACGTTTCAGAATCTTGCCCTCTATAGAGGGCTTTCCACTGTAGATAATCTCCTATCAGGCAGACATATCATGATGAAGCAGAGCTTCCTCTCTGGGTTTTTGTACTTTGGTCCGGCTTTAAAGACCGAGGTCGAACATAGAAGACAGGTAGAGTATATTATGGACTTCCTGGAATTGGAGCCTTATAGACACCAGCATGTAGGTGTGCTGCCCTATGGGGTGCGAAAAAGGATAGAGCTGGGACGAGCGCTGGCCATGGAGCCGAAGGTCCTTCTCCTTGATGAACCTATGGCAGGGATGAATATGGAGGAGAAGGAAGACATGGCGAGATATGTGCTCGATATCAGAGAGGCGAAATGGGAGACCGTCATCAAGGAATCGCCGGCTATCGTCCTTGTGGAACATGAGATGGATGTGGTAATGGACATTGCTGAGAGGGTTATAGCCCTGGACTGGGGAAAGAAGATTGCCGAAGGTAGCCCTGATGAAATCAAGAATAATCCAGCGGTTATCAAGGCATATCTGGGAGAGGAAGAGTACTAGTAACGGAGGTATATAGATGCTTGTATTAAACAACATCGAAGTAAAATATCAAAATGTCATTCTGGTGCTGAGGGGCGTTGCTATAGAGGTGCCCGAAGGGCAGATAGTTTCATTATTAGGAGCCAATGGGGCAGGCAAAAGCACCACCCTCAAGGCTATATCAGGTATGCTGTATCCCGAGGAGGGGAAGGTTACCGATGGCTCCATCGAGTACAATGGGGTAAGGATTGATGGACTGAGAACCAAGGCAATAGTGGATATGGGGATCGTTCAGATAATGGAAGGCAGACGAACTCTGGAGCAACTCACGGCAGAAGAGAATCTGATAGCCGGTGCCATAGGGAGAAACCCCACTCGAGGTGAGTTAAAGAAGGATATAGACAGGGTATATGAATTCTTTCCGAGGTTGAAAGATGTCCGTAATCAAACAGCAGGCTATCTTTCAGGTGGTGAGCAGCAACAGCTCGTAGTCGGCAGAGGGCTCATGTCTCGTCCTAAATTGATGCTGCTGGATGAGGCCTCTCTGGGTCTTGCTCCCATGCTGGTTAAAGAGATATACAATATCATAGAAAGACTGAACAAAGAGGAGAAGATATCCCTTCTGGTTGTGGAACAGAATGCCAGGGCGGCACTCAAGATTGCAGATTATGGCTATGTAATGGAAAACGGGCGGGTAGTATTGTATGATACCGGTCCCAAGCTGCTGGAGAATGAGGACATCAAGGAGTTCTATATGGGACTCTCTGAGGTTGGGGAAAAGAAGAGTTACAAGACCATAAAGCACTACAAGAGAAGAAAGAGGTGGCTTGGTTAAATATAGTGAATGTCATTAGTCAATAGTCATTTGTCACTGGTAAAAGCGATCAATTTCCCACACTTAACCAATGACCGATGACTAATGACCAGTGACGTTGCCTATAGATTCTTTTGTCGAAGGAGAAAGGTATGGATATAGATAAGGACATGGATACCCTTCCGAAATTGATGCTGCGGAACTACCTGAGGTATGGCGATAAAAAGGTAGCTATGCGCAAGAAGGATTTTGGTTTATGGCTTACACATACATGGAAGGAATACTACGAACATGTAAAATGGTGTTCTCTGGGATTGATCAGCCTTGGGCTGAAACAGGGGGACAAGGTATGCATAATAGGAGATAATGACCCTCAGTACTACTGGGCTGAATTAGCCGTTCAATCAGCAGGGGGGGCAGCTATAGGGATCTTTGTTGATTCCATGGATGACGAGGTGAAGTACTATGTCAATCATTCGGATGCGACCTTTGTTTTTGCAGAGGACCAGGAGCAGTGCGATAAGCTTCTCAATCTAAAGGAAGAAAATGAGATACCAAATGTCAAAAAGGTCATATACTGGGATCCTAAAGGGCTCTGGTCATATGATGACCCTATCCTTTTAAGCTTTGAAGGCCTGGAAGAACTGGGCAAGAAGTACGAGCTGGACCACCCGGGTCTCTTTGAAGATAACATAGGGAAAGGGAAGGGGAGTGATGTAGCCTGCTTTTGTTATACCTCAGGGACAACCGGACTTCCCAAGGCGGCCATGATGACCCATGACAGCGTTATCTTCTTTGGTCGTGGGATCCGATCTGTGGACCCCTGGGAGGAAACCGATGAATACCTCTCCTATGTATCGCCGGCATGGGCAGCAGAGCAGTTTCTTGGAATAGCTTCAGGTTTGGACGGCGCCCTCTGTGTCAGCTTTCCTGAAGAGGCCGAAACGGTGCAGGAAGATATAGTAGACCTTGGACCCCAAATCCTGTTTTACAGCGCACGGTTATGGGAAAATCTCGTCTCTGATATACAGGTAAAGATGGCTGATACCTTGCGGTGGAAAAGGTTGCTATTCAATATAGCAATGAAGATCGGTCATAGGATGACAGACTTCGCAGAAAAGAAGGGAAAGCCCAATATTTTCCTCAGGTTAGCATACCTTTTTGCCAACCTTATCGCGCTCCGCTCATTGCGGCACAGGATGGGGTTTGCAAGGACCAGGGTGGGCTATACTGCAGGGGCAGCGGTAAGCCCTGATATTATACGATTCTTCCACGCCTTAGGATTAAATCTCAAGAACATCTATGGTTCTACAGAGGCAAGCCTTGTAACGATCCCCAGGAGCACCGATTTTAAATACGACAGCGTTGGAACCCCTATCGAGGGATGTGAGGTGAGGATTGTTGATGGCGAGATTGTTGTAAAGAACCCCGGGCTCTTCTCCGGTTATTATAAAAACCCTGAGGCAACAGCAGAAAAGATAAGAGACGGCTGGTACTATTCAGGGGATTCCGGTTTCTTTGACGATGAAGGACACCTTATCTACTGGGACAGGGTAGATGAACTTCTCGATCTGAAGAGCGGTGAGAAATACTCTCCTCAGTATATTGAGACACGTCTGCGTTTCAGTCCATATATCAGGGACTGTATAGCTGTAGGAGGCAAAACTAGGGAATATATCGGAAGTCTGATAAATATTGACTACGGAAACGTTGGCAGATGGGCGGAAAAGAAACGTATAGCCTATACCACCTTCGTTGACCTTTCACAAAAGCCAGAGGTAGCTGATCTAATAAGAAGTGAGATTGGAAAGGTAAACAAGGATATACCGGAGTTTGCTCGCGTAAAGAGGTTTGTCAACCTCCATAAGGAATTTGACCCGGATGAGGCCGAGTTGACAAGGACAAGGAAATTGAGGAGGACCTTTATAGAAGATCGTTACAAAGATATAATTGAATCTCTGTATCAGGATAAAGGGGTTATCAGTGTGGAAGCGCATGTAACATACAGGGACGGTAGAAAGGGAATTATAAAGACAGAGATTAACATACACAGTATTGAATAGAATGGGAGGATAATTAGAATGAACACCTTTATCCAGCTTATGATCAGCGGAATAGCAATCGGCCTTATTTATGCATTAGCAGCCCTTGGTGTGGTGATAGTCTATAAATCGACCAAAATTCTCAACCTTGCACCTGGAGGATTACTCATAATCGCAGCGTACCTTGCCTGGATGTTTCTTATCAGACTCCATTTTCCTGTCGTGCTGGCAATAATAGCAGCGGCCGTTGCAGTGGCTATCGTCGGATGGTTATTCAATCGGGTTATACTCCAGTTTTTGATTGGGCAGCCTATCCTTGCCCCTATTATCTGTACCACTATGATATGGTTTCTCTTTCGTGGTCTTACCTTTCTTTTCTGGGGAGGCAACCCCAGGATGTTCCCTGCATGGCTGGCCGGACGCCCCACTGTCTTTTTAGGGGGGGTAGGGATACCCGAGATAATGATATGGTGTATAGTTATTTGTGCCCTTACAATAGCAGCATTGATGGCTTACTTTAAATTTACCCGTTCGGGACTGGCCATGAGGGTTACCGCTGAGGAGGTCATAGTTGCCGAAAACTTGGGGATCAGGGTATTAAGGGTGTTTTCCAATACATGGGTCATCTGCATGTTGCTCTTCCTCATCTGTGCATATTTTGTTGGAGCGATTCAGGGGATCAGCCAGGATCTGGACTTTGTAGGCGTCTATGGGATAATCGTGGCGCTTCTGGGTGGGTTGGAGTCTTTCCCGGGGGCCATCATAGCAGGGCTGGTGATCGGTCTGGTACAGGCCCTTGTGGGAGGCTATCTGGCAGGTGTTTTAGGTGGCGGAATCGCCGAAACAGCCCCCTTTATTGTTATGTTCTTTATGAGTTTCTGGAGGCCTTATGGTTTCTTCGGACTGGAAAGGATAGAGAGAATCTAACAACTATAGGCAACGTCACTGGTCATTAGTCATCGGTCATTCGTTAAGTGTGGAAAATTGATCGCTTTTACCAGTGACAAATGACTATTGACAAATGACATTCACTATAGGAGGTAATTGAATAAATGAAAGGAAGACCGTGTGGAGTTTTCGATGTAAGATACAGTCAGGACAAGGCTATACTGCGCACCAAGATGCATTGGGCATTGTTCATTCTATTTCTCATTTTTTTATTCACCATCCCTCTCTTTTTAGGTGGACATGTCTTAAGCCTGGGAATAATAATTGGGACAACGATGATAGCCATGTTTGGTATACAGATCATGATTGGCTATACCTACCAGATTACCCTGGGGCATGCCGGTTTTGTGGGTTTTGGGGCCTATGTGTCCGCATTGCTTATGCATCATTTAGGGTTGAACTTCTTCTTTGCCTTACCGGTAGCCGGCCTGGGAGCTGCCCTGTACGGGTTGATAATAGGGACATCGACAGTGAGGTGTAAGGGGCTTTATATGGTTATACCAACGATCTCCGCCCACTTTATATTCTTCTATCTGGTAAATGAGGTCTTCAAAAAATGGACCTTTGGGTCAGAGGGGATAGAGTGTGCCACACCTGTTTTGTTTGGGTTTGCCTTTAATACGGATTTAAGGTATTTTTATCTGGTTGCTGTTATAACCTTGATTATGGGGCTTTTAGTAAAGAACCTTGTGAGGACAAAGGCAGGCAGGGCATTCGTTGCAATCCGAGACAACGATATCGCTGCCGAGGTCATGGGAATAAATATCTTTCGTTATAAGCTCCTTTCCTTCGCCATTGGTAACTTCTGTGCCGGCATCGGCGGTGCCCTGTGGGGACACTATGTCACCTATATAAACACAGAGTTTTTCCCAATCCTCGATTCCGTCTATTATGCGGCATTTTGCATTGTAGGAGGATTAGGGTCAATAATGGGCGCTGTCTTTGCAGCTGTCTTCTGGAGGATTCTGGGTGAGGGTGTTAACTATATTGCTCCTCTACTGGACAATATACTGGGTGGCACAGCTGGCAATGTAGTGTCCTCTATGGGTTTGATTACCTTTGCTGTTGTGACAATACTATTTTTGATCTTTGAGCCCAGAGGGATTGCTCATAGGTGGGAGTTGTTTAAACAGTCCTACAGGCTGCATCCGTTTAATTATTAAGGTTCATCTCACAAAGAGTTGGTCGATGAAAAGGATTCAAGGATTCAAGGATTCGAGGATTCAAGGTTAGAGCAACCAACCGTGAACTGTGAACCTGACAACCTGAGTAGTTACGAAAAAGTTCACAGGGGTCAGGGGTCAGTAGGCAGTGGTCAGTGGTTAGTGGTCAGTGGTTAGTTAGTGGTTAGTGATCACTGATCACTGATCACTGAAACAATTGGGGTTTGACCCCAGATATTCAAAAATTTAGAAAGGAGGTAAAAAGAGATGTTTAAAAAGTTATTTTTGGTTATGGTAGCTTCTATCTTTCTCTTTGGCAGTGCCACTATAGCTATTGGTGCACAAAAGGGTAAGGCAGCGAAGTCTCCACCCAGGGACATCAAGATTGAATTGAAAGGTGTGGGAGTAGGGATGGGGGCGGAGAATATCCTCAGTGACAAGATACTGAAGGCAAAAGGGCTGGCCAAGGAAGAGTCAAAAAGCGGGTGGCTCAAGCTTTTGGGTATGGGAGAGGATAAGAAGATGGGTCCGGTTCAAGTCCCAGCCAATGTCCTTCTGGCAATGGTCCCCAAGGCTGATCTTACAGTTACCTTTGAGGTGACCAATCCCAACAGGTTCGATATCGTTGTTTCGAGCGTAGCTTTTGGGCTTTCTGAGGAAACCATTATCTTCTTCCCGGCAGATTCCAAGACGGAAGAGGTCTGGGTAGATGTTCCAGCAGGGAAAACAGTTCAGTTTGAAGTGACGATGACCATCCTCAAGATTCCTTCTCTTGCTGCTATTGCATGGCCGGCGATAGAGACCGGTAAAGCCGAGTGGAAGGCAAGGGGTACAGCGGTACTGATCTCTAAAGAGATACCTAGAGGCGGACTGAGACAGAGATTTGAGACTGGGAAGGTAGGGACTACAGTGATTGAGGACGAAAAGAAATAATCATCAGAAGAAGGAGGTAAAACAAATGAGAAAGAGACTAACGAGCTTGATAGTTGTCGGCCTTGCGGTGTTGGTATTGGGAGTTATGCTTGCCTTTATTTCGCCGGCAGAGGCTAAGCCAACCATCAAGCATTACTTAATTGTCGACCTTACTGGTCCTTACGGTATCCTGGTTCCAGATGTTGTTGAGGCAAAGCTTGATTATTACAGGTTGGTAAATGAACAAGGGGGGATTGACGGCTACCCGGTAGACCTTGTCTGGGGAGAGACCGGAAATATGATGGCCAGGACATGGTCCCACTACAAGAAGTACAAACAATCAGGGGCTCAGTTGCTCTGGCTGGCCTCCTCTCCTGATGGTGAGGCCCTTAAGAAGACATTGGAGAAAGACAAGATCTTCTGTCCCCTCAACTACGGTCAGAGCGATCCACAGCTTTATCCCCCTGCATGGACATATATAGATGGTCCAAGCTACGGTGAAGGGTTTGGCGCTTTTTTAAAGATGGCGAAGGCAAAATGGGATAAGGCAGGGAAAAAGGGCACAATGAAGGTCGGTATCATTGGTCCAGATACAGCATATGGCAGGGCCGCCCTGAAGCCAGGTCAGAGGTTTGGTAAAAAGATCGGTGTTGATGTCGTTGGTCAGGAGTTTGTCCCCGTTGTCCCTATAGACCTCACCCCACAGATCTTAAGGCTCAAGAAGAAGGGTGTGGACTGGATATGGGTGCAGGGGTTGAGTCAGATAGCAACGGTATTTATGAAGAATATGGCTTCTCTTGGGCTGCAAGGAAAGATACCTGTTGCCGGTTTCTGGTGGGTGACCGGCGCTGAGATGCTAAGACGTATCGGACCCAACTTTTCTGAAGGGTACATATTCAACAGCTATAACTATCTGCCCCAGGTGGAGAAGAATCGCCCTGGCATCAAAAAATGCGTACAGATGCGACAGAAGTATCATAAAAAAGCCCCTGATGAGTACTATGTGAGGGGCGTGAGGGCTACACAGTTCATCATGGAGTTGACTAAAAGAACACTGAAAAAATATGGGTATAAGGGTCTCACCGCTGAAAACTATATGAGTATGATGGAGACCTTTAAGAACTGGAAGACCCCCTGGGATCTGGGTGCACCCTTTGACATTACACCCAATGACCGAAGGACTGCAAAGAAGATGCTCTTCTACCAGATTAAAAATGGCAAGATAGTCAGATACAGCGACTGGATAGATGCCCCTCATCTGTATCCAGATGACATGGCCAAGCTATTTGAAAAATAAGAACGACAAAGGAGACATCCAGGGGAGGGTGTCTCCTTCATTAATTTGTTATTGGGTTAATATAGGTTGGGAGGGTTGGTAATGTCAAAAGTCTTATGAAAAACAGGATAAGATATGAAAAATGAAGATGTAGGGGAGGGGCTTGTCCCCTCCCGATGTCCAAAACGAAAAACTGCCAGATTAAAGGATTTTGATTATGCCCAAGCCAATACGGTTTTCTTTATAACCCTATGTTCATTAGGCAAAAGGCAAGTTTTTGTTAGACATGATTTTAATATAGAGGTTGTAGGATGTATTAAGAAAGAGAGGGAAAGGGTTAATTATGCAGTATATGTTTTTTGTTGTAAGGGAGGGGACAAGCCCCTCCCCTTTGCGGGAAACAATTGGGGTCTGACCCGACATTTGGGTTATATTGCTACGGGTCTGACCCCAGCTATCTAGGTTGGCAGAATTAAAAAGGAGGGGAGATGAAAGGAAAAATCTTACGTAATCTGATGAAGTTTTGTTTGGTTGGAATATTGTTGATGGCTTTAATTGTCTATGCTGTTTCAGCAGAGGCAAAGCCACCGATAAGACACTACTATATCATTGACCTAACCGGCCCTTATGGTATTCTTGTTCCCGAAATATTTGAGGGGACACAAGACTATTATCGTTACATAAACGAAAAGGGAGGGTTGGATGGTCATCAATTCAAAATCCCCTGGGGAGAAACTGGAAATATGATGGGGAGGACATGGTCCCACTACAAAAGGTTCAAGCAAGCGGGTTGTCAATTCCTTGCCCTCTTTTCTTCCCCTGATGGTGAGGCATTGAAGAAGACCCTGGAACGAGATGGGATAGCATGTTATAACATCGGCCAGAGTGATCCCCAGATATACCCGCCAGGCAATATATTCCTTGATGGCTGTAGCTATGCCGATGGATTCGGTGCCTTTTTAAAGTGGGTTAAAAAGGATTGGGAGAAGAAGGGGAAGTCAGGAATACCCAGGGTTGGGATAATAGGACCGGATGCTGCATACGGTCGTGCAGCTACTAAGCCCGGGATAAGATTCGGTAAGCAGATAGGGGTTGATGTGGTAGGTCAGGAGTTTGCACCTGTTGTTCCTATCGACCTCACGGCTCAGATCCTGAGGCTTAGAGACAAGGGTGTAGACTGGATATGGCTTCAGGGGCTCAGCCAGATAGGCACGGTATTTATCAAAAACTTCAATGCCCTTGGCCTTAGAGGGAAAATAGGTGTGGCTGCATTCTGGTGGACCATGGGGACGGAGATGCTTCGCAGAGTACCCCCTGATATGCTTGAGGGTTACATCTTCAATACCTATACCTATATGGAGGTAGACGACCGTCCCGGTATAAAAAAGCTCAATGAACTTCGAATGAAATATCGAGGCAAGAAACTCGTTGAGGGGTATATCCGAGGTTTTCACTTCGCAGAAGTAGTCATGGGGGCAACCAGATTGGCATACAAGGCAAAAGGGTATAAAGGACTCACTGGAGATAATTACATAAAATACGGTTTTGAACGTATGAAAAACTACAGGGGAGAATTCGACCTGGGGGCTCCTGTAACCATCAAACCGAATGACCGCAGAACCAGTAATGCAATAAGACTCTATCAGGTTAAAGGCGGTAAGGTTCTCGGTCTCAGCGACTGGATAGAAGTCCCGCATCTATATCCACCAGAGATGGGAAAGTACTTTGAAAAATAGATAAGCAGTCAGCTCTCAGCCATCAGCAGGGCAAGAAGATAAAAGTGAAAATATTGGAGACACCTCCTTACAAGCAGGGGTCTTCACTTTAAGTGGAGGCCCCTCGTATCTTACCAGCGCATACCTCAAAACACTTCTTTATCACTATGATTCAGACAGTAGACCATAGACTTCCGACTTTAGACTCTTCAATAACCAATCAATTTTCTTATGCCTGAGTTGCAGTCTTTATCACTTGACACTACCTCTGTTTTGTTGATAAATTGGTAACTATTCAGGCACAAAGAGACAAAGGCACATAGGCACAGAGTTGCAGGAAAACGATCGGAATGCAGGACACAACCTGTCCAAATACCGCTTTGTAAACATCTTATAGGAACTTAAGCAACTCATTCTCTTCAGATCT
>Ga0210033_1005045_pt1 | contig 9863 bp, 7 predicted proteins | sample CryGeymeta201501_FD_185465 | JGI IMG/M metagenome (GOLD analysis project Ga0210033, IMG submission 185465) | Groundwater microbial communities from Crystal Geyser aquifers in Utah, USA - Crystal Geyser metaG 2015-01 (SPAdes) (version 2) | ecosystem: Environmental > Aquatic > Deep subsurface >... | reverse complement strand
AATTATCAACAACTCACTTCTAATCATTTACTTTACGATTTAATTTATAATCCTGCTGAAACAGCATTTATAAAAAAAGGAAAATTACAAGGTTGTGTTACTTTAAATGGAATGGAGATGTTGAAGCTTCAAGCAGAAAAATCTTGGGAAATTTGGAACTCTTAATACCTATTGTTGGTTAGTAACTATTTTCTCGTTTAAACCCAATTCATAAACGATATATCTCTAATTTTGAAAGATAAAATTTAAAAAAATTATGGCATTTAAGGGAACTATTTGGTTTTGGTTCGTAAACATAATTATCGAATCGACAAATGCGTAACTATCTTTTATTTTTTTTAATCTTTATTCTTACTTTCTCTTGTTCCGAAAATTCGAATCAAATCAACTATAAAGAAAACCTGACTGCTTACCTCCTTAAAAATTATTCTAATCTAAAAGTTGATACTAAAATTGAGCACATCACATTAACCAATGCTAACTGGACGAATGAATTTTATGCGAATACCAACCATTCTCCAATATGGATTAGTGATTCGTTAGAATTGAACAAAAATGCTTACGATTTTATAAATTTATTATGCTCTTCATATAACTATGGATTAGACACAAGTTATTATTTTGGTAATTCGTTAAAAATATTATCAAAAAAATTGATGGCTATTCCGAACAAAGAAGACCGTTATGCTGTTGCTGCTGACTTAGAAATATTATTAACCAATTCCTATTTTTTATTTGCAAAAGATATTAACTATGGAATTGTCCCATCTGATTCGACAAAATTAGCATCAGAAACACCAAGGAAAAATTTTGAAATTAATTTGCCCGAATACCTATTCATTTCTTCAAAAAAAAATAATATAACGACTATGTTGTTAAAACTTCAACCACAACATCAAGAATACATCAACCTTCAAAAACAATTAGAAAAGTACTTAAAAACTGCTTCAATCTCAAAAGAAAAAATTAAAGTAGAACCTTTTAAATTAGACTCTATAAAATCGTATGGACAATCGAAAAAAGCATTAATACTTCATAACTATTTGGCAGAACAAAGCACAGATTCTTCCTATTTTGCTGCACTAAAATTGTTTCAGTTAAAACATGGACTTTCTCCCGATGGATTAATAGGAACGAATACCGCAAATGCATTATCGAAAAGCCCTTATGATGATTACAAACAAGCAGTATTAAGTTTAGAAAAATGGAGATGGAAAAAAGATTGGGGAGCTGATTATATCTTCGTAAATATTCCCTCCTATCAACTAAAAATTTATCAAAAGAACAATTTAAAAAAAACATTTAAAGTAGTGGTTGGGAAACCAGATAACCCAACACCAGAAATAAATGATGAAATGGAATATTTGATTATTTATCCTTTTTGGAATGTACCCTACAGCATTTCTAGTAAAGAACTTTTACCAAAAATTAAAAAAGATTCTACTTATCTAACTAGAAATAATTACCAAGTTTTTACCAACAAAAACAAACCGATAAATACCTCTAAAATTGATTGGGCAATCATTTCTGAAAATAACTTAAAGTATTCTATTCGACAAAATAGTGGTAGCGATAACTCTTTGGGACTCATTAAATTTGTTTTTCCGAACAAACATTCTATTTATATTCACGATACTCCTTCTAAAGGTTTTTTTATGAATGATATTAGGGCTTATAGTCACGGTTGCATTCGGGTTCAACAGCCATTTTTACTTGCCGATTTACTTTTAAGCAACGACAATAATAAGTACAACATTGATAGTCTTCATGTTTTTGTAGATTCCAAGACACAAAAAAGGATAAAACTGAACAAACATATTCCAATTTATATCGAATATTTTACTTGCGGAACAGATACTAATAATAACCTTGTTTTTTACAAAGATATTTATGGATTGGATAAAAAATTAGAGGATTTGATGCAATTAAAACATCATTCTAAACCTACAAACAGTCCAGAATTGGTTAATAAATAATCAATTTTAGCGTTGACAAACTTCGATTTTGATAAATAATATTTTTGTGGATAATAAATAAATAAACAACTGCCTTCTTTTAAAAATTCTATCGCCTTTTTAAAAGTATCCATTGGTAATGATGGACATCCTAAACTTCTTCCTAATCGAGTATTATTTTTAACAAACTGTTCGCTCACATATTCGGCACCATGAATTATTATGCCTCTATCTCTGGCATTACTATTCGAATATTCCAAACCATCTAATTTTAAGGAAAAACCTTTTTTACCGTCATAAGTTTCGGCAGTTTTATAAAAACCTATACTTGTTTGATAGCTCTGTTCGTTATTAGAAAAATGAGAAGCAAACTCTTCTCCAGAATTTCTACCATGAGCCACTAAACTTTTAAAAACCAATTGTTGAGTTTCCATGTCAATCACAAAAAATCGTTCTGCATTGGCTGATAAACTCATATCTATAATGGTTAGGTATTTTGTGTTTCCTAACTCATTATCTAGTAAAAGTGAAAAATAACCTTTTAGTGCAATTTCAAAAGCATCCAAATTAATTTGTTCTTCATGAATACAATTGTAAAGTTGATTGGTATATTGTTGAATAGAAAATTTAGATGTTGTTAATGTAGCTTCTTTTACACCACCATTAAAGGAAAATGATGTTAAAAAAACAAAAAAAATGGTGATAATTATGAGTACGCTTTTTTTCATAAGGTGGCAAATATACCATTTTTAACGTTACTTACAAGTTATAAGTATGTGATACAGTATATTTTATGAAGTTTTAATAAAATCTTCTTGTCAAATAATGAACCCTACGGTTACTGTTATTCGTTAAATCTAATCTGATTCTAATTCATACTTTTATCAAAAAACATTGATTTTAAATAATTAACTTTGCTTTCTCTCAAAAATTTGAGATTTTTTTTTATTATGAAAGGATTAACGCCACTAATATTAGCAATAGCATTTTACTTGTTTTCCTGTAATACTGATAATTCATCAGCAACTGAACAAGATATAATTGTAAGGGACTCAACCGAATCAGAACAAATCGTAGAATTTAGAGCAATTAATGAGTTACTTAAAAAGGACATCAATAATGCTAATTTGTATTTAAAAAGAGCTAAACTTTTTATGAAATACAATGATCTTTCGTCAGCAGTTAATGATTTAAGTAGGGCAATAAAAATTGATTCTTTAATTCCAGATTATTATTTGTTAAAAGCAGAATTATTGAAAAATCAAGTAAAGTTGAAAGAAGCAAAACAAACACTTGACCAATGTATGCTGATCGATAATGGAAATGTACAAGCAAGAATAGAGTTAGGTTGGTTGGCGTTAGTAGCAAAAAATTATAAACAAGCCTTAGACTATGCTGATGCAGCTTTAAAAAGAGACATTCATAATGCAGAAGCTTATTATCTAAAAGGAATGATATTTGAAGACAAACAAGATACTGTACTTGCCATTTCTAGTTTTAACACCGCAATTGAACAAGAAAATGATTATTATGAAGCCTACATTCAATTAGGTCTATTGCACTATTATCAATCTAATAAATTGGCAAAAGAATACTTAAAAAATGCGTTACGAATAAAACCCAATAGTTTAGAAGCGTTGTATGCTTATGCCATGTATTGTCAGGAAAATGAAGAGTACAACGAAGCCATCGAAACCTATTACAAAATTTTAAAAATCAACCAATATCGAGAGCCTTATTTTAACTTAGGATTTATCCATCAAGAATACTTAAAAGTATATGATGTAGCTATCGAAAACTATACAAAAGCAATAGCCATTGAACCTCGTTATCTAGAAGCTTATTATAATAGAGGATTGTGCTACGAAGAGTTAAAAGATTATAAAAAAGCAGAAAAAGATTTAAGACATGCCTTAAAGCTTAATCCACAATATACTCATGCAGCAATAGCGTTAGAAAGGGTGTTAAAAAAATGAAGCTAAAATCAATTCTATTTTCTTTCTTTTTTTTAGTTTTTGCTTTATTAGTTAAAGCAGAAAACAACTATTTAGATTCATTAATTAGCCTTACGGTAAATGAAAAAAACGATTCTATTCTAGTTGACTTATATAATAAAATAGGCTCAGAATCCAATAAAAATGATGAACAAATTTCTGAAGAATATTGGCGAAAGGCATTAGGATTAGCAACAAAAAAAGTAAAGGAAAATAGAACAACTTATTTTTTAGGACAATTGGCTAATGCTAACAATGGGTTGGGAATTATTAGTAAAAGAAGAGGTAATCTTACAGAAGCAATAACTTATTATCAAAAAAGTATAAAAATAAACGAAGAGCTGCATGATATTGATAAATTAAGCACTAACTATTTTAACATTGGAGTCATTTTTCGTAATCTAAATGAGTTGGATAAAGCCTTAGTTTATTACAGAAAAAGCTTAGCTTATCGAAAAGAAATTAACGATACATCTGAAATAGCAAGTACTTATTTAGCAATTGGAGTACTTTACCGAAGAATGAATGACTACGATAAGGCACTTGAGTATTACCATAAAAGTTTAGATTTATCAGCATTTATAAAAAATGAAGAAATCGCAGCTCAATGTTATAGTAATATGGGTGTTATTTATTTAGAAACTAAAGAATTTGAAAAAGCTTCCGATTTTTTTAATAAAGCTTTTAAGATTAATAGTAGAGGTAAAAATCAATCTCATATCGCTAAACATCATGCCAACATGGCTTCTGTTTATAATGGTTTAGGAAAAAATTCAAAAGCAATACAAGAAGGAGAAATTGCCTATCAGATGTACACAAAAATGAGCAGAATAGTTGACCTTTCTTCGATAAGCAAAAAGTTAAGCGATTTATATGCCAAAACAAATAATCATAAAAGAGCATTTGAATTGTTTAAAGAGCATATCGTTTTAAGAGACACGATATACAACGAAGAAACTACTAGAGAAATAACAGAAAAAGAAATGCAATTTGAGTTCGATAAACAAACAATGGCAGATAGTTTAGTAAGAGCAGAAAATGAAAAAATAAAAGACTTAAAGTACAACCAAAAAATAAACCAGCAAAAAACTTTTATGTATGGTGGTGGTTTTTTGTTTTTAGTAGTCATCATCTTCTCTTTCATAATTTATCAACGATTAAAAATTTCGAATAAACAAAAATCAATCATTGAAAAACAAAAGATACTTGTTGAAATAAAAAATAAAGAAGTATTAGATAGTATTAATTACGCAAAAAGAATACAAACCGCAATATTACCTTCACATCAAGTTATTAAAGAATCGTTACCTAATTCATTTATTTTTTACCAACCAAAAGATATTGTTGCAGGTGATTTTTATTGGTTTTATAAAAAAGAAAATAAGATTTTAATTGCTGTTGCAGATTGTACTGGACATGGAGTTCCAGGTGCTATGGTAAGTGTGGTTTGTCACAATGCACTAAATAGAGCAGTAAATGATTTTAATTTAATCGAACCCGCTAAAATATTAGACAAAACTTCCGAATTGGTTACTAATACCTTTAAAAAAACCGACGAAGATGTTAAGGATGGTATGGATATTTCTTTATGTTGCTTTGATTTAGAAAATAAGAAGTTAACATATGCTGGAGCTACAAACTCACTATTTTTTATTTCAAATAATAATTTAAGAGTGATTAAGGGAGATAGACAACCTATTGGTCAACATGAGAACATTAAGCCCTTTACTTCTCATCAATTAGATTTTAACTCAGGAGATAAAATTTATCTTTTTTCTGATGGTTATGTAGATCAATTTGGCGGTGAGAAAGGAAAAAAATTTATGTACAAAAGATTTAGAGACTTGTTATTGGGAATCAGTTTAAAAGAATTTTCGCAACAAAAAAATATGTTAGAACGAGAATTTATCGCTTGGCGAAAAGATTTAGAGCAAGTTGATGATATCTGTGTTATTGGAATAGAAGTATAATATGAATTACCTATCAGTTGAAAATTTAACAAAATCATTCGGAATACGTGTCTTGTTTAAAGACCTTAATTTTGGCATTGATAAAGGACAGAAAGTAGCATTTATTGCTAAAAATGGAACTGGAAAATCTACCTTTTTAAGAATATTGTTTGGAACAGAAAGTTACGATTCTGGAAATGTAGTTTTTCGAAAAAATATTAAATTAGGTATTTTAGATCAATCTCCGGTATTTGATAAGAAGCATACTATTTCTGAAGTTATTTTTAATTCAGAATCTGAACAAATAAAAGCAATTTTAGCTTATGAAACGGCACTTTTACATGTTGATGATAACGAAAGGATGCAAAAAGCTTTTGATCAAATGGATACCTTAAAAGCTTGGGATTATGAAACTAGAATCAAGCAAATTTTAGGTCAATTAAATATTCATGATTTAGAGCAAAATGTTGGAGAATTATCTGGCGGTCAACAAAAAAGAATTGCTTTAGCACAAGTATTAATTGATGAACCAGATTTTTTAATTTTAGATGAACCTACCAACCACTTAGATATTGACATGATTGAATGGTTGGAAAATTACTTATCAAAAGAAAACACGACCATTTTGATGGTTACTCACGATCGATATTTTTTAGAAAGGGTTTGCAATGAAATTATTGAATTGGACGACCAAACACTTTACAAATACAAAGGTAATTACAGTTATTTTTTGCAAAAAAAACAAGAACGAGAAGAAGTTTTTGAAGCCAATGTCGATAAAGCAAAAAACCTTTACCGAAAAGAGTTAGAGTGGATGAGAAGAATGCCAAAAGCACGTGGAACGAAGGCTAAATCTCGTGAAGATGCTTTTTATCAAACCGAAGAAACCGCTCATCTTAAAAAAGACAATACTAAAGTTGCCATGGAAGTAAACATGAGTAGATTGGGAGGTAAAATTTTAGAAATTCACCATGCTCGTAAATCTTTTGGAGATTTAAAAATATTGGACGATTTTAACTATGTTTTTAAGAAAAAAGAACGTGTTGGAATAGTTGGTAAAAATGGAGTTGGTAAAACTACATTGTTGGATATTATTTTAGGCAAACAAGAATTAGATAGTGGAAAAATAGTTTCTGGTGAAACCGTTGTATTTGGCTATTATACCCAAAACGGGATGAACTTAAAAGACAATAAAAAAGTAATAGAAACCATTAAAGACATTGCAGAAGTTATTCCATTAACCAAAGGAAAAACGCTTACAGCTGCTCAATTGTTAGAACGATTTTTGTTTCCGAAACACATGCACTACAATCAGGTAGAAAAACTAAGTGGAGGAGAAAAAAGAAGACTTTATTTGTTAACCATTTTAATTTTAAACCCTAACTTCTTAATATTAGATGAGCCTACCAATGATTTGGATATTATTACCTTAAACGTTTTAGAAGATTTTTTAGAAGATTTTCAAGGTTGTTTGATGATTGTATCACATGATAGGTATTTTATGGATAAGCTCGTAGATCACTTATTTATTTTTGAAGGTGATGGAAAAATTAAAGATTATCTAGGAAAATACAATGAGTATAGGATTTCACTCAAAGAACAAGAATTAAAAGAAAAAACAGTAAACAAGATAGTAGAACCAATTTCAAACAATTTATCAGAAACAAAACCAACAAAAACAACTATTGAAAAACCAAAAATAAAACTGTCGTACAAAGAAAAATTTGAATTTGAACAACTAGAAAAAGAATTGCCACAATTAGAAAAAAGAAAAGAAGAATTGACCAAATTGCTCGAAACTTCTTTAACAAACCATGAAGAACTAATGAAAGTAACCCGTGAACTTGGAGCAATAACCTCTATAATAGAAACAAAAACAGATCGTTGGATAACCCTATCAGATTATGCACAATAGCCCATTATTACTTAATGTAATGATAAAAAATGGTTTATTTTTTGATTAAATTGTACTTATTAATTGTAAATAATTAATTTTATTTAAAATTTATTAAATTGAAACTTAAAATTCATATCCTACTTTTTTTAGTTGTTTCATTTTTTGCTAGCAATAGTTTTGCTCAACATAAAAAAGAAATTAAAACTAAAAAAGAGGAAATGATTGCTGCTATGAAAACCCTAATTGCCAATGGCAAATTAGATTCAGTAATCACTTATTCTCGTAATAAAAATAATACAGATGCCACTTTGCAACTATCCGACACAGGCAGCCAAGGTGGTGTTTTACAAATGATGTTGGTAGATGGTGACACTTTATACGTGTACAACATGGCTCCATTTACGGTTGTTGACCTTCGACCTTATGGCGAAACAGAAAAAGATAAGGAATTTAGAAGGTTACGATACCATGTAAAAAAAGTTTATCCATTGGCATTAATTGCTTCCAATAAATTAAAAAGTTATAACGAGGAATTACAGGCTGTGAAATCGAATAGCAAAAGAAGAAAATTAATGAAACAAAGAGAGCAAGCTTTAAAAGATGAATTTGAAGATGTTATTAAAAAAATGTCAAAAACATCAGGAAGAGTATTGGTAAAATTAATTGATAGAGAAACAGGTGAATCAACTTATGATATCATTAAAGAAATGAGAGGAGGGTTTAAAGCCTTCGTATATCAAGGTGTTGGTAAATTTTATGGTGCAGATTTAAAAGAACGTTATAACCCTAAAACAAGCGAAGAAGACGAAATGATAGAAAGGGTTATTCAATCATTAAAAGCAGAAGGAGAGAATATTCGTTAAACACCTAGTACTCCGTGCAACTCATCTATTTGTCTCTCCCACAATTGTTTAGATGATTCTATGTCCTCTGCTGCTGCAAAGTCAGTAATCATTAAAGCCACATCTTTAGTAAGGTCATCTATTTCAATTTTAAATTCAAAAAAAGTATCATCAACTTCCTCATCCAACCATTTAAACTTAATAAATTGGTTATCTTTCTTCGCAACAAGTTTTGCTTGTTCTTCGGTATCATCCCACATAAAAGTATAGATATCATCTCTTAAATTCACATTTTCGGCAAACCAATTACTTAATCCACTAGGAGTAGAAAGATAGTTATATAATAATTTAGGTGATGATTTAATGATAAATTCAACTTCAAATTTTACTTTTTTAGCCATTCAATTGTTTATTTTTTAGCAACTTAATTAAGTTTTAGTCTTGCTGCAAGATATGAAAAAAAAATGAAATGTTATCGTTCTCAATAAACTAAATAAAAAAAAAGATACATTTCGTTATTAAAATAACAAAACAACTATATTTGCAAACTTAAAAATGGCGAGGTAGCTCAGTTGGTTAGAGCGCCGGATTCATAACCCGGAGGTCGAGAGTTCAAATCTCTCTCTCGCTACAAAAAATCACTCATAAATTATTGAAGGATTCATATCCGTCAGCTGACGGACGAGAGTTCAAATCTCTCTCTCGCTACAAAAAATAACTCATAAATTATTGAAGGATTCATATCCGTCAGCTGACGGACGAGAGTTCAAATCTCTCTCTCGCTACAAAAAATCACTCATAAATTATTGAAGGATTCATATCCGTCAGCTGACGAACGAGAGTTCAAATCTCTCTCGCTACAAAAAAATCACTCATAAATTATTGAAGGATTCATATCCGTCAGCTGACGGACGAGAGTTCAAATCTCTCTCGCTACAAAAAAATCACTCATAAATTATTGAAGGATTCATATCCGTCAGCTGACGGACGAGAGTTCAAATCTCTCTCTCGCTACAAAAAAATCACTCATAAATTATTGAAGGATTCATATCCGTCAGCTGACGGACGAGAGTTCAAATCTCTCTCTCGCTACAAAAAATCACTCATAAATTATTGAAGGATTCATATCCGTCAGCTGACGGACGAGAGTTCAAATCTCTCTCTCGCTACAAAAAATCACTCATAAATTATTGAAGGATTCATATCCGTCAGCTGACGAAAGAATA
>Ga0210033_1005042_pt1 | contig 9863 bp, 9 predicted proteins | sample CryGeymeta201501_FD_185465 | JGI IMG/M metagenome (GOLD analysis project Ga0210033, IMG submission 185465) | Groundwater microbial communities from Crystal Geyser aquifers in Utah, USA - Crystal Geyser metaG 2015-01 (SPAdes) (version 2) | ecosystem: Environmental > Aquatic > Deep subsurface >... | reverse complement strand
ATCGAAGGGTTTGTGATAAAATTAGAAAAATTAGTTGGAACGAGTATTAATGGGAAAACTATAGAGGAAGACCATGTAAAAACTAAATAAATGGTCGCTGTCCCTATTTATTCTATTTATTACAAAGATAGCCAATGACCTGCTTAGAAGAGAATTAGTTGCCTGTGTGCCATGTTAGGAATAATTTATTAACCACTGATGAACACGGATAAGCACGGATAAATCTTATATTTTAAAAAAATCCGTGTTAATCTGTGTCAATCTGTGGTAAAAATAAAAATAAGGAGGAAAATAAAATGAAAAATTTATTATTAGGACGGAAAAAGCAAATAGCAATCCTTCTCCTATTGATAGGAGGAGGGATTGCTACGGCTGCCGGCTTGATTGCAGCTAACGCCAGTAAAAATGCTGGGCCGGTAGTCGCATCAAATTCTTCTACTTCGCCGGTTGTGGAGGAGGAGACCACGGCACCAGCGACGGCGGCACAAAAATTGGAGAACAAGGGGACGATTTATGTCTCCTGCGAGTCAGATGAGGCGACTATTTTCCTTTTGAGGGAGAAAAATGGGAGATATGAAAAAATAAAGGAAGTTATTGGTTCAACAGTATTTTCTGTTGATATCGGCTATAAATACAAAATTATGGCCAAAAAAGAGAAATATTTGACCTGGACCTCGCAGGAGATCAACATAGATACTCCCGAGCAAGAGGAGGAAGTGATTGCTCGGATGAAGGAGGATCCGAACATCCCAATTGAAGGAGGAGACGAAGTGTGGCATATTTAGGCAGTTAATTAGCGTATTAAGAAAAATTATAAGGAGGTGTGATGACAAAAGAGAGGATAATATTTATTAATCCTCTCTTTTTAATTTTAATAACATTCTCCTTTAAAATTACCAATAATATTAATTGGAACATGCATATTTATAGGTTTTTTATCTTTTATAAATTCTTCTTCCGGAAAAAGCACACAATCTTTATTATCAGCATCACACTTTCTCCCTAAAAAAGTTTATTATTTTTCATATATACCCATCCACAATTATAATCTTCAGAAACTGCTTTTATTGATTTTTCCCCTTTATATTTTTGAAAATTAGATATATTAATCAAAGAAACTTTTTTCGTCTCAACTATTTTTTTGTCCTTATTAACAGCTATACAAATTTTTTCACTTAATTCTTCTGCCCTTGTCATTATTCCAACACAATTTTTATATTTAACACCACATGCACAAAAAATAGTTGCAAGAGGTCCCCCATAATTATTACAATCTCTTCTACAAAAAGTAATATTTCCCCAATCTGATTCTCCTTCTTCCATCTTCAACGGCTCTGTTCTTATCATCGCCACCTGTGGCATTTTGAGGGAGACGAGGGCGGGGTTGATGGAATAGAGAATGGTATAGGAGCCAAGGGCTAAAATTAAACCAATTAAACTATTTGAAATCATTGTTTTTGCTGAATCCAATTGACCTTGATTACCCATTGCAGTCATCCATCTAACCCCGGCAATCATAATCATTATCACAGCCAAAAGCGCGGCGAGCGCGACCGCAAATTTCAAAGTAGAACCTTTTGGCGTCATATAACATTTACCTGATGACTCCGACACAGCAATTCTAATTTTGGCATTAATTTTGTAGCCCAAGATTCTATCTTGGCTTATCCATCCCCATTTTATAAAGCCAACATAGAATGTTGGGCTACATTTTTTGCCTTTCGATTTCCATAATGAGAATTGCTGACTCCGACAGAAAATAAATTGACAATTTTAAAATAATGTAGTATGATATGTATATCGAAAAGGAGATTGATTGAGATGGAAAGGGTTATTTCACCTACTAAACTCATTGCCTGTTATGTAATAATCAGCATTATTTTCATAGGCTGTGTTTCCATTTCAGGAACATTACCGGAATTGCAACCATCTCCCACTTCTCAAGAACCACCCAAAACTCCATCTAAATACCCCAAACACTATAAAGATGGAAGAATAGAAATAGGGGAAAATATCTTCTTCTACGCCTCGTTTGGGTCATCAGGTAAGAATTTTACTCAATTTGATAATCCACAAGATATAGCCGTAGATAAAGATGGTTATTTATATGTTGCTGATACCGGCAATCATCGGATTCAAAAATTTACTTCACAGGGTGACTTTGTAGGAATAATTGGCACAAATACTTTAGTTTTTAGCCCATCAAGTCTAACCATAGATAATGAAGGGAAAATGTATGTTATTGACACAGATAATCTTATAAAATTAAGTCCACAAGGGGAGATATTAAGGACAATCAGGATTAACGACCCCAAAGGGATAGCAGTAGAGGGTAATAATCTCTATATTACCGGTGAGAATAAAATATTATGTTTTGACTCATCATTATTAAATCTTAAATGGACTTTATCGAACAACTATGAGGACTGGAATCCCTTTGGAATAGCAGTAAGGCAAGGTTATATTTATGTTACTGATATTAAAAATAACCGTGTCTGCCAAATATTAAAACGAGGAAATTCCAGTAGTTGGATATGGAGTGTCCAAGGGATACTGAATAAACCGTTAGGGATAGCGGTTAATGATAATTATATCTATGTTGCTGATACTCATAATCATAGGATTTGGCTATTTGAGAAAGGGTTAGATAAAATAGCAAATTTTGGTGCTCAAGGTAATGCTTTGGGCGAGTTTAACAACCCATCTAAAATAGCAGTAAAAGAAAATAGGATTTATGTTGTAGATACAGGTAATTGCCGAATTCAAATCTTTGAGTTTTTTGTTGACTTATAATGAGAATTTTGATAAAATAGAGGCATTGAGGGAAATTCGCTTAAGTCTTGTAGAATACTAACTGGACCCTAACTAATTTTAGGAGGTGCAATGATGAGTAAGAGTATTACATTTGATGAAAAACTTTTAGTTGAGGAAATTAAACAATTACCTACGGAGAAGGTAAAAGAAGTATTTGATTTCGTAGAATTCCTAAGAAATAGAGAAGAGGATATTAGAGAAATAACTAAATTATCTGAACCGGTTTTTAATCGTATATGGGATAACGCGGAGGATGCAGTATATGATAACCTTTAGACAGGGAGAGGTAATATTCGTCCCATTTCCTTTTAGTGATCAGACCACAGCAAAACAAAGACCTGCTGTCATAGTAAGTTCAAATGAATATAACTCATCCAGAGCAGATGTTATTATTGCCGCAATTACAAGTGTAGTTAGAGTTATTTGGATTGGTGATTATAGATTAAGAGATTGGAAAGAAGCTGGATTAGTAAAACCATCAGTAGCTAAGGCTACATTGGCTACTATAGACAAAGATATGATAAAACGAAAGTTAGGAATTCTTACTCAAACAGACTTAGATGGACTAAGTAAAAGTTTGATAAAAGTAATTGAGTTCAAGCGGGTATAGAGTGAAAACAATACTTTGAACTTTCGTGAATTTATTAGCCCCCGATGAACACGGATAAGTACGGATAAATCCTATATTTTAAAAGGAATCTGTAGAATTAGACAGGATTACAGGATGGACTGGATTGAAACTCAAGAGAAATCTTGTTAATCCTGTTCATCCTGTCAAAAAAAGTTTCTTTTAATCTGTGAAAGTCCACGAAAATCTATGTGAATCTGTGGCAAAAAGAAAAATAAGCAAGGAGGAAAAAGACAATGTGTAAAAAAGAATTGGGGTTAAGAAAGAGAAAAGGACTATGGATTTTGGCGGTGGTAATGGGGATAGGGATGCTCGCTAATTTTGGGTATGCAAATGGGGAAAGTGATGAATGCATTAAAACATTGCAAGGGCATGGTGACAATGTTTATTCCGTTGCCTTTTCCCCTGATGGCAAAATACTTGCTTCTGGCTCTTTGGATAACACAATAAAACTGTGGGATGTTCAAACCGGCGTATGCATTAAAACATTGCAAGGGCATGGTTACCGTGTTAGTTCCGTTGCCTTTTCCCCTGATGGCAAAATACTTGCCTCTGGCTCTGATGATAACACAATAAAACTGTGGGATGTTCAAACCGGCGTATGCATTAAAACATTGCAAGGGCATGGTTACAGTGTTTATTCCGTTGCCTTTTTCCCTGATGGTAAAATACTTGCTTCTGGCTCTTTGGATAACACAATAAAACTGTGGGATGTTCAAACCGGCGCAGGCATTAAAACATTGCAAGGGCATGGTGACCGTGTTTATTCCGTTGCCTTTTCCCCTAATGGCAAAATACTTGCTTCTGGCTCTATGAATAACACAATAAAACTGTGGGATGTATCCTCGTATGTTAAACTTGAGGCTCCATATCTTCAAGTGCAGGCGAGGTTTGATGATGCCAAGACAGGGGCAAATGGAATGCTTGACAGTGGAGAAGAGGCAAATATTATTTTTAAGATTTCCAATACCGGTGAAGGGTATGCTTTTGGGGTAAGATTAAAAATTTCTGCTGACAATAAATATGTTTCCATCCCTGAGGAATTTTATGTTGGTAGTATTCCTCCTGAGACAACAAAAGAGGTTCTTCTTCCTGTTTCTGCATCAATGGAGGCGAAAAATGGGATAGCAAATATTACTATTGAAACAAAAGAGCTCAATGGCTTTGATGCCCAGACCGTTCGATTTAATCTTACCGTGCATCAGATTGAGCCGCCTGCCTTAAAGATAGCAGAATTAAAAGATATAAAGATAATTGACCAGACACCTCCTATTCCAAAAACGGCTACCAAGGAGGTAAAGAAGAAATTAGAAAAACTTATCTTTATTAAAGGCAATGGTAATGGAATTATTGAAAACGGAGAGGTTGTGCAGTTGATTATTCCTGTCCAGAATATTGGGAAAGGGGATGCTTACGGTGTTCAAATGGCAAAAGAGTATCCTAATGGTATTAAAATTACTGGTGAAGAAAAGATAGGAAACATAAAACCAAACGAAACAAAGGAGATTAAACTTGTTCTTTCTGTTCCACGGAGAATTGGGAAAGAAAATAAAACCATTGATGTAAAATTGTCCTTAAAGGATATTAGGGGGGCAATTCCAGTTTTCAAAAGGGACATTTCTCTCCCTTATCAGGAACGCGAGCCAAAGATTGATTTTTATTCCTATAAAATCTATGATGGCGGAACAGTAACAAAGTCAAGAGGGAATAAAAATGGTTTGATTGAACAGAGAGAAATTATTGAATTTGAGGTTGTTTTTGAAAATAGCGGCAAGTTTGAAGCAAAGAATTTATCAGTAGAGCTTTTTACCGATAAACAAGGGGTAATAATTAATCAAGGAAAGGCATCACTGGGAAATGTTCAAGCAGGAAAAAGGAGTAAGGCAAACTTTCTTTTTGCAGTTCAGAAAGCCGCTACAGCGGGTAATTTCCCTCTTACTTTTGAATTTTCAGAAGATGATTTTCCATTGGAAGATAGGATTGTCAATTTAGAAATCTTAGAGACAGGGATAGCAGAGATTAAGATAGAGCGGGTTATACCAAAGGTAGGGGATAAAATATGGGTAGGAACAGATTTAGAAAATGTTGGAAGGGTTTATGATTTATTGCGTGACCCCCTAAATGCGGATATTGTGTATCTGGCTACTAAAAAAAGCGGGGTGTTGAAATCAACTAACAGCGGAATAGATTGGAAGGTGTCCAATCAAGGATTGTGGGATTTATTTATCCGCTGTCTGGCAACGGGAAAGAATAATTCTCAGGTTTTATATGCCGGCAGTGATAAAAAAGGTGTGTTTAAGTCAAAGGACGGTGGGACAACATGGGAGGCAATTAATGGGGGAATTAATCTAACTTCTGAAGTGGTTTTCCCTTCTATCCAATGTATCACTATTGACCTTGCGGAAGAAGATATTATTTATATTGGAACTAAAGAAGGAGGGATTTACAAATCAATAAATGGAGGAAGAAATTGGGTTTTTATTTCCGGTCTCCCTTCAAAGGATGTTCGATGTATTGCCTTAAACCCAAAATCTCCAAATATTGTTTATGCAGGATTGGGGTCTGGTGGATTGTATCATTCAATTAACGCAGGAGCGACATGGAATGTTCTTTTTGAAACTAATCCTACCGCTAATATTGCCAATGCCATCCTTTCCATTGCAATTGACCTGATTAATCCAGATATAATTTATTTTGCACGAGGTTCAGGGGGAATCGTTAAAACAACAGATGGTGGGTCTATCTGGTTGTCAATAAATAAAGGACTACCATCCGATTTAATGATTAAAGGAGAGCCACTTTCTATTTATTCATTAGAGATTGACCCTACCAATCCTGCTGTTCTTTATGCTACATCACGGGGTGGGAAGATATATGTTACCAGAAATAGTGGGCAATTCTGGCAGGAATACAATTATGGTGTGGCTGATACGGAAAAATCAAACATCCAATTTGTTTCTGTTGACCCTTCAGGAAAGGTTTTTCTTGGTGGAGAGAATCAAATTTTTGAACTGCAACAGATAAAAGAAAAAAGGACAATTTCTACCGTGAACTTTGACTATAATAGCGATAAGATTAAAAAGGAGGCATTTCCTGACCTTGATGCTGTTGTTATTCTTCTTCAACAGGCTCCTTTAACAAAGGCAGTGGTTGAAGGTCATACGGACAATATTGGTTCTGATGAATATAATTTAGACCTTTCAAGCCGAAGAGCAAATAGTGTGCGAGATTATTTTGTTCAAAAAGGTATTTCATTATCACGGCTTTCCTCTTGTGGTTATGGAAAATCAATGCCTGTTTCAAACAATGAGACCGAAGAAGGTAGGGCAAAAAATAGAAGGGTTGAAATTCTTATTGTGGGGAGGTAAATAGGGTAAATTGTAATCATAAAGATCCAGCGGAATTTGAATATTATAAATATGGGCATGAAATAAATAGGGACAGCGACTATTTTTGTTAAGGAGATATTGGATTGGAGTAAATATCTATTTATGGTTAAAGGAAAGGAGATAATAGAGCGGATTAAACTTGTACTATAGACAGGACGATCTGCTGGAATCGAAGGGTTTGTGATAAAATTAGAAAAATTAGTTGGAACGAGTATTAATGGGAAAACTATAGAGGAAGACCATGTAAAAACTAAATAAATGGTCGCTGTCCCTATTTATTCCTATTTATTCATTCCTATTTATTAAAAAATATCCTCTTTCCCTATATTTTTTCAAAATGAGAATTGCTGGACACAAATATTATTTTGGGAGAAAACCGGGGACAGCACCCGTTTTTTATCATTTTCTGGGTCTTCCTATCGCTTTTGGTCTTAATGTTCGTCCCAATAATTCTTCTAACCTTGTCGCAAAGGTTTCATCTCCTGCAGGACGACCCGTAGGGGGAAAATTATTGTTGCGGAAACTTTTCTTTTGTGTTATAATGATGCTTGATAACGATACAAATGAGGTGTAAAATAATGGAAAAGCTATCAAAAACATTGGCACAAATACAACCGGTTAATTCCTCCCTTAAGGAAATAGCACAGAGAAGGCTTGACAATTTGACCAAACCACAGGCCAGTCTCGGCAGGCTGGAGGAATTGGCAAAACAGGTAGTCTCAATTGTCGGTACATTGACCCCGTGCCTTGAAAAAAAGATTATCTTTACCATGGCTGGTGATCATGGGGTATGTGAGGAAGGGGTGAGTCTTTTTCCTGTAGATGTTACACCACAGATGGTTTATAACTTTCTTCGTGGCGGGGCAGGGATAAATGTTCTGGCAAACCATGTGGGTGCCAGGGTGATTGTGGTTGACATGGGTGTTGCTGTTGACCTTTCACCACAACCAGGGTTGGTAATAAAAAAGGTTGGTTATGGGACAAAGAATATCTCCAAGTGTCCAGCTATGAGCCGCGAAGAAGCGATCCTTTGTATTGAACGAGGGATTGAAGCCTTTGAGGAAGAGCTTGCGGCTAATGGATTGGATATCTGCGGATGTGGTGATATGGGCATTGGCAATACCACACCCTCATCAGCCATTGTTGCTGCAATAACTGGTGTAGCAGTAGAAGATGTGACTGGCAGGGGAACAGGGATTTCCGACGCTGCCTGGCTGCATAAGGTAGCTGTTATCAAGCAGGCATTGGCTATAAACCAGCCTGATCCAACAGATGGGATTGATGTTCTGGCTAAGGTTGGCGGGTTTGAGATAGGCGGGCTGTGTGGGATAATTCTTGCCTCAGCCGCTGCTAAAAAGCCGGTGGTTATTGATGGATTTATCTCTACGGCTGCTGCCTTGATTGCGTATATCCTGAACCCTATAACCGTACGATATATGATTGCTGGCCATACCTCTGTGGAAAAAGGACAGCAGGCAGCCTTGAAAATGATAGGGCTTTGTCCTGTCCTGGATTTGCAGATGAGGCTTGGTGAGGGTACGGGTGCAGCATTGGCTATGGGTATTGTTGATGCTGGGGTGAAGATATTGACACAGATGGCAACCTTTGGCGATGCTGGGGTTTCAGAGGCAAACGGGTAAGGGAGTGTAAGGGTTATTTCGTGACAGACCCTAAATATTAAAGTGGAGGCATCTGCCCCCAATTCCCTTGTTTTATTCCCGCCTTTTTCCACCTTGATACGATACAGTCATATCATACCTTGCTTTACCCTTTATATCTTTACCAGCACCAAAAACAACTTCTGCCCCATTTTTAAATATTTCCTTAAACCCGACTGCCCATCCCTCAACCGTATCAGCCTCCAGCATTAAATTATACACCCCGACAACAATGGGTATCTCTATCCCGCCAAATCCCCTGTATCCCTTTTCAGAATAATATCCGACCCCAAGACAGACATCCCCCTCAAAAAATCTTGATTTTAATGGATAGCCCGTCACTAAAGAAACCCCCTGCTGTGTTACTTTCTCCTTTTTTCTGGCATCGTAAAAATTATAATAAATATCCATGCTTGTATCCTTAGTAAGCCGATGCTTTAACCCAATGCCCAGCCCGGCCATCCGTATCTCCATCCCTTCAAGCGGTAAACCAAGTTTAAGGATAAATAGCTCCGGATACCTTGCAGCCAAAAAACATTCTCCGGACAAAACCATGTTATTGGTTTGAATAGACAAAAGCTCCAGAGAGGGCAAGGCCGGCTTTTGAGGGGCAATCGTTTCTCTTAAGAAAAAACCAACCTTTGTCTGCTGCCCACTCTCCACAATAATTTTCCTTCTTTTTGTGGCAAACCCTGATTTCGCCACCTTAAGTGAATATCTTTGTGGGGCAATATCAGCAACCAACAGGGGCGTTATTCCTTTTAATACTCCATCCAGATAAACATAGGCTGAAGAGGGTTCAGATGTAATCAGGAGTGAGCCTGATACTGGTATCTCCTTCGGTTTTTCCTGAAGGGATATGAGTATCAAAGAAAGGTTCAAAAGGGAGTAGTTTGGATTAAAGAATTGAAGCATCTCTTCATAGGGATGATAATCAGGTTTGTTAATCTTGATGGTTATTTCGTTCTTATTATTTTTGAATAAAAGCGGGGTATATCCAATCCCTTTATCATTTATAGTTATTTGTGATGGAGCTGGTGTTGAGGTAATTATTATCTCCCGATTATTCTTGCCCCAGACTACGGGCACCTTTCTTACCTCATCCCCTGTCCTCACAATCTTACCCTTAACCAATATAGCGGTACACTCCTGCTGGGAGGCTTTCGCTATTTGCAACATGCCTGCTTTTTCACCCTTGTGAAAAACATCGAGCATATCATCACTTGCCAGTCCAGACAGATTTCCAATATTCAGGATGACATCCCGTCCCTTTGCTTGTTTTATCTGACACCTTAACTCATACCTTGACAAAAATAAATCCAGTAGTTTCCCTTTCATCCCTGCTAAATCTGTTCTGCCGGTATCAATAAAGCT
>Ga0210033_1005028_pt1 | contig 9885 bp, 10 predicted proteins | sample CryGeymeta201501_FD_185465 | JGI IMG/M metagenome (GOLD analysis project Ga0210033, IMG submission 185465) | Groundwater microbial communities from Crystal Geyser aquifers in Utah, USA - Crystal Geyser metaG 2015-01 (SPAdes) (version 2) | ecosystem: Environmental > Aquatic > Deep subsurface >... | reverse complement strand
AGTTAAAAATTTGGGCGGCAGCAGGGGCGGCGGAGATAATCCCCAAGAACCACCGGCTCCGCCGGAGCAACCGAAGTAGGTGATAGGCAGTCGGCAGTGGGCAGAAAGCAGACGGCAGAAAGCAGTGGGCAGAAAGCAGTTGGCAATAGAACAAAATGGGGCGGGCGAGGGCTCGCCCTATTTATTCTTAGTTTACAGGCATGAATTAAAAATAATTTGGAGATAATATGAGATTACATTTTAGTTTAACAGAGAATACTCAAACTGTTCCGTTCGATTATCAACATTATTTAATTGGAGCGTTTCATAAGTGGATGGGATGGAATGAGATTCATGATGAAATAAGTCTTTACTCATTAAGCTGGCTACAAGGCGGCAAAATGATTAAGGATGGTTTCAACTTTCCCAACGGCGCAAAATGGTTTATAAGTTTTTGGGATGAGGAAATTGGCAAACAGTTGATAATGAATGCAATGAAAGAACCTGAGGTATGCTGCGGAATGGTTGTTAAAGAAATTCAAATGCAGGATACGCCCCAGTTTAGTTCAAAAGAAAAATTCACTTTATCGAGTCCGGTATTTATTAGAAAATATGATGAGCATAAAAAAGCAATACATCTTACTTATAAGGATGAAGAGTCTGATTTTTATTTAACGGAAACGTTAAAGAAAAAATTAAAGAGCGCTAACTTAAATGAAGATGTGAAAGTTTCTTTTGATAAAAACTATTTTAAGCCCAAGACAAAACTTGTGCGCATAAATGGAATAGATAGCCGCGCTAATTTTTGTCCGGTGATAATTGAAGGTAACCCAGAAGCGATTCGGTTTGCCTGGAATGTTGGCGTTGGGCATTCAACAGGCTGCGGTTTTGGTGCTATTTATTAGAGTATTATATAATTAAGCACAAAATTCATCCAAAACGGTATGAATGTTTTTAAGACTATATAACTTGTCCAGACTTTGTCGTGTTCGTTCCGAGCATAGATGAATGAAGTTGAATGGATGAATGGTTTAAACTTCAAATAAAAAGAATAAACGAAAACAAAATGAGCAAAGCAAAAAAAATAAAAATTGAGAATATTGAGATAGCTGTTCTAACACAAAAAATGGATGATTACATTTCACTTACCGATATGGCTCGTTTTAAAAATGCCGAAGCTACGGGATTGGTTATTTCTCATTGGCTAAGCACCCGTTACACAGTTGAGTTTATGGGATTGTGGGAACGATTAAACAATCCTGATTTTAATGTTACTGAATTCAGTAACATTAAAAACGAAAGCGGCAGTAATGGGTTTGTATTATCTTCAAAACAATGGATTGAAAAAACAAATGCAATTGGTATCATTTCAAAAACAGGCAGGTATGGAGGCGGTACTTTTGCCCACAATGATATTGCTTTTGAATTTGGCTCCTGGATTTCGCCACAGTTTAAATACTACCTCATTAAAGAATTCCAGCGCCTTAAAGAGGAAGAAGCAAAAACAAAATCGCTTGAATGGAATTTGCAGCGAACCCTTGCAAAGGTGAATTATAAAATTCATACCGACGCGGTGAAAGAACATTTGGTTCCAACTAAGATTACTAAAGAGCAGGAGAATTTTATTTACGCTTCCGAAGCTGATTTGTTAAATGTAGCTTTGTTCGGGAAGACAGCTAAGGAATGGAGAAACCAGAATGCAGAAAAGGAAGGGAACGTGCGGGATTATTCTACGTTAGAGCAGTTGGTTGTTTTAAGCAATTTGGAAAGCATAAACTCTGTGCTGATTGAACAAGGTTTACCTCAAAATGTAAGACTTAAAAAATTGAATGAGATTGCAATTAGTCAGATGAGATCGTTACTGGAAAGCAGCGCAGTAAAAAAAATAACACGTTAGAGACACGGATTACACGGATTTTCACGGATTTTTAAAAGGAGAAAATATGTATGTAGATATTAAGTTTTTACTCGAGCCGCCAAATTTTACAAAGGGTACTATGTTACTAATTCAACCATTAGCTCCCCTCTCAATGGTGAATAGTATGCCCGGTTCATATTATAAAACTGAACATGTCCCTGATAAATTTATGTTGTGCGGATTATTTGAAAACATTCTAAATCTTCATTTGGCGGAAGGTGATAGAAATGCAATTAGAAAAAAGATTAAAAAGCACTACATGAAAGAATATAAAATTGATTATGAAGCTGAAAATTCAAATGTTGGTTATAACCCTATTACCAATCATCTTTTTGAAATTGAATCACTATTTGTAAAACCCGACCTACAATTTTATGAGGATGTTTGGACACAACATTTAATTGCGGGTGACGAAAGGCACTTAAAAGGAGTTATTAATTATGACTGGAACATTGAAAAAGATATGATCGGACTAAAAATAAGAAATAATTCTAAAGAGAAAAATCAGTATTTCACTGATAACAAAAATCATTTCCCACAATATTATCGGTCACCACGAAATAGAGAATTTCTTATTGCCAAAGGTTATTATGGATTAAAACTAAACATGACACTACAATTATTCACCGTTCTTGAATCAGCAATTCAGAATAATAATATTGGTTATTTGGGAACAAGTGAAGGCTGGATTGATGTGTCGTTTGGAGAAACAAAATGATATCGACCCATTTTTATACACGTTATGGACTTGCACTTCTTATGCAAGAAAAAAATATATCTCAGATAGAAGATATTACGCCGTCTATGTTGGGAAGTCTAATCCAAAATGGTTTGGATCATTTTCGGATGCAACCAATTATAAGTTCTGAGAATAGTGAAAAAATAAAGTTTCAATATGTTAATGAAAAGTTCTTGCTTAATAATACCAAATATATTTCCAAACAGTGTAATGAAGGATTTTTTCTTTGCCCAAATATTATTACAATTGATCTACAGGCTAAGAATAGCTGGCAAGCATTAATAAAGATGAAGAAAACGCTACTTAAAAACGTGAATTTAACTATGAGGGAAACGGCAACAATGTCTATCATGCCACTGACCTCTAAATTTAACAATGGAAAATCAAGTCCGTCATCACCGAGTGTTTCACTATTAGAAGCATGTCTATGCATGATAACAACGAGCACACCTCATAAACCAGCACTTCACATTCGTGAAAAAATATCCTATATCTCGACAGCAATTATTCCTGATCTTGAATTGAATGACTTGGTTAAATTTATTTCATTATTCAAGGATATGCAGCTAACACAAGTAAATAATGTAATGGAAGGTTCCATCAAAAGAGAAGAAGATAAGGTTGAATATAGAAGACCAAACCTTTCAAATGGAAATTTTCCATATGCACCGAGAAGACCAGAATTGGCAAGTGCGGCTTTGCTTGGCGCAATTGGACGATTTGCAAAAGCTACTGAGTACCCGAACACGAATGCAGAAGAAGTTTTAGAAAAGTTAATAAATAGACCAATATACATAATAAGTTATGGGAAGGCACAGTCGGTTACGTACAACCATTACATAGTTGACTTAGCTAAGAATAACCGCCTCAATACTATTATAGATGCTTTAGGAAGATTTATTGTTTATTCGTCTGATTCAAAGAATCGAAAAAACATTAAACAAAAACGAGACATTTTTTTTCTATTTGCTTCTCGGTTTCTGCAATTATTTGATAAACAATCGTTCAGAGAGTTTATAGCTACCAGGGGAGAATATCCAAAAGAATTAAAAGTATTATTAACAACATATTATAGGAGCGTTATGAAAATTGACCCGAAAGTTATTAATTCAGCCTCTGCTTTAGGACATTGGTTAAATCAGATAGCTTACTTTGCTTCTGCAAATGAAAACAAAGGGAAAAGCTATCAGGATATAACTGATGGAAAGGCGAAGATAATTGTTGAACTTGAGAGTTCAGCTTTCTCTGCCAAAACACCAACAGCATTAGTTTCACAGATAATTACAAGGGCAGGAAGAATATCCGGCCAGGATGCCCCAAAGGAGGTTCAATTATTTATTCAAAAAGTGATTTCAGGAGAACTGGGAGAATCAGAAAAGGAAAGTTTGGAAAATGCGAAGAACATGGTTGTAGTGTTTGCGCGTATAAGAAGTTCTAAAGATGAACTAATCGTTGAAAGTGACTCAATGGAAGAAGAAGTATCTGAAGTATCTAAAGATGAAATACAATTAACTGAAGAAGAACAAGAATTAAATTAAAAGGAATAATAATCATGCAAAATATCAAAGGAATTTTAGTGACTTTAATTGCCCCTATGGAAAACCATATTGCAAATGCGGGCGAAAAACTTTTAGGTAATGTCTCGTCGATTAAACGCAGACCGGATGAAAGAGTTTATATCTCCGGTCAAATGCAACGGCACGCACTATTTAGTGCCATCGAAAGGATAAACTGGGCCGATTCAAAAAGAGCTTCAACCTTTGTTTCCAATGGTGATGGGATCGATAATCGTATTGAAATAAATCTCAGAGCAGATTTAGGTGGTTTTATGGATCCAAAAGGCGGGAATTATACTGGGCGCCGTACATCACCTTTATCAGTAACACCAGCAGTAGCTTTGGAGGAAAGCCAAATAGGTAGAGATTTGCTATTAAAATTAGCAACAGAAGATCGCCAAAATAGTTTGGCTACACGTGAATTCAGTCAAAGTGATTTAATGATTATGAATTTTTTCTTAGACATAAGCGCTGTTAGTATATCAAAAAGATATACATATAATGATGGTGGTTTTCATCTTGAAACAGAACATATAAAACATGTCGAAGAAAAAGAAAGAAAACGAAGAGTAGAGTTATTTCTTGAAGCTACTCGTTCAATAACAGATTATGCTAACCAAGCACGCAACGCGACTTGTGGAGAACCACAAAAAGTCTTAATAGTATTTGATACCAGATTAAGCCGTAAAGTAAGCCGCTACTACCAAGCTAAAGAAATAGAACAAAAAAATATAATTAAAGAACTTGATTCCCGAGGAGCAAAATATTTCTTGGGGAATGATGTGGAAGATAACAGAAGTGTAGAACAGGCTTATAAGGAAGCTTTGGAATTATTAAAAGAAGAAGCCACTACACTTTATGACCCATGCAAAGCCGATGCACAAGTTATGACTTTTGCAAAAGCATTTAATCTAAACCAATAGTAAAATGAGTAAATATTTAGCTAAACCTACTCTTGATATTTCAGTTGAAGAACACACAAAAAATGTGATTGATGAGGCGCAAGCGATCCTTGCGTCTCATCCTTTTGTGATAAAGAAATACAATGAAATGGTTGGCAAAGACCTATCAATACGAGTAATTTCTTCTGCGAAATTCCATGATATTGGGAAGAAAAATAATAGATGGCAAAGAGCGTGTCAAGAAGATTACAAAATTTTTAAGACAACAAACGACCCTTCTAAAATGCATCATTTAAGACATGCAAAATTCCGTCACGAAATTGCTTCGTTGCTTGTAACTGGATTAGAAAATTTACCAATGACTGTTAAAGCAGCGATTGGAGCGCATCATGGAAAGCTTAAAGAAGGCGAAGAACATAGATGGGAAGAAGAGATTCCACAAGCAGCAAAATTGTTTGCAAGTTTTAAAGGTCTTAAAAATAACACCATTCAACAAACTCCTGATAATGAAAAATTTGAGAAGACAATCCGTTTACGTTATGAATTTGCTGGTCCACGTTCCTTTCTTCAACTTGCAGATCACAGAGCAAGCGCAAAAGAAGAAGGACAGAAACTACCCGAAATAAAACCTTTTAATTATGAGTTTCCGAAAGAATATAAGAACAAGCGCGGAGTTCAACTAATAATTGATGAATTAAAAGATAAACCGTTTTCGATATTAAGAGCTCCTACTGGTTCAGGGAAAACAGACGCATCTATACTTTGGGCAAAACATCAAATTGATTTTGGAAAAGCTGACAGATTAATAATTGCGATGCCTACAAGATTTACAGCCAATGCGTTATCAATAACAGCAGCAGAAAAACTAAGTCAGGTTGGCTTATATCATTCTAGCGCTTGGTTTCAAAAAGTAAAAGATTTTGAAAACATTAAACCGGAAGAACAAGCACTTATTGATAAAGAACAAGAACTTGCAAGGTTATTAGAAACACCAATATCTGTTACTACAATAGATCATTTATGCATTTCCTTAACGGGGACAAGAGAAGATCATCATACAATGTTTTTTAATTTGGCACATTCCTGTTTAGTAATTGATGAAGCTGATTTTTATGATGAATTTACACAGCATAATATATTAGTCCTTTTAGATGCTTTACGAATATTGCAAGTTCCGGTTTTACTTATGAGCGCAACGGTACCTGATTCGGCTTTGAGCTTTTACAACAAAGCTGGTTATAATTTGACCAAGATATATGAAGACAATTCAGATTTAGAAAGAAAACGTTGCACTGTTGTTAAATTAGATGATTTGTTGGTATCCGACAAAATATTGGAAGTATTGGAACAAGGTTTCAATGGAACACCGCTAATTATTTATGCAAATACAGTTGCCAGAGCCCAGAAGTATTATCAATGGTATTGCAAACGATCTTCATCTTTTACCAAAGATAAAGTGATTATATATCATAGTCGATTTACAGAACCAGATAAAGTTGCTATCGAAAATCGATTAACTCAAATGCTGGGGAAAGAGTCTTGGGATGGTGGAAATCAGAATGGAGTTGCAATATTAACACAGATTGGTGAATTGAGCGTAAATATTAGTGCTGATGTTATGGTTACAGATATTTGTCCGCTTGACCGATTAGTTCAGCGAGCAGGTCGTCTATCGAGATTCAACAATCATAAAGGGAAGCTATATGTAGTCAAACCGCTTAAAGAAAACAAAAATGGTGGGCTTGATTTTTATTGTGCCCCTTATGGTCACTTCGTCAATAAAAAATGGGAACTTTCAAAAGTATTACTAAATTCTGCCGAATTATTATTGGAAGGAGATTATTCAGCCGAAAAGTTTGCGAAGTTAGTGGATACTATCTATCCAGAAATCAAGAAAGACATCCCATATTATATTTTGAATAATATGGAAGGACTTAAAAATCTTTCTATTTCAAACTGGTTGATTTTGCCAGCGGAACAATTGGGTATTGATGATGACCAAACAAAAGAATGGAAGTGTAGAGATATTGATCTACAATATACAATTTATGTAAATGTAGATTTATTTGGGAATGATTATTACTTTCGTAATAAAAGTGAGTTCAAGCAATTTCAAATTAAACATGGTATTCAATGCTATGCTTATGAATTCCAGAAAGCTCTGAAAAATAACTATATAGAAAGGGTTACGTTTTATATTGGTGAGGATAAAAAACAATATCTTTGGGTAGTTAAGAACCAATTTTATAATTCAAAAGTTGGTTTACAGTTTAGTAAAGACGAAGACTGAATTTTTATTGATGTCGTTTTTAATTATGTAACCAATTAAAATAATCCGTGAAAATCCGTGCAATCCGTGTATCTGGAAAAGGTGCGGATTGTTCCAAATATCAATTAGTAATTCGCGCTCATTATGACCGGAACACAAATACATTATTATTTTCTTTGCCATCGTAAGTTGTGGTTGTTTACAAATCATTTTGATATGGAGCAAACCAGCGATACGGTGGCTATGGGTAAGTTTATTTCGGAGACGACTTACGGCAGGGTAAAACATGAGATACGCATTGTAGATGACGAAGATGATATTGTTTTGGACTTTTACGACGATAAAACAAAAACAATACACGAAGTAAAGAAGTCCGACAAAATGGAGGAAACACACATCTGGCAGGTAAAGTTTTACATCTCGGTGCTTGAGAAAAAGGGGGTCAGCGGTGTAACCGGAGAAATAGATTATCCGAAACTTAGGCAGAAAATAAAGGTTGAACTTACGGATAATGACAGAGAAGAATTGATTATGATTAAAAACAAGATTGAGAAAATATTGGAGCTTGAGCTTCCACCGGATGTAATTAATATACCGTTTTGTAAGAATTGCAGTTATTATGAATTATGCTACATATAGACACGGATTTCACGGATTAGCACGGAAAGTTTATAGACACGGATTTCACGGATTAGCACGGAAAGTTTATAGACACGGATTTCACAGATTAGCACGGAGTAAAAATGGAATTATTGGATGAAGATCTAACTTATAAAATTATTGGTTGTTGTATGGAAGTTCATAAGAATCTTGGGAAGGGTTTTAATGAAATTGTTTATAAAGATGCTTTGGAAATAGAATTTAGATTAAAAGGAATCCCTTATCAAAGAGAAAAAGAATTTCCAATTGTTTATAAAGGATTTACTCTTCCGCGAAAATATTATGCTGACTTTGTAGTATTTGATAAAATTATTTTAGAAGCAAAGGCAATCGAATCACTAACAAGTTCACATTTAAAACAGACTTTAAATTATTTAGCAACATCAAAATTAAGATTAGGATTATTAGTAAATTTTGGAGAAGATTCATTAAAACATAAAAGAGTAATTTTATAATTAATCAGTGTTAATCCGTGAAATCCGTGTCTATGAAAAACAATAAAAACATAATCCGTGTTAATCTGTGTAATCCGTGTCTATGAAAAGGAACTACTACATATTCAGCAGCGGGAAACTTCTGCGCAAAGACAACACACTCTACTTTGAGCCGGGAGAAAGCAAAGAACCGGAAGAAGTTGAACTGACGGAAGATGAAATATCCGTTGATGATGAAACGCTTACACAAAACGAAGGAGAAGAAACCGAAGAGCCGAAGAGACTTCCGCGCAAACCGATTCCGGTGGAAGATATTGAAGCGATCTATTGCTTTAGCGAGCTCCGTTTCAACACACGGTTCTTAAACTTTCTTGCGCAGAAAGAAATAACGCTTCATCTCTTTAATTATTACGGTTACTACACGGGCTCATTTTATCCGCGCGAACCGTACGTTTCCGGGAAGTTGTTAGTAAAGCAAGTCCACGCTTATGAAGACGCAGAAAAAAGAATTGCAATTGCTCGACGTTTTGTAGAAGGTTCGGCAGATAACATCAGAAAGAATTTGCAGTATTATAATGCTCGCGATAAGGACTTATCATTCTTTATAGAAAAAACTGATGAGCTGCTTGCTAAAATAGATAATACTGAAGACGTTCACGAATTAATGGGAATAGAAGGCAACATCAGATCAAATTATTACACTTCGTGGAATTTGATTATTAATGAAGAAATAAATTTTACAAAGCGGCAAAAGCATCCGCCGACAAATCCAATAAATGCGCTTATTTCTTTTGGTAATTCTTTAGTTTATACAACTGTACTTTCGGAGATTTATAAAACACAGCTCAACCCGCTTATCAGTTATTTGCATGAGCCGGGAGAGAGAAGATTTTCGCTTTCGCTGGATATTGCAGAAATATTTAAACCATTACTCACGGATAGAATTATCTTTTCTTTGCTTAACAAAAACCAAATACAGGAAAAACATTTTTCAAAGGAGATGAATGCATGTTACTTAAGCGACGAGGGACGAAAAATATATCTCAAAGAATATGATGAAAAACTAAAAACAACAATACAACATCGTCAATTAAAGAAGTCAGTAAGCTACCGTCATCTTATACGGCTTGAGTGTTATAAATTAATAAAGCATCTGCTTGGAGAAAAAGAATATAAACCATTTAAAATCTGGTGGTAGACACGGATTTCACAGATTAACACGGATTTAACGGATTGCTTCAAATCAGTGCAATCAGTGCAATCAGTGCAATCAGTGTAATCAGTGCAATCAGTGTAATCAGTGTAATCAGTGTCTAACTAAAAAGGAGTAACGATGTACATAATAATCGTTTATGATGCAGCGCCGAAAAGAGGGGCAAAGCTGTTGAAATTTCTTCGGCAGCATTTATTATGGGTTCAAAATTCAGT
>Ga0210033_1005027_pt1 | contig 9886 bp, 6 predicted proteins | sample CryGeymeta201501_FD_185465 | JGI IMG/M metagenome (GOLD analysis project Ga0210033, IMG submission 185465) | Groundwater microbial communities from Crystal Geyser aquifers in Utah, USA - Crystal Geyser metaG 2015-01 (SPAdes) (version 2) | ecosystem: Environmental > Aquatic > Deep subsurface >... | reverse complement strand
GCCGGCCGCTGGCTACTGCTGCTCAGCCCACTGCTGCTCAGCCCACTGCTGCTCAGCCCACTGCTGCTCAGCCCACTGCTGCTCAGCCCACTGCTGCTCAGCCCACTGCTGCTCAGCCCACTGCTGGCGGGCTGCGGTGGAGGCGCGATGACGACCGACGTGACCCTGCCGGTGACCTGGGACGAGTTTGCGCAGGCCTGCCCGAAGGACCCTGCGGTCGGCCCGAGCTGGCCGCTGTCGGGGGAAGGCTGGGTGGTGGTGGATGTGGACGTGGGCTGCCTGGAGGTGGTTGGCCAGGTACTGGGGCTGGACTGGGACTCATTTGGCGCCGAGCCGGCGGATGCGGTGGGCGACACCACAGCCGTTGGCGTGGTTGCCAACGGCTTCCTCATCGCCGTGCGCTCGGGAGACACGCCCCTGTCCGAGCTGTACGCCGACGGTGTGCCGGACGAGCTGTCCGCCGAACTGCAGGCGCGCGCCGCGGACGCGGGGCTGTCGGAGGAAGACCCGGCGGGGCAGGCTTGGTTCGCGCTGCTGACGGACCACATCGACAGGGTCCGGTACGATCCCGAGAGCCTGAGTGGGTGCCTTGGGTGCATGTCCTATGGGCGGGGCACTGTCATCGTCGGCGACATGCTGGGACCGACCGACGGCCCGCCCCATCCCCAGCCGCTCAATGCGCTGGGTGCGGCAGGGCTGTTGGTCCACGAAGCTAGCCACGACTTCCTGTCGGAGCACCACATCCCCTGCGTTGGCACGGAGGGGCACAACTGCGATGCCGATGCCCAGGGTGCCTACGGGGCGAGCAACTGGTGGTGGTGGACGTGGATTCGCCCCGAACAGGCAGAGGGGACCACGCCGCTGTGCACCGAGGGCAGCAGCGACATCTACTGGAACTGCGTCGACCACATCCTGGACCCCGGCACCTACCCGCCCTGTCAGTCAGGCGCGGGCAACGTCTGCGACTGACCCGACAGCCGCCGCGCCTACAGCACCTTCTGCCCAGACACCTTGTTCATCAGCCGGCTGTAGCCCAGCAGCACGAAGAAGATGAGCACGGCGTACGCGCTGGCGTAGCCGTAGCGGTGGCCGCGCGTAAACGCCCAGCGGTAGGCCTCGCTGATCAGGATCTCGGTGGAGCCGTCGGGCTCGCCGCCGCTGACCAGGTAGATGATGTTGAACATGTTGAAGGTCCACACGCTGCCCAGGATGACGGCCGGCAGCAGGGCCGGGGCCAGTAGGGGCAGGGTGACGTGGCGGAAGCGCTGCCAGGCGTTGGCACCGTCGACCTCGGCGGCCTGCTCCAGGTCGCGGGGGATGCTCTGCAGGGCCCCCAGGGTGACCACCATCATGAAGGGGAAGCCCAGCCAGGTGTTGGTCACCAGGTTGGCCGCGAAGGCCGTGCTGAACTGGGAGAACCAGCTCACGGTGCCGACCCCGATCCACTCCAGGAAGCCGTTGATGGCCCCGAACTGGCGGTGGAACATGCCCTTCCAGATGAGCGCCGTGATGTAGTTGGGCACGGCCCAGGGCAGGATCAGCAGGACCCGGTACACGCCGCGCACGCGCAGCCAGGGCTCGCGCAGGATCATGGCCAGGACCAGGCCGATGCTGACGTGCAGAAACACGTTGCTGACGGTCCACAACACCGTGACGGCCAGGGTGAACCAGAAGGACAGGGGCGAGGTGAGCGGCCAGTCGCGGGCGAAGATGATGTTGGCGAAGTTGGCCAGCCCGACAAAGGTGAACTGGCCGTCGCGGTAGGCGAAGAGGCTGACGGCGGCGCCCAGGACGAAGGGCACGACGACCAGGGCGAACATGGAGAGGGCGGCCGGCGCGACGTAGGCGTAGGCGAAGCGCCACTGCAGCACCGCGCGGCGGGCCCGCCAGACCTGGGGGCCGAACCAGCCCAGGGCGCCGAGCAGGGCCAGGCCCGTGACGACCAGGTAGGGCACCGGGCTGGTCGCCGGGGGCGGCGGCCGGCTGACGATGTCGTACTCCTGCTGGGCCGCCTTGGCCGCGGCCTCGGGCGTCAGCGCGTGGCGGGTCACGCGGCGCAGGGCCCGGGCCTGGGGCTCCCAGGTGGCGGCCATCTCGGGCACGCTCGGCATGGGCACGGCGGCGTCGAGCTGGGTCCGGAAGGCGGAGAGGATGGGGTCCGTGGCGATGGCGGGGTCGGCGGCCGCGATCTGCGAGGTGACGGCCTGCCGACCCTGGACGGCGCGGACCCGCGCGGCTTCGGGGGCGGCCAGGTAGCGCGCCAGGTCGCGGGCGGCGGAGGCGTGCTTGGCGTAGGCGCTGACGAAGGCGCCTTCGACCGTCAGGTAGGGGGCCGCCGGCTGGCCGGTGGCCGAGACCGTGGGCAGGGCGGCGACGCCGAAGTGGACCTGGGAGCCGATCTCGCCCAGGAACCAGGGGCCGCTGATCACCATGGCGGCGCGGCCCTCGTTGAACAGATCGGTCACCAGGGCGCTGGTCGGCTCCTCGGGCAGGAAGCCGCGGTCCTGCAGGTCCAGCACGAAGGCCAGGGCCGCCGCGTTGCCGGGCTGGTCCAGGGCGACCTTGCCGTGTCCCTCCACGTCGCTGGCGTCGAAGACCCCGCCCCCGAAGCCGTGCATCCAGGGGGCGTGGAAGTAGGCGTCGGTGTGGACGTAGACCAGGCCGAAGCGCTTGTCCCCGGTCAGGCCCGGGAGCATGGCGACCAGCTCGTCGGTGGTGGCCGGCGGGTGGTCGATGAGGTCGCGGTTCCAGAACAGGGCCAGGCACTTGTAGGCCAGGGGCAGGCCCTGGAGCCGGTCGTCGTAGGTCAGGGCCCGCACCGTGGCGGGGTGCAGGTCGGAGGTGTCCTCACCGGCCGGGAAGGGCTCCACCAGGCCCGTGGCCTGCCAGGCGCCGATGCGCTCGTGGGCGGCGATGAACAAGTCGGGGCCGTTGCCTCGCGGCGCCGCCGCCTCCAGCTTGCTGAAGTAGCTGTCGTAGGGCACGGCCAGGGGCACGATGCGCAGCTCGGGGTGCGCGGCGCCGTAGGCGTCCAGGAGCTGCTCCAGGGCCGCCCGCTCCTCGCCCCGGTAGGCGTGCCAGACCGTGACCTCAGTGGGCCCATCCCCGGCACGGGCCGGGGCCAGCCAGGACAACAGCAGCAGCAGGAGGGCCAGCACGGGGGCGGAGTCTACGGCAGGCGAGGGGATGCCGTGGCGCCGCCGGGCCGGCTCAATGCGCGCTACCATGGCGCCCATGCTCTGGCTCCTGGTCCTCGCCTGCATCCAGACCGCCCCTCCCGTGGACACCGCCGGGGATGGGGGTGGCGCAGACGGCGGCGGGGTGGCCTGCGACATGCAGGTCGTCGCCCAGTGGCCGGCGGACGGCGCGAGCGACACCTGGCTGCAGCCGACCGTTCAGGTGGACCTGTCCCCGGCCGACCCGACGGCGAGCCTGGTCCTGAAGGACGACCAGGGCGTCGCGGTCTCCGCGACCGCTGCCTACCTGCAGGAAGGGGCCACGGTCCAGCTCCAGCTCGCCGAGCCCCTGGCCGAGGGGGCCACCTACACCGTCGTGGCCGACACCTGCGCGGGGGCCTCGCAGTGGTCCTTCACCACGGTCGACGCTCCGGGCCTGCCTGCCGAGCTGGACAGCCAGGCCGTGAGCTACCGGCTCGACCCGCGCTACGGGCGGCTGCTGTCCCCCGCTGGCCTGGACCTGGCCCTGGCGCCGCTGCTGCCTGATGGACCCTGGCTGCTGGGGGTGGCGCGCACCGACGCGGGCCTGTCCCTGCGCCTCGGCGCGAGCTCGGGGCAGACCCAGGACACCTGCGTCCGCACCCAGGAGCTGCCCGACGCGAGCCTCGACGACACCCACCTGTACCTGGGGCCCGTCACCGCCAGCCTGGACCTCGTGCCCGGCGCCCTGACCCTCCACGACCTGCGCCTTCAGGCGACCTTTGCCCACGAGGGGGGCGAGCTGGCGGGCCTGGAGCTGGAGCTGGTCCTGGACGCCCGCGACCTGGCGGCCCTGGGCACCCTGGGGGCCGACCGCGGCGCAGTCTGCGCCTCCCTGGCCGAAACCGACGTGAGCTGTGGGGCCTGCGCCGACGGGGTCCTGGCCTGCGTGTCCACGCGCTGGGACTCCATCACCGCCCCGATCCAGGACGGCCTGTCCGTGCAGGACATCCCCTCGCCTGACTGCCACCCCGACTGCGCGGCGAGCTGGTCGAACCCGGCCTGCAATGCCAGCGGCTGGTAGGGCTGCCCGCGCACGCGCCTTGCCTGTGCGCCTGCGCGCACCGTAGGCTCGTGCCCACCGCCGCACCGCGTCGGTGCGCCTCCTCAGGGAACCGGACCCGATGTCGAACAGCCTCACCCCTCCCGCCAGCGCTGGCCGCAACTCCCTCCTCGAGCTGCTGAGCGCCATGGAGGCAGCAGGCGCCTCGGACCTCTTCGTGAACGAGGGGCGGGCCCCGGCGGCGCGGGTCAACGGCCGCGTGCGCCCCCTCAACCGGCTCCCGATCACCCGCGCGGAGATCGAGGCGCTGCTCCAGGCCTCGCTGGTGCCTGCCGCCATGGTCGACTTCCAGGCCAAGGGCGACGTCGACGCCAGCCTGGCCCTGCCGGACGGGCGGCGCTTCCGCCTCAACGCCTTCCGGGAGCAGTCCCGCCTGGGCCTGGTGGCGCGGGCCGTGCCCTCGGGCGACCTGTCCCTGGACGAGCTGGGCCTGCCCGACGCCGTGCGGGTGCTGGCCGAGAGCCACCGCGGCCTGATCCTGGTCACGGGGGCGGCCGGCTCGGGCAAGTCGACCACCCTCGCCGCGATGATCAACTACATCAACCAGACCCGGGACGTGCACGTCGTCACCATCGAGGACCCCATCGAGTACGTGCACAAGGATCGGCGGGGGCGGATCACCCAGCGCGAGGTGGGCATCGACACCCCGAGCTTCAAGGACGGCCTGAAGTACGTCCTGCGCCAGAGCCCGGACGTCATCCTGGTGGGCGAGCTGCGGGACGAGGAGACCGTGCACGTCGCCATGCAGGCGGCCCTGACCGGACACCTGGTCCTGTCCACCGTGCACACCATCGACACCTCGCAGACCGTGCAGCGGCTCATGAGCCTGTTCCCCGAGCACATGCGGGACCAGGTCGCCCTGGACCTCTCCCTGTCGCTGCGGGGCGTCATCTCCCAGCGCCTGGTGCCCACCCGGGACGCCAAGAGCCGCGTCGTGGCCACCGAGATTCTCATGGTCACGCCGCCGGCCCAGATGCTGCTCAAGGAGAAGGACATCGGGGATCTGGAGGACTACCTGCGGGCCGCCAACGACGGCCACACCAGCACCTTCAACGCCTCGCTGCTGCGGCTCGTCAACGCCGGGACCATCAGCTTCGAGACGGGCCTGGCCTACTCCTCCAACCCCGAGGAGCTGGCGCTCAACCTCAAGGGCATGAGCAGCGGCGCCGACGCCATCCGAGGGCTGATCAACGAGGGCAGCACCGCCAGCGGCTTCGACATGCAGGCCCTGCTGTCCGAGGTCGGCAAGCGCGGGGCCAGCGACCTGCACCTGACGGTCGGGCGGCCGCCCATCCTGCGCATCTCCGGCCAGCTGGTGCCTCTGGGGCGCACCAACCTCACCGAAGCCGACATGCGCATGCTGCTGCACAGCATCATGACGGCCCGCCAGCGCACCACCTACGAGTTGGAGCGGGAGATCGACTTCGCCATCGCCCTGGACGACCGCCACCGCTTCCGGGTGAACGCCTACTTCCAGAAGGGCTCCATGGCGGCGGCCCTGCGGTCCATCGCCAGCCAGATCCCGACGGCCGAGGAGCTGGGCATCCCGACCTCGGTCCTGGAGCTGGGCCTGCGCCCGCACGGCCTGCTGCTGGTGGTCGGGCCCACCGGCTCGGGCAAGAGCACGACCCTGGCCTGCCTGGTGGACCAGATCAACCGCACCCGCTCGGTGCGGATCATGACCATCGAGGACCCCATCGAGTACATCCACCGGGGGGTGCTCTCGACCATCGACCAGCGGGAGGTGGGCTCGGACACGCTGACCTTCCCGGCGGCGCTCAAGTACATCCTGCGCCAGGACCCCGATGTCATCCTGGTCGGCGAGATGCGCGACCTGGAGACCATCGGCTCCAGCCTCACGGCCGCCGAGACCGGTCACCTGGTGCTGGCCACCCTGCACAGCAACGAGGCCACCGCCGCCATTGACCGCATCGTCGACGTCTTCCCGCCCCACGCCCAGCCGCAGATCCGCTCGCAGCTCGCCGCCTCGCTGGTCGGCGTGGTCTCCCAGCGCCTGCTCAAGCGCCGCGACAACAGCGGCCGGGTCGCGGCCTTCGAGGTCCTCGTGGCCAACAACGCCATGAAGAACCTGATCCGCGAGAACAAGATGCACCAGGCGGCCACGACCATGGAGTCGGGGCGCCGGGATGGCAACATCCCGCTGGACCAGTCCCTCACCGAGCTGCTGCGGCGCGGCATCGTCGATCGCGAAGAAGCCCAGCGCTACATGAAGGAGCAGATCAAGCTCGACACGCCGACCCGGTCGAGCACGGCCACCATGCCGCCGCGTCCCGGCGGCTGGGGCAACCGCGGTTGATCAGTCGATGCTGATCAGTCGATGCTGATCAGTCGACCTTGATGTTCCGGGTGGTGAGCCCGTCGTCGTGCTCACCGCCGCGGCTGTGGGTGCCCTCACGTAGCTTGCGGCCGACCCAGATGTAGCCGCCCTCTTCCTTCACCGCGAAGCAGGACAGGAAGCGCTCCTTGTTGGTCAGGCAGTCGCCGTTGCGGACGTCGTAGCGCCAGTTATGGTACGGGCAGGTCACGACGAAGCCGTCCAGCTGGCCTTCGCCGACGGGGCCGTTCTCGTGGGCGCACTCGTCGTCGATGACGTAGACCTTGCCGTCGATGCGGAAGCAGGCGACCGGGGTTTCGCCGGCCTTGAAGGTGCTGCCGCTGCCCTCGGCCAGCAGGTTCGAGGGGGCCACCGCGACGAAGCCCTGGGGATCGGGCAGTTCGGGCAGCCCGCTGAAGGCGGTCTTGAGCTCGGCAGCAGGGTCGACGTGCCCGCCGCCGGTGCTGCCGCCGCTGTTGCCCGTGGCGCGGGTCACCGCGTGCTTTGCCAGGCCGACGGGCCCGCCATGCTTGTCCAGCTTGCCCTTCAGGAAGCTCCGAACGCCCACACGTCCTCCGGGGAGAAGGCCCCGCCTAACCGCACGGCGCGTCGGAGGCGCCCCCCGGGGTGTCGGACTCGCGGTGAAGGGGGCCGTGGGCCGCCAGCTCGGCCATCTGGGTCTCGGTGGCCCGCCGCTCGCGGGCGCAGGCCTGGGCCACGGCGCCCGCCAGGCCAGCGTGGTCCAGCCAGTGGGCGGACCAGGTGGGGCTGGGCAGCAGGCCGCGGTGGATCTTGTGGGTGCCCTGGGCCCCGGCTTCGAAGCGGCGCAGGCCCTCGGTGATGCAGATCTCGATGGGGCGGTGGTAACAGAGCTCGAAGTGCAGGCCCTCGTAGCCCGGCCGACAGCCCCAGTAGCGCCCGTACAGGTGGCCTCCGCGCTGGAAGAGCAGGGCCATGGCGACGGTCCGGCCCCCCTCCTCGGCCAGCAGGACCCGGCTGCGGTGCGCCAGGTCGGTCCAGAAGAGCTCGAAGTGCTCGGGGTGCAGGTAGGCGTGGCCCCCGCGCTTGTCGCAGGTGTCCTCGTACATGGCCCGCACACGGGCCTGCTGGCGCAGGCTCAGCGCGCCCCCGGGCAGGTCCAGGACGACCACGCCTTCGGGCAGGCGGCGCTCGCGGCGGCACTCCTTGCGGCGCCGGCTGCGGAAGCGGGAGAGCCAGTCTTCGAAGTCGGCGTAGCCATCGTTCTCCCAGTGGAACTGGAAGGTCTTGCGGCCGATCATGCCCAGCTCGCACAGGCGCTCGTGTTGGTCCTGGGGGCAGAAGAGCACGTGCAGGCTGCTGGCCTGGGCCGCCCGGGCCAGGTGCAAGGCACCGGAGAGCAGGGCCTGCTCGATGGTGGCGGCCTCGGCGCCGTCGGGCCGGGCGCCCACCAGCAGGCGGCGACCGGTGGCCGGCGTGAAGGGCACGGCGCTGACCAGCTTCGGGTAGTAGGCGATGCCCGCGCGCTGGGCGGCGTCGGCCCAACCCCAGTCGAAGATGTACTCGCCGTAGCTGTGGGTCTTCAGGTACAGGGGCATGGCCCCGACCAGGTGGCCGTGCTCGTGGACCAGCACGTGTTGGGGCAGCCAGCCAGCCTGTGCGCCCACGCTGCCCGAGTCCTCCATGGCCAACAGGAATGCGTGCTCGGTGAAGGGATCGTCGGGCGAGGTCAGGGCGTCCCAGGCCGCGGCCGGGACCTCGGCCAGGCCCGGCGCCAGTCGGATCTCGAGGGAGGAGGGGAGGGGCACGCCCCGTCATAGCTGCCGGGCGCCGCGTGGCGAGCCCCCTGCCCCTGCTTGCCTTGATACGGCGCCGGCTGTCAGAGGAGGGCATGTGTTCCAGACCGAGATCGGCATCCCCCGCCACGCCGCGGGCCCCCGCCAGGTGGCGCGGGCCGGCGAGATATGGCGGCTGTTCCAGGAGCTTGCGATCCAGGCCTCGGCAGAGGTCGGCTGGTCGCCGGATCGCTACCTGGAGCAGGGCACCGCCTTCGTCATCTACGGCATGACCACGACCCACGCCCGAGAGGTCCGCTACGGCGAGCGGCTCCAGGCCAGGACCTGGGTCCACGACTTCAAGCGCGACACCCTCACCCGGCGCCAGGTCCGCCTGCGCGACGAGCACGGGCCCGTCGCCGCCGGCACCCAGCAGTGGGTCCACGTCGACGCCCACCTCAAGCCGGTGCGCGCGCCCCAGAGCCTGCTGTCGGCCCTGCCGCCCGAGGTGCCCGACGAGCCCTCCATCGCCCTGCCCGAGTGGGAGCGTTGCACCAGCGGCCCGGTCCATACCTTCGCGTTTTCGCCCTGGCACACCTGGATGGACCCCCTGGCCCACGTCAACCACCCCGCCTACGTCGACTTCTGCGACGAGGGCACCAGCCGGGTCCTGGCCGCGGCCGGGGTGGACCCGCAGCTCCTGGTCCCGGTGGCCGAGCACCTGGCCTTCAAGGTCGGGGCCCTGGCTGGTCAGCAGGTCGAGGTCCGCACCCGCCTGGTCGGTCGCGCCCCCGGGGGTGCTGCCGTGTTGGAGCACGAGATCGGCGGCGAGGCGGGCTTCGCGCGGGGCCTCACCATCCGGCGGCGGGCCGACGGCCAGGACCTGGCCCTCTGCTTCGGCTGAGCCGGTCCGGGCAGCGGGCGGATCAGCCGCTGGCGCGGATCAACCCCTGGCGCGGGCCCGCCCGGTCGCCAGCCGGGCTCTCCACAACGGCGGCCGACACCGCGGCTCCCAGCGTCCGACTGGTCGGACCCGGAGCGTCCCTTGCCCGCCCAGGCGCCCAGCGGGGCACGAACTGCTCGATCACCGGACAGCCCGACAGCACGTTGGCGTGGTCGGGCCTGGCCTGGCGGAGCACCACGCCGAGGCGCTCGTCCCCGTCTGCGCCACCCAGCCATGCAGGTCGCTGTGCGAGGGTCAGGTGCCCGTCCCACAGCAAGCACGGGCATGCCAGGAGCCGGGGGCTCGTTGTCCACGGCCAGCCGGAGCCCCCGAGTTTGCAACAGCGCCGGGTGGGAGCCCCTCGAATTGCAACAACTCGCCCGATCGGCCGCAGGCCGACCCCCGTAAGTACAGCAATCACGTTCCGCGGCCCTGCTTGAACCACAGGCGTAACGGTTCAGCCCCAACTGTTCTGAGTAGGGGGTCTACGCGGGGAGGAGACTCGGCGTAGGCAGGCCTGCCCTGTGGGCCAGGAGAGTGTCGGCGAGGAATCGGAGGACACTGCGTCCCTGCCGT
>Ga0210033_1005020_pt1 | contig 9897 bp, 7 predicted proteins | sample CryGeymeta201501_FD_185465 | JGI IMG/M metagenome (GOLD analysis project Ga0210033, IMG submission 185465) | Groundwater microbial communities from Crystal Geyser aquifers in Utah, USA - Crystal Geyser metaG 2015-01 (SPAdes) (version 2) | ecosystem: Environmental > Aquatic > Deep subsurface >... | reverse complement strand
GTACCCCTTCATTCATGGTTAGCAAAGCAAGGTCAAGAAAGTTGTATGCGCGACCCTTGACCCGGTTGCTGTTGAGGTATTCGAGTGGCGTGTTGTTCTTTTTTGCCTCGTTTATCCACTGTTGAACAGTCTCTGGCGACTCTTCTTGTAACGCAGAGATAAAAACGACCAATGCCAGGTTGGATGTTTGTTTGTAGTAGTCAGCACCGGCGGAGTTCGTTGTCGAAGGAATCAGACTGATGATTCGAGCTGCAACTTCATCGGGATCGCCGTACAAGATCGGGTTGTATGAGTTTGAATTTTCGGGTTGTCCAGGGTTGATTACCTGAAAGTCTTTGCCGCGCCCGCAATAAACGGCAAATTCATAGAGTTCCTGGATGTTGTCGCTGTCCAATTTGCCATCCACAAACAGCAACCCGCCACCGCGTTGAATTTGCTGAAACATGAGCAATTTCCCAAAGACTGACTTACCCATACCGGTTTGCCCTTCGATGAGCCCGTGCCGGCAAATGTCTTCGTCACTGATTGTGATTGGTGTGCCGTCATCCGTGGTGTAGCCAAGGAGCATTGCGGAAGTTGTTGGCTCGTAAGGCATAGGATCCGACGATTCCACCTTGCAGGTGGTGGGGATGACAAATTCGCGTCTTGATTTTGAAAGAAGTCCATAAATCAAGTAGTACGCAGCTGTGGCCGAGGAAAGCATGAAAAACAATTCTGATATGGAAGAGCTTTTGATCGTCTTTTCGCCTAGAAGCGGCAAATTTACTTCATACAAATACGCACCAAGATAGTCGTTTACAGGGGGGAACGCGCTGATGAACCCTGCAACGATGACAAGCAGACAAATTGTGTCTGCTGTGCCACCGATGGGCTGTGTTCGAAGAGCTTTGAAGATGTCTTTCATGGGTGTTCAGTTCAGGTGTGAGTAGAGCTGTCTGGCAGTGCCGCAAAACACCATAACGCCTCCACGACGAACGACGCGTTTTTTCTTGGCTTTGGGCAGCCAGATGATGGGGCTTGTTTTGAGGTAATCGGATGCGGCGAGAACTTGAGCAATGTGTTTTCTGGACACCTTGTTTGCGTCTTCAATTGACTTGATCTCGATGTTGAATGTTTCGTTGCGAGCCTTGAATACCACATCGATGTCACCGCGGCCTGGGAGTATTTGGTTTTTGGTTACTTTGGTCTTGTCAATTTTTTCAAGATCTCGAATCGCTCTTTTTTCGACACTTTGACCATGGATTCTGGCCAATAGTGACTGAACGTTGACGACAACAAGAATGGAGCCGACAACCAAGATCATGTAAAACTCTTGATGTTTGCCGTGCTGATACAAGAACAGCCAGCCTGAAACTATGATGACCAGTGTGTAGCCGATCCATGTCAAATTTGCCGTCCATGGTCTATGTGGCTTGTTCGTAACTTTTTCTTGTCGCATGCTTGTGAAGAGTTTTCAAAATTATATGAATGATGCGTTGTTGCAAAGATTGTAATGGATAGATTATTTGATAAAATAAGGCATCAATTCAATGAGATTTAATGATGTTTGCTACTGATGTTGAAGTTACAAATTTCGGGACCGCCAATGTATCTTCCTGGTCTAAATATCGTTATCAAAACCGTCACATTGAACCGCTTGAACCAGGAAGTAATGTCAAGATTGTTGGCAAAGTTCAAACATTGCGCGTGCTTGCTTCCGGTTGGGCTATTGGCCGCATCTCGACAGACGATTTTGGCGACGTAAACATCAATGGCAACGCTCTGGCTGGTCTTACAGAAAAGCTGACCTACGAATTCAGTGGGCTGGTAGAGCGTCATAAAACGTATGGTTTACAGCTCAAGGTTGAAACCGTTGGCCTTCACGTACCAAGCAACGGCAAGGGCATCGAGAAATTCTTGCTACAGAACTACAAAGGCATCGGTAAAAAAGCAGCAGAAAAAATCGTTTCGCATTTTTCCAGGCAGTCAGGTGGGCTTGAGCAGTTTCGACGCGATCTGCTTGCCAATCCGTACTCGATGGATTTTTCAGTGGCTGGAATCAAGCGCAAGACGAGCATGGATGGCTCGCAGGACCTGAAAAGCCTGATTTACATGGACATCGCCACAAAAATTGGCGGCGTCGAGCTTGGCGACAAGCTGTTGCGCAAGATCGCCGGTCACTTAGAAGAGTTTGCTAAAAAATCAACAAACCCGATTGAAAAGGCCTGGTCAATTTTGACTCAGAACCCGTATGCGCTGATCCGTGAGTTAGACGGATACGCATTCAGAACTGCCGATATTGTCGCTCGAAAAATTGATTTTGATTTATCTCGTCCTGAACGAACTGGCGCCTTGGTCACTTTTGCCGTGACAGAAGGGTGTAATTCCACCGGTCACAGCTTTTTGACGATGGGAGACTTCAACAAGATCATCCACACTATCGACCGGAATGTGGATGTGTCAGCGGCGATTCAGGCGGCAATTGAGATGGAAGAACCTTTGATTCAAGATCACGGGCGGTTTTACGTTGAAAGCATTTTTCAGGCAGAGCGAAGTCTGGCTATAAATTTGGCTAAACGCTGCAGCCGTCACTTGAGAAGTCAGATTTTTGGTGGGCGTGGACAGGCGATGGAAACGGCTATCGCTGATGCAGAAAACGTGATTGGTTTTGAACTCGATGAGTCTCAACGTGAATGTGTGCGAGGTCTTCTTACTGCGTTTTGCCCTATTCACACCGTCACCGCAGGCCCTGGCTGCGGCAAGACGACCATCATGGAACTGGTTGTTCACATGCTCCAAGGCAAGACCAAGTACATGAATAACCCGGAAACGAATGAGATCGAGGTTGTGCCATACAAAATTGGTTTTTGTGCTCCAACTGGCAAGGCTGCGAAAGTTCTTAATGTTCGGATCAATCGATTTGGCGCAAGTGCGACCACGATTCACACGTTGCTTGGTGTGCGAGGTGCAAAAGATAAGGACAAAGACGGAAATTCGGTCAGCGGGATGTTCATGCACAACCACAATAATCGGCTTGATCTTGACCTTTTGGTTGTTGATGAAACAAGCATGGTCGATCTGGCTTTGATGAGTTCCCTGGTGTCGGCAATGCGAGATGATGCACACATTGTTTTTTTAGGCGATCCAAAACAATTACCCTCAGTAGGGCCGGGCTCGTGTCTTGCTGATATTTTGGATATGCCCTTTGATCATCACGTTTTGAATAAAACTCACCGCAATGATGGTGGCATTTTGGATGTTGTGCGTCTTGCTGGTCTTGGCCATGTTGATTTTGTTCAGCGCCCTGATGTTGACTTTTTGGATGGATTGCCGCCTGCAAGCGACGAATCCATTGGTAGGGTGCTCGACATTTACTGCGATTCTGTGGACGAGAACCTGGGTGACTTTTCGAAAGTTGGCTTGTTGATTGCCAGGCGCAAGGGCGATCCAAACTCAGCAGGCTGGAATTCAACTTACCTCAATGCCGTTCTGAGAGAGCGGTACAACCCGGAGCTTGTCGATGGCGGGGGAGGCGTTCGTGGTGTTGAAGGCTTGGCTCATTCAGCCGTTGGGCACAAAATATTTGGCACGCGCTACCGTGTTGGAGATCGAATCATTGTGCGCAAAAATCTCGTCGTTGCTCAAGGCGATGAAGAGGATGCTCCAGTTGAACAAGTTGTCAATGGGGATACCGGTTCGATCATCGATTACATGGCAAGCAAAGGCGACATCACTTACATCGCACTCAAACTCGATGATGGTAGATCCATTCTTTTGCCTGTGGAACATATTGATGTGCTGGATTTTGCTTACGCAATGACAGTTCATACGGCTCAGGGCAGTGAATACAACCACATCATTTTTGTCTGTGTGAATGGTCACAGCTCTTTTGTTCATAGAGGAATTGTGTTTACCGGGTTCTCTCGTGCCAAGAAAAAACTGACTGTGATCGGTGACTTTGACACTGTTCAAAGCGTTGTGGCCAGGCCATGCCCAAAACGCAATTCTTTTTTGGTTCAACGATTCATCAGGATGATGGAAAAGGTAAAACGCTGATCAGACAACAAGAGAAAGAACCTGTTCCATAAGTTCAGCGGCGATCTTTGTGAATGATGTGGCCAACTCGCTGCCATGAGGTATGATACATACATTATTTTCTTTGCAACACAAACCGGAAAACAATGTATTCAAGGATTTAGCAGCATGTCTTCAAGAACCATTTGCGCGGCATTGCGTGTTTGCGCTTGCGCATTAATGCCCTCACTTTCAACTGTTTGGGCGCAGGATTTGTCAAAGATGACGCCTGCTGATGCTGCCGCAGCGTCAGCAGCAGCCCAGGCAGATGGCAAAGGACTTGCGAACACGCAAATTTCTGGTGCAGCCAGCCCGAGTGTCCTCATTCCCATGGGATCGACCCCTGGACCAAACAACATCATGGGAACTCAGTACACAGGGGTTCCAGATCCCGCTCAGACAGGACTGGTCACAAATCCATCATTGGTGACTACGGGTGGAGCAGCAAAAACAACAAGTGTCAACGGTTTTACCGGCTATTCCAATGACCGTGCAGATCAAGGAAATCAAGCTGCATATTTTGTAACCAGTACCCCATTTCCACAAACAACGATTAACCCAGCGGATCCGCTTGCTGTCATAGCGAAAGGTCCAGAAATACCGACTGGAACCCCCGCAAGCTCATCGCAAATATGCACAACTACTGTAACACCGGTGCCTTTTGATCCGAATATTCAATATATTTGCAATGAAACATATAACATGTATGTTACTTCTTGCTCACTTGATAGAACCATATCTATCAGCCAAACTCCAGTTTGCGATCCTGTCATTGGTAGTGGGACAACTTTCAATACGGTTACATCACCTCCGACAAATGGCTTTATAGGTATGTCGCACCCACCATCCGTTAGCTGCGGTAGCGGTAGTAGATTAACTGTAAATTTAGGAACAATTCCTGGTTCACAACAATGTCATGGGGGCGGGTGCAATAGTGGCTATTTCGAATTTGTAATGAATATTGTTCGCGGCACACCTTCCAGCAGTTGCCAATGGCAGGCTAGAATCTATACAGGGGTGTATTGGGGTTATATGTGTGCAAATTACGATGGTGCTAACACAATTAGCATCCCTGCTTTTGATATGGCTGCAAGCTACATGAAGATTAATGGAAATAATTGTGGAAGAAATGGGCATAGTTTTTGTACCTCTTATACTCGTGTTAAGAATCCTGGAGGGGATGTTATAATTATTGGCGGGCATAGAATGCAACCCAATGTTGTTAACGGGGCTGATGTTGATAATTGTATTTCTTTGGGTGGATTCTTGTGATGAAATATATTATCATATTTTTTGTTCTTTTATTTAATGTAATTGAAGGACATGCACAGGTATATCCAACTATATTAAATAATACAAAATATTGTCAGGCCGGAAGCCAGGCACACCCTGCAAGTTATTGCGTTGATGCAACACCTTGCAAACAAATTTCTGGATTTACCGTTTGTCTTAACGGAACACCAACAGTACAAGTTTCAACCCCAGCAGTCTTGAGCGGGTATAGTTGCCCAACCGGATACATATTAAATGGCGCGAGTTGCGAAAAAACAATATCAATATCTGCAACAGTTTCATATTTATGTCCTGCTGGAGCAACGCTTAGTGGTAGTAGCTGCATTACAACGACATCAACTCCGGCAACGGTTAATTATAGCTGCCCTCCTGGGGCAACTCAAAGCGGTGGGAGCTGTTATACGAGCACTTCTTTTCCTGCGACGGTAAATTACCAGTGCCCATCAGGATATTCTTTGAGTGGTACTCAATGCACAAAAACAACTACATCAACAACGTCGCCAACCGTTTCTTACTCGTGTGCGGCAGGCTGGACTTTGAGTGGAACAAATTGCACTTCGGTTACAGCCACAACACCATCCTCCACTTGCCCATCTGGTTCTACTTATAGCGGTGGCGTGTGTGTTGTAAATCCTTATGTCCCCACATCAACGTATTCGTGTCCAGCCGGACAAACTTTATACAGCAATCCGTATGTGCCAGCGGGGGCCTTTGGCGAAGGCAGTACAGAACTGCCTTTGGTACCGGGGGCACCAGTGGGTCGGTTCTTTACGCCTACGTGTGTAGTAAACGCATACACATATTTGGCACCAACATATTTACCAAATGGTGTTTATCCAAGGCTTGAATTATCACTTGTCCAATGTATTGATCCTGGAAATTGGTTTTATGATGCTGCTATATGTTCAGTGTATCCTAATCCGCCTCCGTATATTTACAAAGCTTATGCTGGCGATGTGTCTTTTACTCCTGCTGGATTCGTGGCGGTTGGTGCATTATCATGTCCAAAAGGCGGAGCCATTCAAAATAGCCTTTGCACAGGTGCCCCAAATTTAACGCCAGGTATAAGTTGTCCATCTGGAAGCGTTTTATCCGGCGGTATGTGTTATACAACTAATTCAACTGCAGCTTCAGCAGCATCAAGCTGCCCAAGTGGGTATTCTTTGATAGGTGGAATGTGCAGTTCTACTTCTACCAGTTCTATTGCTGCAACAGTAAGTTATTCATGTCCATCTGGAGCAACACTTTCTGGAACAAGCTGCAACACAACTGGATCATCAGGCGCTACAGCCAGTTATTCGTGTCCATCAGGGTCATCTCTCTCTGGAACAAATTGCATTTCAACAAGCGCGGCACCGGCCACAGTTGAATACTCTTGCCCTGCAACGTATTTGCTTAACGGCACGAGTTGCGATAACACAAGTTATGTTGCAGCAACACCGGTTTACACCTGTTCTACTGGCGTGTTGTCTGGAACAAATTGTCTCAGCGGTCAATTGCCCAATGGTGCGCTTCAGACTACGTTTTCGTGCTGGTCCACAGCAACAGATTATTCTTGCTATCAAGAAATATCAGAGTGCTCTTTGTACACCGCGAATCCAGCATGTGCTGAAGTTGGTTCAAGAACGTGCCTACCCGATTCGACCGGCGCAATCTTGCCTTCAATTAGCCCCAAGCTAGGCCCATGCATGGCTTACACGCGAACATTCAATTGCTTGCCTACGGGTGCGGCAACGACGACGACGACGACGACCTGTGATCCGGTTGATATGTTAAATGGACTGGATTGGTCAACTTCCTCTCCATCATCAGCAAACGATTTTGTAGCGGCTGCGACGAACCAGGAGTTTGCGCGTCAACTCGTTACATACGGGTACGATGGGACGGACACGCTTGGCAACTTATTCCATGGGGCTGCAATGAGTTGCGCTGATGGGTGGATAGGATTGAAAAATTGTTGCAGTGGTGGCGGTGGTGGTGTTGTATCAAACTTTGAAGGGGCAAGTTTGATGGGCAATGTTGCTGGCACTGCACTGAAAGTCGGTGCAACGTATGGGGCGAAATGGGGTGCTCCCTATGTTTATGACCTAATGATGTCAAACGCAGCGCCTGACATTTTGCAAGGCGGTGTTGCAAGTATGGCTAACGGTTTACAGAGCTACGGATCAAATCCTCTTAATGGAATTGGAATGTACGGTTTTGGATTCACGGATGTTGGCGCAGCAGGGACTTTTGCAAGCAGTACAAGCTCTATCGCTCTTGGCCAAACAGGTTTATATTTCAATCCTTATGCTTTGGCCGCATCTTTAGCGATACAAATTGTCATGGATGCGTTATCCTGTTCGGAAATAGAAAAAGATTTAGTAAATTTGAAATCACAAAATCTTTGTCACTATGTTGGTTCTTATTGCTCGCGCAAACTGAAATTTTTAGGGGCAACGATTGCGTGTCTTGAAACAACAGAATCATATTGCTGTTTTAATGGTCTTTTGGCAAAAGGTATTTTAGAGGGAGCGCATAATCAACTAGGAATATCATGGGGATCGCCTGAATCGCCAAATTGTGCTGGATTATCAGTAGCTCAACTTCAGTCACTTGATTTATCTGGTCCTGCTTTTGCTGGTGTTATGGAGCCATTTAAAGCCAAAGTGTTGAGTAACTTTCAAAATAATGCCGGTTCAAGAATGTCAAATGGCTCCATTCAAAATGATTTGAAAACAACAGGAACTTCAAATATACGTGATATGTGTTTGCAAAGACAATTACTTGAACCGACAATTGTTTGTCCGTAATAACAATACTTTTATTTGAGAAGGTTTTTAATGAGAAAAATTGTAGTTTGTCTAATTGGTGCGTCGATGGTGTTTGGTGCACATGCCGTGACGTTTGCTGGGAAAAGCGATATTTTTGGTTGCGGCACGGTTGTCTCTGTGCGTGACGTTGTTCAGGCTCCGATGAACGATTCTGAGTACCAACGGTATGCCTCTGAAACAAGCAACACTGGGCAAACATTCGTTCAGATCCTGGGCGGCACAGCAGTTGGCGTTGTCGTTGGTGCTGCAGCCGGTGTCGTTACGGACGTTTTGATTGACTCCAACCGCAAAGAGATTCCTGCCGTTGTCGAACCAAAAGACGGCTGGAAACACGTGAAAGCCTTGAAAATCAAAATCGATGACGGTCGTGAAATCAATCTGCCCTTGATCGACGACGGCGGCAATTACAAGGCCGGTCAGCGTTACTTGCTGGGCTACAGCAAGCAACTCGACAACATCCAGTTGGTGTTCAAAGGCGCTCATGTACCCGAAAAAGACGATAGCACGCGGTATCAAAATTACTGCAAGCTTCGGATCGATCAGGCCGTCGCAGACGACATCATTGAACGCAGTAAATCATTGGTGGATGAGTCGAAAGTTATTGACAAAGATTCCAAAGCGACTATTGCTGTCATATGATCCACCAACCCCAAAAAGCCACTGAATTCGTTCAGTGGCTTTTATCATTGTGGGATTTGACAGGTTGATTAAGGAGTTTTTATGGAAACTGACATCAAAATGTATGGCGCATGGCTGAAAGACACGTCGGTTTTGATTGATCTGCTTATGGCATCTCTCAAACAACCACCGACGCAACCACCGCAAAACCGTTGACCGGTCTTGTTTCTTGTGGGCGCTCGCCAACCTCGCACTCACCGCAAAACTGACACGGTTGGCGAGCGCCAACGCCTTCCGAATAATTCATGGCTTCGCGCTCAACCTTGATCATTCATGTCGGGCGAGTAGATCGATTAAAGCTTGCCTAAAAAATATGATGAAGCGAATCCGGTGCCCGCTAAAACAAAGAAGATCGTCATCCACCAAATCAATTTTTTCGCTGTTGGCATCCAGACACCAAAAGGGGCAGCACCCAAACAGACCAAACCAAATCCCATTGCGATGGCTGGTTCTCCGTCAAGAACAATTTCACGCCATCCTCTTTTTGTTGTGATTCCGTAGTAATGTTCTGTCCCGATGGCCAGCACCCCGAGCGCCACAAATGTCATTCCTATCATTGTCATCAAAAGTCTGAGTACAAGTTTGTTTTGATCTGGACTTGTCTTTGTTGAGAGTTCTTCGATCTCAGAATTCGTCATTTGTTTTGAATGTTGATCTTGTTGCAATAATCATACCGCAACCGATGAGACTGCAGAAAATCAGATGACCTGTCATGTTTTTTGTGGGCGCTCGCCAACCTCGCACTCACCGCAAAACTGACACGGTTGGCGAGCGCCAACGATGTCCGAAGAAGTCTTCGCTTCGCGCCGAGTTGACTTTTCTTTTTTCTTACATCTCCATACAGGTACTCAGCAATTCCGCTGAACCATTTTTAAGGATTCATCATGTTCAAAATGTTTTCAAATCTGTCTGCAAACTACAAACTTATGCTGTTGATCTCTGTGTTTTTTCTGATCAATTCGGCGATCAGCTTGAACATTGAGATTCTGCCGTCGTTTGGAGCTTATATTGTGGGGTTTTTTATTGGTGTCGTTTGTGTCTTCATTGGTGTCATGTTCAA
>Ga0210033_1005018_pt1 | contig 9897 bp, 10 predicted proteins | sample CryGeymeta201501_FD_185465 | JGI IMG/M metagenome (GOLD analysis project Ga0210033, IMG submission 185465) | Groundwater microbial communities from Crystal Geyser aquifers in Utah, USA - Crystal Geyser metaG 2015-01 (SPAdes) (version 2) | ecosystem: Environmental > Aquatic > Deep subsurface >... | reverse complement strand
ACACAAAAAGTTGATAAGTTGAATAGTTGATGGGTTGATAAGTGGATGAATTGATAGTAAATGGTTATGAATTATGGATCTGTGTTCCTTTAACCTATAAACTCATCAACCTATCAACCTATCAATTTATGTGTTCTCCATGGTGAATTACTTTACCTGAGTAGTTACTATTATTTTATAAAAGGAGGTGATCAAAGATGGCTTTAGCAGCGTTAGATAAACAAAATCTGATTAAGGAGTATATGCTTCATGAAAAGGATACTGGATCTCCAGAGGTTCAAGTTGCCCTTTTAACTGCCAGAATTAACTATCTGACAGAGCATTTTAAGACCCATAAAAATGACCATCACTCAAGAAGGGGATTATTGAAACTCGTTGGCACAAGAAGAAGTTTGTTGGCTTATGTGATGCAAAAAGATGTGGAGAGATACAAGAACCTGATTAAGAGATTGGGCTTAAGGAAATAACCCTTGTTCGTGTGTTGATAAATATATTCATCAAGGGGGGGGTAGTTGTCTATCCCCCTGGTGGAGAATAAGACAGAGCATGGTTACAGTTGAGGGGTTATTCTGTTTTTGTCAATTATTATGAGGTGGCAAAAAGATGAATCGAGATAGAAGGAAAGTAATAGGGAATATATTTGCAGATGCCGCTAAATATACACTCACAGCAGGTGTTATTGGTAGTATATTGGCAGGTGAGTTCTTTACATCCATAGGTATTTTCTTGGCTTAGCCTTTTTGGTGCTTATTGCATCGGCATATTTTCTCACACCAAAAGATAAGGAGGTATAAATTATGGAAGGAATGGAAGGACTTTACTTTATGTTTGGTATAGCCATGTTGTCAGGAATTGGCTTTGCGATAGTCTTCTATATACAAGATAGAAAGGAAGACAAGAAATTACAGGTAAAGCAATAAGTTTTTATCTGAGATTTAAGGGTTCACGGTTAATACTGCAGGAGTTATAGTGAGAAAGCATCAGGTGTCAGGTAATATCAGGCAGATACACAGGTTTGTCTCTACATACCTGAAGGAACACAGAGAGGAACACACAGGAACACAGACAGGAATGTCTGTGCTACTCATTTTCCCTATGAATCGTGTAGTATTAAATAAAAACCGTGGGTCTATTTTAAGGAGGTAGTGATAGTGGTTCGTGTAGAGGCAGAAATAGGAGGCAGGATACTTTCTCTGGAAACAGGAAGTGTGGCAAAGCAGGCAGACGGTGCTGTTTGGGTTAGATATGGGGATACGGTAGTGTTGGCAACGGTTGTGGCTTCGACAACACCTCGTGAAAATATTGATTTTTTCCCATTATCTGTAGAGTTTCAAGAAAGAATGTATGCTACTGGTAAGATTCCTGGTGGTTTTTTTAAGCGGGAAGGAAGACCAAATGGCAAGGAAGTACTCTCTGGTCGATTGATTGACAGACCTTTGAGACCATTATTTCCTAAGGGTTATCGAAATGATGTTCAGGTTATTGTTACAGTTCTGTCAGCTGATAATGAAAATACACCTGATATTATGGGTATAATTGGGGCATCTGCTGCCCTTTATATCTCAGATATTCCTTTTACCATTCCAGTTGGAGCGGTAAGAATGGGAATGATTGATGGCAAACTTATTGTTAATCCCTCAGTTAAAGAAAGAGATAATGGCGAGATGAATGTTGTTGCGTGTTGCTCTAAGGATAAAACTCTTATGATTGAGGCAGAAGGAAATGAGATTACAGAAGATGTAATGATTCAGGCACTTTTGCAAGGGGCAGAGGTTTCCAGACGGATAATTACGATGCAGGAGGAGTTAAGAGAAAAAGCTGGTGTGCAAAAAAATACATTTGTCTCTTGTGAGATAGCACCAGAGCTAATAGCAAGAATACGAGATTTTGCTATAGAGCGACTCAAATTGGTTGTATTTATTTCTGAAAAGAAGGAAAAGAATAAGGCAATTGAAGGGATAATCAATGATGCTATAGCTCATTTTGGCGAAGAGATTAAAACAACAGACATAAAGACTGTGGTGGAAAAGCTTCAAAAGGAGATTGTCCGAAAGTCCATCCTTTTAGATGGGAAAAGGGCTGATGGTCGTGGATTGCTGGATTTGAGAGAGATTACATGTGAGGTAGGTGTCCTGCCGAGAACACACGGCTCTGCTATTTTCACCCGTGGGCAAACACAAACAATAGCTGTAGCTACACTTGGAACCGTAGAAGATGAGCAGATAGTTGACAATATTGAGGGTAAAACGAAAAAAAGGTTTATGCTTCATTATAACTTCCCACCATTTAGCGTTGGTGAAGCCTCTCCACTCAGGGGAACCGGTCGAAGAGAAATGGGACACGGGGCATTGGCTGAACGATCCATTGCACCAGTATTGCCAAAAGCAGAGGAATTTCCTTATACTGTTCGTGTTGTCTCAGATATTCTTGAATCAAATGGTTCTACCTCTATGGCCTCAGTCTGTGGGGGTACTCTTGCCCTGATGGATGCCGGTGTGCCAATATCTACCCCGGTTGCCGGAATAAGTGTTGGATTGGTGGAAGATGGTGAAAAACATGCCTTGTTTACAGATATTACCGGCATGGAAGATCAATATGGGGACATGGACTTTAAGGTAGCAGGCACCAAAAAAGGGATTACCGGTATTCAGGTGGATATTAAGGTTCTTGGATTATCCGATGAGATAGTTTCAAAAGCCTTGTTTCAGGCAAAACAGGCAAGAGAAGCAATCCTGGATATTATGGAAAAAACCATCAATAAGCCAAGTGAAGAGGTCTCACCCTATGCACCAAAAATCCATATACTAACTATTCCTGTTAGTAAAATCAGGGATCTCATTGGTCCTGGCGGGAAAATAATCAAGGGAATCATTGAGACTACCAAGGCAAAGATCAATGTCTCTGATGATGGTACGGTTGTTGTGTCCGGACCCAATCATGAAGCAGTGAATCAAGCATTGGAGGCAATAGCTTGCATTACGGCTGAGGTTGAGGTAGGCAAGATATATATGGGTAAGGTTCTTCGCATAATGAACTTTGGTGCCTTTGTTGAGGTAATGCCGGGAAGGGAAGGACTTGTCCATATCTCTCAATTATCTTCAGAAAGAGTAAACAGGGTAGAGGATGTAGTTTCAGAGGGTGATGAGCTTTTAGTCAAACTGATGGAGATTGATAATCAGGGAAGATTAAACTTCAGCCATAAGGCTGCGTTACAGGAAAGGAAATAACCCCAGAAAAATAATAGGTCATACAGGTCATAAGACCTGTATGACCTGTATAGGGTCTGTCGCCGCTGGACGAGATGAAGCGACAACCTCGATGTGACACAGTTATTTTGTGACAAACATTACTATTGGGGCAGGAATTGCGTTTTTGGAGGGAAAACATCATGTATCAAAAAACAACCCTTGATAATGGGGTAAGGATAATTACCGAAGAGATGCCACATCTTCGTTCTGCTTGTTTTGGAATATTAATTGGTGTAGGCTCAAGGGATGAAACCATAGAAAATAGTGGTATCTCTCATTTTGTTGAACACATGAGGTTTAAGGGAACAAATAAGAAATCTGTCAAAGAACTATCTGGGGCAATAGATGAATTAGGTGGTCACATAGATGCCTCAACCAGCAGGGAGTCTACCTGTTACTATGCAAAGGTGATTGATTCTAAATTACCTCAAGCAATAAATGTTCTGTCAGAAATATTCTTTGAGTCAACATTTCCTGATGACGAGATAGAGCGGGAAAAAGAGGTGGTAAACGAAGAAATCAAGATGTACGAGGATTCTCCTGATGAGATAATCTATGATCTGTTTACTCAAAGTATGTGGGGGAAACACCCTTTGGGTCGACCTATCTGGGGTAATCCAGGGGTAGTAAATTCCTTAAACAGGGATGCACTTTTTACATTTTGTAATGATTATTATGCCCCGGACAGGATTATTATTTCAGCTACTGGTAATGTTTCGCATGAAAAAACAGTTGACATGCTTTCTGCATTTGGACAAATTAAAGCTAAGGAAACGAGCGACAAAGGGTATCATCAGCCAGAGGTATCTTCCAATATTATGGTTCAGGAAAAGGATCTGGAGCAGGTACACTTTTGTCTTGGGACAATGGGACTTCCATATACACATGAGGACAGGTTTGTGTTACGGCTATTGAGCGTTATTATGGGTGGCGGGATGAGTTCCAGACTTTTTCAAAACATAAGGGAAAAAAGGGCACTGGCATATGATGTTCATTCTTATTGTACTGCCCACAGGGAAGCAGGAATATTTGCTGTATGTGTAGGCACAAGCCCTGAAAAGTACAGTGAGTGTATGGAAATAATTCTGAAAGAATTTGGAGAAATAAGAAAGAATGGGGTGCTTGCCCGGGAACTTGAAAAGGCTAAGGATCGGATGAAAAGCATATTAGTCCTTCATATGGAGGATAGCAGCTATCGTATGAGTCGATTGGCAGAACAGGAATTCTATTTTGGAAAGCATTCTCTTATAGATGAGATATTGTCGCGAATTGATAAGGTGACTATAAATGATATCAGTCGGTTGGCTTCTTTATTGCTTGATGAGAAATACTTCAATCTGGCAGCTATTGGTTCTGTGAAAAAAAAGGAATGCGAGAGATTGATGAGACAAGTGTGGAGGTAACGATTATGACACAAAAAGAGAAAAAAGGAAAAGAAAAAGAAAAGGAAAAAAAACTCAACATTATTCCCTTGGGTGGGTTGGGGGAAATAGGCAAAAATATGATGGCCATAGAGTATGGTGATGATATTATTGTTGTTGATGCCGGCATGATGTTTCCTGAGGATGATATGCTGGGTGTGGATTTTGTTATCCCTGATTTTAAGTATTTAGAAAAAAGGGTAGGCAATTGATTTTAAGTATTTAGAAAAAAGGGTAGGCAATATTCGAGGAATACTTATTACCCATGGGCATGAGGACCATATCGGGGCATTGCCCTATGTTTTGCGAAAACTACCTGTGCCTGTTTATGGCACTGGTTTAACATTAGGATTGATTAAAAACAAGCTGTCTGAGCTTGAACCGGCAATTCAAGTTGAATTAAATTGTGTCAAACCGCGGACAAGTGTTCAACTCGGTGTGTTTAATGTAGAATTCTTCAGGGTAAGTCACTCTATTCCTGATGGGGTTGGTTTGGGTATTCACACACCCCTGGGATTAATTATTCATACTGGAGATTTCAAGATTGACCAGACCCCTATTAATGGAGAAGGAACAGATTTTCATAAGATTGCAGAAATGTGTAAGGATGGGGCATTATTGCTATTAGCTGATAGTACCAATGTAGAAAAAGAAGGCTATACCATTTCTGAAAAAGAAATTGGAGAGATATTTAAGCAAATATTTAGAACTGCAACAGGTAGAATAATTGTGACTACCTTTGCCTCCAATATTAATCGTATTCAACAAGTTATAGATGCCGCTGCTATTTATAACCGAAAGGTTTGTATTGTCGGCATGTCCATGGAAAAGGTAACAACTATGGCCAGTGAGCTTGGCTATTTAACTATTCCTCCAAAACTCCTTATCTCTGTTGATGAATTAAAACATGTACCCCTGAAACGCACGGTTATCGTTACTACAGGCAGTCAGGGTGAACCCATGTCTGCCCTTACCCGTATGTCCATGCATACACATAAATATGTCAAGATTTCAAGTGGCGATACCGTGGTTATCTCTGCACGAGCTATTCCAGGCAATGAGGTCTCTATCTCTAAAACCATCAATAATCTCTTTAAGCTGGGAGCAGAGGTTGTTTACGAGAATGTCTCTGAGGTTCATGTCTCAGGACATGCCAGTCAGGAAGAGCTTAAGTGGATGTTTAATATGGTTAAACCAAAGTATTTTATGCCGATACACGGTGAGTACCGGCACTTGGTTCATCATGGCAAACTTGCCCAGAAGCTTGGTCTTGCAGCAAAAAATGTCTTTATCATGGAAAATGGAATGAAACTTGCAATAACTAAAGAAAAGGCAATGATAGCTGAAAAGGTTGATGCAGGTCAAATCCTGATAGATGGAAAAGGGGTTGGGGATATAGGCACAGTTGTGCTGCGGGATAGACAGCAATTGGCACAGGATGGGATGGTAATTGTTGTCGTTACCATTGATCGTCAGAGTGCGAGGCTCATCGCTGGTCCAGAGATTCTCTCCCGTGGTTTTATCTATGTCCGTGAGGCTGATGAATTGTTAAATGAAGCCAAGACAAGGGTGAAAAATCTGATAGATGAATTGGTTAAAGATGGAACAGCCAACTGGCCGGCAATAAAGTCAGGGATTAAGAGTGTGTTGAGTAAATACTTATTTGATAAGACCGAACGCAGACCCATGATATTTCCAATTATCGTGGAGGTATAATAGATTGGCAAATCACCCCTTAGTTTTCTGCCCTACCGCATTTGTCATTATCCCATAATGGCTATCAGTGTCAAAATAAATAAGCAAGGTGTTAAATATGACTGCAAACAAGATTATTTTTTATCCTGACAATAAGGAAATCAATGTTGATCAGGGCACAGGTATTTTAGAAGCTGCTATTATGGCTGGGGTTCACATCAACTCACCCTGTGGTGGGAAGGGGGTGTGTGGTAAGTGTAAGGTCAGGATAAAACAAGGCAGGGTAGAAACAAAAACAGTTGGATTGTTAACTAAGGATGAGATTGATAATGGCTTTGTTCTTGCCTGTGGCTCAATTAGCTTAACAGATGTGGAGATAGATATCCCCACCTCCTCGAGTATTTCAAGGGAACAAATCTTGACCCAAGAGGCTAAGGTAGAACACATGGAAGGAATTATAAGCAGGCTTGATGCTGGTGATAGTGAAGGGAAAGAGGTGTTTATCCATACACCCTTGGTTAGGAAGCTTCATCTTACGATTCCATTGCCTTCGTTGGATGATCATACCAGTGATCTGGAACGAGTGTATCGAGAGATTAACAAATTAACAGGTTTAGAAGATATTTCCACGAAACTTTCTACTATCAGGCTGATTCCAGAGATATTACGGGATAATAACTGGCAGGTAACAGCGATCATAGGGGATGGAAAATTACTTTCCCTTGAAGCAGGGAATACCTCACACAGAAATTTTGGACTGGCAATAGATGTAGGAACAACAACCGTGGTTGTTTCATTAATTGACCTGAATACAGGAATGATTATTGATACAGAGGCAAGCTATAATCGACAGGCACACTATGGGGCAGATGTTATTACCAGGATCATCTTCAGCCGCAACAAGCAAGGATTAGACAAGCTGCATCAGCTTATTATTGAAACAATTAATGACCTTATTCTGGCATTGATCAATGGGCATCAGATACAGCAGAATGATATTACTGCTGTAACCTGTGCTGGTAATACAACCATGCTCCATCTTTTGCTTTCGATTACCCCCAGCCATATCCGACTTGAACCCTATATCCCTGTTGTTAATGGAATGCCGTTAATAAATGCTGATGAGACTGGAATAAAAATCAACCCTCATGGGTTAGTAGCCTGTTTACCACATGTGGCATCATTCGTTGGTGCGGATATTACCTCAGGGGTGCTGGCAAGCGGTATGTATCAATCTGATGAAGTCTCCATGCTCATTGATATTGGTACAAACGGTGAGATCGTTATTGGCAATAAAGATTGGTTAGTCTGTTGTGCCTCTTCAGCTGGTCCGGCATTTGAAGGCGGTGGAATAAAGGCAGGAATACGGGCAATGGAAGGTGCAATCCAGAGGGTAGAGATAGACCCTATGGATTATACAGTACGGTATAATACCATTAGTGAGGTTAAACCAATAGGTGTTTGTGGGTCAGGGTTGATTGATACCTTAACAGAAATGCTCAGGGCACGGATAATCGATCAATCAGGTAATATTAATGAAAGCATTCCCTCAAAAAGAATAAGGGAAACAGAGAATGGTTTGGAGTTTGTTCTTGTTTGGAAAGAGGATAGTGGCACTCTATTGGATATTGTTATTACTCAGTCAGATATATCAAATCTTATCTTCTCCAAGGGGGCTATCTATACGGCTTGTGTTGTGTTAGCAGGTAAAATAGGTTTTGATATAAATGATATTGAAAGAATTTATATTGCTGGAGGGTTTGGGAACTATTTGAATATTGAGAAATCGATAATGATTGGTCTTCTGCCGGATATTGATCGAGATAGATACAAGTTTATCGGCAATAGCTCACTAACTGGTGCCAGATTTTGTCTTCTTTCAGATAAAGCCATGAAAATAGCAGAAGAGATAGCATCAAAAATGACCTATATAGAGCTAAGTGCTGATGTTTCCTACATGTATGAATATACAGGGGCATTGTTTTTGCCGCATACGGATATGGGTCGATTTCCGAGTGTACAACTATGAGGTAAAATATTATCTTTTTACTGCAGAGTCTCACAAAGATGCAAAGCTCACAAGGTTCACTTATTTCTCACACAAAGCCACAGAGATCACAAAGATATATGAGATTTTTCTTCTTTTCTATCCTTTGTGTTCTTTGTGTCTTTGTGTGATTAATTCCGATTGCACAGCTCGAAACTTTGCGGAACTTTGCGATTTTCTTTGTAATACTTTGCGGTTAAATATTTCAGGAGAATAGATTATGGAAGAAATGCTGACAACACCAACCAGAATGCCTGAGGATGGAGAGATTGAAAAGTCTCTTAGACCAGGGGGGTTTTCTGAGTTTATAGGTCAAAGCAAGTTAAAAGAAAATTTAGAGGTATTTATTCAGGCTGCTAAGTCTCGAGGGGAATCCTTAGATCATATCCTTTTTTATGGTCCACCAGGGCTGGGGAAGACAACTCTATCAAATATCATTGCCTTTGAACTGGGGGTTAATATAAAGTCTATATCCGCACCTATTCTGGAAAGACCCGGGGATCTGGCTGCTATTCTGACGGACCTTTCTCCATTTGATGTCTTGTTTATCGATGAGATTCATCGATTGAATCGTATGACTGAAGAGCTACTTTATCTAGCAATGGAAGACTTTAAGCTCGATATTCTTATTGGTAAGGGTCCTTCTGCAAAATCCGTAAGAATTGATTTGCCAAAATTTACCCTTGTTGGGGCAACTACCCGTGCCGGACAACTTACCTCGCCATTAAGGGATAGGTTTGGAATAATCAACAGAATGGACTTTTATTCACAGGAAGAGATGCAGCAAATAGTTGAACGCGCCGCAGGAATTCTTCAAATACAAATAGATGGGTTTGGCATAGAAGAGATTGCTAAACGCTCTCGGGGAACACCCAGAATATCCAATCGACTCTTAAAAAGGATCCGTGACTTTGCCCAGGTTAAAGGGGATGGCAGGATTACACGGGAGATAGCCTGCCTTGGTCTTGATGCCTTAGAGGTAGATGAATATGGATTGGATGCCATGGATAGAAAAATAATGGAGACAATAATTGATAAGTTCCGTGGTGGACCAGTAGGGCTTAGTACCCTGACTATTGCTGTAAGTGAGGAAACAGTAACTGTAGAGGATGTGTATGAGCCCTATCTGGTAAAAATAGGCTTCCTTGAAAGGACACCCCGTGGCAGAAGGGCAACAGAGCTGGCATATAGGTATTTCAAGCGGAATATCTTAATAAGTAAAAAGAAACACAAAAGAGAGCGTTGCAAGGTCGATTCAATATTTACAAGGAGTTACAGTAATTCTTGACATAAAAATTTGCCATTCCTAACCATTTGCAATCTTTATGTTTACAGAAAATTTGATGTAATTTTCGATATTCATAAGCCATGGAAACACTAAATGGACACCAATTTTGGCAAGTTTTGATAAATCGACAAAATTTACATCATGTGTCAACTCAAACATGTCAACAACTTATGACATTTGTCAAGTTGGGGTTTTTGT
>Ga0210033_1005005_pt1 | contig 9915 bp, 9 predicted proteins | sample CryGeymeta201501_FD_185465 | JGI IMG/M metagenome (GOLD analysis project Ga0210033, IMG submission 185465) | Groundwater microbial communities from Crystal Geyser aquifers in Utah, USA - Crystal Geyser metaG 2015-01 (SPAdes) (version 2) | ecosystem: Environmental > Aquatic > Deep subsurface >... | reverse complement strand
TTGAGGATGTTTTTCAAAAGCCCTGATTGTATAAAAAATCAGGGGCTTCCCGCTAATCCGATAAAAAATTTTATTAATTCCCCGCACCCTTTTGCTATCGCCGGCGGCTAAAATAATGGCGATTGTCATAATTTTAATATTTTTATGGCTTTATTTTCAGGTCGGCAAATAAAAATATCCCCATTGAAATCTTGATAATTTTCAATAATTTCTTTAGCTAATTTATAATCATTTACTCCACAAAACATTGTTGGGCCAGAACCAGAAAGTTTTGGTTTGAATCCAAAATCATTAAGATGTTTTTCGATTCTTTCAATTTCCGGACAGCTCTCCCTGGCTAAAGCTAAAAAATTTTTGCCGGTTTTATCGTAAAGTTCATACATCTTTTTAGTTTCGAGTCTTTTATGGGGGCGAAAAATTAAAAAAAATTTTGGCAATTTTTGTTTAACGGAAGTTACTTTTTCTCCAATTCCTTCAACCTTACAGGTTCCTCCGTAAAAGAAAAAGGGCAAGTCGGCTCCAACTTTTACTCCAATTTTTACCAGCTCTTTTTTAGATAATTTTAAATTATAAAGAAAATTTAAACCAACTAAGGTAGCAGCGGCATCGGCACTTCCTCCGCCGAGACCGGCCGCAATTGGGATGGATTTTTGAAGATGAATTCGACAAGGCAGAGACTTGCCAAGACTTTTCTCTAAGGATTTTTTAGCCTTAAAAATAATATTTTCCGTTTCAGGACAAACTACTGCCCCGGTAAAGTTATCCTTCTTAGATTTTTTCAGAAGCAAAAAATCGGAAAGGTCGATGGATTGAAAAACACTTTCGATTTGATGGAAACCTGCTGGTAATTTATTCAAAATTTCCAAATTGAGATTTATTTTAGCATTAGCTTGGATTAAAATGGTTTCCATATGATTAAATTATCCTTTATTTCAAGCTTTCCATCAATAAATTTTTCAATAACCCAGATGTTGGTTTGGCAATGATTAGTGGTTTCTGAAACCGTGACTTGGCTTTTTCCCGGAGCCAAAGCCAGATAAGGTAAAATTTGGTCAGATAGGTGTTTATCCAGGCAAGCCCCAGATTTTTGTTCTCTTAATAATTCTAAAGCCGCTTCTTTGCCGACATCTTCGGCCCTTTTCCCCAATTTTCCTAAATTATCAGTTCCGATTACCGTATTTTCAAATTCGGCGACTAGAGAAAGCTGGCTTCCCGGGCATCGGGTGTCGTAATACTCAATTTTCTCTTCGGTTGGCAATTTCAATTTTCCTAAGACTTCTCTTACTCCAGCAATCTGGCGTTCAGCTACCCTCTTTTCCTTTAGAGCATTTGAAGCTCCGGAAATCACTAAAATCTTTTTAAGAGAACCTCGTTCGGTAAGATTGAGGTTTTTTAACTTAGTAGGGGATATCTTTACCTCAACCTTGGCACCACCTTCTGGATAATAGCCCCGTCTTAAGATATTAACTTCGACTTTACCCCCCATTTTCTCTAATGTCTTTAGAAATACATAGCGGAAATGGTCAACACTCGGCGAGAAAAAAGTATCAGTGGCTCCGCCATCAAAAGTGATCTTTATAGGTGCTGGTGTAAATAAAGATGGGGGAATCAGAGTTTGCAGGACTAAAGTAATACTTCCTGCCGTTTCAATTTTTACATTAATGGAAGTCCGACTTCCATTAATCTCTCCAGGATAGAATTTAATTTCTTCCGAACCGAGAAAATCTCCTTCTAAGCGACCATTGCAAAGTTGAGCCAAGGCTTGAATTCCTAAAAGATGTTGAGGCATTAAACCTGGTTTAGACCTACCTTTTCTTACATTAAAAACCCGGCAAGGTTTTTTAGTCACTGCCGATAAGGCGCAGGCTGTCCTTAATACCTGACCGCCAGCTTCACCAATTGACCCATCTATTTCAATCATATGGCAAAATCCTTCATATATTTTACTATTTATTCCATTTTAGTTTAAAAATTTTCCAAAATCAAAAAAATAGGATAAAATTCATTGTATGGAAACAGTTAAGCAAATGATTGAAGATGTAAAGAAAAATAGGGATAAAGCTGCAAATGATTGAAGATGTAAAGAAAAATAGGGATAAAGCTGTTAGTAAAGTAAGTCATACCGGTGAATAACTTTAAAAAATAAAGCGAAAAGCCATTTTTAGTAAATTTTTTAAAGGCCTTGACAAAGTTTCTTAAAAGAATATAGTTAAAGTAGGAGAAAGACTAATTTTAAAAATGTTAGAAAAAAATACAGAAAAAATTAATATTCTTAGAATTCCCACCCACCTTGAGTGGTCTTATGCTACTATTGTTGTTCTATTTGGGAAAATAATTCGTTGAGGGGGTAGTAAAAATTATTCACTTTAAAAACTAATCCCCTCACCAAAAGGGGATTTTTCAAAAATTGTGCCAGAAGAAAAAAAGTTTTATTTAACCAAACAAGGTCTTGAAAAAATCAAAAAAGAATACCAAGACCTTAAGAGTCTTAAACTTGCCAAAACGAAGGGGGAAATCCCTAAGATTTGGCATTCTGAAGATATAAATCCGGAATATCTTTCCTTTCGGGAAGATTTAAGTTTTTTGGAAACTAGAATAGCTGAGTTAGAAAATATCTTAAAGAATGTTGAATTAATTAAACCCCCTCCCAAAGAAAGACAAAATATTGTTAATTTAGGAGCAACGGTTTTGGCTGAAATTGATGGGGAGATTGATGAATTTACAATGGTGGGAACTCTTGAAGCTGACCCTTCTAATCATAAGATTTCTAATGAATCACCAATGGGTCAAGGTCTTCTTGGAAGAAGAGTTGGGGAAACGGTAGTGATAAAAACTCCAATTGTTAATCATTCTTGTAAAACAATAAAAATCAAATATAATAAAATTTGATAAGCAAAAACATAGCCATGTTATGAAAGGCATTAGAAAGTTTAAAATTGATATGAAAGAACTTTCTCAAAGAGAGAAAGTTCTTTTGGAAAAATTAATCTTAGCGGCCGAACTCATTGCCCCTCTTTATTTAAAACAAAAAAATGATAAATATCCGGGGGCTAATTTTTATCCTCCTGATGCTACTCGAGAAGAAATTGAAAAAGCAGCTAAGAAAAATTCAGCTATTTTAAATCCTTATACTTTTGTGGAAAGAAATAAATCTGGCAAGCTTATAGCTATTCCTTATCATCTTAAATTTAAAAAAGAATTGAAACCGATTGCGAAACTTTTAATTAAAGCAGCTAAGCTCTCAGATAGTAAAAAATTTTCGCATTGTCTTAAAAATCGAGCTAACTCTCTTTTAAACGGAAATTATGAGGAAAGCGAAATTGTTTGGCTAAAAACCGAACCTTCTAAGTTTGGTTTTATTATTGGTCCAATTGAGCGTTATCTAGATAAACTCTTTTTTAAAAAATGTGCCTATCAAGCTTGGGTAGGAATTTTAGATGAGGAGAGAACTAAGGAAGCCGAGAAATTTAAAAAGGCGATTTTAACTGGCCGAAGAAAGATTATATCTGGGTCAGAGAAAGTTGATGTTTCAAAATTAGGAATTCGGATTGACAAAACGGCCATTTTTTCCGGTCTAATTGCTGATTTTATGTTTACTGGTACTAATCTCCCTAACGATGTTAACTTAATGGAAAAATATGGATCAAAACTTACAATATTCGCGAGCTCTTTGATCTCCAAATTTAAAGAAGATCATTTACCAACTTTTAAAGCGGTTTTTGATAAAAAATTCCAAAAATCTTATTCTGAAGCCGACCTTTATGAAGGTTCTCTAAGATGTATTCTGCTGCATGAGATTTGTCATAGTCTTATCCGTTATCGAGATGCCGAAGAAAGATTGAGAAATTTCTTTCCAATCTTCGATGAACTATATGCCTATATTTTAGGAATTAAAAGTTGTGGTACCCTTCTTTTAAAGGGAGCCCTGAATCAGAAAGAATTGGAAGCAATTTTAATTATGCATATTTGTCGTAATTTTACTTGGTGGTTAGATTCAATAAAAAATCCAGATGTAAAACATTACGCCATTGGAGCAGCTATTGCCCAAAGTTTCTTTTTAAAAGAAGGAGCAATAAAAGAAAAAGGCGGAATTTCCTGGCCCGATTTTACAAAACTTTTTATTTGCATCGATGAACTTTCCAACCTCCTCGAATATCATTTGGCCCTGGGAAGTTACGAGGAAGCTAAAGAATTTGTCGATGAGTATGGTTCTTTCGATGTTTTTAAGTCATTCTATCCTCACTTAGCAAAAATTCCAAGTAAAATTTAGCCTTATCTAAAAACTCAATGCGACTTGTTCTAAATTTAGATGAGTCTTTTTTTAGTTTATATAAAAATAATTAATTTAGCTCTCGACAGAAATTTCCTGACGAAGTAAACTAAATTAAGAACCTCGCCTTCGGCGAGAACCTTGATTACTCCGAAATTAATGAGAAAGGTAAAATATTTCATTTTCTTTACAGTATTTTTGGGAAGTTTATTTTTTCTTTTTGGACCAGAGGTTGCTCCAGAAAATCTTCAACCCCAGGAGATTTTAAGTCTGGCTGAGGATAGAGATGTGATTATTGTTTTTAATTCCGGCGGTTGGGGCTATACTCCTTTGGAAAAAGCCTGGGATTTTGCTCCGATTATTGAAGGAATCCAGGGGACTCTCAGCGAATGGGGATATAGTTCAGCAGTTATTCCTTACAATAGAACAAAAAATACCTTGATAGGGAAAGTGGCCGGAGCTAAAGATTTTCTAAACTCTTTTAATCTTTCTTCAGAAACTTTAGCCGAGGAGATAGAATTTTTAGCTAAAAATTCACCAGATAAAAAAATAATTATAGCTGGGTTATCTAACGGAGCAGCTTTTGTTAATAGAACTTACGAAAAAGTTTCCGAAGAAGTTAAAGGCTCGGTTTATGCAATCTCCCTAGGCGATCCTTTCTGGACAAAGACCTTTAAATCAGATAACATGCTCCAATTAGACAATAACGGGAAAGATAGTTTAGCCGAGGGAGAGATAAAAACCTTAATTTTTTCTTTACTAGAGACTCCCTTTAAATGGCTTTCGGCCAAAATAAATGGCCAAAATCTGACATTTTTTCATGCAATTCAGCCACCTGGTCACGAATATCTTTGGAATTCTTCTGACGTTGGTCCCCAAATTGTAACTTTTCTTCAGGATAAACTTCGCTAACTATGAAACCGGGTGAACTCTACGTTGGTACTTCTGGCTGGGTTTATTCAGATTGGCAAGGAATTTTTTACCCTGAAGATCTACCATCGAAAAATAAATTAAAATATTTCTCTAACTATTTTAAGACAACCGAAATAAACTACTCTTTTTATCATTTACCTCGACCGTCGAGTTATCAAAATTGGTATAATCAGACGCCGGAGGATTTTATTTTCGCCGTTAAAGCCAGCCGTTTTATTACTCATACCTGCCTTGCCGGCAGGCAGGTTAAAAGACTTCAAGAAGTAAAAGAGGCTTGGAAACAATTTTTAGAAAACGCTTTTTATCTTAAGGAAAAACTTGGCCCAATTTTGTTTCAATTTCCGCCGAGTTTCCGAATCGATTTAAAGAGATTAGAATCTTTCTTAAAAATTTTATCGAAAAATTATCGCTATGCTTTTGAATTTCGCCATAAATCCTGGTGCGGCCCCAAAGGAAAGCTTTCGACTTCCTGCGGGGTAAATAAAAAAGTTTATAATTTATTGAAAAAATATAATGTTGCCTGGGTGATTGCCGATTCGCCTTCTTATCCTAAAGCTGAAGCGATAACTGCTGATTTTATTTACATCAGAATGCATGGCTCCCAAGTTTTATTTGCTTCAAAATACACAAAAAATGAACTAAGCTCCTTAGCTCAAAAAATCAAAAAATATTTAAAGCAAGGATTAGATGTTTACGTTTATTTTAACAACGACTTCCATGGTTACGCTATCGAAAATGCCAAAGAACTTTCGAAACTTTGTAAATAAAAAGGTAAATTTTATTAATTTTTAAAATCTTCTAATTTTTTGGGATTTTGTTTTTGGAAGAAAGATGGGATATAATTTATATATATGAAGAAATTTTTGCTTCTTTTAGTTTCTCTTTTGATTGGGATAGGAATATTTATCTGGGTTGGAAAAGCTGTTGGTTGGCAAGAAATAAAAAGGGCTTTTTTAGTTTTTACCGGCTGGCAGGGATTAGTAATTTTTGGTTTAACTCTTTTAACAGTGCTGATTGGAAATTGGAAATGGAGGGAAATTTTAAAAGGAGAAAATGTCACAGTTTCTTTTAGGGGACTTCTCAGCCCTTATTTAGCTGGTTTTTCATTAATGTTTTTAGCTCCAATTTTGCTTTGGGCTGGTGAAATTTTCCGAGGTTATATTTTAAAAGAAAAAAATCAGATACCTTGGTCAAAAGGGATGGCCTCAGTTTTTATAGATAGAGTAACAGAATGGACAGCTAATTTAATAGTTATTTTTTTTGGAGTTTTATTTTTTCTTTATACAATTGGCCTTCCGCCAATAAAATTATTAATAATTTTCGGAAGCATCTTCTTATTTTTTGCCGGAGGAATTAGCTGCTTTTACTTAAAAACTTTCAAAAGAGAAAGCATGGCCTCTTACTTTTTAAGAATTTTTGGCCTGGAAAGATTTAACCACGCCAACTCAATTTTAGATATTGAAAAAGAAATTTTCAACTTCTTTAAGCCAAAAAAACTCGCGATGTGGAGAGCGTTTTCTCTTTCTTTTTTGAGGACACTGGTAATGTATTCTAGGGTCTGGTTTTTGATTATCTTTTTAGGGAAAGAAATTTCAACTCTATCAGCCCTTTCTATTCTCGGCTTTACTTATTTAGCAGTAATGATTCCTATTCCAACCGCTTTGGGTTCTCACGAGGCCATCCAAACTTTTGCCTTTGGTTCTCTTGGGCTCGGAGCATCAACTGCTACCGCATTTACCATGATTGTTAGAGGAGCAGAGTTAATTATAGCTTTAACTGGAGTAGCAATTTTATTTCAAATAGGAATAATATTACTAAAGGAAGCTTTATTTAAAAAATTAAATAATTTTAAAAAAAGTGAAATTTAATATCTCTACCAAAGGCTTTACAGACATTATTGATATTACCCCTCAAGTTTTAAAAGCAGTAAAAGAATCTAAGGTAAAAGATGGGATTTGTTTAGTTTTTGTTGCCCATTCAACCTGCGCTATAACAACGATAGAATACGAAGAAGGGGCGATGAAAGATTTAAAAAGAGCTTTAGAAATTGTCGCTCCGATGAATGAAAATTATGAGCATTGTAAAAAATGGGGAGATTGTAATGGTTACGCCCATATTAGAGCAGCCCTGATGAAACCCTGTTTAACTGTCCCAATTGAAAATGAGAAATTGATTTTAGGTCAATGGCAGCAAATCGTTCTCGTTGACTTTGACAATCGGCCGAGGGAAAGAGAAATAATTGTAAAAGTAATAAAACAATGAAAATTGGCATTAATAAGGTTATTCAAACTTTAATTACCTCTGATTTTCTTCTTCAATCTGGATGGGGTTTAATCGGCCCGATTTTTGCCATCTTTTTAACCAAGCAAATTCAGGGAGGTTCCCTGGAAATGGTCGGTTTTATTGCCGCAACTTATTGGATTACAAAGTCAGTTGTTCAGCCCTTTATTGCCCATTTTCTTGATGTAAAAAGAGGCGAGAGAGATGATTTCCGGTTTTTGGTCAGTGGTATGTATCTGGCCAATTTGATTCCCTTGGGTTATGCTTTTTCAACCCAACCTTGGCACATTTTTACTTTGGAATTTATTCATGGTTTGGCTATGGCTTGTGTGGTTCCCAGTTGGGCAGGCATTTTTACCAGACACATTGATAAAGGGTGGGAGGCTTTCTCTTGGAGCATCGAAAGCACGGGAATTGGTTTTGCGGCTGCCTTTGCCGGCGCTTTGGGTGGGATATTAGCCACCCTTTTAGGATTTAGAGTTGTTTTTGTTTTGGTGAGTATGTTTGGTTTGATCGCTTCTTCAATTTTGCTTTTAATTCAGAATCAAATTTTCCCAAAAGACCATTTTATTCCAAGAGTACCACCATCAGAAAAACCATTTTAACCGAAACCGGTGTACGAATTTACGAATTTTCGGTTTCGGCTACGAATTTATTTTATTCGTATATTCGTAAAAATTCGTAATTTGTAGGGTTATGAAGAACCAAGAAATTGCTAAAATATTCTATGAGATAGCAAATTACCTGGAAATGGAAGGAGTGGCTTTTAAACCCTATGCCTATCAAAAGGCGGCTTTGACTTTAGAGACATTGGAAAAAGATGTTGAAGAAATTTACAAAAGAGGAGGAGTAAAAGCCTTAAAAGAAATTCCTGGGGTGGGCGAGAGTATTGCCAAACAAATCGAGGAATATTTAAAAACAGGTAAAGTTAATGGTTACGAAAAATTAAAAAAGAAAACACCCATTAATTTAGAAGAGATAATTGCTGTCGAAGGGGTGGGCCCAAGAAAGGCAAAAACTCTCTACCAAAAATTAGGAATTAGGAACTTAAAAGATTTAGAGCGGGCCGCTAAATCTCATAAAATTTCTCCTTTATTTGGTTTTGGCGAAAAAACGGAAAAGAATATTTTGGAAGGCATTGCTTTTTTAAAAAGAAGCAAAGGAAGATTTTTGTTAGGAGATATTTTGCCAAAGGTAAGAGAGGTTGAGGAGAAACTGAAAAGTTTAAAAGAGGTAGAAAGGGTAGATGTCGTCGGTTCTATTAGGAGAAGGAAAGAGACAATTGGAGATGTCGATTTTTTGGTCATTTCGAAAAAGCCAGAAAAGGTGATGGATTTTTTTACATCTTTACCAGGAATTATAAAAATTTGGGGGAAGGGAACTACTAAGGCATCAGTAAGATTAAAAGAAGGATTTGATATGGATTTAAGAGTTTTACCAAAAAGATCTTATGGAGCAGCGCTTCAATATTTCATTGGTTCAAAAGAACACAATATTGTCTTAAGAAAAATTGCTATAGATAATGGTTTGAAACTTAATGAATATGGAGTTTTTCGAGGCCAAAAAATGATAGCTGGAGAAACTGAAGAGGGAGTTTATAAAGCTTTGGGAATGGATTGGATACCTCCTGAGTTAAGAGAAAACCAGGGAGAAATCGAGGCAGCCCTTCGACAGGCTCAGGGCAAGCCCAACGGGTTGCCAAAAATTATTGAGTATAAAGATATTAAAGGCGATCTACATTGTCATTCAAATTGGGATGGGGGAGCAAATACAATTGAGGAAATGGCAAAAATGGCCCAAAAATTGGGTTACTCCTATATTGGAATGTCTGACCACACAAAATTTTTGAGAATTGAGCATGGATTGGATGAGAAAAAATTGGCCCTACAAAGAAAAGAAATTGATAAAATAAATTACAAATTACAAATTGTAAATAGCAAATTTAGAATTTTGCAAGGTTGCGAAGCCAATATTTTAAATGACGGCTCAATTGATATAAAAGATGAGACATTGAAAAAATTGGATTACGTTATTGCCGGGGTTCACTCCAGTTTCAAAATGGAAAAGGAAAAAATGACCGAGAGAATTATCGAAGCAATGAAAAATCCAAACGTTGACATCATTTCTCATCCAACTGGAAGAATAATTCAGAGAAGGGATGAGTATCAGATTGATTTTGATAAAATTTTGAAAGTAGCTAAAGAAACAGGAACGATTTTGGAAATAAATTCTTATCCAGAAAGATTGGATTTAAATGACCAGAACATCAGAAGGGCAAAAGAGGCGGGAGTGAAAATGATAATTAATACTGATTCTCATCATAAAGACCAGCTACGTTTTATTGAGTTAGGGATTGCTCAATCCCGCCGTGGCTGGGCCGAAAAAGAAGATATTATTAACACTCAACCCATAGAAAAATTACTTAAATTTTT
>Ga0210033_1004989_pt1 | contig 9938 bp, 6 predicted proteins | sample CryGeymeta201501_FD_185465 | JGI IMG/M metagenome (GOLD analysis project Ga0210033, IMG submission 185465) | Groundwater microbial communities from Crystal Geyser aquifers in Utah, USA - Crystal Geyser metaG 2015-01 (SPAdes) (version 2) | ecosystem: Environmental > Aquatic > Deep subsurface >... | reverse complement strand
TTTTGGTATCTTGCCAAAGATATTCACCTGTAAAGGATTTTACTATTACCTCCTCCTCTAACCACGGTTTTCGTCCTTCCTGCACAATCTTTCCATTAACTAAATCGTAAATAGCTGTGGTTTCAATCACGGGTATTTCAGCCATAGCTTGTTCCCGAGCATGTTCCAAATATGTTACTGACACTAAAGTACCGTCATTTTTTACATCTTTGATTTTAATGCGGTCACCAATCGGTAAAGATAAAATATGTTTAGTGCTACTACCATTATCGGCAGTTTCCAACACAGCTAAATAATAAAATTCTCCTCTACCAACAAAATTAACAATTAGCGGTACGGCTTGACGACCTTCAACTACTTCGGTGGTAAAATTATCCAGAGCCACTAAGGTCCCTTTGCCCACCCCAGCTTTTTCTTCAAACCGAGCCATCGGGTAGTCGCGCTTGGCTGAAGGTGAGAGGAGATTTAAGGTCACTTTAGTAATTTCTTCAGAACTGGTGGCCGTTGTACTAGCTATCTGTGGAACAATGAATTCACGCCCCTTCATAGAGAAAACGATTGGCGGAACAATAATGCCAGACAGATCACGCGGTGATCTAGTAGGACCATAGTCATTAGTTGGTTTCAAAAAATAATAACCCACTCCACCACCAATAACTAAAATAAAAAATAAAATAACGGGGAGGACTTTTTTCATGCTAAAATTAAATCTCAAAAAAAAATAATAACCTTATTATAACAAATAAGTGTCACTGAGCAAAAATAACCAGGATTGATCTCCGTCATTCCTACTTATTTCCTTTTTCCTAAATCCAACACTTCATCAATTCTAATTTGTTCTACAAACTCTGGCACGTGCGAAACTAAAATCATGGCACCTTTGTATTCATGCAAGGCGGTGGCAATCACTGGGATATGGCGAAAATTGATATGGTTGGTCGGTTCATCAAGAATAAGTAATCCGGGTCGTTCCATGGTTAATTTAGCAAAAGCCACCAGACCTTTTTGTCCTTCCGACAGGTTACCTACTTTTGATTTCAAAACATCACTAAACAATAAAAAACCAGCCGCAATTGAGCGCATGTCTTCTTCAATTTTTTTGGACATTGAGTCCATTAGTGTCTCAAAAACTGTTTTATCAAATTCCAAATTAGAAAAATCTTGTCGGTAGTAACCGATTTTAACTCCCGCTGTCACTTGTTCGCCTTTGGCTTTGCCAGACGCCAATGATTCTAGGAGGGTCGTCTTTCCAATACCATTTGGTCCAATAATTTGTAGATGACTACCGCGTTTTAATATTAAATTACACTCAACGTCCTTGGGAATATGATCTCGGATTACTTTGTATGAAGTTAGTTTGACCACGTCAAGGGGCACATCTAACTGAGTTTCAATCGTAAAAGGACGAATAGTTTTGTCTTCCCTCCGCACTTCCACTTTGTTTTCTTCCGCTTCTTCTATGTCGTCACGCATTCGCTTAGCGACTAGACGCATCTTTCCGCCTTTATTAGAAAAATAATTTATTTTTTCTTTATTAGCTTGAATCTCTTTTGCCAACTGGGCGTTTTGTCTTTGTTCACGTTCTACTCTGGTAGCAATGTCTTTAAGTACGGCATGATAGTTACCATTGTATTGTTCAACCTGCCTGTTTTGCACATTGAGATATAGCACACCATCAGTAAATGAATTAAGAAAATCAGCATCGTGTGAAATCACCAAGACAGTTTTATTATATCCTTTAAGAAAGATGGTTAAATGATCAATTCCAGCTAGATCAAGATTATTGGTCGGTTCATCTAGCAATAGCACCTCTGGGTTTTGGATTAGGGCCTGAGCCAAAAGTAGACGCGCCTGTTGTCCACCAGAAAAACTACCGATCACCCGATCCTTAAAAGTTTCTCTCATTTTTTCTGTGGGAGTTAAATTAACCACCTCTAGTACCTTATCAATTTGCAGATCAATGTTATATACCTTTTCCTTAAAACATTGTTCAAAAAATTCCCGAACCGTCAATTTTAATTCCTCCCTAGGGATTATTTGCCGAGCAATAGCAATCGTAGTTCGGGGTTGAATATTGATATCGCCTGAATCCTGCTTTAATAAACCAGTAATCAGAGCAAACAAGGTACTTTTACCAGCACCATTTTGACCCATCAAGGTTAGTTTGGCTCCCCGGCGCACTACAAAATTAGCCACTTTCAGAATTGGGCGGGTGGCATCGTATTCATACGATACTTCATTAAAAACTATCAGTCCTTCCATTCGTGACATAGGTGCATACCATACACTATTTTGGGCAATTTGTGAAAAAATATAAAACCGACATATCTTATGTCGGTTTTATATCATTCACTTTATTAATGAGCTATTTCGTCAAATCTTTTAATAAAAGACTAATTCTTGATAAAGTATTCCCGATCTCATCTGTAATATCTGTTGAAGCACCAAGTACTAGACCAGATCCAATTGTGAATGACGTACCATTGTAAGCACCCTGAAACGAAGTAACATCAAGTCCTGTCTTCTTTGTTGCAAAATCTATAAGCTTGGTATTGTCTGAACTATCATATCCAAAAGCATAATCTGGATTTGCCTTTAGGTATCTACGGTTTTGTGTTGGCACTGATGCGCTATTAGCACACTTACTTGCCCAGTCATAGATATGTGAGGGCCAAACTTTCGTGCCATCATAGAAAGAACCTTGTCCATCATCTCCTCCTTGCGTATATTGTCCAACACGGTAGTATGATGAATTTAGAATTTTTGCTCCTGTAGTTTGACCTTTAACCACTTGTGCGTTGTAACCAGTAATCAGAATTTCATTTATCTTAACATTATTTGGATTGACAATGTTCCAAATGACTGGCTCATATGAACTAAGAGCGAGCTCAATAGTTTTTCCATTAAGATTTTTGTCTATATTAACCGTGACATTACCCCAGTCACTTCCACAAAAATTATGTTGGTTTGATGCCTGGTATACACCTACTACATGGAGTTGTGAATTACTAATCGGTGGAATGGGAGTTGGTGACACAGTACACTTGTATTCCCAGAGTCCAGCAATACCGTCCTTGGCAACTTCGGGAGTTACTCTGAGTCGTGAACTAATAGTAGACAACAGCGTAGTAGTTAATGAACTGTTATCTATATATGCCGTTGCCTTAGCAGCACCTGAGGCACACACTGGTGTATTAATAACACAACCCGTTTTACCTGCACCGTAGTCACCGCACATGCGTACATCACCGCCAAAGTCATTACCATAATCCCACATACCGTAGCAAGCGATATGATTATCAGCTACCTTGGTTGATACAGCTCGACCACAAGCAAAGTAATTTTTGCCTGGTGCCGTTACCGCAGGATCAGAGAATGTTGCAGTGACTTTCTTGGTTGCCGTTTTGTCATTGAGATCGGTAAGAGTAACAATGTAATCACCTGGTTGTGAATAAGTATGCTTCACGTTAAATGTTTGGTCCCCCGCTTTGCAGGTACTTCCAACTATTTTGTCTATAGTTTGTACACCGACACCTGTCTCTCCCCAATTTATGTTACCCATTATATCCGTACCACAACTATCTTCGGTTTGTTCAAAAGAAAACACAACTGATGCGGCGGCGTTTGGAGTACCAACCGGATAAGTAAAGCCATTAAATCGTGGAGTTGGTTTTACTACCGTAGCAGTAGCCATCGCCATCAGTTTATTCACATCACCGGTGTAGCCAGTAGCGCGGAACTTTGCAGTTACTATTGATGATAGTTCCATTCCAGATGCCTCAACTCGGTATTTGTTTCCTGACTTAAGATAAATAATGTAAAGAGTATATTCATCATCAATAGCGCTAGGGATTGGGTCAACAAAACTTTTAGTAACTGACTGAACATCAGCTAAAGTATATGTTGCACGCGTTACCACCACCTTTCTTGAAACTGATTTACCATCCCATTCACTCAATTTAATTATATATGTGCCAGGTTTAGCATAGGTATGCTTTAATTTAACAGTAATTTGAGGTTTATTAGCGAGAGCAGAGACTCTTTCATCTTCCTTTGCATCACCCCAATTAATGTATCCTAAACTTATCGGACCGGCAGGCCGATAGTTTCCCAGCATAGGAGCCGCAAATACAGCTGATACAGTTGCATTTAGAGTACCAGCAGGATGGTTGAGACCGTCGAAGCGAGGGGTTGATGTAGAAGGGTCAGCTATAAAACTGAAGGCCTTATCACTTTTATCATCGATATAACCAGACCCATCTGATTTTTTACCGGTAATATAAATTTTGAAGATATCGCCAGCATTATCACCCTCTCCCAAACCAGCAATAAACATATTCGGCTTAAATTCTATTCCTTCGTTCGGATCAATAATGTTCGGATGATCTTTTGTAATCCACGCCTTCCACATGTCATTCTTATAGAGAGCAATCGAAAACGTGGAAATTCCATTAGCATCAAATATCACAGGCAGCCCTTTAGTTGGATCTAGCTTCTCACCTCCATTTGGACTTTGCACTTTTAAGGTTGAATTAGAAACTACATCTGAAGCTGTCCGCTTCACGCTGTCGTTGATATAATTACCATTTTTTTGAGTACAGTACAATGTTGGACCCCATAGTGGATTTGTATGCAGGTAAGCATCCATCTTACCAACTAATGATACTTTTCCGATTTGTGTTTTTCGTGAAGTATCCTTATATGCGTTATCAATTAAACAGCTAGACATAGACTTTGCGTTCCAACTTAAAACTACTTTTTCGTTGAGAGCAACTTTTACTGGCCCATCTGAACCGTTTACTTTCAAATCAACTGGTTTAGGCAACAAGGTGAAAGGTTGGTCGGATCGGTCGGTAGCTCCAGTTTTGTTGTTTACTACTCGAATATAGTAACCGCTACCAGCCTGAGCATAATTTCCACTTGCTGTCAGGGAGTTTATTTCACCGGTAGGCCAATGAATTGAAGCCTTACCACTTTCCTGCACCTTACCAAGTGTTTTAAAGGTTCCGTTCTCATTTTTAACTTCTAGGTATGCAGTCACGTCTCTAGCGGGGTTTGCATCAGGATTATAACTGTACGGAGTCCAAGTGACTGTGTTAGTTACACCGATTTCCCACTTCTCACCCCCATTTGGGGAAACAATTGTAATATCTCTACTCTCTGAACCTCTTGAGATAATATTTAGCTGTTCCTGTAAGAGAGCGATTTGTGTCATTAGACTATTAATCATCGCTTGCAGTACGGTGACGTTGGTACTTGGTCCACCGCTGGTATTTGAAACCTGAGCCGAAGCCAGCTGAGAACCAAATAATAAGAAAACTACAAACAGAATTGCTATGGTAGTGGCAACAAATTTGTTTTTATAAAGATTAAAAGTGTGAGTTAACATGTAATATATTATTAATAATTTTAAATAATTTTTATCAACGACAGAAAAGACGTCACCCAAAATGAATGACGTCCTCCTACTGCTTTCTATAGTACACAGTCTTCAAAAAGAAAGAAATACCAACCTGGGGATAAAGTAAAACTTACCCACTATCTACATTATCCCGAATATTTACCCTTTATGATTATCACTTCACAAAAGCATCGGCACGGCAATGCAGTTAGATTACTTTTGGTGCTTTATCTTTCTTTGGTTTTTTTGCTTCCTTTTTGTGTCGCATTTCTCCTTTAGCCATATTCAAGAATAATTAATTTGATAAATAATAGTTTGATAAAAATTAAGAATTACATGCTAGTGTTTTACTAATTTCGGATTTTATTAATCACATTTATTATAACAAACAACCAATCTGTCTGGGTAATTTTATGGTGCAAATCGTATCGAAATCTCAAGAGCATCATCATTTTCGGACAGACCGGAAGGATTATCTTTTTGTAGAATTAGTGCACCTCGTTTCATAAACTCCTGTCCACCGTCGGGATAGGGTGAAGTAAATTCTAGCATGGCGGTGAATGGCACAAAATCTGTCGTCATCCAGTCACCTAGAGCAGTGGCATGACCTTCCGCAATGATTAACCCATCCCAATTTGTCAGAACAATCGGAAAACTTCCCTCAAAATACCAGTTCCCCCGTGCCAATCCAGAAATTAGTAATGGATTTGTTACTACGGAATTAGGAAGAGGGGTTGCTAATGTTATCAAATCGGCATGAGCCGTAATTTCCGCTTGAGTGTCATCAGGAATTATTGGCACTGACGGACAAACAAATTCGCAATTAAGACCACTCCGACCAACATAACTACCGTCAGGACATTGCTTGGCGTCAGCAGTACAAGCAACATTATTATTAGGTGGATTATTGAAAACTGGTTGTTTTAAACTAAAAATAAAACCCACCAGCCAAGTACCGAGAGCAACCGCAATTATGGCGTACAAGATCGTATTATTTTTGTATATCATACTAGTATTATAGCAGATGGGTGGCGCCTACGGCGCCACCCATCTGCTATTTTAATTAAGTTCCTATCATCCTATTTCCTTTACCTTTTTAAGAGCGACCACATACATACTTTCCGCCCAACCAAGGGGGGTGTTTTCATTAGGAACATTGGTATTAGAGAAATAAAGTTCCGGAATTTGTCCAGTTGGTGTTACTGTCATTTTGGCCCGACGAAGATAATAATAGGCCTTTTCTTTCTCTCCCCTTTCGGCATAAATAATGGCGAGCCAGGATAAACCAAAACACCACTCTGCTTCTTCACTATATTCGTCAGCATTTCTATTGTAGTAACGATCAAGTTTATAACGAATTATCCCCTTATCCCTAGTTAGATGATATTCAATATTTTGCAAAATAGTTAGAGTTTCCTCCTCGGTGGTAACCGCAAAAGGATAAATTAAAGAAAGTAAGGCTAAATCAGCAAACTTATTAAGTGATTCTCGGGGTAACAATTCTCGTAAAGCGTGCTCTCCTAATTCAATCGCCGAATCTGGTACTGCTAGCCAAGTAATTTTTTTAGCTTTTTTTAGTCCAGCAACGCAAGCCCCAACAGACGAAGCGTGCACCTCCATACCTTCTTCCCAGATACCATTATCCGGATCATGCCAATATTCTAAAGCTACTAAATAGTCAATAATTTTTTGGACCATTTCTTTTTCCGCAATAGTTTCTATTATTCCGACATTTTGTAATTCCAATTCTACAATAATATTAAGCACTTCGCTCACGGCATCATTTTGGCTATTACCCCATTCTTCCCAATACTCCTCAAATGTTTCTGGATTAAAACGAGCATGAATGCGTTGCCAGGTGGCGTGTGGTTTGTGTTCTATCGCCCATTTAATTTTGTCGCGGTGTTTGATAAAAATTAGCAATAACGCCTTGGCAGTTTTTTGGACAACATGATATTCACCAGTTTCTAAAAACCCCAAAGTCATAAAATAATTATCTCGCAACCAGGCTTTATCGTATCCAGTCGCCACATCATGAGCTGAAGCAGTAAAAACTCCGGACGGTTTTTGCAATCGTCTAACTTGTTCTAAATGAGCAGTTATTTCCGCATCAAAATCAATATTCATATTTATAGGTAAACTAAGAGCTAATTTCTTTCCATATCTTATTGCCGTGGTTAGCTATTTCTGTTAGCGGTGGCAACTGTTTCTCCACTCTACCGACAGCCAAGGGATAATAACTTCTAAGCTCGGCATAAAGAGCCACGGTCTTTTCGTAAGCTAAAAAAAGTTCTAGCAATTTTGCAATGGCTTGTTCGGCACGATAATCATTAGCGTCTTTTATTTCAAGATACAAAGCTTCCACTGCTTCGCGGTTTTGTTGAGCAAAAGCCACCATACAGTCTTCCGCTGAAGTTAGTGCATATTCACGTTCATAAGAAATGAAACTCTTTTTTAATTCCACGGGAAAACGAGCCGTTAAAATATCCAACACACCATCAAGTGCCTCTTGTCGTTTTCGTTCCACGAGCGACATCCCCTCAAGTCGCTCTGTCATCTTTCCCCCTTTTTCCATTTTTGGTATTTTATCCATTCGTTTTCATAATATCACGCCAATCTAAATAATAAGTCGCCCTATACCCAACAACTACCAACAAAAATAATACCTCTAGGAATTGCGATATTGGGTTTATGAACTTTAAAGACCTTAACCTAAAGCTTGACCTAAGATTTCAAAAGCTAATGTTTTATTAGTTACTAATTAGAAATTGTTATATATATTAAAATATCCAATTCCGAAACTATATTAATTAGTTAATAAATATGTCTTGTTGACTAACAATGCCACTATTATCCGTTATCTTTATCACAAATGTACCAACAGTTTTGTAGGTATGCTTGATAGAAAATGATTGCGTTAAACCTGAACCAACCAATCCAAATACATTTTCAGTATTGCCGTCACCCCAAGAAACACTACCGTATTTAACTGGACCCAATTCAACCGGGATAGCGTTTTTCGGTAATGATAACTCCGTTACTAAAATTATATTTTTATTACCTTCTAGAATAATATCCTTTATGGTTTCACCACTTTTTACAAATCCAATCTCGGACATTTCTAGTAATTTATTAACATCACCAATATATCCAATCGTGCGGAATTTAGTTATAACTGTAGAAAATTGTTCCCCAGCGAATACTTTAACTTCATATTTTTGACCACTTTTTACAGTAATAGTATAAATAGTTATTTTACTATCTGCCAATAAATCATTACTGGTGATGGATTTTGTAACTTTAAAAACCATAGAAATATCAAAGACAGAAAAACTATCACTAACTGTCATGGCTATTATTTTATCCACATCTCCAGAATATCCTGATTTAAAGAAAGCTTCTTGCTTCATGGCTAAAGTGGCCGGTCCAACCAATGTCACTTGGCGATTTGAACCATCCTTTAAATAAATTGAGTATGATATATCTGATACATACTTGTCATCTAAGGCGTTAAAAACAGGGATTACGGTTTTGGCTTTTATTAAAACAACGTCGTCTATAGTGTAAGGCGCCACACTCAGTGATGTTGAAGCTGTAATGGGAGAGATGATAATCGGTTGATCGGTTGTATTTTGCTGACGGAATGAAGTCAATAAGGTAACCAGCTGACTTAACAGGGATACTAATTTAATTTGTAAATCACCAAGAACACTAGCCGAGGCTGGAGTGGCTACAGCTCCAAAGAATACCAAAGTTATAAAAATGATAAATATTTTTATATGTTTCATAAACATGTTCTAAAAATTTCTAATAAACTTTCCAGAAAAATAATTTTTTGTAAAAATAATTAAATTTAATACACAAATTCTTATTTTACTATAAATATATTTTTTAAATCTGCTGTCAATCAAATTAAACTATACAGCATTTAGGTTTAAAAAACTAACGATTTAGAGTTCCATTCCCTAGGGTACCCTTCGGGTTTTGCTAGCACCCTTTTCCACCAACTTTTTTCTTGTAGTGATTTCAAAATTAGATGAGTGTCGAGGGAGATAGGTAAAAATGAGGGCTTTTGGCAATTTCATTTTGAAATGAAATACGAGACACGGAACGAAAAAACCGCGAGCAGGACCTATGTCCAGCGAGCGGTTTTTTGCGTGAACGTAACGAGGTGGTTCGTTCAAAATGAAATTACCAAGCAAAGTGGGCAAAAGCTCGGTTAGCTTCAGCCATCTTGTGGGTGTCCTCCTTCTTCTTGACGGCATTCCCTTCTTCCTTGGCTGCCAAGATAAGTTCTTGAGCTAAGGCCCTATGCATCGGAACACCTTTAGTTTTGCGAGCGCCAGTAATAATCCACCGGAGAGCCAAAGCGAGACGTCGTTCGGGACGAACTTCACGAGGGACTTGATAATTTGCACCACCGACGCGGCGGGAGCGAACTTCCATTAGCGGTCCAGCATTACGCACAGCAGTGGCAAAAATTTCTTGTGGGTCTCCTCCGTCTTTTCGCTCTTTAATTTCCGCGAAAGCCGCGTAA
>Ga0210033_1004987_pt1 | contig 9943 bp, 6 predicted proteins | sample CryGeymeta201501_FD_185465 | JGI IMG/M metagenome (GOLD analysis project Ga0210033, IMG submission 185465) | Groundwater microbial communities from Crystal Geyser aquifers in Utah, USA - Crystal Geyser metaG 2015-01 (SPAdes) (version 2) | ecosystem: Environmental > Aquatic > Deep subsurface >... | reverse complement strand
CTAAACATGATTCACCCAGCGTCGGAAGCACCAGCATTTTTAAGGTCGGCAAACTTGGCTGCCATCGTCGGGTTGCCGCGTGTCAGCTTCTTGATCGTCACGTCTTGCGCCTTGTCGTTGGCAAGCCGCAGGTTACGGTCTGTGCCAAGCAGGGCATCCTTGGTTTTTTGCAGGTGGTCGATGGATTTATCGATCTCATCAATGGCCTTTTTGAAACTATTGGAGGCTAGGTCGTAGTTGCGCGCGAACGCGGTCTTGAAGGTGTCCAGGCTGGCCTCGAAATTGGTGATGTCAATGTTCTGCGCCCTGACCAGCGCCAGCTCAGACTTGTACTTGAGCGAGTTCATCGCTGCGTTGCGCAGCAGTGTGATGATGGGCAGAAAGAACTGTGGGCGCACGATGTACATCTTGGGGAAGCGATGGAACACATCCACGATGCCGGTGTTGTACAGCTCGCTGTCGGGCTCCAGCAGGGAGACCAGCACGGCATATTCGCAGCCCTTCTCAAGGCGATCCTTGTCCAGCTCCTTCAGAAAGTCTTCGTTTTTGTTCTTGGTGGTGGTGCGGTCGTTCTCATTTTTCATTTCGAACATGATCGAGACGATCTCGGTGCCCGCCTCGTCCAGATCGCGAAAAATGTAGTCGCCCTTGCTGCCGGTGCGCGCATCGTTGTCCTTTTCAAAATAGGCCCGCGGAAACGCTGTGGCGCGAATGCGGTTGAACTCCGTCTCGCAGTGCTGCTCCAGCGTCTCGCCCACCATCTTGGTGGACAGGCGCGCCTTCATGTCGCGCAGGCGCTCTATCGCATCATCGCGATCCTTGATCTGTGTTTCGTACTTGTCTTTGAGCGATTTTTCGGCGAGTTGTTTTTCAAGCTCTGCGCGCGCCAGGCCATTCTTCAACCCTTGAATCTCGGCGTCCTTATCCGCTGCGGCTTTCTGCAGCCCGCTCACCAGCTTGGCCTCGGCCAGCTCTGCCGCAGCTACTCTGTCGCGCTTGGCTTGCTCCAGTTCGTTGGCCAGCGCGTCCCGCTCCTTTTGCACCGCACTCAACGCCTCGGTCACGGCAAGTTTGCGCGCGACCTCCGCTGCATCCAGCCTGGCTTTGAGTTCCTGGATTTCTCCGCCAACTTTGGCCTGCGCAAGCTCGACGGCATTGCGCTTGTCTTGCTCGGCCAATTCAAGCCGCTCATGTAACTGCTGCTCGAACGCGTCGTCGCGAACTTGCTTCAGGATATCTGCGTACCCCGCCTCGTCGATTTTGAATGCTTTGCTGCAGTGCGGGCAGATGATTTCATGCATGGCTGTGCTTCCTGTTTATGTTGGTTGTTGCAAATCGAGCCTGACCCCTTGTTGTGGCCACTTTTCTTACCGATGTCGATCACCGCTGCCGCATGAGGTGGGTCGTTTTGTGCAGGGACCAGTTTTCATTTTGGGGTCTTGCAAGAGGAAACCGTGGACTATTGCGTGAGCTCATTCGCAATCATCTCCGCTTGCTTCAGCACAGTTTCCGTCGCCAGCAATTCCATGTTGGGTGGGTAGCCGAATTGCCGCAAGGTGCGCTTCACAATCACCTTGAGCTTGGCTCTGACGTTCTCTTTGATCGTCCAGTCTATAGATGCGTTTTCGCGCACCCGCTGGGTTAACACCACAGCCAGTTCGCGTAACTTGTCTTGTTGCATCAGCTCACGGGCGCTGTCGTTGTCAGCTACGGCCGTATAAAAAGCGTATTCAAAGTCTGACAGCCCCAAATTCTTTGCCTCATCGTCTGAAGCCACAATTTCCTTACTCACCTTGATCAGCTCGTCCATCACCTCGGCCGCAGTCAGAATCTTGTTGTGGTATTTTTTGATGGCGGCCTCTAACATTTCCATCAGTGACCGGCTCTGCACCAGGTTGCGTTTGGCGCGAATTTTCAACTCGTCATTGAGGAGTTTTTTGAGCACCTCCAAGGCCACGTTTTTATGCTCGTAGCCTTTCAATTCAGCCAAAAACTCGTCAGACAAAATGGAGATGTCTGGCTTTTTGATGCCCGCTGCGTCAAACACATCAATCACTTTTTTGGACACCAATGCCTGGTCGATCACCTGGCGAATAGTGGTTTCAAGTTCTGCGTTGCTGCGTGTTGACGCGACACTGTCAAACTTCACCAGCCGCGCCTTCACCGCCTGAAAGAAGGCCACTTTGTCTTTTGCATACATCGCCTGCGCATGCGGCACCGCAATCGCAAAGGCTTGCAAAAGCGCTGTGACTGCATTGATATACCGCTTGCGGCCGTCATCCAAGCCAAGAATATGCTCTTCCGCTGCAAGAATCAGCGACAGTTTTTGCGCCGTGTCTGCGCCAAAGTAAGGCGCATAAGCAAAGCCGTGATACAGCGCTGCGATGACCTCCAGCTTTTCTTGCATCAGCATCACAGCCCGCTCCTGCAGCAAAGTCGGGTCACCTTTGCCGCCCGCCTCTGAATAGAACGACAACGCCTCTTTGAGGTCTGCTGCAATACCAAGGTAATCCACCACCAGCCCGCCGGGCTTGTCTTTGTACACCCGGTTCACCCGCGCAATGGCCTGCATCAGGTTGTGCCCTTTCATGGGCTTGTCAATGTAGAGGGTGTGCATGCTGGGTGCATCAAAGCCTGTGAGCCACATATCGCGCACGATCACCAGCTTGAGCGGGTCGCCGTCATCCTTCATGCGCAACGCCAGCGACTTGCGTTGTTTCTTGGTGGTGTGGTGCTTGGCAAGCATCGGCCCATCACTTGAGGCGGCCGTCATCACCACCTTGATGACCCCTTTGCCCAGGTCGTTGGCATGCCAGTCGGGCCTGATCTGGATGATTTCGTCGTACAAAGCTGCGGCAATGCGGCGCGACATGCTCACCACCATGGCCTTGCCAGCAAATACCTCTTGCCGAGCTTCAAAGTGGCTGACGATGTCTCTGGCAATATTTTTGATGCGCTGCTCGCTGCCAATCAGCGCCTCCATCTTGGTCCACTTGGCCTTGGCCTTCTGGGTCTCTGTCAGTTCATCCTGCTCCAGTTCTTCGTCCAAATCTGCAATCAGCTTCTTGCCTTCATCGCTTAAGCCCACCTTGGCTAGACGGCTTTCGTAGTAGATGGGTAAAGTGGCACCGTCTTCAACCGCTTGGGCAATGTCGTAAATATCCACGTAGTTGCCAAACACAGCAGGCGTATTGACATCGTTTTTTTCTATGGGTGTCCCGGTAAAACCGAGGTAGGTTGCATTGGGCAAGGCATCACGCAAGTATTTGGCAAATCCATAGACCTCCCGCGCACCAATCTCATCACCGGCTGCATTTTTTACCTTGAGGGTTTTGGCAGCAAATCCATACTGTGTGCGGTGCGCTTCGTCGGCAATTACCACGATATTGCGACGGCTTGAAAGCTCTTCATGGACATTACCGTTTTCAGGCTGAAACTTCTGGATGGTCGAAAAAACCACGCCACCCGCCGCCACTTTCAAAAGCGCCTTGAGATGATCGCGGTCGCTGGCCTGTACCGGTTCCTGGCGCAGCAGTTGTTTGGACGCGGCAAAGGTATCAAAGAGCTGGTCATCCAGATCGTTGCGATCCGTGATCACCAGCACCGTCGGGTTATTCAACGCCAGCACAATCTTGCCGGTGTAAAACACCATGGAAAGCGATTTTCCAGACCCCTGGGTGTGCCACACCACGCCCGCCTTCATGTCACCCCGGGGCTGCTCGACCACACTCGCAATACCATAACTTGCCGGGCTTTCACGTACAGAAGGTGGCCCACTCATATCTGCAGCCCTCAATGTTGAGGCCACTGCCGCATTCACCGCGTAATACTGGTGATAAGCCGCCAACTTTTTGACGGTGCTGATGGTGATCTGGCCCGTGTCCGGGTCTTCCTTGCTTTCTTTCTCAAACACGATGAAGTGACGAACCAAGTCCAGCAGCGTGCCTGGGTTCAACATACCCAAAATAAGCGTTTCAAGCTGACTGACCAAATGCGATGCCTCGGCCTTGCCGTCCGAACTTTTCCATGCCATGAAGCGCGTCAGGCCAGCCGAAATCGAGCCAGCCTTGGCCTCCAGCCCATCAGAGATCACCACCAGCGCGTTGGAGGTGAACAAACTCGCTATGGTTTGCTTATAGGTCTCAATCTGCTGATATGCCGATTTAAGCGTGGCGTTTTCATCTGCAGCGTTCTTTAGCTCAATCACCACCAGCGGGATGCCATTGACAAACAACACCAAGTCGGGGCGCTTTGTCTGGTTATTCTCGATGACGGTGAACTGGTTCACCACCACAAACTCGTTGTTCTCAGGGCGGTCAAAGTCAATCAGCCAGACCCGTTCGCCACGGGTATCGCCATCTTTTTGCAAGCTGACCGGCACGCCCTCGGTCAGCAGACGGTGAAATTCTTCGTTAACGGCCAACAAATCGGGCGAATGGACCCGCAGCACTTCTTTGACCGCCTGCGCCACCACCTCACGCGCCAACCTGTGGTTGATGCGCCGTGCCGCCTGCGCCAGCCGATCCTGCAACAGCACCTCGGCGTAGCTGCCGCGCTCCGGGTTGTCGCTGTCGGGGGCGATGCCCGGGCCGTGCAGGTAGATGTATCCAAGCCTTTCAAATAGTTTGATGGCGAAGGTTTCGATGGCGGATTCGGTGATCATGCGGGTCGACCCTGTTGAGTTTTCTCTTAAAGCGGTGGCATTCGAGCGTTTTTACGAGAGCCTAACTAATTGATTTTTATGAACTTTCCGCTTGGAAACTCATTAAACCTCTCATAAGCTCTCATCAATTTTTTAGATTTATGAGAGCCCAAGACGGGCGCGTGTCACTTCCTTTGTTGGCGATCTTGTTGGCCCGACGCAGTTCAGCAATCAAATTGCCCACCTTGATCTTGCGCTGCTTGTCGTCCATCCAGTCCGGCAACTTGTTCCATAACAACTCATCAATATCCTTGCGCGACATGGAGCCATGTTCTTTCAAGGCCTTGCAAATCAGGTCCAGGTAATACTGTTTGTCGAACGCAATGTTTTTGCTGTAACTCGCCTTTTGGCCAGTTTGCTGCGCTAACGTCTTGGCGACAAAGAAGTTTGGCTTGCGGCCTTCAATCAAGGCTTTAGCCTTCAACAACTTTTCTTCATCACCACTTAGCGCTTGGTGCTTTTGCACCTTGTCGAGCGCCATGATGTCTTGCAGAGTCAACCCACCGTCCCGCGCCAGCAAGCGGGCGTAGTCCATGTCCAGCACCTTGCCCGTCAAAGTCAGCATCACGCGGTGTCCCGACAAGTCATAGTCTGGCATCGGAAAGAAGCGTTGCCGCTGAAACAAAAACAGCTTGCGAATGCCGCCCCCCGCCGTGTCCACCATCTTCAGGTTGAACATGGCCGTGGCCAGAAAACGGTTGCGGTAATGCTCCTCGGGCGCATCCTCCATCACCACCCGCCGCACATCACCTGGCACAAAGCTGCCCTTGTTGGTAAAGCTCAGGCTGCTCTCCCGCTCCACCACATTGATGCGCCCCGCCAACGTGTAGTCCTGATGCGCTATGCAATTATTCAGCGCCTCACGAATCGCATAGGGCTCGTACTGGTCAATCTCATCCGGGAACAACGTACCTTCGCGGATATAGCGATATTTAAGGTTGCGAATTTTGGCGTACACCTTGTCCACCGCCAGCAGCAGCGGCATGCTAAACAGGGCGTAATCCCGGTCGTTGCCCAAATGGTCTTTCAGCAGCCAACGAATCTTGGCCTCTGCAGGCAACAGAAAATGCTCGGCCTCTTCACGCCCCAGTAGCAACAAAGCGGTACGCGTGACCCGACCCTTGATGGTCAGCTTGGCCTTGTTCAAGAAGGTCGAGTCGTCCCAGCCGTTCACCTCGGCCGCCTTGTCGGGAAACTTGCTCTTGAAGTTGCGCCGTGCCACCAACAAGGCTTCTTCATCCAGATCAGCCAGGCTGGCATCAGGCACGATGGCCGCGCTCCAATCATCCACGGTAGATTGCGCCCGGATGCGCTCGATTTCTTCCAGGTTCAGTGGCGACAGTGCCGCGCCATCACGTCCGTAATAATGGCCGTCGAAGGCTACTGGCAAGCCCTTGGGTGCAGCTGGAATTTCCAGCAGCAGCACTCGCCCTTGGGTGTGTTCCACCTCGTGAATCTCAATGAAGGTAATGCGGTTGGTGGTTTTGTTCGCAATCTCTTCTTTCAGGCTATCCAAATCCTTGCGCGCCAAACGAAAGTTGGACCCAACCACCTGCCGCTGGTCATTAACGCCGAACACCAGCCATGCTGCAGATTGGCGTTTCAGGTTGGCCTCGTTGCACAGCGCCGAAAAATACTTGCCCAGTTTGGTGAAGTCGTAGCCGTTCTTGGCCTCCTTGAATTCCACCACCTCGTTTTCGGCGGACAGGGCGAGAAGGGCTAGCAACTGCGTATTGGCATCCAGACTCATGCATCCTCTCCTGTGGGTTCGTCTTCAGCCTCAACAAAGGCTCTGGATTCTGTTTTATAGGCCAGCAAATCCACGTTGAACAAAATTTCGCTGGCGAGGTACGAATACTGCCCCATGGTGAACTCGCCAAAAGATTCATCCCAATAGTTGTTGAAATCTTCGTGATCGTCGTACTCAGGGGGGACATCGGCAGCCCCGGCACCATCGGCTGGTGGAGCCACATCGCTTCTTCTATGTTCAAACGCCCGAATCAGGAAGACCGCCACCACCAAGGTGCTGTCGATCAAAAAATAACGGGTGAGCAAATCGACTTTGCCATTCCGGTCGCTCAACTCTTTCAGCGATTTGCCATGCGACGTCGGGCTGATTTCGTTTCTCAGGGTGCCAATCAACTGGCCAATATTGGCCAATGAAGTCGACACCTGGGTCACCAACTGCTCGCCGTTGTATCCCAAGGCGCGAAAGGCCGTCTTCAATACGACACCAATTGCGGGGGCATTCGCCAGCGCGATGCAATTCGCATCGCAAATCTCCTTGCCAATACCTTCCAGCAGTGCCTTTGCGTTCTCCACGGAGACACTGAAGTCCGATTCAAGATGACCCTCCATCCGGTCCACATAAACCCCATAGGGTTGCCAGCGGCTGTATTGGGTCAGCGTCGCCTTGAGCTTTTCCATCAGTAGGCTACCCGCACTTCGCCGCTCATCAGCTTGGGCAACAGGGTGTCGCGCAGTTTTTCCAGCGTCTTGCGTTGCCGGGCAATCGCGATCTGCTTGTCCAGCAGGGGCTGCATTTGTTTCGACATGGTTTCAAGAACCGGTGGCGGCGGCACCAGCACCATCGCCGCATCTAGGTCACCGCGCTTGATGTGCCCCATGGTAGTGGCATGGCTGGCAGCAACGGCAATGAACTCTGCCAGATGGTGCTTGCACCACCTCAGATAGAACCACTTGGGGAACTTGTCCGAGGTGACCTTGAACAGGTGCTGGTTCAATACGCACTTTTCACCATCCCAGACCTTGACCATCAAGGACGCGGACCAGGCAAAGATCACATCACCGGCTTCGACGATGTAACCGGGTTTGACTTGACTCGTCGCCCAGTCCGCAGTGTCAGAAATGCCATTGCTCAGCTCGCGAATTTTGAGAACAGGCAGCTTTTCCAAATCATTGGTGGGTGGATATTTCTGGCATGCCAAACCATTCAGGAAATTGGCAATGCCGCTCAGCGGTCTTTCGTCCCAGCCCTCCTGAGCATCTTCCACAAACCACTGGCGAAACAGGGTTTCAGACATGGATTCGAGGGTTTTGTTTTGACGGTACAGCAGGTCAATTTTGTCGTCGAGACTGTTGAGAACAGATGCGATGACTTTTTGTTCGTCGGGGTCCGAGACAACTTCAGCATCAACTACATTCAACAGCGTTTGTGTGACAAGCGGATGGCTTGAACCCTCGGCATGCTGGTTTAAATCAGTGTTCCTTAGTAAGTAATAGAGGTATTTGGCGCTATATCCGTTCTTGGCTTTAGCTGAGAGCGCATTGTCAGACACCCAAATAGGACGATTTTCATAGTATGAAGCGCCACAATAGGCACCTACTCGCCCGACAACGATTGTTTCTCCATCGTAGTTTTTGGCCCCGCCGTATCCAAGTATGCCGTTGCCGCCATAGATTGGAATAGCCCCCTCGCTTGATGGTCTCACCTTACCATTTCCAAACTTGAGCACGTCACCAAGTTTGCACTGACGCATAAAGCTCATGACTTGATCCCCGCCAAACTCTCCGCAATGGCTTGATTCAATTTGGCCTCTTCGAGCAACTGCGATTCAAACTGGTCTTTCAAAGCAGCAAAGCGTTCAACAAAATTGAAATCATCCTCTTCGTCCGGCAACCCCACATAACGGCCCGGCGTCAATACGTAATCCAGATCTGCGACACGTGCCAGCGGCACCGAGGCGCAAAAGCCTTTTTCGTCCGCGTAGTCGCCCTCGCCTGTGCGCCAAGCGTGGTAAACGTCGGCAACCTTCTGGATGTCTCCAACGCTCAGTTCGCGTGTGCGGCGGTTGATCAGGTGGCCCAGGTTACGGGCGTCAATGAACAGAATCTCGCCCTTGCGGGGGTGGCCGTTGTTGCGGGCGCGGTTCATGAACCACAGGCCCGCCGGAATTTGCGTGTTCAGGAACAGCTTGGCGGGCAGGTTAACGATGCAGTCGATCAGGTTGCCATCCGCCACCAGCGCCTTGCGGATGTCGGCCTCGCCGCTGCTCTTGCTGGTAAGCGCCCCTTTGGCCAGCACCACACCGGCGCGGCCATGGGGGGCCAGGTGGTGAATAAAGTGCTGTAGCCAGGCAAAGTTGGCGTTGCCGCTGGGCGGCACGCCGTATTGCCAGCGGCCATCGGTGCGCAGCAGCTCGCCACTCCAGTCGCTCACATTGAACGGCGGGTTGGCGATGATGAAGTCTGCTTTCACGTCCTTGTGCGCATCGTTGAGAAAGGAGCCTTCGTTGTTCCACTTCACCTGGCTCGCGTCAATACCGCGAATGGCCAAATTCATCTTGGCCAGACGCCAGGTGGTCTGGTTGCTTTCTTGCCCGTAGATGGAAATGTCGTTGACGCGGCCCTGGTGTTCGGTGACAAACTTTTCCGACTGCACAAACATGCCACCCGAACCGCAGCACGGGTCGAACACCCGGCCTTTGTAGGGCTCCAGCATGACCACCAGCAGTTCCACGATGGAGCGCGGGGTGTAAAACTGCCCGCCCTGCTTGCCTTCGGCCAGCGCAAATTCGCCCAGAAAGTATTCAAAGACATGGCCCAGCACATCGGCACTGCGAGCCTTGGCATCACCCAGGGCGATGTTGCCCACCAGGTCAATCAAGCCGCCCAGGCTGGCGGGGTCGAGGTTTTGCCGCGCAAAGACCTTGGGCAACACGCCTTTGAGAGAGGAATTTTCTTTCTCGATGGCATCCATGGCTGCGTCCACATGGCTGCCCACGTCGGGCAGTTTAGCCTTGCCTAAAAGGAACGACCAGCGCGCTTGCTGGGGCACAAAAAAGATGTTCTCGGCCTTGTATTCGTCTTTGTCTTCCGGGTCGGCCCCGGCGTAATCACCCGCGCCGCCTTGCAGCTTGGTGAACAGTTCCTCGAACGAGTCTGAGATGTATTTCAGAAAGATGAGACCAAGCACAACATGCTTGTATTCGGCGGCATCAATGTTTTTTCGCAGTTTGTCGGCAGCTTTCCAGAGCTGCTTTTCCAGGGGTTCTTCTTTGTCGGGTTTTGCGGTGAGTGCACGGGCCATGGGAGTCGGTCTTTCAAATAGCTAGTGGGGTACTGTACGACACGATACTTAGGTCAGCCTCACCCCAAACGCTCCATCCCCACCCACCCCAATCAGCAGCTTGTGCGTCGCCCTTGTGGCCGCCACATAAAACACCCGCGCTGCTTCCTTCTCATCCTCACCGGGCGCTGGCATGTGGCCCACGCCGGGCA
>Ga0210033_1004983_pt1 | contig 9959 bp, 7 predicted proteins | sample CryGeymeta201501_FD_185465 | JGI IMG/M metagenome (GOLD analysis project Ga0210033, IMG submission 185465) | Groundwater microbial communities from Crystal Geyser aquifers in Utah, USA - Crystal Geyser metaG 2015-01 (SPAdes) (version 2) | ecosystem: Environmental > Aquatic > Deep subsurface >... | reverse complement strand
CCTATATTTACTTGGTCATAAAATACAATATAAGGTTCATTAGTAGTACTATTGAATGTGATTTTTAGATAATTTACATTACCTGCTGAAATTCCAGGAGTTCCAACATATTGCCAATTGATTCCGTCAAATTTCATAACAGAAAGTTTACTGGAATTTGCACCATCATGAAAAATTACAAAAGGTTGATTGGTAACAGGATGATAAGCTATATCACCAAAACCAGCTGAACCAGGAGTAAAGTTAGGCTGACCAATATAGTTAAAAATCAATGAACTATCAGGATAATTCCAACAATAACTCATGCCGATTTCATTTGGTATAGATAAAGTAACCCCATCATTTTCACATAAAGTTGTAGGTCCTGTAGTGGTGATTGTTTGGTTTAGAGGAGTTGGATGAACAATAATAGTTATGGTATCATTAACTTGACATTTAGAGTTAATACTTCCTGTTACAATATATGTGTTAGTAGTTGATGGAATAAACCCAACACTATCTATAACTCCATTATCCCAAGAAAACATATTTGCCGTACCAGTTCCAAAAAGTACCACCGAATCACCAAAACATACTTGTTTTTTGGTAGTAGTGGCATATGTTGTAACTGTATCAACATTAATATTTATAGAAAGTGTGTCGGAACACCCATTGACATCTGTTCCCGTTAGTAAAAATATTTGGGAAGAATCAAGAATAAAAGGTATGCCATTAGTAATTCCATTATTCCATATATAATTAGTAGCTCCATTACCTGATAGAGTAACGCTATCTCCAATACAGACTGTAGTATCTGAAGCGGTAATGCTTAAATTAGGTGTAGGATTTGAGCTTACAAAAATTGTTATTGTATCGGAGTTCACACAATTATTAGAGTCTGTACCAAGAACAGTATAAAGAGTAGTTAATGTTGGAGAAAATATTACACTATCTATAGCTCCATTATCCCATGTATAGCTTGTACTATTTCCACTACCATATAGAAACAAATCATTTCCAATACATATATTATTAGAAGATGAATTTGCTGAAACGGTAGGCAACTGGTTTACAACAACTGTAATTTGATCACTATTACAACTTCCTGATATATTGCCAGTAACAGTATATGTAGCTGTAGAAGTAGGGTAAAAAGGTGCTCCATCGACAACACCGTTATCCCAGCTGTAACTAGTAGCAGCACCACTTCCTGTTAAGATAACAGAATCACCAAAACAAATTACGGAATCTGTTGTATTGGCAAATACAGTTGAATCAACTATTAAAGTAGTAATTACTGTACTATCACAAAATGATGCTGATTGAATATAACTTGTATCTATAGTCAAAGATGTAATGTTGTATTGAATGGATCCATCTGGAAAAGTGTAATTAGTACCGCTACATATATGAACGGTATCCCTACCTATTGCTAAGTCTTTTAATGCATTATAGGTATTAATTAAACCATATCCATAATATTGATCCCAACCAGGAACATCTTCTGAAATATCACCAACTTGGTCAATAGATGTATTATGTAAAATAGAGCGAATCGAATCTGGAGAAATAGTGTTGTCTAATCCTCTAATTAAAGATACCAAACCAGTAACCAAAGGAGCTGCTTGTGAAGTTCCACTATAATAAGTATTATAATTAGTACTTGATAAATGACTTAACCCGTAAATATAATTACCTGGTGCAACAACATCAATATGATTGCCATAATTACTACCGCTTGCAGCACTCCAAGGAAATGGGTTAACTCTTTTATTGTCAGTATCAGTTGCCCCAACTGCAATACAATTGGTATATCCTGCGGGATACTGTGTTATATTGTTATTATCATTCCCCATGCTCGCAATCGTAACAACATTGTTGTTATAAGCATAATCTATTGCTGCTTCAAATGCAGCTGAAAAAAAACCACTTCCTAAGGACATATTAATAACATCTGCACCATTATCAACGGAATAGTAAATAGCAGCTATTACTCCAGAATTAGGACCAGTATTAAGTGAATCTAAAACTTTACATGTCATGAGTTTACAATTCCAATTAACACCAGCATAACCAATTCCATTGTTTCCAGTGGCTCCTATAATTCCTATTACGTTAGTTCCATGGCCATTATCATCTGTAGGGTCGTTATCAGAATTCACAAAGTCCCATCCATTTATATCGTCTATATATCCATTTGCATCATCGTCAATACCGTTTCCTACTACTTCTGTTGGATTTGTCCATAATCTGCCATTTAGCTCAATATGGTCTAATTTTGTCCCTCCATCAAGAACAGCTACAATTGTGTTTTGATTTCCTTTAGTTATTCCCCAACCAAACTCCATATCTATATCAGCGTCATAAATAGCATTTCCATTAAACGAACCTGTATTAACTAATCCCCATTGGTTGCCAAGATTAAAATAAAAGTCATTTGGAATGAAAGTACAAGTACCATGACCTTTTGATAAGTAATTGGGTTCTACATATTCATAAAGATTTGTTTCTAATAATTTAGAGATAAGGATTTCAATATTTAAACTGTTATTAAATTTATACAGTAAGGGTTCATCACTTAAGTTTAGGTTATTTTTACTAGAAGAAAATAGTATTCTTTCACATACGATTCCAAAATTTTTATGAATATTATTAATCACGGTATCATTAATAATCAACTTTACACCTTCTTTTTGAACAATATCAATATCATTTTTAAACTTAATTATTAATTGATTTTTCACATATGGCTGATCAATTTTTAATTCTTTGCTAGATTGAGCGAAAGAAGAAATTATTAATGTAAGGTAAAAAAACTGGAATAGTAATATCTTATAGCCTTTCATTTTAGGAAAAATTTGTAAATTACAGTTGTATTAATTACTAGTGATTCTTCTTCAAAAAATAAGAATCAAACAATATTATAGAGGGTTCTAAAAATTGATTTTATTTCAAGAAAAAAGTAGAACCCATTTACCAATTTTCCTAAATCATTTCAAAAATACATTATTTCTTCACAAAACTTACTATTTTGATTGCCAAAATTCTATCTTTCAATTTTTCATATTAAAAAAATGTTTAATTGTATACTTAATTTTTATGCTTTAAGATGGCTAAAATAAAATCGTTGTATCCTCTGTGCCTCTATGATTAATTAGAAATCAATTCCTTTATTTTTTGGTGAATCAACTGTCTAGATTTTTTTGAAACTTCAGCTTCATTAGCATATTCTATCCAATTACTACAAACCAATTTTACTTCCTTAATAATAGTGTTTACATGCTGAACTCCAAATTCTTGTGCTAACGCTATTAATTGCTTTTCTCCCGGCAACTTACCCTCTCCAGCAACAGTAGTACTATGCATTCCATGAGCTGAGGAGGAAAAAGTAAGATCATAAGCAGGGGCAAGCATCCATTCTCCTTTTTCATCCATTAAAAAGGAAAAATTCTTACTGTGGTCGTCTCTATTATGACTATAAACATTAAAGGCTGTGCTATTCTCAACACTTTTTCATACGCTGCAATATCTTTTTCCATTTGAAAAGCACCATCCATTAAATGCCCATAATCCATAGTGCTTCTTCTAAAATTATCATGGAGTAATCCACATGCCGAATGCATGTGCTTTCTATTTATACCATCTCTATCAAATCGTTTTGTTCCAAAGTATTTCTTGCCAGAAGCTCCAGCAAACAGCCTACAGTCGGTCATTTCAATTCCTGCAGCTAATGCCATTTTATGATAAGCGTACTCTATTTGTGCAATGTCTGGTAAATCTGTAGTAGAAGGAAACTTAATCATCCAATACTCGAAATTTTTCGGCAACTGATTTTCGCCATGTGTTAACTGTTCTGTGCTTTTATCATAACCTACAAATATTTTAGGTCGAGCTCCTCCTGATGAGCCTCCTAAGTTATATAACTCTTCTATTATTTCAACACTAGTTCCCTCATAAACTTCTTCCATTTCATTAGCAATAGCATCTAGTTCAAGGGTGTTTTTTTTTGCTTCAAATAGTTTTTTTTCGGGTCTATAAATCAATGCTCCCATCCCTTTATTGCCAACATACGCTAATCGATCTAAAGGAGAAACCTGTGCTGGTAAAATTCCTTCTGAAAATAATTTCCTATCTAACAACAACCTTCCCCAACCATCTGGTAAAGAATCATTAAAAACACCAAACAAACCGTCAAAAGGATTTTGCTCTGCTTTATGTAATTGATTATTTAAGGGCAATTTAAATGGAGAAATATCTAATCCCCTATCCAGAAAATCAACATAGTACTTAAAATAAATACCTCCATCCTCTATCAATTCTCCTAAGTCAATTTCCTCTCCCGAAAATTTTATAGAAACAATTATTTTTTTTACCTTTTCCATTACTTTCTGGTTTTATCGGAAAATAAATTCTCAATATTTTTATTCTTATTTGATTTCAATATTTCCTCCATATCATTTAACCTTCCTAATACATTTAATAGCCTTAATAAAGATGCTAAAGATATCTGCCCTGTTTGTTCAAATCGTCTGATACTTCCTATAGATACTCCTGATTTTTTTGCCAATGCTGGTTGAGTTAAAGCACAATCTTTCCTCAACACTTTAACTTTTGAGGCCAAATCGTATAAAACATCTTTAGGGGTTTTATTTAAACTGTATTTTCCCATATTTACTAATATATTAGTAATAATATACAAATATAACAAAAATTACTAATATATTAGCAAATCTAATGATATGATTTTTATAATAAATTGGAAAAGTACTTGAATACTTGTTTATCATTATAAAGTAAATCTATTTTTTCACTTTAGTTTATGAATGCTATTTTTTCTCTGTGTCCTCTGAGTCTCTGTGGTTCAATTATAGATTAGAAATTAATACCTTTGCGTCTCAGCGTCCCGATGGTTATCGGGATCGCAAGAACATAAAAACATGAAAAAAACCTTACTCCTACTAGCACATCCGCACTTGCAAAAGTCTATTAGAAATAAACTGATTGCAGAAGAAATGGCTACTGAAAATAATGTAGAAATACGAGATTTAACAGGGCTTTATCCCGATTACAACATCAATGTGGTGGAAGAGCAAAAAAAGCTGGTAGAAGCTGATGTAATTGTTTTTCAATATCCCTTGTATTGGTATAATGTTCCACCTATTCTCAAATTGTGGATAGATGAAGTGTTTACCTATGGTTTTGCTTTTGGCAAAGGAAATTACCTATTGGAAGGAAAAAAAATTGTGGTTTCTTGTACTATTGGTAGCAATGAAGACATTTATCCTACCGAAACACTAGAAAAAATATTTTTTCCATTTCAAGGATTGGCTGACTATTGCAAAATGGATTATTTGGCTGAAATAATCTCTTTTGGAGAGGTTCATGTTCCCGGAGAGCCAAAAAGCGGATTAGAAAATTCAGCCAAAAAACATGCTGAAAAGTTGCGTCAATTTTTACGTTCGGTAACGTAAGTAACCAATTGCCTTAACCCATCTACCGCCTCATTTTGTTCCAATTCATCTAAAATGGCTAAGGCTTTATTTTTAAAATCGTGCATGGCTTTTTGAGTGTAGGTTATTCCACCATACTGAACAACCAAAGCAATCACTTCTTTTACTTTTTTTCTACTTTCATTATCGTGTTTAACAGTAGATATGATAAACTTTTTATCTTTTTCTGAAGCAACTCCCAAGGTATAAATAAGTGGAAGTGTCAATTTCTTTTCCTTGATGTCTATTCCTGTTGGTTTACCAATTTCTTCGGAACTTCCGCCATAATCAAACAAATCATCTTTAATCTGAAAAGCAATGCCAGTATATTCGCCAAACTGACGCATTTTTTCAATGGTTGTTTTGTCGGCACCAACGGAATTAGCTCCCGAAGCACAGCAAGAGGCAATTAGTGTAGCTGTTTTTTGTCGGATAATTTCGTAATACACCTCTTCTGTAATGTCTAATTTTCGGGCTTTTTCTATTTGCAGCAATTCGCCTTCACTCATCTCTCTTACAGAGTTTGACATGATACGCAACAGTTCAAATTCATCATACTCTACTGCCAATAATAATCCTTTTGAAAGCAAATAATCGCCCACCAAAACAGCTATTTTATTTTTCCAAAGGGCGTTGATAGAGAAAAAACCTCTTCTTTTGTCGGAACCGTCCACTACATCATCATGAACCAATGTTGCTGTATGCAACAACTCTATCATGGAAGCGGCTCGGTAGGTAGATTCTGTGGTTTCGCCAAATACTTTTGCAGAAAGAAAAACAAACATTGGACGCATTTGCTTGCCTTTTCTTTTTATGATGTAGTTCATTATTCTGTCGAGCAGCGAAACACGACTTTTCATAAAAGACCTAAATCTTGGTTCAAACTCATCGAGTTCGTGTTGTATAGGTTTTTTTATGGTGTTAACTACAGACAATTAAAACGATTTTTGTTGCTAACAAAATTAAGGAATATTGTATAAGTTGGTATGAAACAAGCGATGATTATTCAAAACTTCCTTTTTCCTTCATTAACGCTTCAATTTCTTCAATTTTTCGGGGAGCTTTAGCAGATAACACTTCTGGTTCACCATCAGTAATCAAAATATCATCTTCAATTCTAATCCCAATGTTCCACCATTTTGGGTCGCAATCCGAGCCTTCAGGAATATAAATTCCTGGTTCAACGGTAATCACATTACCTGGTTCAAGCAGACCATAAAGTCCAGCATCGTGTACATCTAACCCCAAATAATGCGAAGTGCCGTGCATAAAATATTTTCTAACATTGTATTTTTTATCAATGATTCCTAATTTTAATAAATGGGTAGAAATTATGTCTGTTGCTGCTTGGTGCGGATCCCAAAATTTATTGCCTTTTTTACAAGCATCTATACCTGCTTGCTGAGCTTCCAATACAATGTTGTAAATTATTTTTTGTTCTTCCGAAAACTTTCCATTAGCAGGCATAGTTCGGGTAACATCAGCTGTATAACCATGATATTCTGCACCAATATCACTTACCAACAAATCATTTTCACCCAATATTTTTCTATTAGAAGTGTAATGCAACACACACGAATTTTCACCACTTCCCAAAATTGATGGGAAACCTGGATATTCTGCTCCATTTTTTTTAAAAAAATATTCTACAATGGCTTCCGATTCATATTCCTTCATACCTGTTTTAAGGCTTCTCATCAGTTCAATTTGTGCATCACACGTAATATCAATAGCTTTACGCAATAATATAATTTCTTCTTTTGTTTTTATTTGTCGAAGTCCTGCTAAAATAGAACCAAGCAACACATTGTCAATTTTATCGGACGAACTTTCTGTTTTGAGGTTAAATAGTTTGATGAGTGTGTAGAGGTCGTCTTTTTCTTTGGAAGTTCTAATATCTTCTGGAATTTGAAAAACAAAAATATTGTCAAAGGTATTAAATTCAGCTTCAAAAGAAGCAAAATTTTGGGTTTCTATTGCCGTTTCAACTTTAAGAAAATTCAACGCTCCATCAATACCCAACCTTTTGCCTGTCCATTGTTCGTTTTTTTGGTTTCTTTTTTGTAAAAACAAAATTTCTTTGGTAGAAATTTCATTGCCAAAATGCTGCTGGTCTTTATAAATAACAAGCATTGCATTAGGTTCTCTTAAACCAGTTAAGTAATAAAAATTTGGGTCTTGATGGTATTCAAAATCCACATCATTGGAACGATTTCTAACAGGGTTAGCAAAAAAAACAGCCACCGAATTTGCGGGCATTTTATCTCGAACAGCTTGTCGGTTTTTGGCAAAAAATTCAGCAGGAAGCAAATCATTGTCATACTCAAATTGAAGTGGAATTTCTTGAAGTACTAAAGGTTTGTCTTCCTGTCCAAAACAAGTTATTGAAAAACAAAGTAAGATAGTAAAAAATAGAAAAGTAAACTTCATTGATTCAGAAAATTAATAGTACATTTAAAATTCAACTCATAAAAAAACGCTGCTACGAAAGTAACAGCGTTTTTTTATATAATCTAAATTTTATATTAAAAAATCTTAAATAAATCCTTTATCGTATGCTTTTTTTAATGAAGCTTCCAAACCAATTTTATCAATAGTTCTAATACCAGCCGCAGATACTTTTAATGTTATCCACATATCTTGCTCAACTAAATAGAATTTTTTAACAAACAAATTCGGTAAAAATTTTCTTTTAGTTCTTCTTTTAGAGTGAGAAACATTGTTACCTGTAATTACACTCTTTCCTGTTATTTGACAAATTTTAGACATCTCTTTAGGCTTTAATTTTTAAGGACGGCAAAGATATGATATTTTTATTTGAATAATCAAGAAAATATATAAAATTATTTTTCTTGAATTTTTTAATGCGAATAACCAAAACATTTATTCCTATTGTGTTTGAAAATAGCATATATTATCAGTAAATTCGCAGTCCAATTCGAATCAATTTTTTTTCATAAAACCAAACAGTAACATGACACAAAAATCTAAAATCATTTACACCAAAACAGACGAAGCACCTGCATTGGCAACTTATTCATTTTTACCTATAGTAAAAGCATTTGCTAATACCGCCAATGTTGAAGTTGAATCTAAAGATATTTCATTGGCAGCACGAATTTTAGCTGCATTTTCTGAATCACTAAAAGAAAATGAACGTGTTTCTGATGATTTAGGATATTTAGGAAAGTTAGCCGTTTCGCCAGAAGCAAACATAATAAAATTACCCAATATCAGCGCTTCCATTCCGCAATTAAAAGAAGCGATTAAAGAATTACAAGCTAAAGGATATGCTCTACCTAATTACACAGAAAACCCTACCAATGATAAAGAAAAAGAAGCAAAATTAAAATACGATAAAATTAAAGGAAGTGCTGTAAATCCTATATTAAGAGAAGGAAACTCTGACAGAAGAGCTCCAAAAGCAGTGAAAAATTATGCAAGAAAACATCCTCATAGCATGGGGGTTTGGAGTGCTGATTCAACATCGCACGTTAGCCACATGGAAAAAAGCGATTTTTACCACAGTGAGCAATCTATAGAAATTTCAAAAGCTACCAATGCAAAAATTAAATTTATTGGAAGTGACGGAACAACAATTGTCTTAAAAGAATCACTTCCATTGCTTCCATTAGAACTAATTGACTCCTCTCGCATGGGTGTAAAGGCCTTGAGAACATTTATTGCAGCACAAATTGAAGATGCAAAAAATAAAAACGTGCTGTTTTCAACACACTTAAAAGCAACCATGATGAAAGTGTCCGATCCAGTTATTTTTGGACATTTTGTTTCCGTGTTTTTTAGTGATGTTTTTGAAAAATACGCAGTTACTTTTGAAAAATTAGGCGTAAATCCAGTAAGTGGTATGGCTGATTTATATACTAAAATTAGCACCTTACCATTAGCTGAACGACAAGCAATAGAAAACGATATCAACGCATGCTATGCTAAACGACCTGAAATTGCAATGGTTGATTCTGCCAAAGGAATAACCAACTTACACATGCCTAATGATGTGATTATTGATGCTTCTATGCCTGCTTACATCAGAAACTCAGGACAAATGTGGGGTCCAGATGGAAAAGCAAAAGACACTAAATTTATTATTCCCGACACAAGTTATGCTGAGTTTTATCAAGTTGTTATTGATGATTGCAAAAAAAATGGTGCTTTCAACCCAACCACAATGGGAAGTGTTCCCAATGTAGGTTTAATGGCTCAAGCTGCTGAAGAATACGGTTCACACGATAAAACTTTTATTGCTCAAGCAGAAGGAACTATTGTTGTTGTTGATGAAAACGACAACATATTTTTGGAGCAAAAAGTACAAAAAGGAGATATTTTCAGACTTTGCCAAACAAAAGATGCTCCTGTTCAAGATTGGGTAAAATTGGCAGTTAATAGAGCTAGAGCTTCTCAAACACCAACCGTTTTTTGGTTAGACCCTAAAAGAGCTCATGATTCAAAAATTATAGAAAAAGTAGATAAATA
>Ga0210033_1004982_pt1 | contig 9960 bp, 10 predicted proteins | sample CryGeymeta201501_FD_185465 | JGI IMG/M metagenome (GOLD analysis project Ga0210033, IMG submission 185465) | Groundwater microbial communities from Crystal Geyser aquifers in Utah, USA - Crystal Geyser metaG 2015-01 (SPAdes) (version 2) | ecosystem: Environmental > Aquatic > Deep subsurface >... | reverse complement strand
GGGGCGCGGCGGGCCACCTTCGGGGATCAGTGCCCGGAGCGGTTCGGGTCGGGCCAGGCCGGGTGGTGGTCGTCGATCACGAAGGCATGGCTGTGGTGAAGCGGCACCTCGGGCGCGCCTGCGGCATGAGTGCCGGCCGGGTGATCATGGACGTGGGCGATCGCGTCAGGGTCATGGCGGGGCCACAGCCGCAGCGCCAGCGCCACGCTTGCGAGCGCACTCAGCGCCAGCACCAGAAACGCGCTGTCCAGCCCGAACCGCAGCCCCAGCCAGCCCGCCGCCGGATAGGTGATCAGCCAGCAGCCATGCGACAGCGCGAAATCGGCGGCAAACAGGGCCGGGCCATCCTCGGGGTGGCTTGATCGGCGCAAGAGCAGCCCCGCCGGGGTCTCGATCAGGGCCGATCCCGCCCCGATCGCCGCCCACAGCGCCAGCCCGGCGCCATAGCCGAAACCAAGCCCGGCCAGCGCCAGCACCGCCACCAGCAGCCCAGCCCCCGCCAGCATCACCGCGCGCGGACCGGCCGCAGCCAGCAGGCGCGGCAGGGTCAGCGCCGCGGTGATCGACCCCGCGCCGAAGACCGCCAGATAAACCGCGACATCGGCGTCGCTGCCCGCCAGCCGGTCGCGAACATGGATCACGGTGTTGACATAGACCATCGCACCCGCCGCCGCCGCGGCAAAATGAAGCGCCAGCAGCCCGCGCAGGCGAGGGGTGGCCAGATAGATCCACAGGCCCCGCGTGACCCGCTGCGCGAACCTTGCTCCGCCAGCGGCGGCCCGCGTCAGCGGCAACGCCACCGACAGGATCAACCCCGCCGAGGCCAGAAAGCCAAGGGCGGTGCCGATGAACAACCAGTGAAAGCTGATCACCGTCAGCAGCAGCCCCGCCAGCAGCGGACTGACCAGCGCTTCGAGATCACCCGCCAGACGCGACAGGGTCAGGGCCTGGGCATATTGCGCGTCGTCCGTCACCACCTCGGGGATGGTGGCCTGAAAGCTGGGGGTGAAGGCCGCGGATCCGACCTGAAACGCGAACACCAGCAGGTAGATCTGCCAGATCTCGGTCACGAACGGCAAGAACAGCACCATTCCGGCGCGCGCGATGTCAAGGCTGACCAGAAATCCCCGGCGCGGCAGGTTGGCCGCCAGCGCCGCCGCCACCGGGGCCACCGCGACATAGGCCACCATCTTCAAGGCCAGCGCGGTGCCCAGCACCATCCCGGCATTGGCCCCGGCCAGATCGTAGGCCAGCAGCCCGAGCGCCACTGTGGTCAGGCCGGTGCCGATCAGCGACAGCACCTGCGCCGCGAACAGGTGGCGGTAGGTGCGGATGGTGAGGGCGGCAAGCATGGGTGCGCCGGTTTCCGGTTCAGGGGCCTTGGGGGATGTGCCTGCCCCAGACTGGCCGATCCGCCGTGCGGCGTAAAGGATCAATGCCGCCGCGCTCGCGCAACGGTGCCTTCCGGAACATGAGTATTTGGGCAAAGAAGAAAATGCGGAGGGCGGCAGTTGTGTCGCCTTGAATTTGATCAAATCATGCGCCATAAGGGGCCATTCAGCCTTGGGGGCCAGCATGAGCGCGACAGCCGAATTGATTGCCGGGGTGCGCCCCGACCGGCTTGAGCGCCTTGCCGCGCGCGAGGCCCGGCGCTTTGGTGCCAGCCGCCCGCAGACCAGGGTGGCGCTGGCGGCCGGGGCCGGGGCCTGGCTGGGCGGGGTGCCGATGCACTGGATGCGCGACTGGCCAATGCCGTTTCTGTTGCTGGTGGCCAAGGCCAAGGGGGCACGGCTGGTCGATATCGACGGCTACGGGCTGGACGATTTCTGCTTGGGCGACACCGGCTCGATGTTCGGCCACTCGCCCGCGCCGGTGGCAAAAGCCATTCGCAAACAGGCACGGCTGGGCTTGAGCACCATGCTGCCGACCGAGGACGCGCTGGCGGCCGGGCGGCTGCTGACCAGGCGCTTTGGCGATTTTCGCTGGCAGGTGGCGACCACCGCCACTGATGCCAACCGCTTTGCCCTGCGGGTGGCGCGGGCGGTGACCGGCAGGCCAAAGGTGCTGGTGTTCAACGGCTGCTATCATGGCACGGTGGACGAGACCATGGTGGCGCTGGCCGCAGGCAAAACGGTAGCGCGGCCCGGTCTGGTCGGGCAGGTGGCCGACCTTGCGACGACGGCGGTTGCGGTCGAGTTCAACGATCTGGCGGGCCTCAAAGCCGCGCTGGCGCAGGGCGACGTGGCTGCCGTGCTGACTGAGCCGGTGCTGACCAATTCGAGCATGGTGCTGCCCGATCCCGGCTTTCACGTCGGGCTGCGGCAGCTTTGCCACCAGTATGGCGCATTGCTGATGATCGACGAGACCCACACGATTTCCAGCGGCCTTGGCGGCTACAGCCGGGTGCATGGCCTTTCGCCCGACATCTTCGTGGTCGGCAAATGCGTGGCGGGCGGGATGCCGACTGCGGTCTGGGGCCTGTCGCCCGAGGTTGCGGCGCGCTTTGCCGCCTATGATGCGGCGCGCGCGCCGGGCCATTCGGGCATGGGCACCACGCTGTCGGGCAACCCGATGCAGTTTGCCTGCCTGCGCGCCACGCTGGACCATGTGATGACCGCCAAGGCCTATGCCCATATGGAAAAGGGTGCGGCGCGGCTGGAGGCCGGTCTGGCGCAGGTGATCGCGGCGCATGGCGCCCCGTGGCATGTGGTGCGGGTCGGGGCGCGGGTCGAGTTCATCTGTGCGCCGGGGCCGTTGCGCAACGGCACGCAAGCGCTTGCCGCGCATCAGCCCGCGCTTGAGGCGGCGCTGCATGTGGCGCTGGTCAACCGCGGCTGCCTGATCGCGCCGTTCCACAACATGATGCTGATCAGCCCCGCCACCCGAAAACGCCAGATCAAGCGCCTGATTGCCGCGTTCGATGAAATCCTGACCGACCTCTTTCAACCGAGTTTCCCATGACCCAACCAACCAGCCCCTCCGGATCGACATTGGCCGAGGCCGAGGCATTCCTTGCCGCCCACCCCGAGATCGAGGCGTTCGACATCGTGCTGCATGATGCCAACGGCATCGGGCGCGGCAAGATCATCCGCCGTCACGAGCTGTTGGCGTTCTACAAAAGCGGGCGGCTGCTGCCGATCTCGATCCTGGGGCTGGATATCTGCGGCGAGGATGTGCACGAGACCGGGCTGATCTGGGATCAGGGCGACGGCGATCTGCGGGCCTGGCCGATCCCCGGCTCGCTGGTGGCGCTGCATGGCACCCACCCGGCGCGCGGCGAAGTGCTGATGAGCATGTATGGGCTGGACGGCACCCCGATGACATCCGACCCGCGCCACGCACTTCAGCGCCAGGTCGATGCGATGGCAGCCGAGGGGCTATTCCCCGCCGGGGCGTTCGAGCTTGAATTCTTTCTGCTGGCCAATGACCGCGGCCCTGACGGCAGGGTGCAGCCGGCCCGCGATGTGCTGGACGGGCGCGCCAGTGCCAAGACCGAGGTCTATTCGGTCGATCACCTGCACGGCATGTTGCCGCTGTTTTCCGACATCTACGCCGGGGCGGCGCTGGCTGGAATCACCGCCGAGACCATGATTTCGGAATATGCGCCGGGGCAATACGAGCTGACGCTGCACTACCGCAGCGACGTGATGCAGGCCGCCGATGATCTGATCCGCCTCAAGCGCATCGTGCGGGCGCAGGCCCGGGCGCATGGGGTGACGGCGTGCTTCATGGCCAAACCGATCGAGGCCTATGCCGGGTCGGGGATGCACTTTCATGTCTCGCTGCTGGACGGTGACGGCAAGAACGTGTTTGTGGAAAAGATCGAAGGCCAGTGGTCGCCCACCATCCTGCACGCGCTTGGCGGTTTGCGCGCCACCATGGCCGAAGCGATGCTGGTGTTTGCCCCGCACGCCAATAGCTGGCGGCGCTTTGCCGCGCAGTCCTACGCCCCGGTCAGCCCGACCTGGGGGGTCAACAACCGCTCGGTGGCGCTGCGCATTCCGGCGGGCGACAGGGCGGCGCGGCGGATCGAGCACCGGCCCTCGGGCGTCGATGCCAACCCCTACCTGGTGGCGGCAACCGTGCTGGCCGGGGTGCGGCACGGGCTGGCGGGCGCGATGGATCCGGGACCCGAGACCACCGGCAACGGTTATACCGGCGGCGAAGACGCACCCGCCATTCCGGCAGACTGGTTGAGTGCGATCAAGGCGGCGCAGGGTTCGGCGTTTCTAAAGGCAGCACTCGGGGCCGAGATGCACCACACCTTTACGGCGATCAAGGCGGCCGAATACGCCCGCGTGGCGCGCACCATATCGGAGGTCGATTTCGACCTTTACCTGCACACGGTGTGAGGCCACGGCGGGGTTGCCTGCGCGGCTTGGTGCATGGGTGCGCGTGCGGGCGATGGCAGGGGGCTTTCCGCCCCCACGCTCGGCGCTGACGCGCCTCACCCCCCGAGGATATTTGCACAAAGGAGAAGGAATGGGAGCACCGGGGGTGAAGCCCGGCAAACAAATGCTGTCAATCATGATGCAGATCAGCAGCGTTTTGGGCTTAGGCGGGCAGGATACGCAAATACGGGGTTACCGGGTGCAGGCAATCGACCTGGGGCCGCCCCCCCCTGAAAGGACATACCATGACACGACATTTCACCCTGACGGCAGCGACCGCGGTTGCCCTGACGCTGGCGGCATGCACGACCCCCAGTGGTGCCCCTGACAAGACCGCCAACGGCGCGGTGATCGGCGGGCTGGCTGGTGCTGCAATCGGCAATGCAATCGGCAAGGATACCAAGGCGACCGCGATCGGTGGTCTGGTGGGGGCCGCGATCGGCGGCGCGATCGGCAACGACATTGCCAAACAGGAGGCTGAACTCAGCGCCCAACTGGCGGGCAGCGGGGCGGGCGTGGTTTACAACGGCACCGACCTGCGGGTGATCCTGCCCGAGTCGATCACCTTCGCCACCGACTCGGCGGTGGTGAACAGCAGCTTCCGTGCATCATTGGGCGATGTGGCCGACAGCCTGCGGCGCTACCCCCACTCGACCGTGCGGGTGGTGGGGCACACCGACAATGTCGGCACCGACGCCTACAACCAGCAGCTCAGCGAGCGCCGTGCGCAGGCGGTGGCCAGCATCCTGATCGCCGACGGCACCGCGTCTGGCCGCGTCACCTATTCGGGCCGCAGCTTCCACGAGCCGGTGGCCTCGAATTCCTCCGCTGCGGGCCGGGCCCAGAACCGCCGGGTCGAGATCATCATCACGCCGACCAACTAAGCCGCCATTGCGGCCCTCAAACAGCGTCATGTCGAAAGGCATGGCGCTGTTTTCACATCAATTCTCCGGATTTCCGCACCCTGATCCGAGCTGACGCAGCAGCCAATCGGCGCGCAGATCCACCAATCCTTTCCAATCCAAACCTGCATCAGTGCCAACAAGTAACACAAGGCGCAGGGTGACACATCGCCACCGCCTCGCCGGTCGCGACATGTTTGTAGCAAGTTCCGGTGAAGTGTCTGGCAGGCATACGTCCCATCCAAATCCCCATGACTGCCAGGCATTTCACCCCTTTTGCACGAACCAACCAAGGAAATCGATCATGTCGATGAACACCGCTCCGGCACCCACCGAAGCGATGAAAACCTGCAAGGCCGCCTGCGACAAGGCCCCGGCCGGCCCGAAAAAGGATGCCGCGATGAAGCATTGCGCGGCGGCGGAAAAGGCCAATACGGGCCGCAACAGTGCCGATTGCGCCAAGGAATGTGCCGCCGCGACCCACGCGCTGATGTGATTTGACGCGGCCCTCGGGCGATCGGTTCGGGGGCAGGCTACATCTGTTTTTGCGCGCATTTCATCCGAAAACCGCGTCACACTTTTCGGAATGCGCTTCAGCGCAGCAGCGGGCCGTCGTGATCGAGGTAGCCGCGATCGAAATCGGCCAGCGTGACCAGGCGCTCGAAATCGTCGAACTGCACTTCGCCCTTCTGGAATGTCACCAGCCCATCCTCGCGCAGCTCGCGCAGCACCCGGTTGACGTGCACCGCGCTCAGGCCCAGGGCGTCGGCCAGCAGGTATTGCGACAGCGGGCAGGCGTAGCCCGCCTTGCTGCCCAAGCCCACCAGCCGCAGCCGCGCCGCCAGTTCCAGCAGAAAATGGGCGGTGCGTTCGGCGGCGTTGCGTCGCCCCAGCCCGACCAGATGTTCCACCACCATCGCCTCGTCGCGCGACATCGCCCAGAGCACGGCGGTGGCGAGGCGCGGGTTGTCGGCGAAGACGTTCAGCAGATCGGAGTGCTTGATTTCCGAGGCTTCGATCCGGGTCACCGGCTCGACATTGTAGTCGGCCGAGCGAAACAGCACCGAGCGCAGCCCGAGAAAATCACCCGGAATCTGGAAATCGATGATCTGGCGGCCACCGTCAGGCAGCAGCTTGTAGGAACAGGCCCAGCCCGAAGCCAGAATATAGGCCGGTTGATCGACCTCGCCCTGATTCACCAGATCGCGGCCAGCGGCATAGACGTGGCGACGGCGATAGTAACCCGACATCACTGTCAGATCTTCATCGTTGAGCGCAACGAAGGCGCGCAACTTGCGCGCGAAAGGACTATCCTGAATCGTCACTGCTGTTCCCCGGTCATGCGCCCCACGTGATCGTGATCGACCGGGCAGGAACCTAGCAGAAAGAAAGCGGCCCGATCCTGCTGTGGATCAATCACCGTCAGCGTTTTGCTGTCAAGATGGCCCGACGATCAAGGCGGCTGCAGAATCCCCTGTGATGGCGTCGATAGTGGAAAGAATTCCCGAAATGACCCAAATGAGCGATATTTCCGGCAGCGCGGCCCTGGCAATCTGCGAATCACTGCTGCTGGCGCTGAATGATCGCAAGGTCCTGCCCGAGCACGAGATCATGGGGGTGCTCAAGGATGCCGCCAGCACCCACGCGCTGTGGCCTGCGGCCGATGGCAACGTCAAGTTTCATATTGCGGTGGCCAAGCTGATCACCGACATCATCGCCGGCGGCAATTCGGTGCGCCGCCCCTGAGGGCGGCGCCCAGGGCCTACATCCGCCCGCTCAGCACCAGGATCAGCAGGATCACCACGATCAGCCCCAGCCCGCCGCTGGGGCCGTAGCCCCAGTTGGCGCTGTGCCCCCAGCGCGGCAGCGCGCCGATCAGCATCAGAACAAGAACGACAAGCAGAATGGTGCCAAGCATGGGATTGATCCTTCGGTTTTGGCCCCTGTGATCGGAGCCGGGAAATTGTGGCGGCGGGCCGTGGTGCCGGTTGCCGCAAGGCAAGACCGGGTGTAATCAGCCCTGACAGCCGCGCGCACACGGTGACACTGCGGCAGGCCGTGGCGAAGGTTACCTTGCGTGTGGCACGGCGGCGCTAACCTTGATCAGCGCCGGGTTTGATCGCCGGGTAACGGGCGGGGTAACGGGGCAAATGACGCAGAAAATCATCGCATTGGTCGATAGCTCGATCTATTCGGCCAGCGTGTGCGAACATGCCGCGTGGCTTGCCAGCCGCAGCGCTGTCGCGGTGGCGCTGGTGCATGTGATGGCTCCCCAGAACGGCAGCGTTGACCCCGATCATCCCGGTGCGGTCAGGCTTGGGGCGCGCAGCGCGTTGCAGCAGGAACTGGCGGCGCTTGACGCGCAGCGCGCCGAGCTGGTGGCGCAGCGCGGCGCGGCGGTGCTGGCGGATGCCCGCCACCTGCTGGAGCGCGCCGGGGTCGTCGTTGTCACCACCACCTTGCATCAGGGCCATCTGATCGACGCCGTTGCGGCGCAGGATAACGATGCCGCCATGATCGTGATCGGCAAGCGCAGCGAGACCGCCGATCAGGCCACCGGGCACTTTGGCAGCAATATCGAGCGCATTCTGCGCGCCACCTCGACCCCGGTGCTGGTGGCGGCGCGCAAGTTCACCCCGATCGCCAAGGTGCTGGTGGCGTTCGACGGTGGGCTGTCGGCGAGCGCCGCCATCGACCACATCGCCCGGAACCCGCTTTACGCCGGGCTGGCGGTCGATGTGATCAGCGTCGGCACGGCCTCACCTGAGGTGAAAAGCGGGCTGGCCGCGGCCAGAGCCCGGCTTGCGGCAGCCGGGATCACGGCCGAGACCGGGGTGATTCCCGGCGCGCCCGAGACCGCGCTGATCAAGTTGGTGAACGACGCCAACTTTGATCTGGTGGTGATGGGGGCTTACGGTCCCTCGCGGCTGGCCAGTCGGATCATCGGGGCGACCGCGACCGCGCTGATCCACGGCTGCAAGGCCTCGGTCATGCTGATCCGGCCCGGCGATGACTGAGCCAGCCCCGCCGAGATGCGCTGCGCGGTGGCGCCGCGCGCGAAAAATGGGCATTGAAGGGCCACAAACGGCGGGTTGGGGGTTGCCGTTGGCGGTAAACTAACATATTCCTACTATTGAATGTGATGCCTGCCCACCCTGCCCCACCAAAGGACATGCCCGATGAAGCGCTTTCTGCTTGCGGTTCTCCTGCTGATTGCGGCGCTGCCGCTCGCGGCCGGAAATGCCCCGTTGGCCCCCGTCACCGTCACCGAATGGAAGGCGGTTTACGGCCGGATCGAGGCGCGCGACCGCATCCCGGCCCGCGCCAGGCTGGGGGGCACACTGACCCGCCTTGCGGTGGCGGCCGGCGACAGCGTGACCGCCGGTCAGGTGCTGGCCGAGGTGGTTGATGCCAAGATCGGCTTTCAGCTTGCCGCCATCGACGCCCAGCTTGAGGCGCAGGCGGCCCAGGCGGCCAATGCCCAGACCGAACTGACCCGGGGCGAGGATTTGCTGGCGCGCGGCGTCACCACGGCGCAGCGGCTGGATGCGCTGCGCACCCAGGTCGAGGTGCTGGCGGGCCAGATCGCTGCCACCACGGCGCAGCGCCGGGTGCTGGAACAGCAGGCCGCCGAGGGCGCGGTGCTGGCCCCGATTGCGGGGCGGGTGCTGGCGGTGCCGGTCGCCACCGGCGCGGTGGTAATGCCCGGCGAGGCGGTGGCCTTGATCGGCGGCGGCGGTATTTTTCTTCGCATCGCGGTGCCCGAGCGTCATGCCGCCTTCCTGCATCAGGGCGATACGATCAGCATCGAGTCCGCCACCGGCCCGGCCACTGGCACCCTCGCGCGGATCTACCCGCTGATCGAGAATGGCCGGGTGATCGCCGATGTCGAGGTGCCCGGCCTGTCTGATGCCTTTGTCGATGCAAGGGTGCTGGTGCGCCTGCCGGTCGATCAGCGCCCCGCCCTGCTGGTGCCCGAAGCCGCCGTCAGCCACCTTTCCGGCCTCGATTTTGTTGGCGTAGCCGGCCCGGATGGCGCGGTTGCCCGCACCGTGGTGCTGGGCCAGAGCCATGTGATCGACGGCACCGACATGATCGAGGTGATGTCGGGCCTGGTGGCGGGCGACGTGCTGGTGCCCGCCGATGAGTAGCACCCTGCGCAACCTTGGCATCGCGGGTGCCCTGACCCGCAGCTTCATCACTTCGGCCCTGACGCCGCTGTTCATTCTGGCCGCGGTCGCGGTCGGGCTGGTGGCGCTGACCTCGCTGCCGCGCGAGGAAGAGCCGCAGATTTCGGTGCCGCTGGTCGATATCTTCGTTCAGGCGCAGGGACTGCGCGCCGAGGATGCGGTAAAGCTGGTGACAGAACCGCTCGAGGCCATCGTCAAGGGCCTTGACGGGGTGGATCACGTCTATTCCCAGACCCGCGACGATGCCGCGATGGTGACGGCGCGGTTTCTGGTCGGCACGTCCGCCGATGCCGCCGTGCTGCGGGTGCATGACAAGCTGCGCGCCAACCTTGGCCGCATCCCGGTCGGCATACCCGAGCCGCTGGTGATCGGGCGCGGCATTGATGACGTGGCGATCGTGGCGCTTACGCTCTCGGCCAGGCCGGGCGAGACCGGGGTTGACGCCGATGCCCTGACCCGGATCGCGCGCGAGCTGCG
>Ga0210033_1004980_pt1 | contig 9961 bp, 9 predicted proteins | sample CryGeymeta201501_FD_185465 | JGI IMG/M metagenome (GOLD analysis project Ga0210033, IMG submission 185465) | Groundwater microbial communities from Crystal Geyser aquifers in Utah, USA - Crystal Geyser metaG 2015-01 (SPAdes) (version 2) | ecosystem: Environmental > Aquatic > Deep subsurface >... | reverse complement strand
ACCTTCCGACCCCACCCATTTGACAAAAGTGTATTCCGTTTCTTTCATTTCCCCCTTTAACCTGTCCAAACCGCTTTTCACCTCTTCGGGCAGTTCGATGGCGATAAAGGAACGAATTTCTTCCGAATTATGGGGCAAATTCACTCCTTTGTCCATTTTTACCCCCACCTTAATACTCGCACTTCAAAGGGAAAAGAGCGATACTTTACGACTAGTATTCATTTTGTATTTCAAAGAGAGACAATGCCATTCTCTTATTTTCCCTTCTTCTTTTCCTTTTGTTGCTTGGGCTTTTTCACATTCTTTCTTCCCTTACTTCCTATTTATTTCCTCCTTTTGATAAATCCCCCTTCGATAGCAGACTTCTGTAGTTTGCTCCTTATTTTATTAGCGTTCCTTAAGTTTTGCGTGACTGCCTTAAGTCTATAGGATTACTTGACTAAAGAACATCCCCCCATGAGAATTTGAATTTCACCACTACTGGGATAAATAAGCCCGTCTTGCACAAATCCCCTCACAGTAACAGTATCACCTATGGGAACTTGAGATTTATCTCTACCTCTAAAGAAGCAATCTACATGCCTGATCTTGGAATCTCCTAACATCAACTGACTGATATCACCAAAGTCGCTCCTTTTAATACTAAGAACTTCCCCTTCAACCTCGACGAGTTTCCTCCCTTCATATTTCACAGCTGCGGCTACTCGGTTAGTTTCGTAGTCTGAACAAATCTGAGCAGCAGTTACTTTGACATCCGCTGGCATAAAGGTTTCCGATATAAGAGTAACTTCCTCTAAAACTATTTTCCACTCATCATCTTGCTTAACCAACGGCGTCCTGACTGTTAAGACTTGCCCTGTAACTTGGGTGTTAAGCGCAACTACAGCTGTAGCTCTTAGACCAGAAATACTTATAGAGTCTACATTTTCTATGCGAGTAACATCTATCAAAGTATCATATAACAAGCTGAGGGTGTTTAGCGTCTCTACTTCATTCTCAACAGCAATGAATTTTAGGCTATAAGCGTAACTATGCGTTCCAAATGTATCCCAAAAAGATTTTACTGTTTCTTGTATCTCAGCTTCTTCTGCATTAGGATCAGTTGTGCTGGAGGGAGGAGTTAATGGAGCCTCGGCTGGGGGTGCTGTGGTTGGAGCACCGCAAGCGCTCAACAAAAGAACCCCGATAACCAGAATTGATGATAATATTCGTTTCATTTTAACCTTCGGAAACAAAATAGTCCTTATATTCTTCAGGGATCGGTTTTACTCCTTCTAATAGCCCTTTAATCTTTTTAATTTCGTCTTTTGATAATTTTCTCATATTTATAATTATGTTGCCTTAACGGCTGTTCAATATTACGAGTAATCTCACTCGTCTTTACATCTTTCACTTTTTCTCGATACCAATCCTTTTCTTTGTCAATCACCCTTATTTTCTCAACGCCCTCAGGAAACCTTTCTTTGTTTCTGCTCGGAAACCAACCTGAAATAATTTCTTTCATAAATTTCTTAAAACCCTTCTGTTTTTGTCTTAATTCCAAGCTCTCTCTCCCTTGACCTTCATCGCTTGAAAACACCATTTTGAATCCACAAGAAGGGCAAGGTTCTTGATTTGATTTCAACTCCCTCTTGCAATTTTGGCAAAAATATTTTGCTGAATTCATTTTAACCTCCACTTTTTACCCCCGCTTATTTCCTCCAACATTATTCATAGTCTTCCGCATAAGTTCGTATAATTCCTCTCCCATCGATGGGAGAGGATTAGGTGAGGGTGAGTTCCCCCTCCCTCTAACTCCCTCCCGCGAGGGGAGGGAGGATTATAAGGAATTTTGCGGTTAACTATATTAAGGGAAGTTTGAAGGGGCTTTGCTCCTCTGACACCTTGAGCAGTCTTTGGGCGTTAGCCCCCAAGATATTACTTTTATCTTCTTCAGAAAGCTCCGAAGATTGGATTTGAGAGATTATTCTATCCTGGGAAATAAGAGGGTAATCACTGCCAAAGAGTATTTTATCGCTACCAATAATGTCGCTAACAATATTGAAAATTTGAGCTTGGTAAAGGAAAATGGTTGCTGCAGTATCAAAGAAGACATTGGTTAAAACATCAGCCACCTCGGGCATCAGGGCATAGAAAGGTAATCCTCCACCCCAATGGGCACAAACCAGCTTCAGTTCAGGGAATTCCTTCAAAAAAGAGTAAATGATATCTGGAGTAATCCTACCCTTACCTATGTATTTATGTCCCACAGGTTCAGAGGAGTGAGTAAGAAGGATCATACCATGCCTTATGGCTACATCAACGAGAGGTTTCATTAAAGTCTTGTTCCTAAGGTCAAAGCCCTGAACATCCGACCTCATTTCTCCAATTCCTCTTGCTCCAGCCCGAGCACAGCGTTCCAATTCAGCCAGGGCAGCATCCCCAGCTTTTGGTTGAACACCACAGAACCCCACAAGTCGTTTGGGGTAACTTGATATAGATTCTAAAATGTAATCGTTGGTTTCCACACAAAACTCATGACTTACCCAGCCGATGTTCAAGACCACGGCGCAATCTATCTCGGCTTCATCCATACTGGCAATAAGTTCTTCAGCAGTTGCTAGCCTGGCTTTAGGGCTAGAATAGAGCAAGGCAAAACAAGGGTCGCGCTTGATATACTCATCACGTCTTTCCTTTACCCAGGGAGGGAATATATGGGTATGGAAATCTATAATCACTTAAGGCATTATACCCTGAATCAAGTTTCAGGGCTAATTCCTTCAATATAAAACTACAGGCAAATTCTAACAAATATCAAAAATCAAAGATAAAAAATCAAAATTACAATTCTCTTTGAAATGCAAAATGGCAGAGCAAAGGTTAAAAAATTTGCATTTTGAGTTGTCATTTTGACCTTTGATTTTTAATTTTCTGTATCGTTCAGGATTTAGTGCTTAGGATTTAATCGTTGGACATAAGAGGCTATCTTAATTTACAATACTAACTCACAAAGGAAATGGAAAATACAGAGCTCAAGGAAATGGCTAATAAGTTACGACGCCATGTGATTATCATGACAGCTACAGCAGGCAGCGGACACCCCGGCGGTTCTTTATCTGCGGCTGATATCATAACCGCGCTTTACTTTAAAGTTATGCGTCATAACCCGGGGAATCCCCAGTGGCAAGACCGTGACCGGTTTATATTGAGCAAAGGACATGCCGCCCCGGTGCTATATGCTGCACTGGCTGAAAGCGGTTACTTTCCCATAGAAGAACTGAAAACATTAAGAAAATTAGATAGTCGTCTTCAAGGGCACACGGATAGAAACCTTACTCCAGGAGTGGAAATGTCAGCGGGCTCTTTAGGTATGGGTTTATCCTTTGCTATCGGCGTTGCTCTAGCGGCAAGGTTGAATGCAAAGGATTACTGGACATATGTTCTCCTTGGCGATGGGGAATGCCAGGAGGGACAAACCTGGGAGGCAGCCCTATCAGCAGCCCATTTTAGATTAGACAATTTAACAGCAATCGTAGACTGTAATAGGATACAACTCACTGGCTGGACACGAGATATAATGAACCTTGAGCCTTTAAGTTTAAAGTGGCAAGCATTTGGCTGGCATATTATTGAGATAAACGGACATGATTTTAACCAAATCCTTACCGCCCTGGAAGAAGCTAGAAAGATAAAGAGTCAACCTACAGTTGTCATTGCGCACACTATTAAAGGTAAAGGGGTCAGCTTCATGGAAAATAATCCTGCTTTTCATGGTAAAGCACCAACCCTAGAAGAAGCCGAAAGAGCACTGAAAGAGCTTGAAAGGAGAGAATTAAGGTGAGTGAACTCATGATTGAAGCATCCACCCGGGAAACTTACGGCAAGACTCTAGTAGAGTTGGGTAAAGAAAATAAAGATATCATTGTCCTAGATGCTGATTTGTCGCCTTCAACGATGACTCGCCTCTTTGCCAGGGAGTTTCCTGACCATTTCTTTGATTGCGGCCTGGAAGAGCAAAATATGATAGGCATAGCTGCTGGATTAGCTGCCTCGGGAAAGACCGTTTTTGCCAGCACTTTTGCCGTCTTCGCCGCCTGTCGCTGCTTTGATCAGGTAAGGATGTGCCTCTCCCAGCCGAAGCTAAATGTTAAAATTGTTGCTACTCATGGTGGTATCACCGCTGGCGAAGATGGCACCTCCCACCAGGCAATTGAGGATTTAGCTTTATATTGTTCATTCCCTGGTTTCACTGTTATTGTCCCGGCTGACGCCATAGAGGCTGCTGAAGCAATAAAGGTAGCTGCAAATACCTATGGGCCTTTCTATATCAGACTAAGCCGTCCCAAAACGCCACTCGTTTACTCAGAGGGCTATCACTTTACATTGGGCAAGGCAGTGACCATGAGAGAAGGCAAAGATATTACTATCATAGCTATGGGCATCATGGTGGCTAAGGCTATAGAAGCATCTGATACTTTGGCAAGGCAGGGAATAGGCTGTCGTATAATTAACATGCCTACTCTCAAGCCACTGGATGAAGAAGCCATCGTCAGGGCAGCTTCAGAGACAGGCGCCATTGTTGTCGCTGAAGAACATCTGGCGCATGGTGGTTTGGGTAGCCGGGTTGCACAGGTGATAGCCAAGGAAAAACCAGTGCCAATGGAATTTGTTAACCTCAAAGATAGATATGCCCTGTCAGGCAAAGCCGAAGAACTCCTTGAAAGATACGGCCTGACTGCCAAAGCTATTGAGGAGGCGGTAAGGTCAGTGATCCAGAAAAAGTAAGAACTCTGCTAGCCCTGAACTTGTTTCAGGGTAACATTTGATGGCACATCGTATGGGATCTGGTTTATCTCCCTTTTAGTGTCTGCTGATACCTCCCTGACTTTACCGTTGAGGCTATTTATAGTTAACCGCGTAAATCGTTGCACAAATTCCCCCCTGTCATTGCGAGCGAAGCGTGGCAATCTACGCCATCCTACTTTGAGATTGCTTCGTCGCTATGCTCCTCGCAATGACATAATGCAGTTATTTTTGCAGAACACTATAAGACTAAAATGCCAACTGCTAGATTTTCTTCTCTATGTACCGCTGGAATTAAAGTATTATGGCGAAGGTAACCACAGAACAATGAGCCAGGAGATACCTCACGAATATGTAGCTACGAAATTGCCTTAGGGCTCGTTGCCACCGCCTCTATCTTTTAGCCACTTTTCAATTTCACCCACAACGTTTGGTTTTTGAGTAAGGCTTTCCAAGAGCTCGTAAATTTCACCGAATCTTTCTACCACCTCACTAGCTGATGAATGAGTTGCTAGAGAAGCCATTGTAAGTTGACTCGCCATAAGCATAAGATTAAGCCTCTGTGATTGCTTTGCCTGCTCTTCCTGGGACTCACGTACATGGTTGAGAACGCAAGTCATCACCTCTTCCTGGGTCAAGTAGTCTTTACCACAAAAAGGACACTTCATCTTTAGCAGACCTGATAAATTTGGTTCTAATTTTAGCTTTTGTTTTAACCTAAATCAACTTATCTCGTTTCCAAGGGTTGCCTTCAAAATCATAGAAGACATAACTCTCGCTTGGGTATCAAGTGTTAAAAGTGGATAAGTGCTTGATCCTCTTAAGCATGTTCGGGTGAGTGGTGAAAAGCTCCATTAGTTTGTCGGCAGTACCCAACCGCACCTTTTTTTGGCGCAAGTCCATAAGTTCATCGTAGTCAATGGTGCCACTCATGTCCTTATCAATCTGAGATAGTTCTTTAATCTCGTACCAGGCTCGAGACGGGTCATTAAGGAAGAGAGCTTTGATTCCCTCTACTCGCTTTAGTTCCTCACTTCCCTTGCGACGGGCACTTCCATAAACGAGCTTATAAAGTGCTGACGCCAGGTAATGCGGCTTATTACCCAGTTCAACGCTTCCCTGATCAGCATAATATTCCCGTATCCTGGAGCCGTAAAGCACCAGGAGATTGGTAATGAAATAGAGGACAAAAGCACCGAGACCAATCAATGCTGCCACACCACCCCCTTGTCGCCGCCCGCCAAGAGCTCCTCCCCACATCATGCTCAAAGCAATCCAGTATAGTACCAATGGGATAGCCGAAAGCAAAGTAATAATTACCATGTCACGGTGCTTGACGTGAGCCATCTCATGTCCCAAAACCGCCTTAAGTTCATCTCTACTTAGTAGATTCAGGATACCACGAGTAACGCAAACCCGTCCATCTCGCTGTGTCCGACCGAAAGCAAAGGCATTGGGTATATTTAGCTCGGAGATGCCAACTTTAGGCTTGGGGAGATGGGCGCTCTCGGCAAGTTCAGCTACCATTTTGTGTAACTCTGGTGCCTCTTTTTCCGAAACCCACTTTACCTTCATCGTCCAGCTAACAATAGAAGGACCAATGAGATACTGAATGCCGAGGAAGACAAAAGCCAGGATAATATAGGACAAAGCACTACCGGCTCCCATCCAGGTGCCTATGCCGGTAATGACACCATAGAGGATGCCAAAGAGAACTGCAACCAGTAGAAACATTCTAGTTTTAAGCCACATATGAATACCCTCCCGCGAGAAACAAGCTCGCACTATATTTTGTGTAATAGTTTACAATAAAGTCTAAAACATTGCCAACACCTATAGCCTCGAAGGTGTTTATCATGTCACCCTGAGCGCTAGTTGCCCAATTTATTGGGCTTTCCCGCCTGATAAATCAGGCAACTATAGATTCTTCGCAGGAGCTTGCCCTGAGCGTTACGAGATTCTGAAACAAGTTCAGAATGACAGGTCGTTCAGGGTCAGAATGACAGGAGGAGTTGCTAAACAATCTATAGCCTCATATAAGGTTCCAGCACTTCGGGTATCAATATAGTGCCATCGGCCTGTTGATAGTTTTCCATCACAGAAATAAGGACACGCGGCAAAGCTAATCCTGAACCATTTAGTGTGTGGACGAATTGCGGTTTAGCACCTGGCTGGGGACGGTAGCGGATATTAGCTCGTCTCGCTTGAAAATCGCTGCAATTGCTACAGGAACTGACCTCAAGCCATTCGTTACAGCCAGGAGCCCACATTTCAATATCATATGTTTTGCCGGCAGCAAATCCGAGGTCAGCGGTACATAGTTGCACGACACGGTAAGGTATCACCAGCTTGCGACAGATATCTTCAGCATCAGCTACCATTTTCTCCAGTTCTTCGTCGGAGTCTTCTGGCTTGGTAATTTTGTAAAGTTCCACTTTATCAAATTGGTGCCCTCTTTTGATGCCTCTGGTATCCTTGCCTGCGGCCATCTTCTCCCGGCGAAAACAAGCGGTATAGGCAACATAGTAAATAGGCAAGCTTTCAGCATCTAATATTTCATCACGATGGAGATTGGTTAAGGGTACTTCTGCCGTGGGGACAAACCAGAAATCATCCTCTTCATCGTGATATAGATTATCTCCGAACTTAGGCAAGTTTCCCGAACCTACCATACATTCTCTTTTGACCATGAAGGGGGGATAGATTTCTTTATAGCCATGTTCTTTTACGTGGGTATCAAGCATGAAGGAAATTAATGCTCGCTGAAGATGCGCTCCCAAACCCTTGAGAACGTAAAAGCGACTTCCTGAGAGCTTAACACCTCTCTGGAAATCAATAATGCCCAGTTTTTCTCCCAGCTCCCAATGAGGTAATGGCTTAAAGGAAAATTTCCTTGGCTCGCCCCAAGTATGCACAACAATATTGTCACTGGCACTCTTTCCCAAAGGCACACTCGGATGAGGAATATTAGGTAATTGGAGCAGCAAGGATTCCAGGCCGCCCTTAGCCTTAGCGGTCTCTCCCTGTAAAGTGGCTATTTCCTCCCCCAACTTACGCATCTCGGCTATAAGCTCCGTTGATTTATCTCCAGGTTTGCCTAGTTGCTTGCTTACCTTATTGTGCTTGGCACGAAGTTGTTCTACATGCTGAAGCAACTTCAGGTAGCGAGCATCACCTTCAAGAATCTCATCCAGGGGAAAGGAATCGCCTCTTTTTTCCAGTGCCTGTCGCACAAATTCAGGATTTTCCCGAATCAGCTTAATATCAATCATTTATATCTTCTTCCTTAGTTGGGGGAAAAGTATTACATCGCGAATGGACGGCTGCCCGGTAAGCAACATTACCAGGCGATCAATACCCACTCCTAGCCCACCTGTAGGGGGCATACCATACTCTAATGCCTCAAGAAAATCCTCATCAACAACTTCAACTTCCTCATCGCTACACCGCTCCCGAGCTTGCTGTTGAAAGCGCTCTCTCTGGTCTAAAGGGTCGTTAAGCTCGGTAAAGGAATTGGCGATTTCTACCCCGGCGATAAATCCTTCAAAGCGCTCTACTAAGCGGTCATTACCTCGTTTTTTCTTAGCCAGTGGTGACATTTCCACCGGGTAGTCGAGGAGAAAGGTTGGCTCTATGAGATTTGGCTCAACAAAGGTAGCAATTAATTCATCTATAAGCCTTCCTCTCCCCTTACTGGGATCAACTTCCATCCCTAACTCCACCATCCGTGAACGCAAGGAAGCGGCATCAGGATAATCCTCAAAGTCAACGCCACAGTAAGTTTTAATTGCCTCACGAAGATAGAGCCTTCGCCACGGGGGAGTAAGGTCAATAGTTTTATTGTCATAAGCTATCTTAGTTTTATCTAGAACTTCATGAGCAACATTAGCAAACATTTCCTCAACCAGGTTCATCATATCAGAATAGTCGCTGTAAGCCTGATAGCACTCTAACAAGGTGAATTCGGGATTATGCTTTATGGAGATGCCTTCATTGCGGAAGACGCGTCCCAGCTCATAAACCCGATCAAAACCACCTATTATCAGTCTTTTGAGGTGAAGTTCCAGAGCAATACGAAGATAAAAGTTTTCATCAAGAGCATGATGATGAGTAATAAAGGGTCGAGCTAATGCTCCACCAGCCTGCGATTGGAGCACAGGAGTTTCCACTTCTATGAACTCCCGGCTGTTAAGAAAATTTCTTATGGCAGCGATGATTTGGCTGCGGAGGGCAAAAACGTCTCTCACCTCTTTATGGCAAATAAGATCAAGGTAGCGCTGCCGATAGCGTATCTCTACGTCAGTTAAGCCATGCCACTTTTCCGGCAAAGGGCAAAGGGATTTAGATAGCATGGTGAAATCAGTTACCTCTAGAGTTATCTCCCCCGTTCTGGTCTGGAAAAGCTTACCTTGCGCTCCGATGAAATCACCGATATCGAACTCCTTCAGTAATTCATATCTCCCCTCATCAAGAAGGTCACGGCGAAAACAAAGCTGTATTTTTTCCCAGCCGTCACGAATATCAAGAAAAGCCATTTTGCCCATGGAACGCCTGGCTACGATACGACCAGCAAGTGAGACAATAGGCGATTTTTCTCCATGCTCGCGGAAGAGTGCTATTGCTTCCTTTATGTTATGACTGGGATGATAAGAGTGAGGATACGGGTCTATACCGTGAGCCCGAATCCTGTTTAGGCTCTCTAACCGTTGTGTTGTTATACGCTCCAATCTTGAGGTCATGGGTTATTAATTCCTATTGTGATATTTTAGCAATTTTATTGAATCCTGTCTTAATTGTCCTTAATGGAGAATACCAAATGTTGGCAAATATAGAAACTTTTGAGAAGGGATTTGGCTCCTGGGTATAGGGGCAAAAGTCTAATAATGCAGTAGATAATCCAAGAGCGAAACCTCTTTGTAGCGTGTCTCTGAGCGTGTTTTTGTCATAGTCCTCTGCTTCGGGACAGACCTATATGTAGTTACGTCTCTATACTCTGTTACTTCCCTTGTCTTATTTACATCCCTGAAGTCACTAACGGTTTTTGTCGGAGGAGTAATAGAGTATGTAAAAGATACTACGCGATCGCCAGTGTATTTCACTTGAACCTTTTCTGTATCACCTACTGCAATAAACTGCGAAGTAGATTTTGTGGTTGTTTCACCACCATGCAGTGTCAAAT
>Ga0210033_1004958_pt1 | contig 10008 bp, 4 predicted proteins | sample CryGeymeta201501_FD_185465 | JGI IMG/M metagenome (GOLD analysis project Ga0210033, IMG submission 185465) | Groundwater microbial communities from Crystal Geyser aquifers in Utah, USA - Crystal Geyser metaG 2015-01 (SPAdes) (version 2) | ecosystem: Environmental > Aquatic > Deep subsurface >... | reverse complement strand
TCGGCTCCAGTTAAAAAACGGAGAAGACTAGCCCGCATGGGTTTGGATAAATATGCGCAGCGCCTGCACGCCGCTTTGGTGATTCCTGCGGCTTCACCCTGTCACCGATTTCAGCGTCGTAACACGCCCTAAGGGGGCTCTTTCGAGCGGTCACGATAAACCGGAATCAGCGGTCACGATAAACCAGAATGGGCGGTCACGATCGGCCGGAATGACCGGTCACGATAAACCGGAATCGCCGGTCACGATAAACCGGAATGACCGGTCACGATCGACCGGAATACCCATTCAAGGCTTTTCACGCTCTATCCCTTATGAAATAAGCGCCAGTAGCTATATTTTTTGATAACATTGAAAGGGTGGTGATGGGACGACGCGCTGACGCTGAAATGTTGGGCCATTTCATTTACCCGCAACGCATTGAAGAAGCCATGAGCAGCGGCATCACCACCATGACTGGCTGCGGCACGGGCCCCACCACTGGCTAAAAATGTGAGCGCGGTGCGCAACATTCGCGGCATCCAAAAGCAGCACATGATCCACAACGCCTACCTGCCCAAGATGGAAATTGACGCGCAAACCTACAGCGTGCACGCCGATGGTCAGTTGCTGACCTGCGAGCCAGCGATGAGTTTGCCAATGACGCAGCGGTATTTTTTGTTTTGATAAAAAATCCATCCTGCCGGGTGTGGTGTTTCACGCTAGCCAGCAGCCTCTTGCCAACGGCGCACATTGATACCGTCTCGCAGGTAGCTCGTCGGCACGGCGCACACCAGGCGCGGCAGCCGTGCCGCGTCACCCGCAACGGCCAGCCATTTGCGCAAACCCTTGAACAAATCGTCGGTGACGGTGGCTGACGATTTGATCTCGATCGGCAACAAGCCCTCGGGTTCATCCAGCACCAAATCCACCTCTAATCCGACGTTGTCACGCCAGAAAAACAGGTTGGAAGCAAAACCTGCATTGAACCGAGCCTTGAGAAATTCAGACACGATCAGAGTCTCAAACAGCGCGCCGCGCAATGGATGAATCGACAACTGCGTGGTGGTCTGAATGCCCATCAACGAGGCAGCCAGGGCGGCATCCAAAAAATACAATTTGGGCATTTTGACAATGCGTTTGCCCAGATTGCGGTGGTGGGGTTGCAGCAAAAAAACAATGTAGCTGGCCTCCAGCACCGACAACCAGGCGCGCGCCGTGGTTTGGGCAATACCCGCATCCTGTGCCAGATTGGTCAGGTTGAGCAGTTGACCCGTGCGCCCGGCACACAGGCGCAAAAACCGTTGAAAGGCTGACAGGTCATGCACCTGGCTGATTTGGCGTACATCGCGCTCCAGGTACGACATGGTGTAGTCTGCCAGCCAGCGTGCCGGATTGAGCGTGCGCGCATACAGCGCCGGGTAGCCGCCACGCAACAGCATGGCATCCAGATCAGCAGGCAATTGCTCGCAAGCAGACAACTCGGCGATCGACAGGGGCAGCAATTGCACCAAGGCCGAGCGACCAGCCAGGCTTTGGGTGATATGGGCCATCAACGCAAAGTTTTGTGAACCTGTCAGCACGTAGCGGCCCATCTGCCCACAGGCATCCACATCGGTCTGAATCCACGAGAAGAGCTGTGGCACATGCTGCACTTCGTCAATGATGGCTCCGCTGGGCCAGCGCGCCAGAAAACTGCGCGGGTCGGTGGCCGCAAATTCGCGTTCATCAGGCGTTTCCAGCGACACATAGGGCTTGTCCGGAAAAGCGGCACGCGCCAAGGTGGTCTTGCCCGACTGGCGTGGCCCGGTGATGGTGATGACAGGATAGCCTGCACGCAGTTCATTCAACTGAGGTGCAGCCAGGCGTGGAATCATAAAATCCTTACAAATTAGCTTTTATTTCGTGGAATTGTAAGACTATTTGAATCATTCAAATCGCCAAGCCAAGCTCCCTGTACTCAATCCACACCCGAGACCTGGTCCTGAGCCATAACCGCAGGTTGATGCCAACTGGATTGACTTTGTCCGCGCAGGTACGCACTGCAAACTTTTCAGCAATTGGCATTTTTCATACCGAATTCGTCGGGCAGCAAAAGACCCATAGGAGTCGTATGCGACAGGCAGCTTTCCGGTTCCCATTTCAACTCCAGTCAGAAGCCATTCGTGGCATTAGGCTAAGTGCCAACTGCTGCCGTTCCGGCAATCAATAATTGAACGGCAAGTGACAAAGTGAAGGCGCCGTTCGCGGTGCCTGGTCGCAGACTGGTCGTCGGCCATTGTCGTCGTTGACGATTGAGGTCGCTATCGTCTGCAGTGCATCGTTCAGTGGTCGTAGGTTAGGAAGCCACTTTGAACGGCAGCTGGAGGTTCTTGGCCAGACCACAATAGCAAACCTTGGCAAATCCTAGAGCCGTTTGATCGTGAAGAACGGATCCTCGACCTTCGAGCGCACGTTGGATTTGAGTCAATTGGCTTCCTGGCCGGCCTGATAGCTGACCGTCGGAGATGTCCATTTATCGGCCAAGATAATTGCGTTCATTACGCTGCAAGGATTCCCCGATCAAGATTAACTGACGCCCGAGCTCAATAGCCTGCTCGGCGGAGAGCAGTTGCCCTGAATGCTCCAGTTGGCTCGTGAGCGCCACACGGTCTCGTTTCACCCAAAATTCCGCCAGTCCAACTATGAATTTCTTATCTGCCAGTCGAAGCAGGTCGAAACGCCAATCCAATTGATACTCAACGATTTCGCGAGACTCGTCATTAGTCCACGGCAAGTCGGAGTCCATCCAAGCCTCTGTTACTTCGAAGCCTTCCGTACATTCGCGAAAACACAGCCAGAAATGACAACGTCCATACTTACGATTGCCTCTGTAGATACACAGCCATGGTTCTTCGAAATAGAAAAACCACTTTGCATCTTGGTCTCCCAATTGCCCTATGCTGAACCTTTCGAACTCTTGGCGTGAATATTTACGCGTCAAAACATCGAGAGCGACCTTACTATCTGGCAGCGAAACCGGCCTCAACACCTCCCTAGCGAAAGTGCGCGAGGCTGTTGAATCCCGAAGGACAAGCCGAATTGACCTCAGATGGATGAACTCCGGACTGAAGGACTTGATGGCCTCAACGGCGACCCTTGCTGACACATCAATCGGAAATCCGTGTGCACCGGCTCCAATAGCGGGAATCGCCAGGGACTCGATTTTGTTCTGCTCAGCCAATTCGAAAATTGCCCAGTAAGTCTGATCGAGAAGGTCAATCGCCTCACTGTTCACTTGGTACCGGGGCGCACAACAATGAATAATGCTCCGGTTCGGCAGGCCGAAGCCGGGGGTCAAAACCGCTTGTCCGAGCTTAATCGGTGTCAGTTTTTGACATTCGGCGACAAGAATATGGAGACCCGCTGCAGCAAATATGGCGCCGCTCACGCCCGAACCAGGCTGAAGTGATCGGCTCGAAGTGTTAACAATCGCCGCCATTCCTGCCTGGTTTGCGATATCCCCCTCTACAACTTCAACGAAAACCAGACCGATCGCGCGCTTGGCAATCGACTTTGTTTTCATGGCATTTTCCGAGAGGCACTCGAACCGGGCACGGAAATATCCAGGCGTCGCATGTTCGATGGGTGCGCCACGGGGCTCTCGCCTCGGTCAGTGTTTCTGCGGAATGCGCTTGGGGTTGGGTTGAAAAAGGTCAGTTTCATACCGGCAGACTACCCTGGTTTCCTGCAGCTTCCTTCATAGCATATTCAAACCGGCCACGCGTGGCCGCTCGAAGTCGCTGCAATCCCAATTCGCGGGCCATCGCAACTATCGCATCTTCATCGGCTGCGCCTTGAGCTAAAACCTCACAGGCAAGGGCGACCAATTCAGGCATGCAGATTTCGTCGACGTCACGACTGGCTTCATCATCCCTTGATCGCCGGAAAACCACCGGTAACTCCGGCCCTCGCGCTGGCGCCCAATAAAATGTCCCGACATCTTCATCTGTGGACTGGTGTGATTTGCCTGCGAGCGCACGAACACGCTCCTGAATGCGCGAGCCGGTGCGCTGCCATCCGTGGGCGCGCGCAATGCGACGCGCCAGCACCGAATCCAGTACCGGCCCCTCGATCTCAACCACATGCGTGATCATTTTTATCAGCACGAAATCGTACGATGCCAAGTAGAAGTCTTCGGCACAAACGCAATCCACGACCGAGGCCGGATCAGCCTCCACGAATTCGCCCAACTGGCCGACAGTGACGTCCGTGGCGTTTCTGGCGTAAACCTCTGGGGTCGCCGCTTTAGTCTCTAACAAGTTCAGTCTTCACATTTCCTGCGAAGAATTCTGATGTGTCAAAATGAATCCGGCGATTATTTCGCCATGGGCAAAATGCCTTTAAACCCAATGGGTTACAAACTTTCTCTTGGTCAACCCAAGAACATTTGCGGGGACGTAAATCGGCTGAACGTCCAAAAATCTTGCGCACGACCGAGGTTTTGTGTTGCCTTTTTGGTTCCGGCTTGTCCGGCTTAGGAATAGTTCCAACAGGACCGCCAGACACGCCAGCTTCTGGTCGATTCACTACGGTAGCGGCTGGTTGCGATGCAGATATTTCATCCCGAGGTGCACTGCCCTTCGCTGTTGAAATCAACTCCGCGGCCGCCGCCTCTACCGCTTCTTGTTCAGCTGCTTTGGCACGTTTTGCCCGGCTATCGGCCAGCAATGCCCGAAGCGCGCCATCAAGCTTTTCCAAGGTATCGGCCTGATCAATCCACCAATCTGTCGACCAAACTCGCAAAATTTCCCAGCCCAAACCGCGCAGAACCTGCTCGCGCAGCTTGTCTCGATCGCGCGCCGTAGCAGAGCGATGGTAGGTTGCGCCGTCGCATTCAACGCCGGTCAAATATGTGCCCCGTGCGTCCGGATGCACCACCGCTAGATCAATACGGAAGGCCGATGCGCCTACCTGGGTATGCAGCTCCCAACCTTTACGTGTCAGCGCCGATGCCACCGCTTCTTCAAACGGGCTTTCGAAATCCCCCCTGCTGCCCGTGTTCGCCTCGGCAAGCGCGCGCGGGCCACGTTCGGCGAACTCGAGGAAATGCTTCAGATCCCGTACACCGATTGCCTGCGTACGCGCGAGATCCATCTGTTCTGGCCGAAGGCTGGAGAAGACCCGCAGTTCGTGGCGCGCCCGTGTAATCGCTACGTTCAAACGCCGTTCTCCGCCTTCACGGTTCATCGGCCCGAAATTCATGGAAACGGCGCCGGCGTTGTCGGGACCGTAGGTGATTGAGAAGTACATGATGTCCCGCTCGTCGCCCTGCACGCTTTCCAAGTTTTTGACGAATACTGGCTCCAGTTCAACTTCGGCAAAATAGGACTCAATCGTTGAATCCTTGCGCCGCTCATCATCGAGCAGATCTTCAATGAGCGACTGTTGCTCGGTATTGAAGGTAACTACCCCGATGGTCAGCTTCGATGCGCGGAAGGCCGGAGATTTCAGCTTCGAGATGAGGTCCGCGACCAGTGCCTTGGCCTCCGGCTTGTTGATGCGCGCTCCGCCTTTTTCGTAAGTGCCACTAACGTGATGGAAGCTGACAGCCCGATCCTCGGTTACCGGTGACGGGAATGTGACCAGAGCGCCACCGTAGTAACGATGATTCGAAAAGGCGATCAGGCTCTCGTGACGGCTACGGTAGTGCCAAGCCAAATTCATGGTCGGAAGATTGGCTCCGAGACACTCGTCGAGAATGCTTTCCAAATCACCCTCAACATCTTCATCATCCGCGTCGGACTCCGCTCTGTCGAAGAAATTGGTCGGTGGAAGTTGCTTCGGATCGCCCACCATGACGACCTGCTTTCCTCGTGCAATCGCACCAATGGCATCCCAGACTGGAATCTGCGACGCTTCGTCGAAAACGACCACGTCAAAAGTTGTCGCATCGGCTGCCAGGTACTGGGCGATCGACAGAGGGCTCATGAGCAGGCAGGGTGTGAGCTTGGTGAGCGCCGTCGGGATACTGATCATCAACTCCCGTAGTGGTATGTGGCGCTTTTTCTTATTCATCTCATGGCGCAGAATTCCCCATTCGGAATTTCGCGTCACGCCATCCTGGGTCGGAAGATCAGAACACAGACCGGCCCGGATCCACGCACGGGTAAGCCCGGTGAAATGATCATCAAGCGCCCGAAATTCTGCGATTCGCATCTCATGCTGGGCCGAGACAAAGGTTCGGATCACGTCCTCCTGATCGACCACCGCGTTCACCCACCAGCGACAGTAATTGGTTTCAAATGCCAAGCGAACCGATCCGCGGACAACCATTCCGCTTTCGATTCCGCCGACCAGCGTTCCCAGGCCGAGCACCAGTGCCTCCTCGCGAACTTTGCGCCAGGCACACCATGCGTGCAGCCTGCTTTCGGATCGGACGACACCCTCGCAGCGTTGGACAAGCTCTTCGAGAGCTGCATCCTGCAGGTCCGGTTTGGCCTGATCCAACACATTCCCGACTGTCGTCAGGTGGTCGATCAGCGGCTGCAGTGTCCCCCAGCAACTGAGGTAGGTTTCACCGAAACCAGCGATCTGCCCGGTCGGCTCCAACAACCCATTGCCGTCTCCGATCAGCCGATCCAGTGGCTGCTTGATAGAGCTGATTTCTTCGGGTGTTGCCGCAAGATTCGCGATCGCCGAAGAGATCGAAGCGTGGAATTTCAGCGCTTTCTCAAGCTCGTCCACATGCGTCTTGAGGCCATTCCAAATTCCGGCGGTCACCTCGCGAAGATCGTCGAGCGTAGCAACTTCCCGTTCGATTACGGCGCGTTCACGCAGACGTTTAAAGTCTGCCGACAGCACACCACCGCAATCGCCGCGCGCAACGGCATCGTGACCGGCCGGCAAGGCGCCCGCCTCACGCACCCCGGCCAACACGGATTGAAAGCGCCGCGCCGCCTCAAGGCTCTCCACCTGCGTTGCAAGTCCTGCCCAAAGGCCATCGGTTGCGGTGCCGAGCTTATCCAAAGGCACGAGATCAGCGTCAAGTGTTTTGAGGCGCCGAAGTCGAGACAGGTCCTCATTCAATCGCATGCCGCAACGGCCTGCGGCAATCGCTTCGAAGCCCGCATCTTCCCAGGACTCGCCGGCGCGTGCCACCGTGAGCGTTTTCTGAAAGCCCAAGGCACACGCCGCCAAGTCAACCTTCGTTTTCAGGCCAGCCCATACATCACCGGCGGGCGAACCGATGTCAAGCGCCGAGACCTCTGCGGCAAGAGTCCGAATTCTGACCAGCAGGTCGATGTCCTGCGGTAAATTGAGCTCGCCATCACCGGCGATCGCTGAAACCAAGGTAGCGCGAATCCGGCGTTTCCCAAACCAGGAAATTGGCCAAATCGACTTCTCTGCCTTGGCCCACTCTCGCTGGAGAAGGTTGACGTTCAACTGTTCAACTTGCTCGTTGTACTTGACCGATAACTCTCGGGTCGCACGGTTGATGTCATCAAGCAGTTTGAGCCCCTTGTTCAGATCGTCCACGACGTCTGATGTCCATGGCTGATCAAGTTGCTCGAAGGTTTCGCGGCGCTGCCGTAAGAGGTCGATCCCACGACCACAATCGGCGACAACGATATCGGTCCACATCGGAGATAGTTCAGCCGTGATCGCCCGATGTCGAGCTAGCAGAACCAAACCTTCCTGACACCTTTCTGCTAATGATCGAGCATCCGGGCGCAATACGAAACGCCAGTCGCGTCCAGCAGCATTGGGCAAGATGCGCGCGAGGACGGCAATGGCACCGCGTACGCGTCGTGTTAGCGGTATTCGAGGCAAACCAACCGGGCCGACAAATCGTTCATACGCCTGCTTGACCTCATGCGCAGCCGGAACCACAGTACGCGCAGCATCGATCAGGCGCTGCTGCCAACTCGGCGACCAGTCGCTTTGGCCGATCGCGGCCAAGGGATTTTCAAGCAGAGCGCCTTGGCCAACGGCTTGGGCATTGACTTCCAGTCGATCGGCGGCATCGCGCATCGACTCCATCGCCGCCAAGCCATGTGCATCAGCAGTACCCCACGACATGCTCAAGACCGGCACGCCTTGACCATCCGCGATGCGTGCGATTGCCTCGTAGATCGTGATCCCGTTTCCGTGCCGAAGGTGCAGCCGCTCGACGTAGATGTTCAGTTGGTCCCGCAGACGTTTGAGTCGTTGCGCCTCGGCGCGCCAGGCTTCCGAATCGATAGCGCCCTGCGCTTCCCACGATTTCTGCAATTGGGCGAGCACGTCGAGCTTGCGGGCTTTGCTGGAATGGAGTTCCAGACAGAATTCTCCCAATCCGACCTCACGCAGACGCCGATAAACCACGTCGAGGGCCGCTATCTTCTCGGACACGAACAGCACACGTTTGCGTTCGGCCAGGCATTGAGCGATCAAATTCGCGATGGTCTGGCTCTTGCCTGTGCCGGGTGGGCCTATCAGAACGAAATCTTTTCCGCCGACCGCGGCCATTACCGCAGAGAGTTGAGACGAGTCTGCGGGGAGAGGACAGAAAGTCTGTTCTGGCGCGAATTCGCGGTCGAGACTCCGCGGGTTCGGAAAGGCGACGCCGGACGGGTAGCTCTCACGAGGCGTGTCGATCAGATGGCGGACAACAGCGTTCTGACGCAACTGATCCGTGCGTTCTGTGAGGTCCTTCCACATCAGATGCTTGGCAAAAGAAAACATCGCCAGCACGACGTCTTCCGTCACTTCCCAACCTGTGATGTCCTTGATCGCATACGAGACAGCTTTCCAGATGTTCGCTACGTCCAGGCCAGCGTCATCATGCGGCAACTCCCCGTCGGCGACACCGAGATTGAGCTTGAAATCTTGCCGGAGCATCTCAATGAGCGTTGGATTGAAACGCGGCTCCTCGTCATGCAGGGTCAGTGTAAAACCGGAGCGCGCACTCTTGCGGCTCAAAGTGACGGGTACCAGAATCAGCGGTGCGCGATATCGCTGGCCGGGTTTGTCGTCCCGTGTCCAGGAAAGAAAACCCAGTGCCAAGAAGAGCGTGTTCGCCCCTCCCTCCTGCAAGGTAGCGCGGGCGGAGCGGTAAACCTCGACCAGGCGCAGATCCAGTTCGTCCTTGACGACTGCCACGAAAATTTCTCGGCGCTTCAAGGCATCGAGCGCATGTTCTCGTCGAACATCTTCGCGTTCACGGCCCTCGTAGATCGCCTGATCGCGAGGGTCAGCCCCATCCATTAGGTCAGGCCGCGGCAGGAGCTTTAGCGACTGACCGTCCGACATAAGATCCTCAAGTTTCCCGGCATCGGGCGCTTCAAGCTTCAATGCCTTCTTTCCGCTCCGAAAATTCAGCAGGTTGTTCCGAAGTGAAAGGTCCAGCAGCTTGCGCTGCCAGCGTGCCAGGCGGTCCTTGGGATTGAGCGTGGCCGGGTCCGGCTCGGCAAACGCGTCGTCTGATAGATCAGGCGCTTCGTCGAAGCCGGGTTCAAGCGTCGGCGTAGGGTCCACAGCCTCGGAAACGACCGGCGCCTCGGCACTTGCCAGTGGCTTGATTCGCTGAAGCCGCGCGCGCCGGATATCAACAGCCAGTTCGAAACTCTCTTCTTTATCCTCGCCGATCTGGCTCACCCCAAGGTGTGCCGCGTGTGAAAACGATGGCACCGGCCTGTGGGTCACGACGGTTGTCTCGAACAGCACCAATTCTTTGAGTTTTACCCGTTTGCGTAGAGCGGTCACGTCATCGACCACGGTCGAGGAGAACTCTTCGGCTTTGAGCCAGACACCGGCGAACGCATGCCCCTTGGTAAATACCAGCAAGGGATTGAGTCCAGCCTGCTCAAGTGCGGCGCAGAAGAGAAGTGCGATGTCGAGACAGGTTGCTAACCCCGATTCGGCCACCTGCGCTGGCCCCCGGATTTTTTGACCTGAATGCTCGAAACTTGCTGGCGGGAGCGCGTAGTCGAGCCCCATGCCGGCAATAGCGCTCCAAATGCTCGACGCCAGTTCCCACGCATGCTTCGCCCCCCCTCGGTAACCATC
>Ga0210033_1004946_pt1 | contig 10030 bp, 5 predicted proteins | sample CryGeymeta201501_FD_185465 | JGI IMG/M metagenome (GOLD analysis project Ga0210033, IMG submission 185465) | Groundwater microbial communities from Crystal Geyser aquifers in Utah, USA - Crystal Geyser metaG 2015-01 (SPAdes) (version 2) | ecosystem: Environmental > Aquatic > Deep subsurface >... | reverse complement strand
TGAGGGGCTGGGACAGGATGCCACCCTCCCCGTACTCGACCGCCCGGACCCCCGCCACGGCCCAGGGCTTCCCGAAGCACTCCAGACGGGCTAGCCCCGGGCCCATGGCAGGACGCAGGCCCCCCCACCGCAGCACCAAGGCCGGCTCCAGCCGCGGGCCGCAGGCCCAGGCGCACGACCAGCCCCAGGCCACGGCCCGGCGCCGCATGGCCGAGGAGCGTGGCGGCGCCTACGTCATCGGCGGTCCGCGGGTGGCGGTCGTCTACCCCAGCCCCTACCGGGTCGGCATGAGCAGCCTGGGCTTCCAGTGGGTGCTGACCCTGCTCCAGGCCGCCGGGGTCAGCGCCGAGCGGGCCTTCCTGCCCGACGACCTGGCCGCCTTCGACGCCGGCTGCGGCGTGCTGCGCACCTACGAGACCGACACCCCGGTCGGCGACTTCCCGCTCATCGCCGTCTCCCTGGCCTACGAGCTGGAGCTGGCCGGCCTGGTCCAGCTCCTGGAGCGCAGCGGGATCCCCCCCCTGCGCCGCGACCGGGGCCTGCATCACCCCCGCGTGCTGCTGGGCGGGCCCCTGACCTTCAGCAACCCGCTGCCCGCCGCCCCCTTCGTCGACGCCATGCTCATCGGCGAGGCCGACGACACCGTGGTCGCCGCCGTGCAGGCCGGCCTGGACGCGCCCCGCGCCGCCTGGCTGGACACCATCCAGGCCCTGCCCGGCGGCTTCGTGCCCGAGCGGGACGGCACGGTCCTGCCTGCTGTCGCCCGGGCCAGCGACGCCGACCTGCCGGCCCGGGGACCCATCCTGGCGCCCGACGCCGAGCTCTCCGACATGTTCCTGGTCGAGGGCGAGCGCGGCTGCCACCGCCAGTGCACCTTCTGCGTCATGCGGCGCGGCAGTGCCGGCGGCATGCGCCTGGTCACGCCCGAGCGCATCCTCGACCTGGTGCCCCAGGAAGCCCGCCGCGTCGGCCTGGTCGGCGCCGCGATCAGCGACCACCCGCAGCTGCCGGCCCTGATCCAGGCCCTCATCGACAGCGGGCGCGGCGTCGGTGTCTCCTCGCTGCGGGCCGACCGGGTCGCCCACAAGCCCGAGATCCCGCGCCTGCTGCGCCTGGCCGGCTACCGCACCCTGACCGTGGCCAGCGACGCCGCCAGCCAGCGCCTGCGCCGCACCATGGCCAAGGGCACCACCCAGGCCCACCTGCTGGCCTGCGCCGAGGCCGCCGCGGCCCACGACTACCAGATCCTCAAGGTCTACATGATGCTCGGGGTGCCCGACGAGCAGGACGAGGACATCGCCGAGCTCATCGAGAGCACCCGCGCCCTGGCCGCCGTCCACCCCACCGCCCTGGGCATCGCCCCCTTCGTGCCCAAGCGCAACACGCCGCTGGACACCGCCGCCTTCGCCGGCACCCGCGTGGTCGAGGCCCGCCTGGAGCGCCTGCGCCAGGGCCTGCGCGGCAGCCGGGCCGAGGTCCGGGCGACCAGCGCCCGCTGGGCCTGGGTCGAGGCCATGCTGGCCCAGGGTGGTCCCGAGGCGGGCGAGGCGGTGCTGGCCGCGGTCCATGCAGGCGGTCGCTTCGCTGCGTGGAAGACCGCACTGCAGGCGCTGCCGCCGGAGAGCATGGCGCCGTGGCGGCCGGCCGCGTAGGCCGCCCTGCCCGTCGAACCCGGTCAGCCGGTCCACCCGGTCGATCGAAAGTTCGGCGGCGTGGCGCAGCGATGAGCCGGCGCCAACGGCGCTTGTGCGACAGGAACAGATCGAAGGCCACCTCCGGACGTAGCGTGTGACTCAGCTGCCAGGCACTCCCCGATGGCCGCCTGCGCTCCTTCGATAAGGGTCGCAATCCCGATCAAAGGTGCACTTTCATGACCGGCAGGAAGATATGCACCCCTTGACAATAGCCACCTAAACTCCGCTATGGTGAGGTGCCTCCAGGTCCCTCTTGGTCCCTGTCCTGCTTGGGGGTCGCTGTCACCGGGGACCCTGGACCTCGACATGGAGCGCGTTCCAATGTCCCCATGCCCCCCCCCCTCCCCCCTGCGGGCCGCCCGCGGGTTCCGAGCGTCCTGTTCCTGGCGTTCACATCCCTGGCGCTGCCCGGAGTAGCCCGTGCAGGGGTGATCACCGGTGTTTCCTGCGGCCTGCAGACCCACAACACCATGCGCGAGTCCTGTGACGTATCGCTCAGTACCAGCTCGACCGTGCAGCTCGGCTACCGCGTGCACAGCGTCGGAGGTGCCTACACCTGGGGGCCCACCACCGGCGGTACAAGTGTGACGCTGGTTGCCTACAACTTCACGCCGGACACCGAGTACGACTACGAGGTCCGGGTGGGCGACACGGCGCCATACGAGACCAGCACCGGCACCTTCACGCCGTACCTGCCCGACTCCCTCACTTCGGACGCTGAGGACACCGGGGCGGGTGGAAGCTACCTGCTCGACGTCTCTGGCGCGGGCGGACAGCACAGCAACTTCGTGCTGTTCGACACCCTGGGCTGCGATGGCCATCCCTACATGGTCGCCGTTCGGCCGGACTCGACCACATCCCCCTCGTCGGGAACCATCGTCTGGTACCTGGATGTCGATGCCGAGAGCACCTGGGGCGCCAGCAAGATCAAGGGCTGGAGCTACGATCCACACGACAAGCACATCTACCTGGTGGCGGACCAGCGGTACGCCTACGAGTTCGCCATGGACGGCACCGAGGTGACTGAGCGGGACTACAGCGCCCAGTGCAGCAACGCCAGTGGCGACGACGGCCCTTGTCCCCATCACGACATCCACCACAGCGCCGACACGGATCGGACGTACGTGCTGGTCGGCGACCTGGACACAACGGACACCGTCACCGGAACCTGGTGGGAGGGGAAGACCGGCTGTACCTCCGCGTCGCGGTTCAGCGACGACGGATGGGAGGAGCGCGACGCCGGACTGGGGGGTAGCCTGTCAACGACGGTCCTGGCTATGGAGGACCTGGGCTTCGATCCCAGCAGCGACGCGGGTCCGAACCCCGACCATTCCCAGTGCACGTCGCCGTACTGGACGCCCGCCTTCGACAGCACCTACGACTCGCTGGACTGGACCCACGTCAACTCCATCTACACCGTCAAGCCCAGCGGCGGCGCACCCGAGTTCGCGATCCTCTCCGTGCGAAACTGGGACCAGATCGTGAAGATCGACACAAGCGACGGGTCCATCGCCTGGACCCTGTCGCCCAACGCAAGCTACAGCAGCTTCGGGACGATCGTCGACGGAACGGGCGTGTCGGGGCCCGCCGACTTCGGGGCCCAGCATGCTGTGACGGACACGTTGGGCGTGTTGCAGATGTTCGACAACCGGGGTGGAGTTGCATCCGGGGACGCTGACCTGGCCGGCCGTGTGATCCAGATCGACTTCGACGGCTCGACGCCGGAGATCGTGCGGAGCTGGGAGATGTGGCAGGCAACGGGGGATCACCGCCTGACCGGCTGCAACATCGAGGGCAGCGGCTACACCGTGCCCGGAACGTCGGGGCACAATGTCCTGGCCGACTGCGCGCTCAAGAACACGATCCAGGAGCTCGACGACTACGACGGCGTCACCAGCGCCGAGCCCCCGTTGGAGGTCAAGCGGGACGCGGGAAGCTGCGATGACTCGGACTTCCCGTGGTACCGCGCCCATCCTCTCCTTGGCATTGGGGACTACTGAAGTGCGCCACCTGCCTCTCGTGTTGGCCCTGGCTGCTTGCCACGGTAGGGCCACCCAACCGCACGACTCCGCCGACGACACCGGACCGCCGTCGGTGACCGACACGGGAGGCACGGTGGACACCGCGGTCCCCCAGGACACGGGGAAGCCGGGGGACGGCGGCACAGTGACAGACTCCGGCGGCGACACCGGCACCTGCGACAAGCCCCCCACCTGGTACCAGGACGCAGACGGGGACGGGTACGGAGATGCGTCGCTGTCCCAGGCAGCGTGCGTGCAGCCCGAGGGCTGCGTAGCCGACGACACAGACTGCGACGACACGCGGGCGACGGTGCACCCGGGCGCGGCTGAACGAGAGACGGACGGCTCTGACGATGACTGCGACGGAGCATACGCCGCGATCAGCGTCGGGGATCTGCCGGCGGTGCGGATCGCTTCACAGCGGAACGAGGCATACAGCGACTATGGGCTTGGCAAGAGCGTAGCAATGGCGGGCGACATGGACGGTGACGGCCTGGGGGATATCCTTGTATCGAGCTATGGAAGCACAGCCGACAAGCACATGGGTCTGACATATGTCTTTGACGCATCAATCCTCGCGCGCACCTCGAGCTTGGATGGTGGCATGGCGTCCGCGGTGCTGACTGGCGGCATTGAAGACGCCGGGAGCCTGGATTGGATCTCTGCTGCGGCCGGTGACCTCGATGGAGATGGTTATCACGACATCTTGGTCGGAGGGGACTGCGGCGTAAACGATGCCAGCGGTGTCTTGTATGTGGCTCGGGGGCCCTTCGCTGGGGCTACTGATCTCAGCACTTCAGCACAAGCCTTTCACGCCGAGTACCCCGGTGCCGAATTCGGCCGCTCCATCGGCCCCGGCGACCTGGACGGAGACGGCTACGCCGACATCGTCTTCACCGGCTCCGATGACTACACCACCGACGGCTATGGCAACCTCTACGTCATGCACGGCCCGGTGACCCAGTCCGACGTGACCGAGGCAGACACCATCGTGCGTGGCTCGTTCGCAGGGCAGCACGTCGGTAGGACCCTGGTGTCCCTTGGCGACGTCGACGGAGACGGGCGTGCCGACTTTGCTTATGGAGGCGTCTCACGCGGTGGAGGCTCGTCCACCTTCATCGTCACCGATGCCCCCCGTGGCGTCGCAGATGCGGCCAGCACAGGCGAAGACATCGAGATCGACGCCAAGCATGACACAGCCGGGCTCGTGGCCACGCTGGGATCAACCGGTGACCTCGACGGCGATGGCTATGACGACCTGGCCATCATCGAGTGGTGGTCTGCCCAGGTCTTCATCGTCTACGGTCCGCGCAGTGGGGTGAAGCGCACGTCGCTCCTGGACGTGGCGGAGGCGGACCTGCACCTGGATCCCTCCTATGATCCCGCCGGGACCTGGCTCGAAACAACCGCTTTGGGTGACTGGAACGGTGACGGGCATGCCGTCCTCGGCGTGGCCGACACCCACTGGCACCCGCCGGACGCGGACTGCGAGTGGAACAGCGTGCACTGCTGGGAGGGCGCCATCTTCCTGGTGGGCGGGCCCGTCATCGGCACCCACGACCTGCAGACCGAGGCCGACCGCATCGAGGGCGAATTCGACGGCGGCTACCTGGGCGGCATGAACCCCTTCCAGGCCATGGAGGGCGGTGCCGACGTCGACGGCGACGGCTTCCCCGACCTGGTCGTCGGCGCCCCCGGCAACTGCTACGACCACGACACACCAACGGAGTGCGAGGACGGCTTCGCCTACGTGATCTTCGGCGGCGGAGTCCCCTGACCGATCAGGTCGTCGCCCCCCCACAGCTGGACCCCGCACCCGCCGTGCAGCCGAAGCAGTGAAGTGCGGTCACGATGTCTTCCAGGTCTCCCACAACCAGCTGGCCCACGTGGACCTCGCCCTTGACCGGCAGCTCCAGCATCTGGTTGAAGTCACAGTCGTACACCCGACCGTCCCAGCCGATGCTGATGGTGTTGCGACACATGACATCATCGACGGCGCCCAGGTTGAAGGCTGCGGTCAGCGACTGCAGGTAGGCCTCGGTCATGCCGCGACCGTCCAGCCAGTCCAGGAAGCGGCCGATCGGCAAGTTGTTCAGCACGATCAGGCGGTCGATCTGCACGCCGTGCTGGCGGGCCAGCACGTCCTTCCACTCGCGGGTGAGGCTGGCCTGGGAGCCCGGCAGGAAGGCCCCGGCGGGATTGTGCATGACCGTCAGCACCCGGGCCGGATCGCCCTGACCGTAGCCCAAGGCGTTGAGGCGCTTGATGGCCTCGATGGACCGGTCGAAGGTGCCGGCCTCGCGCTGGGCGTCGGTGTTGAGTCGCCGGTAGTGCGGAAGGGAACAGACGATCTCCACCCCCCGCTCGGCCAGCCAGGCCGGCAGGTGCGCCAGCTTGGGCAGCAACAGCACGGTGAGGTTGCTGTGCACGATGACGTGCTTGCCGCGGGCGACGCACTGCTCGACCAGCCAGGAGAAGTGCGGGTTCAGCTCGGCCGCGCCGCCGGTGATGTCGCCGGTGTCACCGCCGCCCGTGTCACCGCTACCGGTGTCGCCACTGCCGGTGTCGGCTGGGGTTCCCGTGTCCACGCCCCCGCCGGAGTCGGTGGCCGCGCCCGTATCGTCCACCGCACCCCCGTCGCCGCCGCTGTCGTGGTGCGGACTCGGTCCCCCGGCTTGGCGCCGTGGCAGGCCAGCAGGAGGGTGGCGAGGAGGAGGGTCACGCCCCGCCAGCATACCTTGCCGGCACCCCCTCCCCTGGGACCTACCATTCAAGCCCCGTCAGCAGGTCCACCTGGCCCGTGGTCGGCTCGCCGGCGTTGCGTAGTGGGGAGCCGATCAGCAGGTCGGGCAGGCAGTCGTTGTCCACGTCGCGTCCGCCGTCGATGGAGGCGCCGGTCCAGTCGCCGATGCCCCGGCCCTGGATCACCAGGTCCGCGTCCGCCGCCGAGATGGTGCCCTCCAGGGGCGCGCTGAAGACGTAGACCTTGCCGGGGTAGTCGCCCAGGCCGTAGTAGTAGTCCCGCGGCGCGCTGATCGCGATGTCGCGGTGGCCGTCGCCGTTGGCGTCGCCGAGGTTGGTAACGGCTCGGCCAAAGCTCTCGTAGTCGGTCTCGGGGAGGATTCGCGCAGCGGCATCCAGCAGCGACCGGGTGCTGTCCACCGGACCATGCACGACCCACCCCTTGCCGGCACGAGTGCCGACCTCCGGATCGTAGGGTCCGCCGATCAGGACGTCACCGTACCCGTCGCCGTCGAAGTCGCCGACGCTCGCGACAGCGCCGCCCGCATAGGACATCTCGCCTTCGCCCACCAGTGCCGGCGCCTCGGCGGCAAGGTCGGTCGCGCCGGAGAACGGTCCACTGACAACGTAGACATGGCCCTGGTAGGCGAACTTCGTGGCTGCCTCGGGCTCCGGCACCAGCATGTCGTCGATGCCATCTCCGTCCACGTCCCCGGCCGACTGCGCCCTCAAACCGGCGCGGCCGTCGCGTTCGCCGCCATCAAAGCTCACGTCAGCCGTGTCCTGCGTGCCCAGGCCGCGCGGCCGGTTCCACATGTAGGCGTGTCCCTTGTAGCCTGCGTGGGGCGCCCCCACGACCAGGGAAGACCGGCCGGGATGGTCCGGATTGGGCACGAAGGAGATCGAGTAGCCGAACTGTGCGTCATCATAGTCCGGCGCCAACAACGCGTCGGCATCTTCGTCGCTCAGCTCACCGCTGAACGGGCCATAATACACTGCGACCTCACCTCCGTCCACGTAGGTATCGATCGTGGTGAAGACAGCGTTGTAGTAGCCCACCGCCACGTCGTCGTAGCCGTCGCCATCCAGGTCACCGCCACCGGCCAGCCCGACGCTCCCGCCTGTGCCGGTGTGCTCCGACCACAGCGTGGCAATTGGACCGTCACTACTGGAGGCTCCCAGGGTGACCAGCTCGAAGTGGGCGTGCCAGCTTACGCCCAGCCCCGTCTCCGGCACGGCGACCAGGACCTCCTGCCGCCCGTCCCCGTTGGTGTCCCCCGCGAAGGCGACCGTGGTCCCCAGCTCATCGCCCGCCTGGCCCGTGTAGGACCAGGTCGCATCGTCCACGCGCAGCGTCGGCCCGGCGTCCGAGCCATCGCAGTCCTCGTCGATGCCGTTGCCGGGGATCTCCTCGAAGCCCGGGTGGATCTTCGGATCGTGGTCGTCGCAGTCGCCGTCGCTCAGCCACCAGCCGTCCCCGTCGGCGTCAGCGTCCCAGGGACCGTGCAAGCCACCGGTGTCGCTGCCGCCGGTGTCCCCGCCCGCAAAGGGCGACTCGCCAGGCACGCAGGTGGGGCCGGTGTCACCGCCGGCCGTGTCCCTGCCACCGGTGTCGCCACTGCCGGTATCGGCGGGGGTTCCAGTGTCCGCGCCCCCGCCGGAGTCGGTGGCCGCGCCCGTATCGTCCACCGCACCCCCGTCGCCGCCGCTGTCGTGGTGCGGACTCGGTCCCCCCGGCTTGGCGCCGTGGCAGGCCAGCAACAGGGCGGCGAGCACAGCGCTCATCTTCCGGTCCCGTTGCCGGTGTCGCTGACCGTCTCGGCATCCCACGCCGTGGCACTGCCAAGCACCGACACAGCGGCCGCCCGCAGGCGCTGGGGCGGGTTGGCGCTGTCCGGTGTGCCGCTGGTGAAGACGCTCACGTCGTTCCAGTCAACGGGCGACGCATCGGCCCAGATCGCGATGAAGTCCGCATCGCTCAGCGCGTGGTCCGTCTTCATGTCCCACCAGAAGCGCAACCAGTCGATCTCGGTGGCAAGGCCCTGCTCCGCACCACACACGTCGCCTTCGTAGTCGTTTCCGTCCACCTCCGTGGTGCATGGGGGCGCGGGGCAGAGGGTTCCGTCACAGTTGAAGTTGGTGAGATCCGGGGTGTCGATCATGTCCCAGTTGACCGCCCCCCCAAAGTACGCGAAGCGGCAGTCCGCCCCCGTACCGCTGTCGTTGAACGCCTCCGCCGCCCACATGTCGGCGAAGCCCTCGAAGGCCGCCTGCGACTGGTTCTCGATGGTGTTGATGTGGTGCCCCGTGCCGCCCGTGCAGCTGCCGCTGGTGGTGGCCGAGTCGTCGATGTCCGCGATGGCATCCCCACTGGCGAAGATCGACGCCAGGTGACCCATCGGGTGCGTGAGCTGGTACTTGAGGCGCGCGGGCTTGACACTGCCACTGCACGACGGGCTCAAGCAGTCGTAGATCACCCATGACGGGGTGCCGCCCGTCGGGCGGATGCAGGCCGACGGCCCCGACGGGCAGTCCTCCAGGTACCAGCGCCAGGTCTCGCCCGTCAGCTCGCCTGCACCACCCGTCTCCTGCAACGCCGCCTGGGCGCCAGAGGCCAGGATGTTCCACTGGTCCCCCATGCTGGTCGTCATGGTCTTGGTGGTGGCCTCGCCCACGAACGGGGTCCAGTTCCACATCTGGGCGAAGAGGTTCTCATCGACGTCGTTGTTCATCGCCTCGATGGTGTTGCCGCCGACCGACGCCCGGGACTCCAACCGGATGACGTAGGCCGTCCCATAGCTGACATCGACGCCCGTGATGCAGCCGGCGTTCGTCCCCGTCGTGTCCGCGAAGGCACTCTTCACGACCGCGCCACCCGAGTACTCCTTCACGATGATCCGCGCACCGCGCGCCGGCACGTCGTCGTTGGTGGTCAGGTAGTCGTCCCCGACACCTGTGTCCGCATCATCGAGGTTCAGCGCGTATTTCACACAGATAGTGTATGTCGCCGCGTGGGCCGTCGCCGAGCCCAGCAGGAGCGAGAGCAGCAGACCGCCCATGGTCACCTCCCCACCGCGTCGAGGTCCACCCCGGTGCCGTCCACGCGCACCAGGGTCGCGTCCTCTGCACTCGCCGGGTCCACGGCCTGCGCCGCGGCCGACCAGGCACCGTGCGGCGCGAGGGCCACCGCCGCGTCGAAGGTCACCACGCGCGCTTCCGAGCCGACCCAGATCACCTGCAGCGGGGCAGCTGCCTGGACCAGGCGCTTGTTGCCGTCCGGGTCAATTGCGACGACCTGGACTTCGAGGTCGCTGGTCCAGTCCGACTGCCCGTCGGACCAGGAGACCAGGGCCGCGGCGTCGAGCACGATGTCTTCCTGCGAATACGCGTCCAGCACCCCCAGGTCCTGGGTCCAGCGCTGGTCGATGCCCCGAAAGCGCAGCCGCCCCCTCAGCCGGTAGGACCAGCCCTCCCGGTCCAGCGTCCGCACCGTGAGGACCGCGACCAGGTCGTCCTCGCTGCCCGTCTGCCAGGACAGCTCGATGCTGTCTGGATCGGTTGACTCGAAGGTGG
>Ga0210033_1004944_pt1 | contig 10032 bp, 11 predicted proteins | sample CryGeymeta201501_FD_185465 | JGI IMG/M metagenome (GOLD analysis project Ga0210033, IMG submission 185465) | Groundwater microbial communities from Crystal Geyser aquifers in Utah, USA - Crystal Geyser metaG 2015-01 (SPAdes) (version 2) | ecosystem: Environmental > Aquatic > Deep subsurface >... | reverse complement strand
TGCGAACTCGGCGTCTTCATTGCCGTCGCGGCTCTCCGGAAGACTCGAACACCCGCAGATTGCGACGACAGCAACGACGGCAAGCACAGCAACTCTCATGTTGAACACCTCTTGATGTTGGTCTAGCGAAAAGCCACGTCTCCGCCCCTGTTGGGCCGTCTATTACAATCCGGTTTCAAATCGCCACCTATTTCTGCAACCTGTCCTAGCTTTGCGATGTGGGTGGTAGGAAAAATCTTGCTCGAATCATGGTGTTGATCCGATGTTGCCGACTATCGCTGCCGCCTATCCTTGCCATCTATCTGGATCGATGGCTGGGCGGATGAAACCTTTGCCGGGCATCAACGCTCGGGCGACTCTAGTCGGCCCGGTAGCCGTTGGCAACAGCGCTGAACGCGGCGCTGGAAGGGGCGCTGGCAAGATCAACGCTGAGGCGAAACCGCCGCGTTTGCTGGATCAAGTGCGTGCCCGCATGCGGCGCTTGGGCCTGGCGATTCGTTCGGAAAAAGCCGATGTCGGCTGGATCCGGCGATTCATTCTGGCCAACGGCAAACGTCATCCGCAGGAACTTGGTGCGCCTGAGGTTGAAGCGTTTTTGCCCGACTTGGCGGTGCGCGGTCAGGTGGCGGCATCGACGCAGCATCAGGCATTGTCGGCCTTGCTGTTTTTGCATCGCGAGGCTGCGCTTGCCGTTCCCGTTGGCGGTTAAGTCAGCGCCAATCAATCCAGGCGCTTGCGGAACCAGCGTACTGCCAGCGTCATCATTACCAGGGTGAAGACGGCGAGGACGATGACTTCGTGGTGGAGATCGCTGAGGGCGGCGCCGCGCAGCATGATGCCGCGAATCAGGCGGACAAAATGGGTGAGTGGCAAGACTTCGGCGATCCATTGTGCGGCCACCGGCATGCCGGCGAAGGGGAACATGAAGCCCGATAGCAGGATCGAGGGCAGCATGACGAAGAAGCCCATTTGCATGGCCTGAAATTGCGATTGCGCACGGGTTGAGATCAGCAGGCCCAGGCTCAGGTTGGCGGCGATCAACAGCAGTGCGGCCAGGTAGACATCGACCAGGCTGCCGCGCACCGGCACCTGAAACACCCAGGCGCCGAGCAGCAGCACGATGCTGGTTTGCACCAGGCCGATGGCGACGTAGGGCAATACTTTGCCGAGCATCAGTTCCAGCGAGCTGACCGGCGTGGTGATCAGCATTTCCAGGTTGCCGCGTTCGCGTTCGCGGACCACGGCGACGGCGGTGAACAAGACCATCGTCATGGTCAGGATGACGCCGATCAAACCGGGCACGATGTTGATCGCCGAGCGGCGTTCCGGGTTGTAGAAACCGAGCACGCTGATCGCCGACGGCGGGCTGGCGCGCGCGTCGCTGAGTGGCATCTGCGCCAGTTGCCGCACGGCGTTCTGCACGCTGGTGTCGCTGCCATCGACCAGTACCTGCACGGCTTCGCGGTGCTCGGCCAGGCGGCGCTCAAAATCCGCCGGCACGATCACGCCGACACTGATGCGACCGCTGCGGATGTGGTCTTGCAACTGTGCTGGCGTGGCGACGCGTTCGCGCTCGACGATTACGCCGCTGGCCATCAGGTCTTGCACCAAAGCGCGCGAGGTACTGCTGTTGGCTTGGTCGACGATGCCCGCGTCGATGCCGCGCACATCGAGGTTGATGGCAAAGCCGAACAGCAGCAATTGCAGCGAGGGGATGCCGACGATCATCGCGGCGGTGACGCGATCCCGCCGCAGTTGGCGAATTTCCTTGACCATGATCGCCCACAGCCGACGCCGGTTCATGCCGCCTGCTCCGCCGCTGGCGCGTGCGTGGCGGCAACGAACACGTCTTCCAGATTGGGTCGCGTCGGTGCCACCGTGGCGGCGATACCGGCTGCGGCCAATAGCTGAATCAAGCGGTCGCGCAGCGCCGGATTGGGGCTGGTCATCACCCGCAGTTCACTGCCGATCTGCGCCACGCTGAGCACGCCCGCAGCGGCCAGCAATTGCGCTTGTGCCTGCCGTGGTTTGGCACACACAATTTTCAGTACGCGGCCGTCGAGCGCCGCCGCCAGGTCGGCCGGTACGCCATCGGCGACCAGGTGGCCATGATCGAGAATCGCCAGGCGGTGGCAGCGCTCGGCCTCATCCATGTAATGGGTGGAGACTAAAATGGTGGTGCCGATGTCGGCGAGATCAAAAAGTTTTTCCCAGAAATCGCGACGCGATTCCGGATCGACGGCGCTGGTCGGCTCGTCGAGCAGCAACAAATCCGGCCGATGGATCACCGCGCCGGCCAGCGCCAGACGTTGCTTCTGGCCGCCGCTCAAGGTGCCGGCCAGTTGCTGGGCGCAATCCTGCAGGTGATATTCGCGCAGCATCGCCTGGATTCGGGCTCCGGTCTCGGCCTTGGGGACACCGCGCACGGCGGCGAGGAACTCCAGATTTTCGATCACCAGCAGGTCGTCGAACAAAGAGAAACGCTGGGTCATGTAACCGATGCGATGCTTCAGCGCCTCGGCCTGTTGCGGAATGCGCAAACCGAGCACTTCGACCGTGCCGGCGCTCGGAATCAGCAAGCCGCACAACATGCGGATGGTGGTGGATTTGCCAGAGCCATTGGGCCCGAGAAATCCGTACACCGAGCCACGCGGCACCGACAGACTGACCGCATCGACGGCAACCAGATCCCCAAAGCGACGGGTCAGGCCGGTGGCGCGGATGGCGAGTGGATTCATCGGCGGCTGGCGGCCGGCCAGACTACCGAGAGCGGTAACCCGGCGGGCAATTCGGCGGCGTCTGCCTTCAGGTCGATCTCGGCCAGATACGACAGCCGCGCCGCGTCGTTGCCGGAAAGCGCGTAATACGGCGTAAAGCTGGGTTCGCTGCGGATATTTCGCACCTGCCCGACAAAACTGCGCGCCACGCCAGCGACCTGCACGGTAACCGCTTGGCCCGGTTGCACCGAGGCGCGCAACGGCTCGGGCACATAAATCCGAGCGTAGGGCGCCGCGCCGACCAGCAGGATCACCGCGGGTGCGGCCACGTTCGGTTGATCGCCCACCTTGTAGGGCAGGGCGTCGATGCGACCCGCACGCGGCGCCCGCACGGTAAGTCGATCCAAATCGATCTCGGCGGTGGCCAGTTGTGCCTGGGCACTGCGCACTGCCGCCGCCGCCTGGGCAATATCCTCGACGCGGTTGCCATGGGCCAGCAATTGACCGCCAGCAATGGCCGCGGCGAGCGCGGCTTGAGCGGCCCCGGCACTGGCTTCGGCCTGATCGAGCTCGGCCTTGGGCAACAACTTCTGCGCGACCAGTGCACGCCGGCGCGCCAGTTGTTGCTCCGCATTGACCGTCAGCGCGCGTGCCTCGGCCACCCGCGCGGCGGCTTCGCGGCGATTCTCGACCCGGGCGCCGGCAGTGACCACCGCCAGCGCCTGTTGCAGCCGTTCCACTTCAGCGGCGGCGGCGCGACGACGCGCTTCGGCATGGGCGGGATCCAGTTGCAGCAACACCGCGCCGCTGGCGACCTGCTGGCCGACTTCTACATTGATCTGCAAAATCGGCTCTGCCGCGGTGATCGGCAAGGTCACCCGATCCCATTCCAGCGTGCCCAGCGCACGCGGAGTTTCTGGCTGGCAGGCCGCGAGCCCGAGGCCCAGCAGCAGAATCGATAAGGTCGGGAGCGGCTTCATGGTTTGGCGTTCACTGCGCTGCGCAAGCTGGCAAGTGTAGGCGCGCTTCGCTCATCGCGCGGCTCAGTCGGCGTCGGTGCTGCCGGCGACGGCGCGTTGCAGGCGGTCGCGGATGGCGGTCCAGCTGCGCTGCTTGCGGGGCCATTCGATCAGCAGGCAGTCGGCGGCGCGGGCATCCAGATCGCGCAGCGCGGCGTAGAGTTGTTGCGCGTAACCGTTGGCCTGGGTCGGCAAGGCGCGGCCATCGGTGGTGGCTGGCAGGTCGCCGATGCTGAGCACGAGGGCAATTCTGCCGGCCGCGGCCAGCGCGTGCGCGCGTGCCGCCAATTGCCGGCGTGGGCACAGCAGTGCTGGCGTATGCGGTGCGTAATGGGCGCGCAGCGATCCGGATACGCGCGGACTGGTTGCTGCGGCGCCTTCGGTGATCGGACCGATCACGGCTTCGATTTCCCGGCGGCCGATCTGCCCCGGCCGCAGCATCCGCGGCAGTGATTGCGATAGATCGATGATCGTCGATTCGATACCGACCGCGGCGGCGCCGCCATCCAGCACGATCGGCAGCGCGGCGCCAAACTCGGCGCGGACGTGGCCAGCGGTGGTCGGGCTGACGTGGCCGAAGCGATTGGCCGAAGGCGCCGCCAGGCCGCTGCCAAACGCGGTCAACACGCGCAGGGCCAAGGCATGATTGGGCACGCGCAGGCCGACCGTGCTCTGGCCGCCGGTAATCCAGTCACCGACGCGGGCGGCGCGTTTCAGGATCAGCGTCAACGGCCCGGGCCAGAACGCTTTGGCCAACAGCTTGGCCGCGTCCGGCAGCTCGATGGCCCAATCCGAAAGTTGTTCGGCGCAGGCCAAATGCACGATCAACGGGTGCTCGCTGGGGCGGCCCTTGAGGGCGAAGATTTTTGCCACCGCCGACGCATTCATCGCATCGGCGGCGAGCCCGTAAACGGTTTCGGTGGGCAGCCCGATCAGTTCGCCACGGCGGAGCGCGGCCACGGCGGCGTCGATGGCGGTGGCATGGACAGGCGAAGTTTGCACCGGCGAATCTTAGCGGGCTTCAGACCAGCAACGGGGCCTCAGGTCAGCGCGCCGCCGCAACTGGAGCCCTGCCCCGCGGTACAGCCAAAACAGTGGCCAGCGGTGGCGATTTTGCGGCCGGTCAAGGACGCTGCCAGCAGGGAGGAAAGAGGCACTTTGTGCTCGGCGCCACCCAACGGCAACCCCAGCATCTGATTGAAATCGCAGTCGTAGACATAGCCCTGCCAATCGACGCTGAGCAGACTGCGGCACATTACGCCATCGAGATTGGCGTCCTGGTGCGCGCCCTCCAGCAGGTCCAGGTAGGCATCAAACTTGCCCTGGGAAATCAGCACCGAGCCGAAGCGCTTGATCGGCATGTTGGTGATCGTGTAAAGCTCGTTGAAGACAATGCCGAAGTTGCTGCCAAGCAGGCGCTGGTAATCGGCTTTCAGACGCTCCTGCGGGGGTGGCAAAAAACTGCCATTCGGGTTGTAGACCAGATGCAGCAACAAGCCAGAACCGGGCTGGCCGTAACCCTCGGCATTCATTTTTCGCAGGCCCGCGATCGAGGCTTCGAATACCCCTTTGCCGCGCTGCTCATCGACATTGGCCTGGCTGTAGCAGGGTAGCGAGGCAACCACTTCGACCCGCCGCTCGGCGAGGAACGGCGCCACCCAGTCGTAGCCGGGTTCTTCAATCAAAGTGGGATTGAGTCGGTCCATCACCTGCATGCCCTGCGCCTGTGCGCGCTCGACCAACCAGCGGAAATCCGGATTCATTTCCGGCGAGCCACCGGTCAAATCGAGACTGCTCAGGCGATGTCGATCAGCGACTTCCAGTGCCAATTGCATGGTGTCGCGGTGCATCAGTTCCTTGCGATGGGGCCCGGCGTTGACGTGGCAATGCAGGCAGGCGATGTTGCACAAATAGCCCAGATTCATTTGCAAGGTGCGGGTCACGCCACGGTGAATGGCGGGGAACGCGATCTTCTGGAGGCGGGGCAGGGTCGGGTGCATAGGCCAGCGTATGGGTGTCAAAGGTGAGTCGAACAGGTTCGGCGCAAGCGCCACAGACCGGCGCCAGCCCGCAATTATGGCAAGCGGAACGAATCGACGTCGGCACCATGCGTCACAGGCAGGTTGTCGACTTGGTGCGCAAACTACCGCGAGCGGGTGGCAAGGGCGTTGCCCACTTGCCAGAGCCGCCTTCGGCAACGCCATCCGCTGCTGGCAAACACCAGGTCGTGGCGCCCTGCAAGCCCCTGACAAACTTCGATCCGGTGGCTTGCACTGCGGTCAGTGCGGCGCCGATTTTGTACGGTTTGTCGCCTTTTTGCGGGCATTCAGGGGGTAGAGTCGGCGCCCTGCTTGGTGCCCACGGTGTATCGCCAGTTGGGGCGCGATGGGCGGTCGATTCATGCGCAACTGTTCCCGGGGAGAAGGCGATGCCAGGTCTGCGAGTTTTGTTGCTCTATTTGCTCAGCGCTCCCGCCTTGCAAGCGGCGGTAACGTTGGACCTGAGTTTTGTTGATCAGAGCTCGACCCAGTACCAGCGTTTTCGGGATTTTGTCGATTCCGGCCTGAGCGGCACACTGCCCTATGGTTACAACGCGACCGATGCGGCTTTTGTGGCGCGCATTGAGGGCCCTGCCCAAGCGGCTCCGTATTGCGCACGCGCGGTGGAATTGGTGGAAGCGCAAGTGGCCGATGCCGAGGCGCTGATTGCCATGGGGCAACGACCGGCGATCTCGGGCGATTCGTATCTGGATGTGGGCGGGATGATCGAAGAACTTGCCCTCTCCTATGATTGGTGCGCGAGCGCGACCACGCCTGCGCAGCGCACGCGCTGGGCCGCCTATGCCGAGCAGGCGATCTACAACGTCTGGCACCCGGAACTGGCGGTCTGGGGCGCCGTTAGTCATCCGTGGTCGGGCTGGTCGATCAACGATTCTGGCAACAACTACCACTACAGTTTCTTGCTGGCGACGATGGCGTGGGCGATGGCCAGCGACAGCAGCGCCTGGCGCAACTTCCTGGAAACCGAAAAATTGCCGGCCTTGCAGGCCTACTACGCCGATCTGGCCGGTGGCGGCAGCCGTGAAGGCACCGGCTACGGCACCTCGCACATGCGCCTGTTCTACTTGTATCGACTTTGGCGCGATGGCGTCGGCAGCGATTTGAGCAACCAGAACAGCCACCTCACCGACACCATCGATTATTGGATTCACGCGACCCCGCCGTCGCTGACGTAAGTTTGCGCCGATCGGTGATCAGGCCCGCGTGTCGAATCCGGAAATTTATGACTACCAGCGCCGCTTGGTGCTGGAGGCGCGTGCGCTGACCAACAACGCCGCTGCCAAGGCGCGTGCAAGTTGGTGGTTGGGGCAGATTCCACTTTCACAAATGCAATCGGGATTCAATTTCCGGCACGATCTGTTGTCGCTCCCCGGCACCAGCACCGCTCCCACCGCGCTTTACTACCACAGCACCGGCACCGGGCATCTGTTCGCTCGCAGCGACTGGAGTACCGATGCCTTCTGGATGGCGTTTGTCGCTGGTCGCTACGATCAATCGCATGCGCATCAGGACCAAGGTGCATTTACCCTGAATGACCACGGCTGGCTGGCGGTGACCGAAATCGTCTGGACCCACAGCGGTATCCAGCAGGGACCGGAAGTACACAATGTCCTGCGTTTCGTGCAGGCCGGTGCCACCCTCCCGCAGCAGCAAGACAGCACCTCGACGATGATCGTTACCCAGGGTGCCAATGGTGCCTTGGCGGTCGACGCCGACTTGACCCCGGCCTATGGGGTGGGCGCGCCGATCCAGAACTGGCGTCGCCAACTTGCCTTTGCCAATCGCGCCGTGCTGGTCACCGATGACTTTGCCGTGAACCCCGGCGTTAGCGCGATCTGGCAAGTCAACGTGCCCACGGCACCGGTGATTGTGGGGCCGAGCGCGCGCGTGGGCAATCTGTTGATCGAAGTGCTGCAACCTGCCGATGCCGTGCTGAGTGTGCTCGATTGGTCGTCCATTGACCCTGACGAGTTCCGCTCCGGCTACAAAATCGAAGTGCAAGGCAGTGGCAACCGTTACGTTGTGCGTCTCTCCGAGAGCGGCGCCATTTTCGCGAATGGTTTTGAGTGATCGGATAGGCCGCAGCGATGGTGCGATGGTGCGAAGGCGCTCAATGTATGGCCCATACGCTACCCCAACCAGCCCAAAATCCCTGTGATATCGGAATCGAGATTGCTCCAGACCAGCAACCTCCAACGTTTGACATGATGGGTGCACAAAAGGCGCAGCCTTTTGGGCATCCCCTCGATGGAAGGGTTCGGCGTCTTCTTCACCGAAGCGCTACGCTGCTTCAAGCAGGAACTCGACCTTGATCGCTTCGAATGGAAAGACAATGCCACCACCTTCGGCACGATCAAGAACGCCCGCATGTAGCAAGGCGGTGATGTCCGAGTGAACAGCCTTCACATCGCGCTCAACGCGGCGGGCGGCTTCGCGGATGGAAATTGGGCCGGCGCCGCAAAGAACCTTCAGCAGTTCCCAGCGCTTCGCCGTCAGAACTTGCCAAAGCAGCTCCGGGGTTGCAAAGCTGATTCGCGCCGACCGCTCAGGCTTTCCGGTCTTCCAGGACTGCACAAAGTTCGCCATCGATTTCTCAGGGGAGCGAACCTCAAGAACTACGGTTTTCATCGTTCCACCTCGCCATGTCTTTCTGAAAATCGACCATCAGCCGTTCTGGCGTACTGAACTTGTATGAGTTCTCGATTGCACCGAAATGGCGGTGGTCACCCTTTCCGACTTCGTTGTCGTAGCGCACCACGCATACAGAATCGACCACATAGACCAATCGGTACTTGAATTCGTGCGCGGAACCCTGCACTGGCGTTGGAACCCGCCAAAGTACCAACTCGGCGAATGAGTGAGTCGAATAGACGATCCGTGTTCGCGCAATCAGTGTTGCCTTCATGTTGGACATGATGCCAACGTTGAGGCATGTTGTCAACTACTCCAACGAACCGCAGCAAGACGCCGAACCACCTGAGTTAAGCCGCGCCGCGCAGTGGCGAAAGCTGTGCGCTAGCGTAGCGCAGGCGCAAAGGTGCAGCCACGAAGGCTTGTCGGCTTGTTAGCCAGCAGCTCGTGCTTTTGGGGCGGACTTCTCAAGTGCCTCTGCCATTCGCGTTTGCCAACCAGGGCCGCTTGCTTTCCAGCGAGCGATGGTCTGTGGCGGCAAGCGCAATGACAAAAGCAGGCGAGGATTGTCGAGCTTTGGGCGGCCGCGACGTACCAGCTTTTCACCGTTGTACAGGTCTGCACCGGCGATCCAATCGTCGGTGATCTCAGGAAGATCGGGATCAGGAAAGATGTGGGATGAGCTTTTTTGCTTCGTGTTCATGGCAATGCCTCATGCTGATGATGCGCCTTGCGGCCCCGCGGGGTGTCCATGCGAAGACGACAAGCCGAGAGGCTAGCCAGCCAGCGGTGATGAAACGAGGCTCGCCGTAATCTTGACGGTCGTCCATGCGAGTGAAGTGCGGCCCAGCAAACACTTCATTGGCGCGCAGCATGTCCAGGCTGCGCTCGTGCAGAGTCCATTCGCGCTTGGTTGGGTCGCATGTAATTCGCACGACATACATGTAGCTACGCAAATATGCTTTGTCAAGTGCGAAAAATGTCGCTTCTGCTGCCTAACGACGAAGGTAAGCCGCCGCCACGCGGCAGCGATGGATGGACGCGACACACGCCCACGGCAGTCGGCTTGAGCGCATGGTTAGCGCGAGCAGAGAAGCTGGAGGGTTTTGCATGATGGGCGAGTGGGGCAAGGGGTCAGGTCTTGTATTGACACATCTGCCACGTTGGGGCAAGGGGTCAGGTCTTGTATTGACACGTCTGCCATGGTGGCTTAGCGTCGCCAAATGTCCCGTTCGCTGCGAATCGAGTTCGATGGTGCCTGCTATCACGTGATGGCGCGTGGCAACGCGCGGGAACCGATCTTCCGTGATGACGAGGATCGGCAGGCCTTTGTTGATGGCTTGTGGCAGAGTGCCGAGCGCTTTGATTGGTGGGTGTGGGCGTACTGCCTGATGGACAACCACTACCATCTGCTGATCGAGACGCTGAGCGGCAAGCTCAGCCGCGGCATGCGTGCGTTGAACGGGGTCTACACGCAGCGCTTCAACCGCCACCATCAGCGCGTTGGCCATGTGTTGCAGGGCCGCTACAAGGCGGTGTTGGTAGAAAAAGATGCCTACCTGCTCGAACTGCTGCGCTACGTTGTGCTGAACCCGGTACGGGCCG
>Ga0210033_1004933_pt1 | contig 10047 bp, 6 predicted proteins | sample CryGeymeta201501_FD_185465 | JGI IMG/M metagenome (GOLD analysis project Ga0210033, IMG submission 185465) | Groundwater microbial communities from Crystal Geyser aquifers in Utah, USA - Crystal Geyser metaG 2015-01 (SPAdes) (version 2) | ecosystem: Environmental > Aquatic > Deep subsurface >... | reverse complement strand
GACCCTGCGTTACCGCATGCTGCTCCAGAGTCTGGCCCATCCCTACGTGGGTGTCGGCGCGGGCGTGGCCATCTTCGGCGACAAGTTCCACTACGCGGCGCTGGGCGGGTCGGTCGACTTCAGCCTCGGCGTGGAGCTCGAGCTGAGCCACTTGCTCGCGGCCCGCTTCGGTCTGGGCCTCTGGCTCGGGACCTATGGCTCCTTCGTGTCGGTGAACGACGGCGTTCATCGCGCCTCGTCCCTCGACATCGCCGTGGCCGGCACGCTTCAGATCGGCCTGGTCATCCTGGAAGATCGCTAGCTTCCGCTCCGGGCGTGATGACCGACGTCCTCTCGGCCGGCCTCGGGAGGGACCGCGGCGACGCGAAGTCTTGACGTGTGGGCGCCGCCCCTGTTCCACTGGCCGCGATGCGTTGCTCGAGTTGCGGCCACGAGAACCCCGACGGGAGTGTCTTCTGCCAGCAATGTGGTCAACGTTGCGTGCCGGCTGCTCCTGAGCTCGTCTGCGCCCGATGCGGGAAGTCCAACGCTGTGAGCATGCGTTTCTGCATTGAATGCGGCAATACGCTGCCCGCGCAGGCCGCCCCTGCGCCCGCCCCTGCGCCCGTCGTCGCTCCGGCTCCGGCCTTCGTCCCGCCCACGGTTCCGCCCATGTCCCAGCAGGCTCCGCTCGCGGCCCAGGTGGAGAGCGCCCTCGCTGGTCCTGTGTGCGGGCGCTGCCGCGGCGTGGGCGATCCGGGGACCGAATCCTGTAAGTTCTGTGGCGCTCGCTATTCCGAATTCGCCGTCGGCTCCGTGGGTCAGGCGGCCGGCTTCGCCAGCACGGCGCCCGTGGGAGGCCCTCGAGCCACCGTCGCTCAGGTCGCGAGCCCGCCAGCGGGTGCGGCGACGGCGCGCATCGTCTCGGTCCAGAAGGATGGGAGCGACGGGCAGGCCTATCCGCTGATCGGCGAACGCGCCGACCTCGGCAGGGTGGAGGGCGACATCGTGCTCGCCGACGATCCCTACCTCTCGCCGCGTCACGCGCGCCTCGAGCGCAAGCCCAACGGCTGGGTGCTGCGCGACCTCGACAGCCTCAACGGCGTCTACATTCGCCTTCGAGAGCCCGTGGAGCTGCGCGACGGCGACTCGGTGCTGCTCGGCCAGCAGGTGCTCCGCTTCGAGGAGCTCTCGGAGCACGAGCTGCCCCTCGGCCCGGCCAGCACCCATGGCGTCATGGTCTTCGGAACCCCCGAGGTGGCCCGCGTGGCGAGGCTGGTGCAGTACACCACAGAAGGGCTAGGCCGCGACGTCCATTGCCTGTATCGTGGCGAGACGGTGCTGGGACGAGAGAATGGGGACATCGTCTTTACCGATGATCCCTTTCTCTCACGGCGACATGCGAGCATCCGGATTGATGGTACGAACGGCCTCGACAGCGCGAAGGGAATGGGCGGAAGCCGGCGGCGATTCGTGCTGCGCGACCTCGGCTCGTCCAATGGGACAGCCATGAGGCTGCGTGGAGACCACGTGCTGGCCGATGCAGACCTTTTTCGGGTGGGACGCCACCTCTTCCGCTTCGAGGCCTTGGCCTCGGATGCGAACCCCTCGCTCGAGGGATTCCCCACGGGGCGTGGTAGCGCATGACCGACCAGACCCACGACGACGACAATCCTGCCGACGAGGACGCGACCGCCGATGTCACCGAGACGGTGCCGGACGCGCCGATGCCCGACGGGATCCTGCCGCCACGCGGCGATGAGCCCACGCTCCCCCAGAAGCTCGCGGACCCCAAGCAGGCCGACGCCGAGGCCAAGGCCAAGGACGAGGACGACGCTGAGGACGAGGACGCGGCCAAGGACGACCCTGCGGATGACGGCCCGACCAAGGTCGAGCGCCCCTCGCAGCGGCCCTCCGCGTCCAGCGACGAGAAGGGCGACAGTCCCCGTGAGGGAGCCATCCGGGTCCGCTACTTCGGCCAGACCGACGTCGGGATGGTGCGCGACCACAACGAAGACAACTTCACCGTGGCCGACCTCGACGCCCACGTCCGCGACTTGCCCGACGATGCGCCCCGCGAGGTCGTGCTCGACCAGCGCGGCGTGTTGCTCGCGGTCTGCGATGGCATGGGCGGCGCTGCCGCGGGTGAAGTCGCGAGCCAGCTCGCCGTCGACACCATCTATGAAGTGATCCAGGGCGGTGAGCCCCCCGCCGACCGCGACGAATTCGCGCGCCGCTTGGTGCTCGCCATCGAGGAGGCGGGCAGCCGCATCTTCGCCTCCGCCAAGATGGATCGCACCCGCCGCGGCATGGGCACGACGGCCACGGTCGCCGGCGTGATGGACCAGCTGCTCTTCGTCGGTCAGGTCGGCGACAGCCGCGCCTACATCCTTCGCGACGGTCAGCTCGGCATGGTGAGCAAGGATCAGTCGCTGGTGAACCAGCTGATCGAAGCGGGCCAGCTGACCGAAGAGGAGGCCGAGACCTTCGAGCACTCCAACATCATCTTGCAGGCCCTCGGCACGACCGAAGAGGTCAGCGTCGACCTGACCTTCCTCGAGCTCCGCCAGGGAGACCGCCTCATGCTCTGCTCGGACGGCCTCTCGGGCCTGGTCCACGCCGACATGATCCGCGAGGTCTTGGCCGAGACGAAGTCGCAGCCCGAGGCGGCCGCGAAGCTGATCGAGATGGCCAACGCAGGCGGTGGTCACGACAACATCACCTGCGTGATCGCCGACTTCGAGGGCCCAGGGTTGGCCCCGAAGGACGACGTGAAGTCCTGCTATCAGCAGTACCCGTTGCCCATCGTCGAAGAAGAAGAAGAGACCACCGGCCGCGGGCGCGAGCTGTCCATGAAGGATGGCGGCAGCAAGCCCGGCGCCGACGTGAAGCGCGCGATCGAGCGCGAGACCTGGGACGCCGAGGAGGACGCCGGCGGCTTCCCGACCTGGGCGGCCGTGGCTCTGCTCGTGATCGTCGCCGTCGGGGCCTACTTCCTGTTTCGCACGCCCAACGACGCAGCGTCTTCCACTCCGGACGCTGGCCAAGCGACGACGGCCACCCCACCGACGCCCGTGCCGGATGCGGCCGTGGACACGGAGCCGGTCGAGGTGCGCGTGGCCAGTGACGTGCTCGGCGGTGAGCTCTTCATCGACAACGAGAGCTACGGGCCCTTCGTCGGCGGCGAGGACGTCTACGTCGAGCTTTCCCCCGGGGCCTATCGCTTCGAGGCTCGCGTCGGAGAGAGCGTGGTCGCACGCGCGCTGATCACCGTGCGTCCCAACGTGCCCGCCGATGTTGAGCTGCTCGTGCCGGCAGGTGCCACGGCGGTGCCAGGGGCCGCAGACGCTGGCACTCACGGCGGGTCGGACGCGGCCACGGGTGCGCATGCGGTCGACGATCAGCCCACCACGGATCACGCGACGACGCCGACCATGACCGAGACGACGCCGACGACGACGATGACCGCGACGACGATGACCCCGACGATGACCGCGACGACGCCGGCGACGACGATGACCGCGACGACGATGACCGCGACGACGATGACCGCGACGACGATGACCGCGACGACGATGACCGCGAGGACGCCGACCACGACCGAGACGGCGCCGACGACGAGGACCACGACGACGACGCCGACCATGGCCGAGACGACGACCACGCCGACGACGATGACCACGACCGAGAGGACGCCGACGCCCACCATGACCGAGACGACGCCGCCGACGACGACGCCGACGACGATGGCCACGACGACGATGGCCACGACGACGATGGCCACGACGACGATGACCACGACGACGATGACCACGACCATGCACGCGGCCGCCGCCACCGAGGAGCAGGGGAGCCCTCCACTTCCACCCAATCCTTTCTAGCCGCCTGGTGTCGACTCGACGCGAACGAGGCTCGAGCGCATGTCACTCGATGCGTCGGCGACCACTCCCATGATTCGACTCGAGCAGACCTTTGGGGCCCACGCAGGACGCACGCTCGAATTCGAGCAGGAGCGCGTCACCTGCGGTCGGCTGCCCGGTTTGGACCTCAGCTTCGATCCCAACGCTGACCTCGACGCGTCGGGGCGTCATGCCGAGATTCGTCGTTGCGACGAGGGCTGGGTGCTGGTCGATGTCGGCAGTCGGAACGGCACCTTCGTCCACGGGCGTCGCGTCAGCCGTCATGTCTTGCGCGACGGGGACGAGATCGAGTTCGGATCGAGTGGCCCGCGCGTGCGGGTTCGCCTCGCGCCCACTCCGAACCTGGGCCTGCCCGGTCTCGCTCCAGCCGGTGCGCTGACGGCCGCGGCGACGCCCCTCGTCGTCGAGTCCGCCGAAGGCAAGGCCGCCACCATGCTGGCCGCGGCGGGGCCCACACCCCGATGGCAGGGGCCGCCCACGGGGGACAGGCCTCCGCTCAGGGTTCCGCCGACCCAGCCTCCGCCGGCGATGCACCCGCCCATCGCGCCGCCCGGTTCCATGCCTCCGTCCGCGCCGGCGTCCATCCCGCCCATGGCGTCCGCGCCAGGGGAGCCACGACGCTACGGGGAGCGCACCGTCGGTCTGATAATCGGCGCTGCGCTCGAGCATGCGGGGAGCGGGTCCACCGACGCCGGCACCCAGCAACGCCACGCGCCGCCTTCATCGAGTCCATCCACCGGCCTCTTGGTCGCGGTCGGTTGTCTCGGGCTGCTCGTCGTCGGCCTCGCGGTCGCGCTCGCGGCCGTGCTCCTGCTGCGCTAGGAGAGCGGTCGACGGAGCGGCGCTGGGCCCCGCTCTCTCGCGGGCGAAGCACGCCGGAGCAGGGGTTCGAAGCCTCGACTTGCCGTGGGGCTCGATCACCGCGGCGGGGCATGTTAGGAGCGGAGCCGCAGAATAGCCGCTCGTTGCGACCGTCCTACTGCCCAGATGCCCTCTACTTCGAGGAGCCCAGTCCGCCGATGAACGCCATGAAGCACTCCCTCGTCATCCTCGCCTCGGTCCTGGGGCTCAGTTTGTTGGCCTCGAGTCCTCGACCTGCGCACGCGCAAGACGCCGAGGTCGTGAACCGCTTGATGCAGTACGGGCGCATGGAGCAGCGCGACGCGCGCGCTCTGGCCAACAAGATCTCGGCTGTCCTGGCCGAGGACGCCGCGTCTGGAGGAGACACCTACAACCCCTTGCGCCAGGCCGTGAACCGCGCGGTCTTCGGTCCGAACGCCGGCCCCGGCGCGTCGCGACCCGAGTACGACCAGCGTCTGGCGCAGGTGCTCTCGCGCATGCGTGGCGGCCTCGACGCGGCCATCATGACCGCGATCTTCCCGGACGGACGCAACGCCGCGGCTCTGTGCGCCAACAACTTCGGCGTCACCATGGGCGAGTGTGATGCGTTGATCTCCGCGGCCAGCCTCGAAGCGGCCACCTTGCCCTATATGCCGCCCGACGACGGCGCCTCCCTCGGGCGAGCGCTGCGCCAGGCTCGCGTCTCGCGCCACACCGCGCAGGAGATCGTCGAGAAGCTGCGCGAGATCATGCTCGGTGTGCCGCGCATCCTCACGCGGGATGACCGCGGTCGCGGCTTGCTCGCGTTGCTCGCCCTGTGTCCCGGCGGAACCCCGGATCGCGAGGCGCAGATTCGCGCCTGGCACGTGGGCCCGACGGAGGGCATGGCCCGCTGCCTCGCGGGTCAGGTCGCTTCGCATGGCGCGTCCAGCGGCGGGCTGCTCTTCGGCATGTCTGGCCCGGCCGTGGAGGCGTGGCTCAGCTGGGGTGCGCCCGGCGTGTCCGTGAACCCGACGCCGCCCGTGAACCCGACGCCGCCCGTGAACCCGACGCCGCCCGTGAACCCGACGCCGCCCGTGAACCCGACGCCACCCGTGAACCCGCGCGTGGCGCCGCCGCGACCGACTCCCGCGCTGCGTGGCGGAGCCGCCGCCGAGACCTTGCGCGAGCAGGCGCGCAGCTTCTTCCGAGTTCAGCGCTATCCCCAGGCGGCCGCCGCCTACGAGGCCGCCGCCACGATCCAGCCCAACCACGCCGGAACCCAGGCGGGCCTGGGCGCGTGTCGCTTGGCCATGGGCGACGCTGCGGGTGCAGCGCAGGCCTACGGCCAGGCCGTGCGCCTTGCGCCAGACAATGGGTCCTTCCGCGTCGCCGAGGCGCGCGCCCTGGTCGCCGCGGGTGATCGAGACGGCGCCATCTCGGCCTTGCAGCAGGCGCTCCAGGCCGACCCCAACAACACCGCGGCTCAGCAGGGCCTCGAGGCCCTCGGCGGTCGTCCGCTGCCTCCGCCCCTGCCGGAGACCCCGCCTCGCGAGGCGATCGTGGGCGTGATGCAGTCGCTCACGGGAGCCCTGCGCGGCTGCGCGCCGGACTTCGACGGCGTGGCCACCTTCCACCTCACCATCACCGGTGAGAACGGCAACGTGACCGAAGCCGCCCTCGAGGGTGACGGCGCCGACACGGACGAAGGTCAGTGCATGGCGGGCGTGGTCCAGAGCGCCCACTTCCCACGCTTCACGCGCGACTCCATCAGCATCAACTACCCGTTCCAGCTGCACCCGATACGCTAGGTCGGTCCGGCTCGGCGCTCTCGCAGCACGCCGGTTTTTTTGACCCCCCGCCCCAGTCGTTGGACAAAGGCGGCGGAGGTCTTGATGTCCCGAGCCCGCGTCACCGACGCCGTCACCTTCTACGCCGAGCGCGGCGATCGACGACATGCCGTGCGCGAAGTGCGTAGTCGCCGACCCGACAAATTTCGCTGGCGCAACGCCGTCGGGCGCCTGACGCAGGAGGCAGGGCACATGCGCGGCCTCGAGCGCCTGCGCGTGGAAGAGCCCGTGCGTGAGGTCGTGGTCGACCTGAGTGACACGCTGCTGCGGCGCGAGGTCGTGATCGATGCACGGCGCCACAACGTCGATCTCGATCGTGGGGAGGTCCTGCCCTTCCACCGCATGGGCGACCTGCGGACCTACGCCTACCTCGCCGGCGCCGACATCGCGCTCGTGCAGCGCTATGTGGCCTTGCCCGAGGACTTCGACGCGCCGGTCGACACTGCGGGCGTCGTGCTCGTGGCGCGCGCCATGGCCAACCAGCACAAGCGTCGCGCGCAGCGCATCTGGCTCGAGCTGCCGGATCCCGACTCCGGCGCCACGCCCATGCTGCATCATCGCTATCTGGGCGAACGCGCGCGTCGCGACGCGGAGCACGCCAAGCGCTGGACCGCGCTCACCAACACGCTGCTCGGCGATCCCACGCCGAAGTGATCGCCGCCCCCGCCGCTACTCGAAGCGGCCGCGGAACGCCTGAACCAGCTCGTCGAGCAGGGCCTCGCCCCGCGCGCGGGCCTGTGCCATGCCCTCGCCCTTCGTGAGATCGACGCGCACGTCGAAGTAGTACTTCAGCTTCGGTTCGGTGCCGCTCGGCCGCAGCATGATGCGGTGACCGCCCTCGAGATCGAAGGCGAGCACGTCGCTCGGCGGAAGCCCCGTCGGAGTCACCTCGCCCGAGGCCGACCGACGCTCGCACGCGATCAGATCCGAGCTGCGCAGCACCGCGCGGCCCGCGACCTCCGTGGGCCCCTTTGCACGCACCGCCTGCATCAAGCCTCGGATGCGCGCCGCGCCCTCTTCCCCGGGCAGCACGAGCGAGACCTGTCGGCTCATGAACAGGCCGTAGCGTCGCGCCATCTGCTCGAGCTCCTCGAGCACGCTCCCGCCCTGGCTCTTGTAGTAGGCCGCCAGCTCCGCCATCACGCGCGCCGCGGACACGCCGTCCTTGTCGCGCACCAGGTTGCCCACGCCGTAGCCCAGCGCTTCTTCGAAGCCGAGCACGAAGGTGCCGCCCTCCGCCTCCAGCTCGAGGGCGCGGTTCTGGATCCACTTGTGACCCGTGAGCGTCTCCTCCCAATGCGTGTCGTGGGCCGCGGCGATCACGCCCAGCATGGGTGAGCTGACCAGGCTCGAGAGCACGAAGGGCTTGTCGTGCTTCGGCCCGCGCTCGAGCAGGTAGTGCGCCAAGATGCAGCCGGTCTCGTTGCCCGAGAGGCGCACCATCCCGCCGCTCTTGGCGCGCGCGGCCACGGCCAGGCGATCGGCGTCGGGATCGTTGGCGAGGATCAGCTCCGCGTGCACCTCGTCCGCCAGCGCGAGCGCCAGGTCGAGGGCGCCGTCTTCCTCGGGGTTGGGGAAGGCGACGGTGGGGAACTCGCCGTCGGGTTCGCGCTGCTCCGGGACGCTCGCGACGTGCTCGAAGCCAGCTTCGTGCAGCGCCGCCTCGGTGAAGGGGGCGCCCACGCCATGCAGCGCCGTGTAGGCGATGGAGACATCGGTGGCGACGTTGGGCTCGATGGCCATGGCGCGCACGGCGTCCAGGTACCGGCGTTCGAGCGCTTCGTCGAGCACCTCGTACAGGCCGCGCGCTTCGGCCTCGGCGCGCGTCATGCGAGGCAGGGACTCGAGCTTGCCCACGGCGGCGATGCGGCCGGCGATGCCTTCGTCGTGGGGCGGGATGATCTGGGCGCCGTTGCCCCAGAAGACTTTGTAGCCGTTGTACTCGGGCGGGTTGTGGCTGGCCGTGATCACGATGCCGGCGGCGGCGTCTCGATCGAGCACGGAGAAGCCGAGCAGAGGGGTGGGCGCCACGTGGGGGAAGACCCGCGCCAGCACGCCCGCGCCCGCGACCACTTCGGCGGCGTCGCGCGCGAAGACCTCGCTCATGCGTCGCCCGTCGTAGCCGATGCACACGCCGCGCTCGCGAGCGTCCGGAATCTGCTCCAACAGATAGGCCACGAGGCCCGCCGTGGCGCGCTGCACCACCACGCGATTCATGCGGTGCGGACCCGCTCCGAGCAGCCCTCGCAGGCCGGCGGTGCCGAACTCGAGCGGCCCCAGGAAGCGTTGGTTCAACCCCGCCTCGTCCCGCGCTTCGAGCACAGCCTCGAGCTCCGCGCGGGTCTTGGGGTCCGGGTCTTCTTCCAACCACGCCTTGGCGGCGCGTTCCAGAGCGGCGTAACTTTTCATGGCCAAGCTTTTACCCTCAACGCCGCGCCACGGCCACAGGGCTCGCGGCTCCCAAGGACCCCACGGCGGCCCGCATTCGTGAGCCTTCGCACGGCGGTCCGAGGCGGCGCTTGCCAGGGTGCCGCGATGATTCGACTCCAAAGCTATCTGAGTGGACGTTGGGAGCCGGGCGAGGGCGAGGGTGCGGCTCTCCGAGACCCCTCGACCGACGAGATCGTGGCGCAAGCGAGCACGGCAGGGCTCGATTTCGCCGCCGCCCTCGAGTTCGCCCGCGAGCGAGGCGGAGCGGCTCTGCGCGCGCTCACCTTCGCCGAGCGTGGCGCGCTGCTCACGGCCATGAGCAAGCGTCTGCACGACGATCGCGACGAGCTGATCGAGATCTCCGCCAAGAGCGCGGGCACTCCTCGGGGAGACGCGAAGTTCGACATCGACGGTGCCACCGGCACGCTCGCCTACTACGGATCCCTGGGCAAGCGCCTCGGCGCGCGCCATTGGCTCGCACCCGACGAGGGCGAACAGCTCACGCGCTCCTCGCGCTTCTGGGGCTACCACGTCGAGCTGCCCCTGCGCGGTGTGGCCGTGCACGTGAACGCCTTCAACTTCCCCGCCTGGGGCTTCGCCGAGAAGGCCGCCGTCGCGATCCTCGCCGGCGTGCCCGTCGTGACCAAGCCGGCCACGGCCACCTCGTGGCTGACCTACGAATGCGTGAAGCGCATCGTCGACTCGGAGATCCTGCCCGAAGGCGCGCTCTCCCTGGTCTGCGGCGGCGCCGGCGATCTGTTGAGCTACCTGCGTTCGGGGGACGCGCTGGCCTTCACCGGGTCGGCCGAGACGGGCCGCACGCTGCGCAGCTTGCCCAACGTGATCGAGCAGAACGTGCGCCTGAACGTCGAGGCGGACAGCCTGAATTCCACCGTGGTGGCGCCCGGCATCGAGCGCGGCTCCGAGGTCTGGCAGCTCTTCGTGCGCGACGTGGCGCGCGAGGTCACGCAGAAGTCGGGCCAGAAGTGCACGGCGACGCGCCGCGTGCTCGTGCCGCGCGAGCTGCTCACGGCGGCGCAGGAGGATCT
>Ga0210033_1004931_pt1 | contig 10054 bp, 9 predicted proteins | sample CryGeymeta201501_FD_185465 | JGI IMG/M metagenome (GOLD analysis project Ga0210033, IMG submission 185465) | Groundwater microbial communities from Crystal Geyser aquifers in Utah, USA - Crystal Geyser metaG 2015-01 (SPAdes) (version 2) | ecosystem: Environmental > Aquatic > Deep subsurface >... | reverse complement strand
ATCACGTTGCCAACAATTATGCCTGGCGTCCTTTCGGGGGCGCTGCTCGCTTTCACGTTGTCTCTGGACGACTACGTGATCACGTATTTTACCGCTGGCCCCGGCGCGACGACCCTGCCATTGCGCGTTTTCTCGATGGTGCGCTTTGCCGTGACGCCAGAAGTCAATGCCTTGTCTACGTTATGGGTGATGACGATCTTTGTGGTTCTGTTGATTAGCCAGATCGTCCAGCGTAGACAGGTACAACATTAGCCATTTCCGTTAGTGTGCAAGGAGTCGGAGCGCCTTGCACTGCGGAGGCAAATTTTACAAATTTCAAAAGAAAAGGAGAAGAAAAAAGATGAAAACATTTAAGTACGTCGCTCTGCTCACTGTCCTGACCTTGCTCGCTTCGACTGTGCTCAGTGCAGGCCTGGTTGCCTGCGGCGGCGCCAAGCCGTCCGAGGAAAAAGTGCTCAACCTGTATGCCTGGTCGGAGTATATCCCGCAGGCGCTGCTGGACGGGTTCACACAGGAGACCGGCATCACGGTCAACTACGACACCTATTCGTCCAACGAGGAACTGCTGGCCAAGCTCCAGGCCGGCGCCTCCGGCTACGACGTGATCGTTCCCAGCGATTACACCGTTGTCATCTTGACCAAGCAGGGATTGCTCGAAGAGATTGACCTGGGCAAAATCCCGAACTTCAAGAACATTGCCGAGGAGTTGAAAAATCCCTACTTCGACCCCGGCAACAAGTACAGCGTGCCGTACCAGTGGGGCACGGCGGCCCTGGCAATCAACACCGAAAAGGTCACCCAGCCGATCACGAAATGGGCCGACATCTGGAGCCCCGAGTTCGAGCAGCAGATTGTCCTGCTCGACGACGAGCGCGAGGTGCTGGGTATGGTCTTGATGACCCTGGGCTACGACCGCAACTCGACCGCCCCGGCCCAACTCGAGGAGGCCAAGCAGCGGTTCATGGAACTGATGCCCAATATCCGCCTCTTCGATAGCGACAGTCCGAAAACAGCATTGCTGGCTGGCGAAGTCTCTCTCGGCCTGGTCTGGAATGGCGAGGCGGCCATTGCCCACAGCGAAAACCCCGCCATCGCCTACGTCTGCCCGCAGGAGGGTTGCAGCATCTGGTACGACAACCTTGCCATCCCCAAGGGCGCACTGCATGTCGCGAATGCCCACCTCTTTATAGACTATGTTCTGCGTCCCGAGGTCAGCCTGCTGATCACGGCGGAGTTCCCCTACTCCAACCCGAACGCGGCGGCTCTTGAGTTACTCAAAACCCAGGACCCCGCGGCCTATGAGGCGTACATGGGCTACGAGGCGACCAACCCTCCGCTGGACTGGCAGCCGCGTATGCACCCGGTCATGGACGTGGGCGAAGCCACGATTCTATGGGATCGTATTTGGACGGAGGTCAAAGGCGGCGAGTGAATTAACTTTCATGGAGACCTGACAGGTCTGCGAGACCTGTCAGGTCTTCCAAACAGGAGATTTTTATGAAAGTTCTACTTGTTGGTGTTGGCGGGGTGGGAGAGGCGATTGCGGTAATTGCGCGTGACCGTCCGTGGGCGGAGCAAATCGTCCTCGCCGATTACAACCTGGATCGTGCGAAGGAAGTCCAGGCCAGGTTGGGAGACGCGAAGCGTTTCCCGGTCGAGTTCGTGGACGCAAACAAGCAGGAAATGATCGAGGCCTTGGCGAAGAAGTATGCCGTTGACTTGATCATGAACGCCTGCGACCCGAGCTTCAACGTGCCGATCTTCGAAGCCGCCTACAATCTGGGCTGCACTTACATGGATATGGCGATGACCCTCTCCGAGCCGCATCCGCAAGAGCCTTTCAAGAAAGTTCATATCAAGCTGGGCGATTACCAGTTCGAGCGCGCCAAACAGTGGGAGCAGAAGGGATTGCTGGCGCTGGTGGGACTGGGCGTCGAGCCGGGCATGGCGGATGTCTTTGCCCGCTTCGCACAGGATCATCTCTTCGATGAGATTGACGAAATCGGCATCCGCGACGGCGCGAACATCGAGGTGCGCGGCTACGAGTTTGCGCCGAACTTCTCGATCTGGACGACCATCGAAGAGTGCCTCAACCCGCCGATCATCTGGGAAAAAGGCAAGGGCTGGTTCACGACCGCGCCGTTCTCCGAGCCGGAAGTGTTCGAGTTCCCGGAGGGCATCGGCAAGGTCGAGGTGGTGAACGTGGAGCACGAGGAAGTGCTGCTCGTGCCGCGCTGGGTCAAATGCAAGCGCGTCACCTTCAAATATGGCCTCGGAGACCAGTTCATCGGCGTGCTGAAAACCCTGCACATGCTCGGCCTGGATAACAAAGAGAAGATCAAGGTCAAGGATGTGATGGTCGCCCCACGCGACGTGGTGGCGGCCTGCCTGCCCGACCCCGCTCATCTTGGCGACCGTATGGAAGGCAAAACTTGCGCCGGAACCTGGGTGAAGGGTAAAAAGGATGGACGGGAGAAGCAGGTCTATCTTTATCAGGTTGCCGATAACAAGCAGTGCATGAGGAAATGGGGCTGTCAGGCTGTGGTTGCCCAGACCGCTTTCAATGCCGTAATCGGTTGGGATTTGATCGAGCACGGCATCTGGAAAGGCGCTGGGGTGCTTGGCCCGGAGGCGTTCGATGCGGTGCCGTTCATGGAGAAGATGGCCGAGTACGGATTTCCGTATGGGATAGCAGATAGCAGATAGCAGATAGCGGGTAGCAGAGGGCAGATCGCGAATTGCCATACGTCATTGGCCCTCCGCCATTCGCCCTCCGCCATTCGCCCTCAGCCATCCGCCCTCAGCCAAAGGAGCAAGCATGTCGTTTCGTTTCGAGAGCCTGGAAATCTGGCATAAGGCACGAGCATATGCCACGAAGGTCTACGCGCTGACAGCCAAATTCCCGCGCCACGAAGATTATGGCCTCCGCTCACAGATGAATCGTGCGGTTAATTCCATCAGCCTGAACATCGCAGAGGGAGCTGCGAAAAGCAGCAACAAGGCCTTTGACTATCAGCTGGAAATCAGCCTCGGCTCTGCGTGGGAAGTGGTTGCAGCCTCATTTCTCGCTTGTGATAGAGGCTACATCACGGAGGCTGAACAAAAAGAACTATACCAGGATGGCGAGCAACTCTCCAAAAGCATCAACGCTTTTCGCAACACCCTCCAATAACCAGCGTACGGCAGATGGCATATGGCAGATAGCGTATGGCACAAATAGCCATCCGTCCTCAGCCATTCGCCCTCTGCCATCAGCCCTCAGCCATCAGCCCTCAGCCCTCAGCCATCAGCTATTAGCAAGGAGGTTCCCATGCCTTACGGATATAACGGAAAAATCCTGCACGTTGACCTGACGCGCGGCCAGCTCGAAGTCGAGACTCCGCCCGAGGCATTCTATCGAAAATATCTCGGCGGCAGCGCAATGGGACTGCATTACATTTTGCACGAGATGCCCGCCCGGGCGGAGGCGCTCAGCCCTGACAACGTGTTGACGATCATGGCCGGCGTGACCACCGGCGCGGCCATTTCCGGCCAGAGCCGCGTCAACGTCAATGCCAAATCGCCGGTCAGCGGGGCGATTGGCGATTCGCAGGGCGGCGGCTTTTTCCCGGCGGAACTCAAGTTTTCCGGCTTCGATGGCATCGTCATTAAAGGAAAGTCGCCCAAGCCGGTTTATTTACTGCTCAAGGATGGCAAAGCCGAGCTGCGCGACGCCGCGCATCTGATGGGCAAGATCACCGGAGAGGTGGAGGCTGCGCTAAAAGAAGAGCTTGGCGACCAGAAGATCGAGATCCTGCAACACGGCCCAGCCGCAGAAAAAGGCGTGTTGTTCTCTTCGCTGGTCAGCATGTGCAACCGCAACAATGGGCGCACCGGCATGGGGCTGGTGATGGCCAGCAAGAATCTCAAAGCGGTGGTCGTGCGCGGCTCGAAGAAACCCGAACTGGCCGACGCCGCAGCCCTGACGGCCCTCAATCGTACCGGCCCTAAGCTGTTGAAAGAGAATCCTGACGTGGAAGGGCTGGGCAAGTACGGTACGGCCAGCGTGGTCGTGCCGCAGCACTCGTTCGGTTCGCTGCCCACCCGCAACTACAGCGAGGGTCAGTTCGAGGGTGCAGAAGCCCTGGGTGGTGAGGCGCTGTACAACACCCTACTAGCCGGCGCGGCGGAGGGCAAACAGGATAGCCAGGGCCGCGATACCTGCTACGCCTGCATCGTGCGCTGCAAGCGCGTCGTCGAGATCAAGGAAGGTCCATACCAGGTTGACCCGCTCTATGGCGGTCCCGAATACGAGACGCTCGCCACAATGGGTTCGTATTGCGGCGTCAGCGACCTGGCAGCGGTCTGCAAGGCGAACGAGATTTGCAACCAATATGGCGTGGATACCATCTCGTGCGGCGCGACCATCGCCTTTGCCATGGAGTGCTACGAGAAGGGCATCATCACCAAAGAGCAGACCGGCGGCATCGAGCTAAAATTCGGCAATGCTGAGGCTTTGCTGGAAACGCTCAAGCAGATCGTCACCAACTCTGGGCCATTGGGCAAAGTGCTCTCCCAGGGTTCGGCGCGCGCGGCCAAGCTCTGGGGCAAGGGCGCGGACGAGTGCCTTGTTACCGTCAAGAACCACGAAGCCCCGGCGCACATGCCGCAGGCCAAGCGTTCCCTGGCGCTCATCTATGCTGTCAATCCTTTCGGCGCAGACCACCAGTCCAGCGAGCATGACTGGATGTACGAGGAAGGTATCGCTTCCGACCTGTACATGCAGCACCTGGCCCCGATGGGACTGACCGAAAAGCAGGCCCCGCTGAGCCTAAGCTCCGAGAAAGTCCGCTTTGCCTACCTGACCGAGTGCTTCTACAGCATGATGGACTCGCTCGAACTATGCCAGTTCGTCTGGGGGCCGGCCTGGTCCCTCTACGGGCCTGCCGAGGTGGTGGAACTTGTCCGCTCTGTCACCGGCTGGGACTTCAGCGTGGATGAACTCGTGACCGTCGGCGCGCGCCGCCTGAACCTGATGCGGGCATTCAACGCCCGCGAGGGCTTCACCCGTAAAGACGACAGGCTGCCCAAGAAGTTCTTCAAGGCGCTGACCGGCTCCGGGCCGACGGCTGGAATCGCGCTCGACATCGAAGATATCGAAGCTGCCCTCGATCAGTACTATGCGCTGGCCGGCTGGACGAACGACGGCATCCCGACTGCCGAGACGTTGAAGAAACTCGATATCGAGTGGGCGGCGGAGTTTTTGCCAGCGTGAATTGCGATTCGTGATGCGTGATGAGTGAATTGACGGCAACTGTTACATCACGTATACTTGAGAACAGTGGCTCGTCTTTTGTTGAAAGGATCTGCGATGAAAGCGTCTGTTATGACCAGCCCGTTTCAACAGGCACTCGAGGTGATCGAGCGATTACCCACCGAAGACCAGGCCAGCCTGATTGAGATTATTCAACAGCGGCTGGCCGAACTGCGCCGGGTGGAAATTGCGCGCAATGCCCGCGACACACTCCAGGCATTCAGGGAGGGACGCGCTCATTACGGAACCATCCAGGATTTGCAGCGTGACGTACTGAGCGAGCCATGAGACGCCTGGTTTGGGATACAAGTTTTCGCCGTGCATTCAAACAAAGAACCCGCCGCCAGCCGTTATTGCAGAAACGAATATTGGACGTGCTGGCGGCGCTGGTCGAAAATCCATTTGAGCCAAACCTAAAAACCCACAAGTCGAAATACGTGCTTAATATGTTGGAATGCGAAAGGGTTATCCGCCTGCACATTACCCACCTGCCAGAAGGTGTGTACCTGGCCACCTCGGAAGACATTCAGGGCTTGGTCGCTCAAGGGCGCACCGTCGCTGAAACTGTAGAAATTGCCCGTGATATTGCACGGAAACTAACCCAACTACCCACTACCAAACCACCCAACTCCTATGACCCTCTATTCTGAAAACTTCCCCCATCTCTCCCCCGTCTGGACTCACTACACGCCCATCGTCTCCGAACGCGCCGAGGGCTGTTACGTCTACGATCAGGATGGCAGCGCCTACCTGGATTTCACCTCCGGCATCGGCGTGACCAACACCGGTCACTGCCACCCGAAGGTCGTGGCGGCCATTCGCGAGCAGGCCGGGTTGTTCCTGCACGCCCAGATCAATCTCGTCGTCCACAAGCCGATACTCGAACTGGTGCAGGAATTGCGCACCATCCTCCATCCCTCGATTGACGGCTTCTTCTTCAGCAACTCCGGCGCGGAGGCGTTGGAAGGCGCGGTCAAACTGGCGCGCGCCGCCACTGGCCGCCCGAATGTCATCGTCTTCCAGGGCAGCTTCCACGGGCGGACCTCCGCTACGATGGCGATGACCACTTCCAAGACCATCTACCGCGCCGGGTACCAGCCCCTGCCGGCCGGCTTCTTCGTCGCGCCGTATCCCTATGCCTATCGCTACGGCTGGGACAAGGAGACCACCAGCCAGTGGTGCCTGGAGGAACTCGATTTCTTGTTGAATTCACAGACCGCGCCCTCCGAGACTGCCGCCATCCTGATCGAACCTGTCCTCGGCGAGGGCGGCTACGTGGTTCCGCCGACTTCATTCTTGAAAGGATTGCGTGAAATCTGCGATAAACACGGCATCCTGCTCATCTTCGACGAAGTCCAATCCGGCTTCGGTCGCACCGGCAAGTGGTTCGCCCAGGAACACTTCGGCGTCGTGCCGGACATCATGACCGTCGCCAAGGGCATCGCCTCCGGCTTGCCGCTTTCGGGCGTGTTCAGCCGCCTCGACCTGATGAAGAAGTGGACGCCCGGCTCGCACGGCGGGACGTTCGGCGCCAATGCCGTCGCCTGCGCGGCCGGCGTGGCTACCATCCGCGCCATGCGGGATGAGGATATGATCGGTAACGCGGCCCGGCGCGGGGTCCAGTTGATGTCCGGCCTGCGGAAGCTCCAGGAGGAGTATCCCGCCATCGGCGACGTGCGCGGCCTGGGTCTGATGGTCGCCACCGAATTCCGTACGTCAGAAAATAAGCCGGACAAGAATACCGTCAAGGCGATCATCCACGCCGCGCAGGAACGCAAGCTGCTCCTGCTTTCCTGCGGCACGTATGACAATAGCATCCGCTGGATCCCGCCGTTGATTGTCAGCGAAAGGCAGATTGACGATGCGGTAAGCATCTTCGCGGAAGCGTTGAAGGATATAGTCAGGTGACAGTCACTTCCGAAGTGACTGTCACCTGACGGTGAAAGAGATGGGGCAGCGAACCGGCGGATTAGAGCCGCGTTTGGGGGTAACCCGTGTGAAATCCTCTCGCACGCCTCGCTTTGCACAGAGTATAATCAGAGATAGCGATTAAGAGCCAGCGTCGAATATACGGTTGGATTGCTGCGAAAGTGAGGTGTACCGATGAATAACCAGGGTATTACTCAATTGCTATCTGTGATTGGCCAGCTACCAGAGGACAGAATCACCGAAATCCTTGACTTTGCGCGATTTCTTTTGTGGCAAGAAACTGTTCCTGAAGAAGCCACGCCCTTTGAGCGTTGGGCAGAAGAGATCGCGAAGAGCAAAGGGTTTTCTGCTTTGACTGAGAAGGATATCGTTCAAATCGTGCATGAAGGGCGTAGGGCTGCATGATCGTAACCCTGCTCGACACGAATGTGCTCATCTCTGGAATATTCTGGCGCGGCGCTCCACGTCAACTTATTCACAGAGCCAGGCAGGGTTTGATCCGCGTTGTCGTTTGCCAGGCATTATTGGATGAACTCGAAGATGTGTTGACACGTGAAGGTAAACCCTTTCGCCTCTCGCACGATGAGGCTCAAGCGGTGATCAAGGATGTTTTGTCATACGCGAAGTTGGTAAAGCCACGTGGGCAGGTATCTGTCTGCCGCGACCCGAATGATAACGTGGTGTTGACATGTGCTTTGGGCGGAAAAGCCAGATACCTTGTTACGGGCGACCCGGATCTGCTGGATCTCCATGAATTCGAAGGGGTCAAGGTCGTGACTGTGCGAGATTTCCTGACGATGATAGACAAGCCTCGGCGCAGGAAAGAGAGATAGAAGGGACTGTGCTATGGGAGATCAATTTATTTGGCGGGTCAATGTCTGCACGCAAACTCTGACCCGTGAGCCTGTCCCAGAGTCATGGCAGCGCCTCGGCGGGCGCGGACTTTCGGCGCGCATCCTGCTCGACGAGGTCGAACCGGCCTGCGATCCGCTTGGGCCGCGGAACAAGCTTATCTTTGCTCCCGGCCTGCTGGTCGGACACATGCTCTCGTCCTGCGACCGTATCTCGATTGGCGGAAAAAGCCCGCTTACGGGCGGCGTCAAAGAATCCAATGCCGGCGGCACGACGGGTCTGCAAATGGCGCTGATGGGCATCAGAGCTTTGATTCTCGAAGATTTGCCGGTTGAGCCAGGTTTATGGGTGCTGCATCTCAGCGTGAAAGGTGTCCGCTTCGACCGGGCAGACGATCTGGCTGGTTTGGGTGTTTACGAATCGGCGGCGCGTTTGCTCGAAAAATACGGCCAGAAGGTTGCCATATCACTCATCGGTCCCGGCGGCGAGATGCAGTTGAAGGCGGCGGGGATCCAGAACCTGGACAAAGACAAAGTCCCCTCGCGCATCGCGGCGCGCGGCGGCTTGGGCGCGGTGATGGGCAGCAAGGGATTGAAGGCCATCGTCTTCGATGCCAGCGGCTGCCCGAAACCGCCGATTGCCCATCCCGAGGCGTACAAGGTCGCGCAAAAGGAATTCAATGCCGCTCTGTTGGCTCATCCGCAGACGCAAACCTTCCACGATTACGGCACAGCCGCCATGGCGCACATGTCCGACGGCTTCGGCGGCTTGCCCACGCGCAATTTTTCCTCCGGCCATTTCGAAGGTGTGGAAAAGATTTCCGGCGAGTTCATGCGCGAACTTCTGCTGAAGCGCGGCGGTGAAAGTAATCCCACCCATCCCTGCATGCCCGGCTGTTCCATCCAATGCTCCAACGTTTTCGGCGGTGAGGACGGCAAGAGTATCGTCTCCCCGCTCGAATACGAGACCATCGGGCTGATGGGATCTAATCTGGGCATTGATTCGCTGGATGCCATCGCCTGCATGAACTGGCAGGTGAACGATCTGGGTTTGGATTCCATCGAGATCGGCGCCGCGCTGGGTTTGGCGGCCGAGGCCGGTCAAATGAAATGGGGAGACGGCGAGCGTGCTTTGGAACTGCTGGACGAGATCCGCCGCGCTACGCCGCTGGGCCGCGTTTTGGGGGACGGCGCGGTTGCGACTGGTGAGCATTTCGGCATCGAGCGCGTCCCCGCAGTCAAGGGGCAGGCCATGTCCGCTTATGAGCCGCGCGCCATCAAGGGGACGGGTGTGACCTACGCCACCTCACCGCAGGGCGCCGATCACACCGCCGGGCTGACCATCCGCGCCAAGATCAACCACCTCGACCCGAAGGTGCAGGTGGATGTTTCACGTACATCCCAGATCAACATGGCCGGCTACGATAGCCTCGGCGCGTGTCTCTTTGCTGGTTTTGGTTATGCCGTTTCACCCACCGGGACAATCGCCAAACTGCTCAACGCCCGTTATGGCTGGGACGTTCCCGATGATATCCTGCAAGGTTTGGGGAAGGAGACGCTGAAGTTGGAGCGCGAGTTCAACCGCCGCGCCGGTTTCACCCCCAAAGATGACCGCATCCCTGCCTGGATGAGGCGTGAGCCGCTCCCGCCGCACAATGCCGTTTTCGATGTGGCGGAAGAGGATTTGGACAAGCTGTTCGACTTTTAGCGTTTGCAGGTTTAAATGTTTACAGGTTGGAAGGTTGCGTGCAAACCTCCCAACCTGTAACTTTCTAACCTTCCAACCTGCAACCGAGGAAAAGAGCCACCAAAGGGATTCGAACCCTTGACCTGGCGTTTACGAAACGTCTGCTCTACCGGCTGAGCTATGGTGGCAGCGGCGGGGATTATAACAGCATTGCTTATAATCGTGCAAGTTCGTCAATTTTGAAATTCAGGAGTGCGCCGTCTCCGACGGCGTAGTACCATCGGGAGGTGGTAC
>Ga0210033_1004928_pt1 | contig 10056 bp, 5 predicted proteins | sample CryGeymeta201501_FD_185465 | JGI IMG/M metagenome (GOLD analysis project Ga0210033, IMG submission 185465) | Groundwater microbial communities from Crystal Geyser aquifers in Utah, USA - Crystal Geyser metaG 2015-01 (SPAdes) (version 2) | ecosystem: Environmental > Aquatic > Deep subsurface >... | reverse complement strand
TCGGATCCATCGGCATCTATTTTCCGAATGGCTTCTCAGACGAAGCCTGGCACACAGCGATCCGTGGAGGCTTGAGGGGCGACGGCCACGGACGTCGTGGGTTCGGGGCCCGGTGGGGGAGCCGAGCGCGGTGCCGCCGTCCGGCCAGCCTCCCGAAAGAGCCTGGTCGTCATGTGCCGCGGTACGAACGAGCATATCCCGTGCCGCCTGTGGAGCACGGTGGCTGCGGGGGCGACCCCGTCGCCGACCCCGAGGCGCCGCAGCGGTTGCGCCGCTTGTTGCGGTTCGCGCAAAATTTGCGCGCATCGCTTGGCCAAGCCGGGGCAGCTCGCCGCCGTGGCTCTGCACAGCCGCGGCGATGGAGGAAGATAACGCTGTTGTTACAAGATGTTACAGGTTCTCAAGGAAGGTGATCAAGGCCTCGCGGTCGCCAGCGCCGAGCTGCTCGTACGCCTCGCGCGCCGCGGTCGACTCGCCGTAGTGCGCGGCGATCGCGTCCTCGACCGTGCTCGCGTGGCCGTCGTGCATGTACGGGGCCGTGTCGGCGATGCCCCAGAGCGGCGTGGTGCGGAACTGACGTCCGGTGGCGACGCCGTCGGGGATGCCACGCGCGCCGTCAGGCGCGATGTCGTGCAGCAGGAGGTCGCTGTAGAGCGGAACCGGGCCGTTCGAGCCCTCCAGGCTCGGGATGTGGCAGCCATCGCAGCCTATCGTCTCGAAGACCGCGCGGCCCGCCGGGAAGTCGCCTCGCGGCGCAGGCGGGGCCAGCCGCTCGATGAAGAACGCGATCGAGTCGATCCCCGCCGAGTCGATCTCGGGGTCCGCAACGTCGTCGTCGTCGGACAGGAAGCCCGCGCTGAACCCGTCCTCGGCGGGCACCGTCATGCCAACCTCGTTCGAGAGCGCGTCGCGCACGAACTCGCGCACCGACGGCACGCCACCCTTCCAGCCGAACCGGCCCACCCGCCCGTCGCCCAGAAGATGCGCCACGCCGCGGATGCCGTCGCCGTCGAGGTCGTCCGGATCGGCGTTGGCCAGGATCGCCGGGTCGGGGATGCTCTCGATGGCGCCGAGGCCGAGCGTCGTGGGGGTCTGCCGGTTCTCGAAGAACTGGTGCGGACCGCTCTCAGCGCGCGGCCGGTCGATGATCGCCAGCTTGCGCAGCAGCGTGCCGCCCTCCGGCACCTCGAAAGCGTCGCCGCTCCAGCTGCCGTAGCGCATCGCGTTGACGTCCAGCGGACCGGCGCCGCCCACCGCCGGATCAAAGTGGCACGCCCGGCAGCTGTCGCCATTGAACTGCGGACCGAGGCCCTCGGTCAGCGGCATGTTCCGGTCAAACAGCCGTCGGCCGGCCTCGAACCGGGCCTGCTCGTCCGCCGAGAGCCCCGCGATGGGGCCTCCCGGCTGCCCGGCCGCTGGCGTCGCCGCATCCGGCGGGATCAGCCCGTCGCTGTGCTGGCTTGCCCCGCCGAGGCGGTCGAGGAACGCCAGCACCGCCGCCCGCTCCTCCGCCGTCCGCCCCGCGTACGCCTCCCGCGACGCCTTGCCCTCGCCGTCGTGCGCGAGGATGGCCTCCTCGACGGTGTCGGCGCGGCCGTCGTGCAGATACGGACCCGTGGCGGCGAGGCCCCAGAGCGGCTGCGTCCTGAACTCGCTGCCCGTGGCCAGGCCCGCCTGGATCTGGTCGGCCAGCGACTCGCCCATGTCGTGCAGCAGGATATCGCTGTAGGCGGGGATCAGCCCCCGCGCGCTGGCGAGCGCAGGCACGTGGCACGCCGCGCAGCCGATCTCGGCAAACACGGACTCCCCGAGCTCGGTCTGCGCCGTGGCGGCGTCCGGCTTCGGCGCCCCCAGCAGCATCGACCAGCTCACCAGATCGAACAGGTCCTCGCCGGCCAGCTCCGGGTCGGGAACGCCGTCTGCGTCCATGAGCGGCGAAGCGGGTGCGGCGGCCTGGGGCTGCCCGCGCGTCAGGAGGTTCTGCCCGCGCTGTCGGTTGGCCAGCTCCTCCTCGCTCACGCTCGAGTCGATGGGCAGCCTCGCCTTCTGCGCATTGGTGAGCGGATCGGAGGTGATCCCGGCGTGGTTGTTGAGCGGTCCGCGGATGAACCCCTCGATGCTGACGGTCTGCGACTTGCGCCCGAACCGACCGACGAAGCCCTGGTCGTAGTTCGGTCGTCCGCTGATGCCGTCGCCGTCGAGGTCGTCCGGGTCGGCCAGCGCGAGGATGGCGCTCTCGCTGATCTCGGCCAGCGCCCCGACGCCGAAGAACGGGATCGGGTTCCGGCCCGCGGCGACGTTGTACCCCGGCAGCCGCCCCGGCCGAGCCGGCTGATCGGCGCCCAGCCCGTAGCTGTGGCTCACCCCGCCCAGCTCGCCCACCACGAACACCCCGTCCTCGAACTCCTGGCCGAAGATGTAGAAGTCCCGATAGCGCGGCCCCCCGCCCCCAAACACCGGCTTCTCGTGGCAGGCCACGCAGAAGGTCACGTTGAACTGCGGCCCCAGCCCCTCCTCGGGCGTGAACCGCCGTTTGGCCACCTGTTCGCCCCGCATGAACGTCTGCCGTTGCTCAGCGGTGGCGCCGGCGCGGATCGAGCCGAGGGCACCCTCGGCGAACACGGTCTCGTCCACCGTGAGCGGCGCGCTCGGGGTGGGTTCGGGGTCGTCATCACCGCACGCGGCGACGCTGGCGGTGAACGCGAGGACGAGGACGGGCCATCGAGGCAAACGGTCAAGGGCGATCATGGCGAAGGACCTTCATGTGCCGCCGTGAGTGCCCGTTGGACCCGCGACGCAGGGGCTTCTGCGAGCTGTCGCTCACAGGATCCCCTGCACTGCGGGTCCAACGGGCGCTCAGGCTGGGGTCAGCGAGAGCCGAGCGGTCAGGGGTCGATGAGCACGACACCTGTCCACGGAGGATTACGTTGGAGCGAGCCGCCGACCGCGAATCGTGGTCCACCCTGCACGCCCCAGATTCCATGCAGCACGTCTGTCGTGCCCGTCACGTCGAGGTCGACGGTCTTGTCGGCAGCACCGATGCGCCCGGCCGTTCCGAAGATGCCGACGACGCTGGCGTCGCCGTCGCCGTCCACCCAGACCCCGTTCATGCCCGGCGTGCCGGCGAGCACCTCGGCGGTGAGCGCCTCACCATCCCAATGCCCCAGCACGGCGTTGCTGCGTCCGCCGATGATCGTGATGTCGTCTGCCGACCGTCCCCACAGGCTGATCAGGTCCTCGCCCGTGCCCGTCGAGAGCGCGGTCCACCGCGTCCCGTCCCACCGGTAAGCGATCCCGAACTGCCCGACCGCGATGGCGTGGTCGTCCGCCGTGCCCCACACCTTGAACAGCGCGTGCGCCGGTCGGTCCGTCGCCGGAAGCTCCACGCTGGACCACGACTGCCCATCGAAGGCGATGGCGACAGGCTCGCTGGTGTCATCCTGGACGTCGCCCCCCACCGCGAACAGCCGCGACGGTGAGCTTCCCCAGACGCCCCACAGCGGCGCCGTCGTGCCCGACTCGACGAGCTCGAACCCCGCGGTCGCGCTGCCCCGCAGCACCGTCCCCCCGTTGCCCACGATCCACACCGTGTCCCCGACCCCGAACACCCAGTTCAGCAGCGGCACCGCCGGCAGCTCCAGCGCCGTCCAGTCCGTCCCATCGAAGTGGTAGGCCACGCCCGCGTCCGGCTGCCCGCCCACCGTGTACACATCGCACGGCCCGGTCCCCCACACGCTCAGCAGCGCGCCGTCTCCACCGATCTCGGCCGCCGGTTGCCAGTCCACCTCGGCGGTGTGGGCGAGCGCGAGGCAGGCAGGTTGGCTGGAGCCGGGCTCGGTGGCATCGTCCGCGCAGGCCGCGAGCAGCAGGGCGGCCGCGAGGAGAGCGGCAGAGCTTGAGAAGGTGTCGATGCGCAACGTTGTCCCCCGGATGCTGCTCGTGACCCGACGCAAGGCACTATAGCGAAATCATTGCGGGCGCCCAAGACGCAACAGAGGTCGATGTGGGGCCATCGTCCTCGGCATGGTTGGTCGATGGTCGATGGTCGATGGTCGATGGCAATTTTCGTTCGTCGATTCATCATCGAAGACCCCAGGCTCAGTCGCTTCGCTCCCATCGCCCGGGGCTAAACCCTGAGTCGCCCCTCCGGGGCTCTCGGCTGGGGTGGCCGCTGGTCCTCGCCGCCTCCCCTCCGGTGCGCCCGAGGAAGAAGCACTATCGGGAGCCCCGGAGGGGCGACCCCGAGGAGGCGTCGAGCCTCCGAGAAATGTAGCCCCTGGCGACGGGAGGGCGAACAGCCCGACCGAGCCTGGGGGCGACGGACGAGCACCATGGCCTCCTGACCTTGCGGCCGCCTCGGGAATCGACGCAGGACCATCGGGCCCCGGTCAGGGTATCCGGAGAGGGCGACTGTTTGTGTCGTATTCATCTCTGGTCTATCCTTCACCCGTTTGCATCATGCCTGATGCGTCGCAGAGCTGACTCCAGAGGTGGCGATGAAAGATCGGGTGGTCGAGCAGGGTCGGGTGTTCGGGCGGTGGCGGTGCGCCGGGGGCGATGGGGGTCGTCGTTGGGGGCTGTGGGGCCTGGTCGCGTTCGCGCTGGTGGGATGCGGAGACGGCGCGCGGGGGGCGGGGCAGATCGATGGGTCGGACGGCGACGGGGCACCAGCGAACAACGGACCCAACAACGGCTCGAACAACGGACCCAACAACGGCGAGGGCATCACAAGCGATGACCGCTTCGAGGGCTGCTGGACGGGGGCGGTGACGGACCAGGGCAGTCGCCGATATCAGTGTTTTGGGAGCCCGGAGCGGTGGAGCTGCACCTGTGAGGGCGCTGACGTGCAGAGCACCCTCGACGGGAGCTGTCGCGAGGCGCTGGCGGAGAGCTGTGACCTGTCCCAGGCCGCGGAGGGCTACTGCCAGGACGACCTTCGCGGTGCGTGCGAGCCGGACGACGGTGGACCCGACGCGTGGCGGTGCCATTGCTTCGCGGCCGGCACGGTGGTCGTGACCGAGGCCACGGCGTGCCACGAGGCTGTCGCGAGGGCCTGCGAGCCAACCTGCGCCAGCGAGGATGGCTCATGCGACTACCTCGCTGACACCGATGTCTACCGCTGCGACTGTGGCCACTACGCCGAGGCGCGGGAGCGCCCCGCGTCAGACGGCTGCGAGGGGGCGCTGAGTCTGGCGTGTACGCCGGGCTCGCCGCAGTGCGCGGGAGGGCAGGGATCTTGCGCCGAGGGAGCGATCGGGGGGCAGGGTGTGGACTACGACTGCCAGTGTGCCGATGGGAGCTCGGGTCAGCGGGGTGTGGAGGTGCTGGCGGGGCCGGATCTCTGCTGGAGCGCGCTCGTCGAGGTGTGCGGGGTGGCCGCAGGGGATCCGTCCATGTGCGAGCTGCAGACGGCGCATGGGGACAAGCGCTGCTCGTCCCAGGCCGGCGTGGAAGGTCGGTTCGACTGCCGCTGCACCTGGCGCTGTACATCGTCCGGCGGGGAGCTGGGGCAGTCCGTGGAGGCCGTGAGCTGCGAGGAGGCGCTCAACGGGTTCTGTCCGCAGGTCGACACCGGCTGCTGACGGCGGATGCGCGCGGGTCGCTGTGCCAAAAATGGAGCCACGCCTTGCCAAAGGGCGGCGGCGCGGATATCGAACACGGCACGCCTGGGGTGTGGTCCCCGGACACACATCCCCCTGCCGTGAGGACGCGATGGAGATGGTCTCGACCCTGTTCGACCCCGAACGCTGGGAGCTCGTTGAAGGCTTTGACTTCAAGGACATCACCTACCATCGGGCCCGCGATCAGGGCACGGTGCGGGTGGCGTTCAACCGGCCCGAGGTGCGCAACGCGTTCCGGCCCCAGACCGTCGATGAGCTGTACACCGCGCTCGATCACGCCCGCCAGTGGAGCGACGTGGGCTGTGTCCTGCTGACGGGCAACGGACCGTCGCCGAAGGATGGCGGCTGGGCGTTCTGCTCCGGTGGCGACCAACGCATCCGCGGCAAGGCGGGCTACCAGTACGAGACGGAGCAGGCGGGCGAGGTCGATGCGGCGCGTCTTGGCCGGCTCCACATCCTCGAGGTGCAGCGGCTCATCCGGTTCATGCCGAAGGTCGTGATCGCCGTGGTGCCGGGTTGGGCGGTGGGCGGCGGGCACAGCTTGCACGTCGTGTGCGACCTGACCCTGGCGAGCCGGGAGCGCGCCGTCTTCAAGCAGACCGACGCGGACGTGGCCAGCTTCGACGGTGGGTTCGGGTCGGCGTATCTGGCCCGGCAGGTCGGCCAGAAGCGGGCGCGCGAGATCTTCTTCCTGGGGCGGAACTACTCAGCCCAGGAGGCCTTCGAGATGGGCATGGTCAACGCCGTGATCGACCATGACGAGCTCGAGGTGGTCGCGCTGGAGTGGGCGGCCGAGGTCAACGACAAGAGCCCGACGGCCCAGCGCATGTTGAAGTTCGGCTTCAACTTGATCGACGATGGGCTCGTCGGCCAGCAGATCTTCGCCGGCGAGGCGACGCGGCTGGCGTATGGAACGGACGAGGCGCAGGAGGGGAGGGACGCGTTCCTGGAGAAGCGTCCCCGGGACTTCAGTCGTTTCCCCTGGTATTACTGATAGTTACGCGCTCTGCCGCGCTGAGGGCGTCGCGCGGGCGCAAGGGACGGTGCCATGGATTCATCTGCTTTCGAGCGTCTTGTCGTCTCCGATCCTCACTTCCCGCTCGGCCTGCCCATCGCCCAGGCGGCGATGACCGACCTGGGGCTGGCCAGCTTGAGCGTGTCGCGTGGGAGGCTGTCGGCCTTCCAGATGTTGGCGGCGCGCGCCACCGAGGTGTGGGTGTCCGAGGGGGAGACGGCGTGGCGTGCCAGCGAGCTGCTCCTGGCCAGCGTCCTTCACGACCTCCTACGCGCCATCGCCACCTACTACGACGCCGTGCAGGTGCCGGGCTGCATGGCCCGCGCGGCGGCCGAGGTCGACAGCGCCGCTGAGGCGGTCGAGGGGTTCCGGTGGGCCTTTCCGCCCGCGCTGCCCGACCTCGACGACGCCGATGGGTGCCGCGAGCTCCTGCTGCTGTCTCTGGCCAACGGCAACCCGGCGTTCGGCCGCTACCGCGCAATCCTGGACGACCGCCCGCTCCAGCGCGAGACGTCTTATCTCGACACGCTGCTCGGCCTCAATGCGTACTTCGATGCGCTGCCCCGGGTCGCCGCCACAGGGCAATCCCTGCTGGATACGCTCCGCGCGCCGATCCTCGCCTCGCCCGACTCGCTCGAGGGGCAGGTGAGCTTCATCCTGGACACGCTCAGCGAGCTTCTGCCCGAGGGCCTGCGGACCCTGGCGCTGCGGGCGCGCGACGCCTACCGCGAGGAGACCGCGCCTCGCTTCGGCGGCGGGCCTGGCCCGATGCACGCGCTGACGTTCGGCGAGCAGGGTGGGGCGACGGTCGAGGACTTCGACTTTGAGGCGTTCACGCAGGACAAGGACTGGATGGCTCGGGTCGTCGTGATCGCCAAGAGCACGTACGTCTGGCTCGACCAGCTCAGCACGAAGTACGGCCGCCCCATCCAGCGCCTGGACCAGATCCCCGACGAGGAGCTCGATCGGTTCGGGCAGTGGGGTTTCTCGGGGCTGTGGTTGATCGGTCTGTGGCAGCGCTCCTCGGCGAGCGCAGAGATCAAGAAGCGGATGGGAGACGGCGAGGCGCTGGCGAGCGCCTATTCGCTGTACGACTACAACATCGCGCACGAGCTGGGCGGGGACGAGGCCTATCGCAACCTGGCCGGTCGGGCCTGGGCGCGCGGCGTGCGGCTGGCGGCGGACATGGTGCCGAACCACGTCGGCATCTACTCGCGCTGGGTGGTTGAGCGCCCCGACTACTTCCTGCAGACCGACGTCTCGCCCTATCCCAACTACACGTTCAACGGGCCCGACCTCTCCGAGGACTCGCGCGTCAGCGTCCGGATCGAGGACGGCTACTGGAACCACTCGGACGCCGCGGTCACCTTCCAGCGCGTCGACCACGCCACGGGCGAGGTCCGCTACATCTACCACGGCAACGACGGCACCCAGATGCCGTGGAACGACACCGCGCAGCTCGACTACATCAAGGCCGAGGTGCGCGAGGCGGTCATCGGGGAGATCCTCCACGTCGCCCGCATGTTCCCGATCATCCGGTTCGACGCGGCGATGACGCTGGCGCGCCGTCACATCCGTCGCCTCTGGCACCCGAACCCCGGTGAGGGTGGGGCGATCCCGTCAAGGTCGGACCACGCGGTATCGATGGAGGAGTTCAACTTCCAGATGCCCAACGAGTTCTGGCGTGACGTGGTGGACCGCATCCAGGCGGAGGCGCCGGACACGCTCCTGCTGGCTGAGGCGTTCTGGCTGATGGAGGGCTACTTCGTCCGCACGCTCGGCATGCACCGCGTCTACAACAGCGCGTTCATGCACATGCTGAAGATGGAGGAGAACGGGAAATACAGGGATACGGTCAGGAACGTCCTGGAGTACAGCCCCCCGATCCTTCAGAGGTTCGTGAACTTCATGAACAACCCGGACGAGGAGACCGCGGTCGTCCAGTTCGGCAAGGGCGACAAGTACATCGGCGTAGCGACGATGATGGTCACCATGCCCGGCCTCCCCATGTTCGGCCACGGACAGGTGGAGGGCTTCAGCGAGAAGTATGGCATGGAGTTCCATCGGGCGCGTTGGGCCGAGGAGGTCGATGAGGACCTCGTCGAGCGCCACGAGCGCGAGGTCTTCCCGCTCATGCGCAAGCGGTGGCTGTTCTCCGGCGCCGAGGAGTTCGCCTTCTTCGACTTTGTGACCGAGCACAATGGCACCGACGAGAACGTCTTCGCCTACACCAACCGCGTCGGCGCCGAGCGCGCCCTCGTGTTCTACAACAACGCCTACAACAGCACCGCCGGCCGCATCCACACGTCCGTCCCGATGAACTTCGGCACGGCCAATGAGCCCCAGCTCCACCGCCGCAGCCTGGCTGCCGCCCTCGACCTCCAGCCCGACCGCCTCTACGTCTTCCAGGAACACATCAGCGGCCTCTGGTTTGTCCGCCCCGGCCACGAGCTGATCCACAGCGGCTTCTGGACGGCCCTCCGCGGCTACCAGACCCGCGTCTTCTGGCGCTTCCGCGACCTCGCCCACGCCGACCATCACTGGTGGGCCCTCGTCGACAAGGTCGGCTGGGAGGGCGTCGCCGACATCGACCGCGCCTGGGAAGACGAGCGCCACACCCCCTACGTCGAGGCGCTCCGCCACCTCGCCCGCGCCACCGTCGGCACCCCCTCCACCTTCGATGCCCGCGAGGCCATGGTCGCCCTCGAGACCTTCCTCGCCGGAACCCCCCTCGACAACGCCGAGCGCCTCCGCGAGACCCTCGACGTGCTCATCCCCGCCTCCACCGACGTCGCCGAGGCCGATGCCGAGGCCGAAGCCGACGCCGACGCCACCGAGGCCGCGCTCCTCGACGCCGTCCACGCGGTACGACCGGAGGTCCTCCGCGCCGTCGGCCTCACCCTCGGCCTCTCCGGCGACGTCCTCCCCCTCCGCTACGTCCAGCAGGTCCTCGGCGAGCACCTCGGCGAAGACCTCGCCGCCGCCCTCGTCATCCTCTCTGCGCGCCCCGCCACCTTCGCCGCCGCCCTTGAGGCCTCCGACACCCTCCTCCGCGTCAACCTCTGGGAAGGCACCCGCTGGTTCGCCCACGAACCCATGCAGTCCCTCCTCGAGGCCTGGACCGCCTGGCAGGTCGTCGACGGCCTCCTCACCACCGCCGACGCCTCCGCCCTCACCGCCAGCCTCGCCCAGCTCCGCGCGGCCGTCGAGGCCGCTGTGTACCGCTACGACGACCTCGTTGAGGCGCTGGAGGGGGCTGTGAGCGTCGACGAGGTGGAGGGGTAGAGAGGCTCCCCCGAGGCAGGCGCTGACTCGTGTTCCCATCCGAACGAAGCCCGGCCACCCCACGCTAATCCGGCGCTCGACGCGCCGTCTCGCGCGTGGGGACTTCCTAGCGGTTGTCTAGGGTTTCTTGAAGGC
>Ga0210033_1004915_pt1 | contig 10071 bp, 8 predicted proteins | sample CryGeymeta201501_FD_185465 | JGI IMG/M metagenome (GOLD analysis project Ga0210033, IMG submission 185465) | Groundwater microbial communities from Crystal Geyser aquifers in Utah, USA - Crystal Geyser metaG 2015-01 (SPAdes) (version 2) | ecosystem: Environmental > Aquatic > Deep subsurface >... | reverse complement strand
GAGAACCAGCATGGCATCGAGGTGAGAATCGCGCCGGAGGCGCGCGCGCCCATAAGGCGCGGGGAGGGGGGGCGCGCTAGCGCATGCGGGGGGAGGCATCCTCCCCCCGCCAACAAAGCGCATCGACCCTCGTTTCGGCCGGATGGCCGAAACGAGGGTCGAGGCCACCGCGGCGGTGCAGGGGAGGGGGCGCGGGCCGCCTACTGGCCGCGGATCGAGCGGGCCGCTGCCTGGACCTTTGGGTCGGGGTCGTGGCACAGCGCGTCCACCAGGGGCAGGTGCGCTGCCTGGGCCGGGTCGAGCTTCTGGAGGCCGCGCAGGGCCCGCAGGCGCACGCTGGCGTCGCGGTCGGCCAGCAAGCCGACCAGGGGGGCCCAGGCAGCGGCGATGTGCCGCCAGCCCGCCGCCTGGGCAGCGTCAGCCCGCACCTGGGGTTCGGGATCGGACAGGCCGGCCAGGACGATGTCGGCCTGCTCGGCCCCGTCGCTGCGCCCGCCGACGGCGCGCATGGCGGCGGCCCGCACCTGGGCGGCCGGGTCGGCGGCGGCCGCGCGGATGCCGTCCATGGCGCTGGCGCCGGGGGCCTTCTCCAAGGCGGCGACCATGGCGGCGCGGGCCCAGGGGTCGGGCTCGGCGGGGATGAGGGCCACCACGGCGTCGGTCCAGTCGCCCCGGGTGCGCCGGAGCATGTCGACGATGGCCGCCCGCCCCTGGGCGTCGTCGCCGCCGTGTACGAGGCGGTCGACCATGAGCGGTACGGCGGCGTCCTGGACCAGCGCCGGGTCGGCGAAGCGCAGCACGCCGGCCCGTGACATGGAAGGCTGGGCGCTGGCCACGGTGGCCGCGAGGGCAGGGTCACGCCGGGCGCTGAGCGCGGCCATGGCCTGTACCCTTACGCGCCAGTCGGGGTGCTCCGCCAGGGCTTCGAGCGCTTCGTCGGATAGTCCGGCGTCGTCGGCGACGGACGCGTAGTCTGCCGTCTGGAGAGCATCGAGCACAGTCTCTTCGGGGGTCGCGCCCCAGGCGGCCAGGGCCAGCAGCAGGGCGATCATGGCGTAGCTCCGAGCAGGTGGCGGCCTTCATCCCACCAGGTGGCGGTGGGCGTGCGGCGGGTGTTGCTGCCGCAGTGTACTTCGCCCATCATCAGGTGGTAGTTCTGCCAGTCGTCGAGCCAGTGGGTGTGCAGGCCCTTGGGGAGCAGGGACTCGATCTCGGCGATGAAGGGATCGTCTTCTTGACCCTGATCGGTGCCGCGCAGGAAGGGGTCGGCGATGAAGGCGTGGACCTCGCCGTCCGGCTGCGTATAGATGGTCATGTTGATGGTGCCCGGGATGAGCGAGAGCCCCGTTCCATTGCACCAACCCACACGCTCGAACAGGGCGGGGATGAAGATGATGTCATCCAGGTCGAGGTTGGCGTCCTGCATGACGGTGACGAGCGCCGGGTCCAGGCCGTCGGCCTGCAGGGACTCGTTGTAGTCGCGCAGGGTCTCGTCATCGAGGATCTCGCCGATGGTCGAGTATCCGTGGCCCGACTGGTACTTGGGGATCTCCATGCCAGGGTCGAGGGTCTCCAGGAAGGCGTAGGCCAGCCCGGTATCGGCGTACAACAGGCGGAAGCCCTTGGGCGCGGTGTCGTCGGGGACGAAGGTCATGAACTCGTCGACATGACCCACGCACATGAAGCTGGTATCGACCACGAAGGGGCTCTGGACCCGCTGGTCGGCCAGCATGGTGGCGAGCTTTGCGGTCAGGTGACCGTCGTAGCCCTGACCGTAGTAGATGCGACCGTAGGGGTAGACCACGCCATCGACCGTGATGGGGGGCGTTACCTCGAGGTTCCCGAAGGAGTCCTGCGAGGAGGCCATGCCGCCGCCCCAGGTGGCCACGGCGACGTCGGGCTCCTGGAGCAGGTTCTCGGCGAACTTGTCGAGCGCGGTGCCGTCGTTGGTGCGGATCGAGTCGATGACCACGTCCATGCGGTGGTCCGGCACCGTGAGCGTGGCGAATTCGATCTCGTCCTGGATCCAGACGTCCCCGCCATACCGGTTCAGCGGGGCCGTGAGCAGGTCGTCTCCCAACACGTCCTGGAAGCCGGTGACGAAGGCTGTGTTTCCGCCGGCGCCCGGGGCAGACATCGCCAGCTCCTGCTCGGACGCCTGGTGGTGATTGTTCAGGATGAGCGGTGCTGAGAGCAGCGGGACCGTGGCCTCGAAGTGGTCGCTGACCATGGAGATGGCGGCGCTGTCGAGGAAGCCCGCGAACTCGACCAGCAGCACGCTGCTGGCGTCCGCCGGCTCGACCGTGGTCTCGGTGGTCGTCGCGTCGAGCACCACGGCACCGTCGAGCCAGACGCGGATGTCGGTCGGATCGCCGGTGAGCTGCAGCTCGACCGGCCCGTCGGCGGTCGGCAGCGGCAAGGGGAACAGGTCGTTGTCGTCGGGGGCGCCGACATCGTCCCAGTCGATGACGCCGTTCATGTCGTCATCGTCAATGTTTGCGAGTCCCAGCAGCTCGTCGGGCACAGCCGGGTCGTCGGGTCCGCCCTGGGGCGTACCGGACGATGGCTTGTCGGGCGCGCAGGCGACGAGGCCCAGCAGGAGCCCAAGGATCGATGCCATCGAATCTCCCGAGTCGGTCGGCCAGGGTATCCCGCCCCGCGAAGCCGCCGCCACCGCGTCGGAGGCGGCCCATTGCCGCGCCCGACGCGTGGGAGCCCCCGGCGGGCTCAGGCCGGCCGCACCGACCCGGCAGCTACTCCGTCCGGCCTCGCCCAGGCACCACGATGATGAGCTCCTGGGTGCCCAGCAGGACCTGATCGTCGCCGATGACCTGCAGCGTCAGCGGGGTGAATTGATCCCCCGAGCCGGCCTCGAGCACCCCCTGGAGCTGCAGGGTGAAGGACGCGGTGGTGCCCCGGCCCACGCCGGTCACGTCCGTGTAGCGGTCGGGAGAGATCGAGAGCACGAAGCCAGGGTCGTCGCCCGTGAGCACGGGGGTCACCTGGGTGAAGGCCAGGTGGGTGAGCGCGGTGTCGACCGCGCCGGTGATGTCGTTGGCCAGATCGCTGCTGCTGCCCGTCCACAGCGCGGTGCTCAGGCCCAGGTCCTCGAGCTGCGCCTGGGCGCTGGAGTTCGCCAGCACGATCCCGACCAGGATTGCGCCCCGGTCACTGGCCGCCCCCAGGACCGCGGAGGAGCCTGCATCCAGCGGGCAGCCCCCCGGCGAGGGGTCGCCCAGGTCCGGGTCTCGCGGGCTGGCGTCGGTCAGCTCGAAGACGACCGGCAGGGAGTAGGTCCGGAAGCCCATGCCGCCCCCGGAGCCACCCCCCGGGGTGCTGGCCTCTCGGGTTTGCCCCGCGCTTCCCCCGAAGGGGTCGGTGGACGAGGAGACGAAGGGCAGCACATCGGTCTGGGGATCGTAGGTCCCGTCACAGTTCATGTCGTAGCCCGCGCCGGTCAGCGCCTGGTACAGCGCCTCCATCGAGGCCTCCTGCGCATCGCCGCCCCCGTTGAGCGCAGCGAGGTCGATGGCCGCTTGCATCTGGCTGGTGGAGGAGGTGAGCTGCTGCCGCAGGACGAAGGGCCGGTCCATGCCCAGGATGCCCATGCTGCCCGTCGCGTAGTCCTCATGGGTGGCGAAGCCGAAGTTGGTGTCCGGGACCTCGGCCCGCAGCGCCGCGGCGATGAAGCCGAACTTGGAGGACAGGCCGACGAGCGTGTAGTCGTTGCCGGCGGTGGTGTCGGCCACGAGGGCCACGTCGAGCTGCTGGACGGCCAGCGTCAGGTCGAAGCTGACGCTGGTCGACTCGTCCAGGCCCAGCTCCACGACCGTGCCCGTCGGCACGGCGGCCTCGTTGCGAGGGTCGCTGCCTGCGGCCAGCTCGAGACCGTCGCCATAGCCGTCGCCGTCGGTGTCCCAGAGGTAGGGGTCCGTCAGGTAGATGTACTTCTCGTCGAAGTCGGAGAGCCCGTCGCCGTCGCTGTCGGTGTCCTGGAAGTCCGGTGTGCCGTCGCCATCGGTGTCAACGGGCGCCACCGCCGGATCGCCGGCGGTCCCGCTCTCCAGGTTGTCCGCCATGCCGTCGCCGTCACTGTCCTGGTCCAGGTAGTCGGGCACGCCATCGCCGTCCGTGTCGAGGGCCGCGCCGTCGGCGACCTCGAAGACATCGCCGATCCCGTCGTTGTCCGAGTCGGGGTCCAGGTAGTCGGGCTGGGCGTCGAGGTCACTGTCGACCGGCGCCTCGCAGCTCTCTCCCACCTCGACGGCGTCGGGCAGCGTGTCGCCATCGGAGTCTGCGTCGGCGTAGTCGGGCGCGCCGTCGCTGTCCGTGTCGGCCGGTGCGGAGGGGTCGGCGCCCGCCTCTGCGCTGTCCGTGATGCAGTCGCCGTCACTGTCCAGGTCCACGAAGTCGGGGCTGCCGTCGCCATCGCTGTCGATGGGCGGGGTGTCGACGTCGGCGTCCCCCGCCTCGACCGCGTCGGGGATGCCGTCGCCATCGCTGTCCAGGTCCAGGTTGTCCGCGGTCCCGTCGCCGTCCGTGTCGGCCGTGCCCTCGTCCGCGTCGCTGATCGTGTCGCCGTCGGCGTCGGGCGTGATCGCGGGCGAGCCGGTGTCATCACCGCCGGAGTCGGTGGCGGCGCTGTCGTCGCCGTGCCCCTTCGGCCCGCAGGCCAGGGGGAGCAGGGAGAGCGCGGCGGCCAGGGGCAGCATGGACAGCAGACGAGACATGGCAGCTCCGACCTTTGCAGGAGGCGAAGGCACAGTCCCTGGCCCTGGTTGTCAAAACCGTGCAAGGCGCCGAGGCGGACTACTCCAGGTACCCCATGGCCCGCAGCGCGCTCTCCTCGTCCGGGCTGAGGAGGGGGGCGCCGTGCTTGGGATCGAGGAGGGCGTGGTCGACCTCGACGGCGTCGTCCCAGGCGTCCAGGCGGGCGCCCAGCTCGGCGGCGAGGGCGGGCTGCTGGGCCAGGACGTCGGTGTGCTCGCCGGGGTCGGTGGCGAGATCGTAGAGCTCGTCGGTGCCGTGGGCGCGGTCGAGGTAGCGGTGCAGCTTCCAGGTGCCGCGCAGGACCATCTGGTTGCGGACCTGGCGCTCGGTCTGGGCGAACAGGGTGTCGCGGTTGTGCTCGGGGTGGTCGAGGTCCAGGGGCTGACCGTCCAGGGGCGGGGCAGCGGCGACGGGCAGGCCGGTGAGGGTGGCGACCGTGGGCATCAGGTCGATGAGCGAGACGGGCGCCGACACGTGCTGGCCGGCGCGGGCGCCTCCGGGCAGCTTCATGATGAGCGGGACGTGCAGGACGTCCTCGGTCATGGGGCGGGTGTGTCCGACCCAGTGGTCGGGGCGGTCGCCCAGCTCCTCGCCGTGATCGCCCACCAGGATCACCATGGCGTTGTCGTAGCGGTTGCGCGCCTTCAGGCCGGCGACCAGCTGGCCGATGGAGGCGTCGGTGAAGCGGATCTCGGAGTCGTAGAGCTGGGAGATCCGCCGAGGTGTGGCGGCGCCGCCCACCTCGGCGCGGACCAGGTCGCGCAGCTCGTGGTAGGGCATGCCGCTCTTCACGGGGCCGTCGTAGCTGGGATCGGGATCGTAGAGCTCGGGGTGGTCGAAGTAGTTGTAGTGTGGGTCGAAGAAGTGCACGAGCATGAACAGTGGCTGCTCGGGAGCGGAGCCGAGGTGATCATCGATGATGGACAGGGCTCGCCTGCACACCGCCGGGGAGGAGACGTGCATGTGCGGGTTCTTGCGGATCTCCTTGCTGTCGACCGTCATCATCCCCTGCACCAGGCCGAATTTCGGCAGCAGGAAGATGTGGCCGACGACCGCCGCCGTGGCGTATCCCTGGTCCCGGTACTGATCCGTGAGGGTGGAGACCGAGGCGTCCACCGAGCCCGTCGCGGCGATGCCCAGGGCCGCGGGGTGGTGGCCGGTGAGCATGGTGGAGATCGAGGGCAGGGTCCAGGGTGCGGTGGCGTGGGCCTGGTCGAAGACCAGCGAGCCGCGCGCCAGGGCGTCGATCTCGGGCGAGGTGGGATCGGGGTCGCCATAGACCCCCAGGTGGTCGGCCCGCAGGGTGTCGACGACGATCAGGTAGACGTCGGGAGGGCCGGTTCGGGCCGGCACGGTGGGCCGCGAGCAGCCCGCGAGCAGCAGCGGCAGCAGAGCCGAGCGCAGGCCGATCGAGGCGAGGGAGGCGCGCATCAGCGCGAGACCAGCGACTCGGCCCCAAGCAGGGCCTGGGCGGCCACCCGGGCGGCATCCTGGGCGGCGTTGCGGTGGGTGAGCCACTGGGTGTGGGCGTCGGGTCCGACCCGGTTGGCGATGCCCAGGATGGCCAGGAAGGGCACGCCGCGGGCGGCGCAGGCGCAGGCGACGCCGTAGGCTTCCAGGTGCTCGACCTGCCAGCCGTCGGCCATGCGCTCGGCCAGCAGCAGGTCGGTGGTGATGGCGCCCGTGGTGAGCACGTCGACCACGGGCAGGGCGACGCGGGCCAGCAGCCGCGGGTCACAGGGGATGGGGGCCGGCGGCCGCGGGACGTAGCCCAGGCCCATGACGGCGGCGCCATCAGCCAGCCCGACGCGGCGGGCGACGCAGGCATCGCCGATCGGCGGCCCCCCGCGGTAGCTCCCGGCGGTGCCGATCAGGACGACGCCGTCGGGGCGCGTCTCGGCCAGCACCTGGGCGGCCGTGGCGGCGGCCACGACGGGACCGATGCCGATGGCCCGGCCCGGCAGCGAGCCCAGCTCCTCGACGACGGCGGCGACCACCAGGATCACGGATCTCTCCTTGTTTGCGAGGGGGGCAGGGCTTGCCAGGGGAGCAGGGCCTCAGCGGCCACGGCGGCGGCGGACGACCTCTTCGAGCTTCGCGGTCTCCTCGGCCTCGCGCTGGCGGTCCGCCTCCTTGGCCTTGCGCGCCCGGCTGCGCTCGACCAGGTAGCCGGCCGAGGCGAAGATGCCCCAGCCCACCACGGCCGCGGGGAAGGCCGCGAAGGCGATGCGCTGGAAGGAGTCGTGGGGGGTCACGCCGTCCCGCAGGAAGACGCCGTACAGGGCCAGGAAGGCCATGTCGCCGCCGAGCTGGCTGGGGCCCTGGCGCAGCTCGATGAACAGGCCGATGCAGCCCATGATCAGCGCGGCCGGCCACAGCAACCAGGCTGGCGGCGGCGAGGGGATCACCGCCAGGTGCAGGCTGCTGGCGGCGTCGCCGTCGATGTTGGTGAGCTGGACCTTGACCGGGCCGGCCCCCTTGAGGTGGAAGCGCTCTTCCAGGTCCTCGCCCCACTTGCCGTTTCGGTGGCGGCCGGACTCGGTGAGCTGCGAGCCGCTCAGCACGTCGACGTCGACGTCATCGGGGTTGTCGACCTTGCGGCGGATCTCGCCCGTGGCCTTCTCGGCCCAGTCGGGCCCCGACATGGCCAGGGCGTAGTCGGTCTTGCCGGCCTTGGCGCCCTTGGCATCGTCGTCGAGGTTGGCAGTGACCAGCAGGGAGTAGCCCGCGGGGGCCTGCAGCTCGACGGTGTCGCGCAGGGGCGAGATGTCGGCCTGGTCCACCGCGTCCCCGGGGTGCAGGACCAGCCAGGCCATCAACACCGGCGAGGCCGATGCCAGCAGCATCAGGGGGATGGCGTAGTAGGGCGGTTCGGGAAGGTTCCGCATGCGCCAGGCGGTGGGGCCCAGCACGGCGATGATGACGGCGGCGATGACGGCAGCGGAGAGCACGATGACCTCGGCGGTGGCGCCCCGGGGTGGGGGCGCGGTCGGCCGTGGGGGTTAACCAGCCGGGGCCCCCTCGTTCCACCCGCGTTCCACCCGCGTTCCACCCGCGTCCCCCCTGCGTCCCCCCCTCGGCCCCGGGCGGGGCGCCCGGAGACCCCATGTCCGCGTCCTCCCCGGTGACCTCCCTCGCCCCCGCCAACCGCCTCGCCGGCAAGGTCGTGCTCATCACCGGCGCCAGCCGCGGGGTGGGAGAGGCGGTCGCCCTGGCTTGTGCCGCCGAGGGCGCCAAGGTCGCGATCTCCGCCAAGACCGTCGAGCGGCACCCCAGCCTGCCCGGCTCGCTGGTTGAGGTGGCCGACAAGATCAAGGCCCTGGGGGGAGAGGCCCTGGTCGTGCCCTGCGATGTGCGGGACGAGGCGCAGGTCGAGGCCATGGTCACCGCCACGGCGCGGCACTTCGGCCGCATCGACGCGCTGGTGAACAACGCTGGCGCCATCTTCTGGAGCCCCATCTCCGGATGGACGGTGAAGAAGTACGACCTGGTCATGGGGGTCAATGTGCGGGCCACCTTCCTGACGACCAGGGCGGCGCTGCCCTACCTGCGCGAGGGCGGTGGTCACATCATCAACATGTCGCCGCCGATCCACCCTGCCGCCTGCCCCGGCAAGGCGCCCTACCTGCTCAGCAAGATCGGCATGACCATGATGGCCATGGCCGTGGACGAGGAGGAAGACAGGGTCGCCGCCTGCGCCTTGTGGCCCGTGACCGGCATCCGCACCGCCGCGACCATCGTCTGGGGCATGGGCAGCGACGAGGAGTGGCGCAACCCCGAGATCCTGAGCGACGCGACCGTCGCCCTGCTTGCCCGCGACCCGGCGACCTGCCACTTCCGCGCCTGGCTGGACGAGGAGGTGCTGGCCGAGCTGGGGGTCACGGACCTGGGCCGCTACGCCTGCGTGCCCGGCACCGAGCCGCTGCCGATGAGCATCCAGCTGGTCGACCCTGACTGGAAGCGGTGATGTGGCTCCTGCCCCTGGCGCTCTCCTGCACGCCGGGTGCGGGTCCGGCCGGTGACTTCGCCGACACCGGCTCGCTGGGGGACGACACCGGCGCGGGTGCCGACCCAGACCCCTGGTACTGCGCGGACGCGGCGCCCACGGTCACTGAGGAGGGCGCCGGCTACCGGGTCACGACGGACCACTACGATCTGTACCTGGAGGGGGTCAGCGCGGCAGAGGCCGAGGAGGATGGACGGATGGCAGAGGCCGCCTGGCTGGCTTGGTCCGCGTACTTCGAGGCGGCGCCCGCCTTGGACCCCGGCGCGCACCTGAAGGTGGAGTACCTGGCCAACGAGGCCGCGTGGGAGGCGGCCATCGCGGCGGATGGGACCGCGGCTCCCGTGGGGGCGGGCGGCTACTACTGGCCGCCGACCGAGACGGTGTACCTGTGGGCCCAGCCGACGCTGTACTACAACGCCACGCTGCTCCTGCACGAGATGACCCACCAGTTCCACCTGCTGGCCCGCACCGGCAACAGCGCGCGCCCGGCCTGGTACCTGGAGGGCGCCGCCGAGCACCTGTCGCGCCACGACTGGGACGGGCGCTGCCTGCGCCTGGGTCGCACGCCGATCCTCAGCCAGGAGGACTTCCCGGCCCTGGCCCTGGCCGAGCTGGGCGCCAACGGCCTCGATCTGCCCTCGATCCTCTCCGGGGTGAGCGCGCCCTCGCGGCCCATCGACCGGGCCTTGTGGCAGTACCTCGACCGGGGGGACGGGGGGCGCTACCACGACGGCTTCCGAGCCTTCCGCGACCAGGTGGACGCCGACGCCTCGGTCGATGCTGCCGCTGCTTTTGCCGCCGATGTGGGCGATCCCGACACGGTCGCCGCCGACCTCATCGCCTGGGAGCCCCAGGCGACCGAGCCCATGATCCCGGTCTTCGTCGACTGGGTCCACGAGGGCCCGGGTCACCTGCGCTCGGTCTCGTCGGCCATGTCGGTGGCGCTGGACAAGACGGTGCCGGCCGAACTGGACGCGACGCTGGCCGCCGGGACCGGCACCTGGTTCGGCGGTGTCGTGGTGGCCTGGGACGGTCCCTCGGACTTCACGACCTACCTGGTGGGCTCGGACGGATCGACCTCGGTCTTCGACGTCACGGCCGGCGTGGTCGACTGGATGTACGTCGGCACCGTCGAGCCGGCTGCGAGCTACTCCTTCGTGGCGACGGGGACCTCGGTCACCGTCAACGGTGGGCCTGCGACCACGATCGCGACCGACCACGCGGCCGCCGTTGGGCTGGCCGCATACGCCAGCAACCTGGACTTCACGGCGGTCGGTCCGCTGTGAGGGGCTGGG
>Ga0210033_1004912_pt1 | contig 10076 bp, 8 predicted proteins | sample CryGeymeta201501_FD_185465 | JGI IMG/M metagenome (GOLD analysis project Ga0210033, IMG submission 185465) | Groundwater microbial communities from Crystal Geyser aquifers in Utah, USA - Crystal Geyser metaG 2015-01 (SPAdes) (version 2) | ecosystem: Environmental > Aquatic > Deep subsurface >... | reverse complement strand
TGAGGTCCTCGCCGACTTCGACGACGACAAGAAGAGCTACCAGTACCTCCGACTCGACATGACCGAGTACCAGGAGCCTCACCGAGTGAGCCAGCTCCTCGGCGCGCCGCAGGGCTACGTCGGCCACGGCGAGGGCAGCCAGCTCGTCGATGCGCTCCGCACCAGCGGCGGACGCCTCATCGTGCTGTTCGACGAGATCGACAAGGCCCACCCAAGGATCTTGCGGGTGCTGATGAATGCGATGGACGCCGGGCGTCTGTCTACGCCCGAGGGATCAGCGGGCGATCGCGAGCTCGACTGTCGCCGCTCCGTGTTCATCTTCACCAGCAACCTCGACGCCAAGGCGATCCTCACCGAGCTCGAGACGCGCCAAGCATTCGGCAATCGACCCGTGGAGGACGACGTCTGCCGGCGCCGGCTTCATGCGACGGGGATCGCACCAGAGATCGTTGGACGCATCGGCCGCTTCCTCGTCTATCGACCGCTGAGCGCCGAAACGCGCGCCGAGATCATGGCGCTGGCGATCGTGGATGTGGCCAAGGAGTACGACGTCGAGGTGGCGTACATCGACCCGAAGGTCATCATCCATTTGATGCAGGAGGTGCGCTCGCAGAGCTTCGGGGTTCGGCCTGAGCGCTTTCTGATCGACGACCTGCTTGGCGGAGTGTTCTCCAAGGTAGCGAAGCAAGGCGTGGCCGGACCCGTCCAGGTGACGGGCCCCCCCTTCCACTGCGGCCCCGTCGAACCGGCCACGAAGGAGTCGCGTCCTGTCGACGAGGGGCTGCCGGCACCAGAGACACCAGAGGAGACGGAGCCATGAATCTCACTCCCGAGATGTTGAGCGCGATCGCCGGGGGGATCGTGGGCTGGGTCATCGTAGCCACGGTCGCTCGGGCGTCGGGGCTCCGTGACAAGGCGTTGATCATCGGGACGGCGGTGATCCTGTGGGTGGTGCTCCAGAGCGACGTGCAGGCCCTCGAGTCGTCCCTGGTCCATCACCTCGCGAGCTTCTTCGCCATGACCTACTTCGCTTTCGGTGCGCTCGCCGGCGGCGTGCTTGGCTCGTCCCGCGGCCAGGGGCGAGGCGTGCCTCGACAAGGGGACTACTGATTCGATGGCCGGCTTTGGCAACGAGGACTCCCTGGTCATGACGGTCGACCGCGACATCGAGGACGTCGTGGCCATCCGTGGCACCACCAACAGCGCCCCACGAGCATGACATGAACGCTCTCGCAGCCATCCTGCTGTTCGTTATTCTCTACTCGGCTTGCCGGTTCGTGCTCCGTGTCGCCATAGAGACCGCACGTCTGGTTGCCGTGGTCGCCGTGTGCGTGGTGCTGCTTGCGGTCTGCGCGACCTTGTAAACCGCGGGCCAGGGCAAGTCTCATCCGCTCACCGCTTTCGGCGCCGGCAGCAGCGGCAACCCGCAACCGCCGTCATCAAGCTGACCTGCGCGGCGGAGAGTCATTGAACACCAACGAGTCTCCCATAGACCCGGTTGGTCTACGCGATCGAATGGGGAGCTTCTGAACGCCCAGGCCAGTCGGCCTGGGCGTTTTGTTTTACAGACCCCTCATCGGTACGTCCGGCGAGGGGTTTTGTGTTTCTGGCCTGTTTTCCGGGGGCTTGGGGGTCGTCGGGTGGGCGCGATGGTGGCGAGTCGTGCTCTGGGCCAGAGCGCGGGCGTCTCGTCGACGATGCTCGATCCGGCGTTTTGGGGTCTGATCTGGGCTCTGGTGGGCCGAGAGACGCTTGGAGACGCCTTGGCGGCGTTTAACTCCAGAGAGTAGGTGGTTGACTCTGGGGAGTGGGACGCGCGGGGGCGGGAAATCGACAGCCGCGCGGGCCCTACTCGTCGGTGGCGAACGCGAGCAGCTTCCCAGTCGGAAACCCGGTGACCGTGAGCGTCCCGTCCTTGTCGATGTGGAACTCGACCTCGGCCACCTCCTTCATGTCGGCGGGACCATAGCGATCGGACAGGAAGTGGACGCGCTGGTTCGCCGAGCCCCGCCATGCCAGGCCGGTAGCCCGCTCGGCCCCGACGTAGCGGCCCGCCACCAGCACGTCAGTCACCGCGAGCATCGCCCGGTGCTCGGGGCGGGCGAGCTCGTCGAGGTCGTAGCCGGTGAACACGAACACCGAGAGCCCGGACGCGCGGACCCGCTCAGCGAGCGCCGTCAGCGCGCGGGCCTGCGCGAACGGCTCGCCCCCGGTGAAGGTCACGCCCTCGATGCCCTCGGTCGCGAGAATGTCGAGCGCGAGGTCCTCGACGGACCGCAGGTCGCGACGCTCGAAGGCCCAGGTGTCGGGATTCCAACAGCCCGGACACGCCATCGGGCACCCCTGGACCCACACCACGAAGCGCTCGCCGGGACCATTGGCAGCGCTGCGGGCCAGCGTGCGGGCGAGGTTCACGCGCATGGGTCAATAGGTCCGCTTGACGAGGGTCATGCGGATCGTCTCGCCCTCGCGCGTCTCCTGCACGCGGTAGCCCATTTGCTTCGCGCGCTGGTGGACGGCCTGGCGCTGCGCTTCGACGAGACGCTGGCGTTCTTCCTCCAGCCGCCTCCGCTCCTCGGCCGCGGCGCGTTCCTGCTTCGCGCTCCATTGCGACCGGTACCCGCTGTTGAGCTGGGAAATCCAGCCGGTCCCGAAGCGCGGGTGGTCATAGCCGCTGACGAACGCCTGATACCCGGTGGGAGATGCCAGGAAGCCCACGTCGTTCGACGCAGCGCCGACGTGCTGCCGCCTGATCACGATGTTCGCGGTCTGTGCCCGGCGGTCCCCCGCATACCCAACAAGGTTCACGGGCGCCGCGTGGACTTCGACCTTGGAAGCGTCGAAGCCCAGCTCAGCGAGGGCCGCGAGCAGGCACTCCTGATCCGTCATGGGCGTGAGCAAGGTCATGTACGCGCTCATCCCGCGTCCCCCTAGTACGTCCGCTTGACGAGGACCAAGTGGATCATCTCGCCCTCGCGCGTCTCCTGCACGCGGTAGCCCATCTTCTTCGCTCGCTCACGGACCGCCTGACGCTGGGCCTCGACGACGCGTTGGCGTTCCTCCTCCAGTCGCCTCCGCTCCTCAGCGGCCAGACGCCCCTGCTTCTCTGTCCAGTGGGACTGGTAGCAGGTGCTCACCCGGGCCAACCAGTCAGGACCGAACCGCGCGTAGTCGTTGCTGAGAATGGCGTTGTACCCCGTCGTGCCGCGAAGGAAGCCGATGTCGTTGAAGGCGTCGCCCGTGAGCTCCTTCCTCAGGACGATGTGAGCGTGGCGGCCGCCCTGCCAGCCCCGCAGGGCGATGGGAGTCTCGGATCGGACGAGGCTCGGCTCGTGGAACCCCTGATCCACGATGGCCGCGATGAGGCACTCCTCGTCCAGCATCGGCGTGGCGAGCGTCATGTAGGCGCTCACGGCTTCTTCCCCGCGCCCTGTATTCGGCTGGTCCTCACCTGCGTGACGCCAGCATCGGGCTTGCGCTCGACTGTGGCGGTGCCAGGGGCGAGGCCTTCCAGCAGCCGCTCCAGCTCACGAAGGCACGTTTCGCCCGAAAAGCCCGCGGCGTCGGCCGTGATGCGGCCATCGGGGTCAATCTCGATGGTGATGCGTTGTTCCTTCATGTGTTCTCCGGTGCGACGAGCTCCGCAGCCAAGCGCACGGCGGACTGCTCCCCTGCGGCCAGTTCTTCCCATGCATGAATGACGAGATACCGCTGCTGTTTCTTGCGGCGGAGTTGCCCAACCTGGGGGAGTGCCTCGTCTGGAACTTCGTGCCCTGACGCCGGCTTGGGCGCTGTCGGGACGAAGCGACTCCCTGCGTGCGACTGCTTCAACGGCAGCTTGGCCGGCGGCGAGAACGCGAACGTTTCCTCCATCGTTCTCTGGAGTCCAGCCACCTCGTCGCGAAGCCTTTGGACATGCCGAGACGCCCGCGTCCGTTCGTCGCCGAGGCGATGCTTGCGGGCCTTGATGTCCTTCCGCGCCTTCTTGTCCGCCGTCTTCATCTCTTCTTCGAGGGCTTCAAGGTCACGCACAAGGCGCGACTCTTGCTCCTCCTGCTCGGCCAGTTCGGACCTGCGAAGCGGGAGGTCATGTTCGGCAGACGCCACCCGGCCGCGCCATACCGCCTCCTGCTTCTCGCGCTCCTCGTCCTCGCGAGCCCTGCGTTCTGCCTCCTCGAGATCGCCCTGGAGCTTGCGCGCCTTCTCCTCGAGTTCGTCCAGTAGGGAAAGTAGCGCTGGAGCACCGGATGGGCCGGCGGCCGAGGGGCGCTTTGACTCCATGTCGGTCGCCTGCGCAATCAGGCCCCGGTGGGTACGTTCAAAGCCCAACATGGAGCTCACGAGGCGCGAAAACGCGCGCCCGATCCGGCTGCGATCACCCTCGGACGAGAGCAGCCCTTGGTGGACGCGGGCAAGGCGGCTCGTCCAGTTTTCGTCGAGCTTGCGCCATCGTCCAACGATCGCGTCCTCCTCCGTACCGGTAGGCAGGCGTGGCGGCACAACGGTCCACTGGTATCGCACGGCAAGGGCGAGCGGCTGGGCCGCCGGTAGAGACGCCGGAGCCGTCTCACGCACCGCGTGCAGCGCGCTCGCGGGTACGTCGGGCACCTCGATGACCTGCTCGGCTTCAAGCTCGCGTCCAGTGCCCTCGCCGGGCAACCAGAACGTCGCCTGACGAACGCTCGGGTCGCCCAGGCGCACATTGGTCTGGAACCGCCAGGATCCGTCCGTCTCCAGCAGTCGGCCGACCTCATCGGCCTGGCCCGGTGCGAGACGAACACGCAGCCGCCCGAGCTTGCCAGGCAGGAGCATCTCCCCGGACCCGCCAGCGACCAGCAGGTCCGGCAGCCCCCAGTCCCTCCACACGACATCGACGCCGGCCTGGGCCAGTTTCGACAGGCGGTCTTGGTGCTCGGGACCGGCGGGGAACCAGAGACGCCGGGGCGTATTCTCTGGCGGTACGCCGCCCACGAGGTGAACCAAGGCGCCGCGAACCTCACCCGCGAGCCGGGAGTCGGGGCGCTCCAATCGCACCAAGGCCGACGCCGGCGCCTCAGGCACGTCGAAGGGACGCTCAAGAGCGGGACGCCACACGAGCTGGCGACCGCTTGACCATGCCTCTTCCGTGGCCTCGTGCCAGAACAGACGTAGGAAGGTCTGACGCAAGCCTTCTGCTTGGTCGTCGTCGAGGCGAAGGACGAATCCGCCGCCGACCCACAATTGCGCACCAGTGGCGGCGTGAACCCCTGTCGCAGGGACTTCCGACACGCGACGGACCAACACCCCCGATGCCTGGAGGGCCTGAGCCTCGGCCTGATCCTTGCCCCAACTCGGGCCGACCAGCGCGTACACCCGTGCCCCCGACGCCGCGTGCGCGACGAGTTCGGCGCGGGCGTCGGCCGATTCAGTTCCCAATAGGACGAGGACCGGATCCTCGCCAGCCCGAGGCGCGCCGGAAAGCCCTCGCGTCAGCCAGGCTCCTGCCGTTCTCGCCGGCGACGGCTGGGCGCCTCCGATCCAGGCCGAAGGCAGCCGTGTGTCGGTCCTGGGGTCAATGCGGTGCAACGCGATGCGCCGAATGGTTCCCTGCATCATCGTCCGCCCCCTGCCAGCCACTGGCGCAGTGCGGGCTCGAGTTCATCGGATGCCACTCGGGTCGCCGCGAGGTCCTTCCATCGTAGCGGCGTATCCGGGCTGGCCCCCGGAACGTCGGCGCGTGCGTGGATCGGGCTGTTGCTCATGTGCCAACCGAAGCCCTGACCCTGGCCGGGCAGCACGAGCAGGTAGCGATCGTGCGGCAGGCTCCGCCCGAACACTTCCCGGTAGCTGCGCGGCGACGTGCCGGTGATGTCCTTGAGTTCCTTGAAATCGGCCTCCTCTTCCCCGGTCCAGACCTCGACGGCGACGCTCTTCGTCACCGCCCGGCACGCGGTAACGAAGAGTCTGAATGTTGCGATGTTCTCGTTGCCCCGAACGTAGCGGTCGCACAGCAGCACCTTCTTTGGGGCTGCGCCCGCCAACAGTCGGTCCACGAGCTTCCTCATGGACCACCCACCTCGGTACGGGACGCGCACGACACCTGTCGTCTCGGGGGTCGTTATCGGGGCAGGACTACCGATGCGAAGGGGCGCCAGGTCATCCGCTGACACCGGGTGAGGCGCGAGATCGACGGGGGCCGCGAGCGACCAGAGCAGCGCGGGATCCTTGGCTGACAGGGCGAGCAGGTCGTGGTGCGAGGGCAGCGTTGGGGAGAACGGCTCCAAGGGCGTCCCTTCCGTGAGTTCCGCGAATTGGTCCCGCACGTCAGCGCGGCTACGGTAGGTCGGCTCGGCCCTGAGATGGCGGTCGAAGCACGACATGGCCCACCGCTGCGCGTCATCCGCGGAAGCCGGTCCGATGGGCACATCCTCCAGCATCACGTCGTCGTAGCTGCCCTTTCCCGGGACCTCGACGTGGCGCAGCGAGAGGGTCTTGCGGAAAGTATCGAGATCGGTGTCGGCGAGGCCCGGGAACGGGACGGCCAGCCGCCGCTCGTTCGACTGCCAGCGTCCAAAAGACGAGAGCGGCCCCGACGCCCAGGTGGTCGCGAGGGCCCACAGGTCGAGACCGTCGGCCTCGGGGTCATGCTGCATGGGACGCATGGCGTACCTGCCGTTGCCCTGAGGAACCTCGATCATGCCGTCGAGCTGCCACCGATCCTGCGCCGCGTCGAAGTCGAGCGTCCAGCGGAAGCGGCATGTCGCGTCCGTCCCACCCACGATGCAGCCAGGTTGCTCGTGGTTGGTCGGAAGATCGCGAACCTGGAATCGCTCCTTCGAGTCGACCACCGATCGGAATACCCTCCCGCGGTCCGGCTCGACCGGTAGCGGCTCGACGCGGTCAAACCGTGGGTCGTTCTTGGATGCAATCCGCTCCACGGCAAGCACCATGCGGCCGAACACCGGATGCTGCACCATCCAAAGGCCGTACACCCCCTGTTCGGGAACGGGCGCCTCGTCGCACTCGGCCACGTCCTCCCCCAACGCCGTCAGCGCTCCTCGCCCGTCGCAGAGTCCAAGCATCTTGCACCACGCGAGCACGTTGTTGGCGCCAGCATCTGGTAAGCCGGAAAGAGCGGACTGGATTGTCGCAATCGCGATCCTGTTGCCGTTGTCGCGTGCCGAGCGGCACAGCAGGCCCAGTTCTGGCCTCCGCACCATCCATGCCATCTCGGCGAACAATGCGATGCGCGAAACGGGAATCTGCGCAGAGAGAACTGCCCTCATCGGTTGCCTCGCCTCCATCGTCGAAGCTCCTGCTCCTCGAGCAGCGGTGTCCGCCGGGCGAGTTCCTCCAACTCGGAGGTGCCGCACTTCTTGAAGTAGTCGTGGTTCCCTAGCACCACCAGCTGCTGCCGGGCCCGCGTCAGTCCAACGTTCAAACGATTCGGGCTGTCGAGAAACCCGACGCGGCCGGTGTTCTTCATGGAGAGCATGACAAGATCGGCTTCGCGCCCCTGGAAGCGGTCGACCGTCGCGCACACGACCTCGATGTGGGCATCGGGCAACTGGAACCGAGTCCTGCTGTCGTGCTGCGTCACCTCGCGCAGCATGTCGGAGATCGCGTGTTCCTGCTTCACGTAGAAGCACAGACAGGCGACCTCCCACACACGGGGAAGATCACGATTCGGTGGTCCTGCCCGCTTTGCCCACACGATGAAGTCGCGCAACAGAGCCGCGATCGCACGAACCTCGTCGGGGTTCGTACCGTTCTGTTCCCGGCCGGCGATATGCGCCCACACCCGTCTCGACCGAAATTGGCCGAAGTCCCAGCCCAATCCGGTGTCACGGATCTGGACCGTGTTCGCGTCCATGAGCGCCTGGCCACTGTAGATGATCTCCCGTGAGAACGACGCGATCTCTGGGTGCATCCTGTGCTGGTAGCTCAGGCTGCAGAAGCGCGCTGCGAAGTCACCGGGGCGCGTCGCCTTCAGTCCTGCGGTGAGCGAGCTCCGGCGGTTCGCCCGGTCCTCACCGATGCCCTCTTGAAGCACTTCGAGGATGCTTGGCAGGCCGATGTCCTCGATCTCCCCGATGGGATCCTCGATGCTGACCGCTCTCGGTTGGAGTCGTCCCAGGTCGGCCCGCAGGCGCTTCCGCTCCCGGTCATCGTGGCTATGGCGCAGGTCGTGAAGTCGAGTCAGCCGCCAGGCGATCTCCTGGGCGAGGTCCTTGCGCGAAAGCCAGGCAGCCTCGCACTCCTCGGCGTCTTCGATCGTCGACACCTGTTCCCTCCGGTGCCGGAACTGGAAGTCGCGGTCCTTGTATGGATTCGTCAAGGATCCCGCGCGGGCGAGCCACCAGGATTGCCGCAGGAGCAGGACGTTGCCCTCATGCAGTCCGGCGCCGTTGCGGTCGGTCAGGTCCTCCGCGAGCATCAGATTCGACGGGAGCAGATCCGCCACTTCTGGAAGCAGGTCGTCGCCGACGAGCACCCAGTCAGCGGCGGCCAGATGCAGAGCTTCAGGCTCGCCGTCGCGAAGCTGCGCGACTGTCACCACCCCAACCGGGCCCGTCGTCGCTGCCGCTCGTCCGACGACCCGCACGGCATGGAAATCGGACGCGGGCTCGGCCTCCAACTCGCGGGCGATGCACTCCAACACCCCCGGTCGTTCGACGATCAGCCACCGAACCCGCGGTTGATGAAGCTGACGGCGAATCAACCGAAAGAGCAGAAGGCAAGCGCGTTGGTGGTCGGCAGCGAACAGCGGCTCGTCCCTCTCATCCACCAGGTCGCGTAGGTTGGCCACGATGTCGGCTCGATCGGCAAATGGGGGAAGCTGCCGCACGTCGCCTACGACGATCCACCGCTTCGCCATGAGAGCCGGGACCATGAATTCCTGGATGAGCGTTTTGCTGGCCTCGTCTACGATCAGCACGTCCCAATGAGGCATCGTGGAGATCGGCCTTTCAGAGATGTGCATGTCCTCGTCGCGTCCACGGAACAACGGGTGGTTGACGATTCCCATTGTTGTGCCGCAAGTGAGGTTCGCTGCCATGATGACGGTGCGCTCCGCCATCTCCTCCAGCTCGCTGCTGCCGTACTTCAGCATCGCAGGCTGCCTGCTCCACCCAGATACGAGCGCGGCGACTCGCTCATCGAGTTGTGTGGCCTGCACCTTGTCGTCCACCTTGTCGAGCTTGCCGATGCGCACCGCGTCTATGGGGGAGGTCGATTCGAGGAGGCGTTCGAGTACGTTGTCGATCGCAACGTGGGTTGAGGCGCACAACAGGACGCGCTGTCCTTGCTCCACGAGCTGTTGAACGATTTCGCAGATCGCAGTTGTCTTTCCAGATCCCGGTGGGCCTTCGAGAAAGGCGAAGTCTCGCGTTCCGAGCGCCTTGCCCACGAAGGACCGCTGCTCGTCGGTGCCGTTGCGGGAAGGGTCGGTGAGCGAGCGCCAGCCGCCTTCACCGATCTGGATGGGCTGCACCATTGGCCAACGGACGTGCTGGGGGTCCTCGCAGAGGCGAAGTAGACCTTGGTGGTGAGGCAGCGGGGCCTCGGCTAGTTGGCGCAGCGCTCGCTTCTGAAGGAACAGGTTCCGAAGGTCCACGGGCAGGAACAGCGTGCTGTCCTCCGGTGGGTAGCGGTCGAGAAGCAGCTGGTAGCGATCTTGGTCGACCTTCTTCACTTTGAGTGTGGTGTCGCGGTTGCGGCGAGGCTGCGTCCAGACCTCCCGCACGTCGCCCTCGCAGAAGGCGGCCCGAGGGTCGATGAAGTCTTGGTCGTCGGTCGTGTCCGGTGGAAGTAGCTGGATCCAAGTCCCCCGGCGACCCGTGGAGTCTGCCTCGGACCAACGGAAGCGGACGCCGTTGTCCCCGACGAGCAGCCCGTCGGCGGGCATCTCCTCGTCGCGGATCATCCCTCCGCTCACTTCGAAGGAGCGTCCACTCGGGTCGACTGCGCGCCGCAGTCCGTCAGTGACGGCCTGCGACTCGGCCTCGACCTCCTCCCCATCAACCAGCAGATCACAGTCTCCATGCTTCCCCTCAACGAGGAGTTGCCAGTGACGGTCGCCATCGGCACGTGGGGGA
>Ga0210033_1004909_pt1 | contig 10079 bp, 10 predicted proteins | sample CryGeymeta201501_FD_185465 | JGI IMG/M metagenome (GOLD analysis project Ga0210033, IMG submission 185465) | Groundwater microbial communities from Crystal Geyser aquifers in Utah, USA - Crystal Geyser metaG 2015-01 (SPAdes) (version 2) | ecosystem: Environmental > Aquatic > Deep subsurface >... | reverse complement strand
GATCCACGGCCAGCAGGATCTCGGCGTCGCCCCAGCTCGCCTCGAGCCAGCCATAGCCGAGGGTGCGTCCGTCGGACTCCACGCGCCACCACTCGCCCGGCACCAGCGATCCCGGCGTCAGCATGGAATAGCGCGTGTCGAAGATGCCCGCGGGCGCGTCGCCGACGATGCGCGCCTTGCCCGCGTCCCAGCGTGCGGGGTTCTCGTGGATGAAACGGTAGTCGGAGCTCATGGCCAAGAGCGTGCGTCGCTCCGGGCGTCGAGGTCAATGACGAGGGCGGGCGCGCCTGGAGCGCGGGCTACTTCTGATCGTCGCCCGTCGGTGGCGCGAAGTAGAGCGCCGCGCCCAGCGCCAGCATCCCGCCGCGGATCACCCAGGCGACTTCGGATCCGTAGCGCGTGATCAGGACGGTGAGTCCCGGCGGCAGGCGCACATAGCCGAAGGCCTGCAGGATACTGGCAAAAGCCACGAGGGCGATGATGACGCCAAGACTGCGAACGAAGGTCAGCACGGCCCGAGAGTATCGTGTGCCGTGGTGTCGGGCGAGCGCTGTTCGATGCGCTACAACCACGTGAGCGTGTCCCGGGCAGTGTCGAGCTCGACCTCGTGGCCGAAGGGCAGCTCGAGGTTGTCGTCGATGTGACCGGCGGCGGCGCCCGACGCGACGGGGATGCCCAGGTCCGAGAGACGCTCGCCGAGCACGTCCTCCACGCTCACGCCGTCCTCGCCGGGCGCGGCTTCGGTGAAGGCGCCGAGCAGGACGCCGCGCACGCGCGCGAAGACGCCCGCCTGGCGCAGGCTCGTGAGCATGCGGTCCACGCGATAGGGGCGCTCGCCCACGTCCTCGAGGAAGAGCACGGTGTCGTCCCAGGGAGGCGCGTAGGGCGTGCCCAGGAGGGCGCTGAGCACGGCCAGGTTTCCACCCACGAGCCGGCCGCGCGCGACGCCCGCGTGCAAGGGCACGAGCTCCTCCAGGGGCGCCGGTCGTTCGCCTTCGAGGGCGCGCACGAAGCGTTCGAAGTGGAGGTCGCTCGCCTTGGCCAGGGACGCGACCATCGACGCGTGCAGCGAGGGAACGCCGGCGCGTGCCCAGAGCGCGTGCAGCGCGGTGATGTCCGAGAAGCCGACGATGCGCTTGGCCGCGCCCTGCACCTCGTCCACCGAGAGCGCGTCGAGCAGGCGCGTCGCGCCGTAGCCACCGCGCGCGCACAGGATGGCGTCGACCTCGGGATCGGCCAGCGCCTTGCGCAGCTCCTCGATGCGTCGCGCGTCGTCCCCGGCCAAGTAGCCCTGACGTGCGAAGATGCCTTCGTCGAAGCGCAGGCGATAGCGCGCGCCCAGCCGCGCGGTCCCACGCTCGAAGGATTGGCGCGAGAACACGCCGCTCGGTGCCACCAAGGCCAGGGTCGAACCCGGCGCGACAGGGCGCGCTTCCGTCAAGCCAGTCATGCCGTGTTGTACTACGTTACGCGCGCATGCTCGACGAGGTCACACGGCTGCTGCGAGAGGGCGATGCGCCCGTGGCCTACTTGATCCTCGCGCTGGCCGCGGCCCTCGAATACGTGGTGCCGCTCATGCCGGGCGACAGCGTCACGCTGCTGGGCATCTTCCTCGCGGCCACGGCGGGTTACTCGGCGTGGCTCGTGCTCTTGGCGCTCACGGCCGGCTCCGTCGCCGGTTCGCTGATGGGCTGGGGCTTCGGGCGCTGGCTCCAGGGGCGCCGCGAGCGCTGGCCGAAGTTCATGAAGCGCCGCCGCGTCGCGTCTTCGATCGCCAAGGTTCAAGCCTCCTTCGAGCGTCACGGGTCCGCCTACCTGGCGGTGAATCGCTTCCTGCCCGGGCTGCGCGCCTTCTTCTTCGTGGCCGCGGGACTCGCGGGCATGCGGCCCGTGCCCGTGGCGTTCTGGGGCGGCGTCTCGGCCGTGCTCTGGAACAGCCTCTTGCTCGCCTTCGGATACGCCGTGGGCGAGAACTACCAAAGGCTCGAGGGCATCGTGCACGGCTATGGCTGGGTCGCCTTCGGCGCCGTGGTCGTGGGTGCGCTCGGCTACTGGCTCTTCAAGCGTCAGCGCGCGGCCTCGTAGCTCAGGTTCGCCGCCTCGTGCGTGGGCACCTCGGGCAAGCGTGACTCGAGCCCGAGGGCGCGCAGGATCTCCGGGCGCGCGGCGCGCGCCTTCAAGGTGAAGCTGGCCGACTCGAGGTCGCGCGCGTCGAAGCGATGGCTGCGCACTTCGCCCGAGCCGAGCGAATGCTCCACCACCTCGTCCGCATCCGTGATCAGCACCACGGGCTGGCCCTCGTGCATCGGCTCCGCGCCCAGGGAGAGCACGCGCGCTTCTTGCACGCCGGACGCGCGCACGAGCCTGACGTCGACCCAGATCTCGCGCAGCCAGGTGGCGCCCGTGGGGATGTGATGGGACGCGCCGACGTTCTCGAGTTCGAGCACGAGCTCGTCACCGTCGCGCCGCACGCGTAGATCGAGACCGGCGCGCAGCAAGGCGAGGCTGTCGGCGGCCGCACGTGAGCCTTCGTCGGCGGGTGCGCCCCAGGGCGGATCGAAGCCGACGAAGTCGTGGCGGTGGTTGGCTTCACCGCTGCCGTTCGCCTCGCGCTCAGGCAGATGGCAGTCCGCGCAGGTCACGCCGCCGCGCGCCATCGGCGAGGCCAGGTGCTCGCTCAGCGTGGGCTCCACGAAGAGCTCGGGACCCGTGAGCTCGTGGCAGCTCCCGCAGAGCTGGGCGTCGCGCAACAGCCCCGTCTGCCGCAGAGGGTGGGGCGAAGCCGCATCCGGGCGCGTGGCGGCGATGGGCAAGCTCGGGTCGATCACGATGCTTCCGTCTCCGCCGCGGTTCCCCACGGCGCGATGACACAGGGCGCAGCTCACGACGCCATCCGCAGCTTCGGCGCGCGTGTGGCAGTGCTCGCAGCGCAGGCGCGCGCCCACGCCCCAGGCCCGCTCGACCTCGGGCAGGAGCGCGGTCAGCACGGGGGAGTCCCCGCTGCCGCCGTGGGCGGAGCGCGAGAGCTCGTCGACGTAGTCCGCGTGGCAAGAGGCGCAGGCGGCCATGCCCTCGGCGGGCTCGACGCTCGACGTGGGCGCGCTGCAAGCGCAGACGGCGAGGCAGGGCAGGGCGAGCCACGCGCGCGGGAAGCGACTCATGCGCCGACGTGGATCTCGACGCCGAGGGTGGCCTGCACCACGCCCGTGCCACGCAGTCGACCGTCCACGCCGCCGGTCCACTGACCCGAGGTGCGCCCGTGACCGAGCCAGCCGATGGCCTGCACCTCGGTGAAGAGCGAGAGCCGGCGCTGGAAGAGCCACTCGAGGCCGAGGCCGCCGTGCACGCCGAAGAGGATGTCGTTGGCGGGCGGCGTGTGGTCTTGCCCCGAGTCGATGAAGGAGAAGACGGCGCAGAATCCGGCCAGAGGCCTGAGCTGAACGTTCTCGGCCAGGCGGATGGGGACGAAGAGGTCGAACCCCACGGGGTGATCGTGACGGTGACCTTGTGGGACGCGCACCAGATAGCTCTCACCGAAGACCTGCACGCCCAGACGCGAGAACGCGCGGAAGGAGAGCCGACCGCCGAGGCCGACGGCCTCGTAGCTGCCGGCCCAGCCCGAGGCGTAACCCCCGAGGGCCCAGCGTCGGTCGAGACCGTTGGGCTCCGCGGACGAGGTGCTCTGCGACGAGGCGCGCTCTTCCGCATCCGCCGCACGGCTCTGGGCCAGGGCGGGAGTGGCGTAGGCTGGGCCGAGCAGGAAGAGGCAGACGGGGAGGGCGGCGCGGAGTTTTTTTCTGAGCATGGCCGGGACGCATGAGCGAAGAGCGTGCCAGCGCGATGGTGTCGGGCTTTTTGAGGATCCTCAGCGCGGTGCGAAACGGGCGTGAAGCGGCGTTGACATGCGGAACGTGACGCGCGCGCCACGCTCGACTCGTCGCGGAATTCACCGCTGAAAAGGCGCTTGAATACCTCGTGCCATGCGCGCAACAGAAGCGCTGTCGGGCCCGAATTGCGAACGCCCCGAGGACATGCCCTCGAGGCGTGCGTCAGCGCTTCATGAGCTCGCTCTTCAGCGCGTCGGTTGCGGCTTCTGCACGTCGTCGCTGGACGTGATCATCGCACCGATGAAGTCGCGGTTCAGGCGCGCGATGTTGGCGAACTTGATCTCCTTGGGGCACGCCGCCTCGCACTCGCGGTGGTTGGTGCAGCCGCCAAAGCCCTCGGCGTCGGCCTGCGCCACCATCGTGCGCGCGCGATCCTTGCGCTCGGGCTGACCCTGCGGGAGCAGCCCGAGGTGCGTGGCCTTGGCCGACACGAAGAGCATGGCCGAGGCGTTGGGGCAGGCCGCGACGCAGGCGCCACAGCCGATGCAGGCGGCGGCGTCGAAGGCGGCGTCGGCCGTCTTCTTGTCGATGGCGATGCCGTTGGCTTCGGGCGCCGAGCCCGTGCGTGAGGTGATGTAGCCGCCGGCTTGGATGATGCGATCGAAGGCGGCGCGATCCACCACCAGATCCTTCACCACGGGGAAGCCCGCCGCGCGCCACGGCTCGAGCCAGAGCTCGTCGCCGCTCTTGAACTTGCGCATGTGGAGCTGACAGGTGGTGGTCGCCGCCTGCGGCCCGTGCGGGATGCCGTTGATCACCATGCCGCACATGCCGCAGATGCCCTCGCGGCAGTCGTGATCGAAAGAGAAGGGATCTTTGCCCTCTTTGATCAGACCTTCGTTGATCAGGTCGAGCATCTCCAGGAAGGAGGAGTGCTCGGAGACGTCCTTGGCCTCGTAGCGCTCGAACTTGCCCGGCTTGCTCGGGCCGTCTTGGCGCCACACTTGGAGCGTGATGTTCATCGTTCGTTCAGTCATGGCAGGCTCCTACTTGTAGCTGCGCGTGGAGGGCTTCAGCCGTTCGAACACCAGGGGCTCCTTGTGGAGCTTCGGCTTGCCGAGGTCGCCCGTGAACTCCCAGGCGGAGACGTGCTGGAAGTGCTCGTCGTCGCGCACGGCCTCGCCTTCTTCGCTCTGGTGCTCTTCGCGGAAGTGGGCGCCACAGCTCTCGTCTCGGTTCAGAGCGTCGATCGAGAGCAGCTCAGCGAACTCCATGAAATCCGCCACGCGTCCAGCGCGCTCCAGCGTCTGGTTGAACGCTTCACCCGTGCCCGGCACCTTCACCTGCTCCCAGAAGCGCTCGCGGATCTCAGGGATCTTCGCGAGCGCCTCCTTCAGGCCGGCCTCGTTGCGAGCCATGCCGCACTTATCCCAGATCAGTGCGCCGAGCTCACGGTGGAATTCGTCGGCGGTCTTGCTCGGCTTGGGCGCGTTCAGGAGCCTGTGGATTCGATTTTCCACGCGCTCCACGGCGCCTTTCACGTCCGCGTGATCGAGCCTGACCTCGGGTAGATCGCGCACGGTCCCGAGGTAGTTGCCGACGGTGAAGGGCAGCACGAAGTAGCCGTCCGACAGGCCCTGCATCAGCGCGGATGCGCCGAGGCGGTTGGCGCCGTGGTCCGAGAAGTTGGCCTCGCCCGCGGCGAAGAGCCCGGGGATGGTCGTCATCAGGTTGTAGTCCACCCACAGGCCACCCATCGCGTAGTGGCTGGCCGGGTAGATGCGCATGGGCACCTGGTAGGGGTTCTCGCCTGTGATGCGCTCGTACATCTCGAACAGGTTGCCGTACCGATCCTCGACCTCCTTCTTGCCGAGTCGACTGATAGAGGCCGCGAAGTCGAGGTAGACGCCGCGGCGCTGGCCCGCGACCTCGGGGCCGACGCCGAGTCCATCGTCGCACACGTACTTGGCGTTGCGTGAGGCCACGTCGCGCGGGACCAGGTTGCCGAAGGTGGGGTAGCGCTCTTCGAGGTAGTAGAAGCGATCCTTCTCCGGGATGCTCCCGGGCGCCTTGGTGACGTCCTCCTTCTTACGCGGCACCCAGATGCGTCCGTCATTGCGCAGAGACTCACTCATCAAGGTGAGCTTCGACTGATGCTCGCCCGCTTGCGGGATGCAGGTCGGGTGAATCTGCGTGTAGCAGGGGTTCGCGAAGGCGGCGCCCTGTCGATGGGCGCGCCAGGCCGCCGTGCAGTTGCTGCCCTTGGCGTTGGTCGAGAGGTAGAAGACGTTGGCGTAGCCGCCCGTGGCGAGTACCACGCAGTCGGCCACGTGCGCCTCGATCTTCCCAGTGATCAGGCTGCGCGTGACGATGCCGCGCGCTACGCCGTCGACGACGATGAGCTCGAGCATCTCGGAGCGCGTGTGCATCTCCACCGTGCCTGCGCCGATCTGCCGCTCCAGCGCCTGGTAGGCGCCGATCAGAAGCTGCTGACCCGTCTGGCCGCGGGCGTAGAAGGTGCGCGACACCTGGGCGCCACCGAAGGAGCGGTTGGCCAGGAGGCCGCCATACTCGCGCGCGAAGGGCACGCCCTGGGCCACGCACTGGTCGATGATGGCGTTGCTGATCTCGGCCAGGCGCCAGGTGTTGGACTCGCGACCGCGGAAGTCACCGCCCTTCAGCGTATCGTGGAAGAGGCGCCAGACGCTGTCGCCGTCGCTCTGGTAGTTCTTCGCGGCGTTGATGCCACCCTGCGCCGCGATCGAGTGGGCGCGTCGCGGGCTGTCCTGGAAGGCGAAGCACTTGACGTTGTAGCCCAGCTCGCCGAGCGAGGCGGCGCCCGCACCGCCGGCCAGGCCGCTTCCGACGACGATGACGGTGTATTTGCGGCGGTTGGCGGGGTTCACCAGCTTCCCGTGGTCACGGTGCTTGGTCCAGCGGTCCTCGAGGGGGCCGGTCGGTTCGTTTGAATTCAGTTCCATGACCTACCTATTGGTTCGAGGAGAGAGAGTCAGAGGGCGACGAGGCCGGTCATCACGCCGACGGGGATGCTCAAGAAACCCACCGTGATGCACGCGGCCACGAGGTTCGCGATCCAGGTGCGGTAGCGGTCGTACTTGGGATGACTGGCGCCGATGGTCTGGAACATGCTCCAGACGCCGTGCCGTAGATGGACGCCGAGGCAGAGCACCGCCAGCATGTAGAACGCGGCGATGGGCCACTGCTGAAAACCCGAGACGAGGTTGTAGTAGGGGTTCGTGTCCGACAGGCCGTACTTCCCCAGCTCCGGCAGGATCGTCAGGTGGGCCAGGTGGAAGAGCACGAAGAAGAGGAAGAGCGGCCCGGTCGCGTACATGGTCTGCGCGGCGTAGTTGGTCGCGAGATCCTGCTTCTTCTTGTAGGCCACGGGGCGCGCGGCGCTGTTGCGGCTCCACAGCTGCCACGCCGAGATGATGTGCATCACGAAGGAGAAGAGCACGAGGATGCGCGTCGGCCAGATCACCTGCGGGTGCGCGTGCAGCCAGAGGGCGTAGGTGTTGAACGCCTCCGCCGACTTGAAGACCTGTAGGTTGCCGAGCAGGTGGCCGATGGAGAATCCGAGGAGAATCACACCGCTGGCCGCCATGGCGACCTTCTTGCCGATGCTGGTGTCGGTGAGTCTCAATGTATGCTGCATGGATAGCTCCCTTGGGGATGCGAAAAGCGAGCCGGTCATACACCCCGGACGCCTGTTTCGCTAGGGAAGGGCGGGGCAATTGGTGGGAATTGTTACGCGGACGCGTCGGGATCGCTCGACGGTGGGTCGCGATATTCCACTAGATCGCCGCGAAAAGTGCGGAGATGGGTGCTGGCGGCGTCCGACGAGACCACGGGATCGCGGCCGAGCGGGACCTTGCCGAGCCCGCCAGGCGTGTCGACGATCAACTTGGGCAGGGCGATGCCGCTGATGCGGCCTTCGAGCGCGCTCATCAGCTCCACGCCTCGGCGTAGCGGCGTCCTGAGGTGGCTCGTGCCGCGCACGGGATCCATCTGCAGCAGGTAGTAGGGACGGACGCGGCCGCGGATCAGCCCACGAAAGAGGCGCTCGAGGGTGGCCTCGTCGTCGTTCACGCCGCGCAGGAGCACGGTCTGGTTCATCACCGGCAGGCCCGCGTCCACCAGCTTGGCGCAGGCGGCGAGGGAAGCGGGCGTGAGCTCCTTCGGGTGATTGAAGTGCGTCATCACCCAGATCGCCGGGTGCGCGCGTCGCAGGGCCGCGCACAGATCGTCCGTGATGCGCTGGGGTAGGGTGACGGGCGTGCGCGTGGCGAAGCGCAGCGTGTCGAGGTGCGGGAGCTCGCCCAGCGCGGTCAGGATGGCCTCGAGGCGCGACGTGCTCATGAGCCCCGGATCGCCGCCCGAGACGATCACCTCGCGCACCTCGGGATGAGCGCGCAGATAGTCGAAGGCGGGCTTCAGAGACGTGAGCGAGCGCGCGCCGCCACCGTCGCCGACCATGCGCGAGCGCGTGCAGAAGCGGCAGTAGACGCCACAGCGATCCGTGACCAGCAGCAGAGCGCGATCCGGGTAACGCTGGACGAGGCTCGGCGCGACCTCGTGCGCCTCCTCGCCCAGCGGATCGCGCAGATCGCCCTCGACGGTGACGGCTTCGTCGGCGACCGGCACGCACTGGCGGCGGATCGGGCAGGCGGGATCGTCGGGATCGATGAGCGACAGATAGTAGGGCGTGATCGCCAGCGGTAGGCCCTGCGACAAGGCACGTCGCGTGCCCTCGCGCTCGGCGTCGGTCAGCGAGATCGCGCGCTCCAGCGCCGCCAGAGCGCGCACCGTGTGCTGCGCCTGCCAGCGCCAGTCGTCGAAGCGTGCGTCATGCGCGGATGTCGCTCGCAGCGTCGTGGGCGGAACCATGGCCGCAGGCTTAGGGCAGGCGAGGCGAGGCGACCAGTCGGAAGCGTGCGGCGCTTCCGGGCCGAAGTTCGCGACAGGGCGTGGGTGCGCGCATCGTGAGTGCTGCCGCCGCGCGACACGGACTCGAGCCGCGCATCACGCCAAGATGGGGAGCGGGGTCATGAGGGTGGTTCGTTGGATGGTCGTGAGCGCGCTGCTGACCAGTGCTGGCTGCTATCGCCACCACGAGCGAGTGGATGGCTTCGTGTCCGACGCCGCGGTCGACGGGGCGTCGTCGGGTTCAGGCCCGTCGTCGGATTCCGGGCCTCGTGTTTGCTCCGCGGACGCCGACTGCGCGTGGGCATGCGTCAGGGGCCTATGCGACGACGCCGTGGAGGTCGCGGCAGGCGCCGCCTGTGCCTGCGCGCGTCGCGCCTCGGGCACGGTCGTGTGCTGGGGAGCCAATCGCTTGGGTCAGCTGGGGGATGGGACGACGGACGATCGCCCTTCGCCCGTCAGAATTCCTGGCTTGGACGATGCCGTCGAGCTTGCGCCCGGCAGATACCACTCCTGCGTACGCCGCGCCTCGGGGGCGGTCGTCTGCGCGGGCTTCGGCGTCTATGGGCAGCTCGGCGACGGGACGCGCGTGGATCGCGACACCATGGCGCCGGTCGTGGGGCTGGTGGATGCGGTGGAGGTCACGAGCGGTGGGGATCAAAGCTGTGCCGCCCACCACGCCTGCGCGCGTCGAGCCCAGGGGACGGTCGTCTGTTGGGGTTGGAACATCGAGGGCCAAGTCGGCGACGGAACGAGAATCGAGCGGCATGCGCCTGTCGCGGTGTCTGGGCTCAGGGAGGTCGTGCAGATCTCCGGCAACGTGGACTCCACCTGCGCGCGTCGCGCGTCTGGCACCGTCGCGTGTTGGGGGTCCAACTTGCACGGCGTTCTGGGAGACCACACGCATCCTTCCCGTGATCTACCGGGGGCGGTGATCGGCCTGCCCGACGCCGTTCAGATCTCGGTCGGGAGCAGCTTCGCGTGTGCCATTCGAGCCTCGGGCGCTGTCGTGTGCTGGGGGGTCAACGGGGTCGGCGAGCCAGGGACGGGACTACCACCGACAGCATGGTGGCGGTCGAGGTCGGTCGACCCTCGAGGTTCGAGATGCGAGCGATGGGCGGGCTCCCGGCCGTGGATGGCTGACTCGCGCCGCGGGCCTCGCCACTGGCACTCCGACGGTCGGCGCGGTATCTGACTGGCGCCATGGGGGGCGTTGTCCTCCGGGAGGAGTATGATCGTGTCGAACATCCTGGACCCTCGCCCGTTTTCCGTAGAATACGTCGAAAATCCGAGCCAGGAGGAGCTGAG
>Ga0210033_1004888_pt1 | contig 10113 bp, 9 predicted proteins | sample CryGeymeta201501_FD_185465 | JGI IMG/M metagenome (GOLD analysis project Ga0210033, IMG submission 185465) | Groundwater microbial communities from Crystal Geyser aquifers in Utah, USA - Crystal Geyser metaG 2015-01 (SPAdes) (version 2) | ecosystem: Environmental > Aquatic > Deep subsurface >... | reverse complement strand
CGCCCCCTCTCGCAGTGGGGGGCCAGCGCTTGCGCGGACCCGCGAGCGCTTGGGACTGGCGACGCGCTCGCTGCTCGACCGCGTCTGAACGCGCAGGACGCGTTGGTGTGAGCGCGGGCTCGCCGCTCATCGACCCGCAGCGGTGATCGGCGACGTGGGCCGTGTCGCCCCCTCTCGCAGTGGGGGGCCAGCGCTTGCGCGGACCCGCGAGCGCTTGGGACTGGCGACGCGCTCGGCCTCCTCGCGGCACAGCGCTAGCGCGAGCCCGTCTCGCCGACTCAGGCGGAGATCAGACCCTCGTGTTCGAACACGCGGCGCAGGTACCTCAGGGGCATGTTGCCGCTGCCCATGTAGAGGGCGTGGAAGCGGCGATCGAGGTCGAGGCCTTCGAGCTTGCCCGTGTTGGCTTCGGCCAGGTCGCGCTTCAGCTCGAGCACGAGGCGGTTGCCCGTCAGGTAGCTCAGCGGATAGCCGCGCTCCTGCGAGTACCAGTTCAGTTCGGCCTGCACGCGTCCGGGCACGAAGCCGGTGACGGCGGCGAGCAGGTTGCCGGCCGCGACGAAGGGATCGTCGGACGAGAGGTCGCAGTCGACGCCCACCTCGAGGTAGGGCTTTTCGCCGGTCATGAAGAAGAGGTCGATGGCCACGCGCGCGCCGATGCGGGCGATGTCGCGCTTGCCGGTGAAGCGCGCCTCGTCCGTGAGGTCGCCCATGTAGCCGACGTCGAGCATGTAGCCCTCGAGCATGGTGGTCCAGCCTTCGGCGTGGTCCATGGCCTCGAAGTGGCGACGCACGACCGAGGCGTGCGTGGCGGCGGTCGCGAGCTGCAGGTGATGACCGGGGATGCCCTCGTGGATCATCATGTTCGGGATGCTGAGCTCGGTGTGCTCCGCCAGCAGCTCCTGCGAGAGCGTGAGGTAGACGAGGCTCACCTTGGTTCCGTCGCGGAAGGGCGGAGGTTGGACCATGGCGCCCGCGGGGATGCTCGGCTCGAGGAAGCTCGGCGTACGCACGATGCGCATGTCTTGATCCTCGATCACGGGGAAGAGGTTCCGCTCGTGGATGAAGGCGAGGATCTTCTGGCGCTCCTCCTGGTAGCGGTCGAGCACGCTCTCGAGCTTGCCGTCCTTCAGCTGAACCGGGTGCTTCTCGGTCAGGAAGTTTTCGAGCTGCTCCGCCGTGGTGTCCGCGGGCAGGCTGTGCTTCTGCACCAGCCGCGCGCGCAGCGTCTCGATGTCGCTTTGCGTGTCCGAGAGGAAGCTCTTGGCGATGCCGTGGATCTGCTCGAGGCTCTTGTCGATGCCGCGCAGACGCACGATCTCGCGCGCGATGGCGTCACCCACGTGGAGTTGCGTCGTGGTCGCGAGCGCCTTCAAGCGCGCGATGTAGCTCGTGAGCGCAGCTTCGGCCTTCGCACGCGCCGCGGTCAGGCGCGGCAGCTCCTGCCAGCTCTCCTCCGTGGCCATGGTCTCGACGGTCTCGAAGAGCTGGGGCAGGCCCTCGACCTTCTGCACGTCCATCATCACCCAGCGCGCCACGGGCGTGTCGAGTCGCCCGAGCAGCGCGTCGACGTAGGCCGGCACCTTCTCGAGGCGCGCGGTGATGTCATCGAGGCGTTCGCTCGCGGGACGAGGATCGTTGATCAGCATCATGAAGATGCCGTTGCCGACGTCGTCGCCGCAGCTCGGGAGCTGCTGAGCCTGCGTGCGCCCGTTGAAGGTGTAGGTGTCGTTGTAGCGCTCGGCTTCGACCATCAGCGCGGCGAGGTCGAGGTCGAGCCGCTGATCGAAGGAGAGACCTTCGCGCGGGATCGACGCGGCTTGCTGGAGCAGCTCGGCGCCGTCCGCGTCGCGTCGTTCGATGGCGGCCAGGCTCGGGTCCGGCAGCACACCGAGCGCGCGGTTCACGCCCAGCGAGACGCGTCGGTTCGGGTTTTCGGTGAAGTGCGCGTGGAAGCGCTCGACGAAGGCGTCAAACATCGACATCGGGGCCGAGCCTAATCCCCAAATGGTCATATTGCACGTGGGGGTCGCACACGGCTCCTGGAGCCCCGGACGCGACCGCTAGTGGCGACCTCGCGCCCTGGCTTCGTGCACACCATCGGGCAAGGGCGGGACGCTCTGGCCTCGCGCGGCTGGCAGCGCGCCGAGCATCTCGCTCATGGCCGCGGGTGCGGCCCAGGCGTGTCCGAAGGCGGTGCCGCGGCGGATGGCGTCCGGGACCAGCGCGATGTCGGTCGCGGCGGCGTCCCCGAAGCGCGTGTCCACGAACACGGCGCCCGGGCGCAGCGTCAGTCCGCCGGGCGCAGCCTGGGCGGCGTGGGGCGTGATGGTGTCGTTGGCCACGGTGAAGTGGAACTCGCGCAGCGTCGTCCCCTCCGAGCGGAACTTGCACACGTAGGCGCCCGGCGCCGACGTGAGGTTGGGCCTGCTGTCCCCGTCTTCGGCGACGCCCTCGCGATTCGTTCCCCAGCGCCAGTTGGTCATGACGCGCATCAGACGGTAGCGGTAGTGCGTGCTGGCCCGCGTGCCGTGGCGCGTGGCGTCGTCCTGCTCGCTCCAGTCGGCGACCGACTCGTGGATGTTGCGTCCGCTCAGGTCGAGCTCGGGCACGCGCTCCCCGTCGCGCGAGCAACGGAAGGAGGCGTCGGGATACATGCTCTGATCCGTGTTGGCCCAGAAGTAAAAGCTCGGGCGACCGTAGGACTCCGTGGAAGGGGGTGCCTGCAACCAGACCCAGCTCATGCCCAGGAGATCGTCACCCAGGACGAAGAAGCGAGCCGAGTGGAGCGGCGCTCCGTGCGCCACGCGATCCGTGCGCCACACGCGCGCGATCTCGATATGGAGCGTGCGCACGAGGGTCGTGGTCTCGCTTCCGTCGTCCAGGTAGTAGATCTCCACGTCCATCGGGCCGTGGACGGTGAGGTCCGGCGACGTGCGCGACCAGCAGCCGTCGCTGATCTGGATGTCGGCGCTCGCCGCGACGGCGTTCTGGGCATTGGCAGGGTGGTAGGCGAGGGCGCAGCGCATGGCGCCGAGCTCGCTGCGGCCCCGCTTGAGCACCACTCGCACCGCGTCGCCGTTGTGCACGGCGCCGTAGAAGCGCAGGCGCAGCTCCGGCTTGTAGGTGACATGATCGGGATGGTTGGCGTCGACCGTGCTGACGGAATGGTTCAGCTCGAAGAGCGTGTAGGTCTCGTCCAGCGTGACGGACGCTTGGGCGGCCGCGGGAGCCGGCGTCAGGTTCGCCAACAGCGCGAGGATGAAACACGCGGGCACAACGGCCCCACGGCGTGACTCGAATAGTGGATGCATCTTTTCCCTCTCGTATGCGTCTTGATAGCCCCGAGGCACCGGCACCCTATCACCGATCCTCGCGACTCCTGCAACCGCGCCCTTCAGGATTGTTCCGCGGCTGTGCGCGCCCGCGCTAGTCTCCGCAGCCCTCCAATTCAATCGAACTTCAGGGCAGAGGACTCAGCGATCGGCGCCCGCGGGGCGGCCGCCTTTGCGTGGGTCGCTGGCGGCGTCGAGCACGACCGCGCCGTCCACGCGTCGCATGCGGATCGCCTGCACGGCGGCGACGTGACCCATGGTCTCCATACGGTGACCGCGGGCGACGAGGGTCGCGAGCACGTCCAACGGAAGGGGCGCGAACTCCTCGCTGTACAAGATGTCGGGCAAGCCCTGGTGATGGATGCGCGGCGCGGCCATAGCGTCGCTGATGCGCCCCGACCGCATCAAGGCGTTCACGGCCACCTGCTCCGTCGCGGTGACGATGCGGCTACCGCCCGCGGCTCCGATGCACAGCACGGGCTCGCCGTTCTGGAACACGATCGTCGGCGACATGGTCGACACCGGGCGCTTGCCCGGCGCGGGTAGGTTGGCGGCGCCTCCCGGCAAGCCGAAGGCGTTGGCTTCGCCGACGGCGCTGGCGAAGTCGTCCATCTCGTCGTTGAGCACGATGCCCGCCGCAGAGATGCGCGCGCCGAAGACCAGGTTCACGGTCGTGGTCACGGCGGCCACGTTGCCCTCGGCGTCCACGACGCACAGGTGCGACGTGCCGTGGTCCTCGCTCGGCGCGACGCGCGGCGCGTCGGGCAGCGCTTGTTCGTACCAGAGCGGCGGCAGCGCGAGCGTCGGGTGAAAGGTCGCCGCGCGAACCGCGGCACGCTCGGGGTTCATCAACGCCGCGAGGGGGAGCGCGACCTGGTCGGGGTCACCGAAGTAGCGCTGTCGATCGAGGAAGGGCCCCTTCCACGACTCGGCCAGCGCGTGCAGCCAGTGCACGTCGGGCGGGGTCGAGGGCGCGCCACGCCAACGCGCGGGGATACGCTCGAGCACGTCGAGGCTCTCGAGCATGGTGTAGCCGCCGGCGCTCGGGGGAGGCGCCGTGACCCAGGTGAAGCCCAGGTGATCCGCGCGCAGCGGCTCGCGCTCGACCACGGAGTAGTCCGCGAGATCCTGCATCGTCATGATGCCGCCGCTCTCGCGCACGCGCTGCACGATGGCGCGTCCCACGCGGCCTCCGTAGATCGCGCGTGGCCCCCGGCGTCCGAACTCGCGCAAGGTGCGGGCGAGGTCGGGTCGCTCGATGTGCGCGAGGGCGCCGGACGTGCCGTACCAACGACGCATGCCTGGATCACGCGCGAGCTGTTCTTGCCAGGCGGAGAGCGCTTCCGTCAGCTGATCCGAGGCCTCGAAACCATCCGCCAGATGCGCGGCAGGCGCGACCACGCGCGCGAGCGGAAGCCGCCCGAAACGACGCGCCAGCTCCGCCACGCCCGCGGGTTCGCCGGGTACGCCCACGGCCAGGCCGCCGAGCTGCGACGCTGTGTTCAGCGGCCCTTCGCCGCCGGGCGCCGCATCCTCGAACATGTCGGAGGTCGAAGCCGCCGGTGCGCGCTCGCGAAAATCGAGGAAGGTCAGCGAGTGATCGCTCGCTCGGTAGTAGAGCGCGAAGCCACCGCCACCGAGCCCGCTCGACGCCGGATTCACCACGCCCAGCGCCAGCATCGTCGCCGCCGCCGCGTCCGCCGCGTTGCCTCCATCGGCCAAAATCTGCGCGCCCACTGCGGACGCGCGCGCGTCGTCAGCCGCCACCGCATCGCGCGTGTAGCTCTGCGCGAAGGGCACGGCCGGCGGCGAAGTCTCCGCCTGGGCGTCCGGCGTGTCCGCCGGCGGATCGAGGTCCGCCACCTCGTAGGCGCGAGCCCGAGGCGCGAGCAGAACGCAAGCGAGCGCGACGAGAGCGAGTAGTGAAGACCAGGACCTGCGCTTCATGCGCACACGATGCCCGATGACGACCGCGAGGGCTACGTGGGTGGGAGATTCGCTGCTCCAAGTGCTCAGCTCCGAGCGAGAATCTCGTCGATTCGTTCCACGATGACCTCGGCACGATCCTGACTGTCCGCGTCACCTGCCAGGTGCGCCGCAATGGCGTCGCGAAACTCCCCGCCTTCGAGCCACGCTCCAAACGTCTCGCGGATGAAGGTGCGCAGCACCTCGTCGGCGGCTGCAATCTCCGCCGCCAGTTCGAGTCGTCCGTCGAGGAGAGCAACGATGTCTTCCATGTCCTTGCTCGACCAGAAGTCGCCGCCCCCTCGTCCGCCGAAAGCTTCGATCTTCGTGGCCAGGAAGAGCGGCCCTCGGTCGTCACTCCACCCACGAAGACGACTCGGCGGGGCAGGCGGGCAAGCTTGCCTCCCACGATGGCGAGCAGGTCGGCAGGGCGGCGAGGCTGACTCATCGCCGCAGCAACTCCGTGAGCACGCCGGTGGCGACCTCTCGCACGCGTGCGCCTCCAACCCGGATGCCGTCGACGAGGGTCAATAGAGCGTACAGCTCGGGGTCTCGATCCGCCGCGATCGGGACGGTCTCGCACAGTGGCGTGAGTGACTCGCCTCGGGCCTCTCCCCGCGCGTAGGGCCAGACGAGCGGGCTGGTTTCGGTCGATGCGAGGTGCTGTGACAGCGGCACAGCCGAAGCACCTGTGAGCATCCCGCGACGACGACGGCCAAGCTCGGCCGGGAAGACGTAGCGCACGCCATGGACGAGGAACTCGAGCAGCGCGGGCCGAAGCGGAGTACGGGTCTTCGGGTTCAGGAGACCGCAGGTCCCGGCGCGATCGACCGCCGCGTGGACCCCCGGGGCGCTCATCCCCAGCTCGCTGGCGAGAGCTTCGTAGGTCCAAGGTTCGCCCTCGTGAGCAGCGAGCTTGAGCGTCACGAGTATGTCCTGCGGCTTGAGCACGGCTTGATGATATTCGCAATTCGCGAATGGCGAAAAAGGACGTCATCTGTTCGTTATTACTTTGTAATTCTAAATCAATGTGCAGCCGCTGCGATCGTTTTGTGCGCGTGCGCGCACAGGTCGAGCGGTGCATTCCCGTGTTGGGCCAATGGAGCTGGCGAGTATCTCACTTCGTCGGCGGCTGCGTTGTGGGTTCATGCTCGGGCGCCAACCACGTGTCACGTGAACTCTGGTCACCGACTCAGAGCCGCGAGCCCGAAGCCCACGAGCTCGTGCGACGAGCCCTCGCGCTTGCGCAGGGCAGCCTGTGCGAGGCTGCGAGCCACCGACGACACGAGGAGCTCGAGACACGCCTCGTCCTCGCTCGCTGAGTCCCGTTCGCGATGGGCCTGTGGAGCTCGCAGCAATCGTTGGTTCAATTCCGGGACCGTGCCGGTTCTGCACCGTAACCGTGCACAACGATGCGAACGTGAAGTCCGCTCTCCCGCCAGCCGCGATTAATGACCGAGTGGTGACGGACGCCCCTGGGCGGCGGGCCTACCTTTGGAAGGTGCTTGAACGGCCCGAGAAGAACGCCCGCCCGCCTCGTATGCGCGGCGTTCTGCACCTGTGGGCCTTCTTCCTCTTCCTGGCGGCCGGCATCTGGCTGGTCGCGAGTCAGCGTGACGGCATGTGGTGGCCCGCGGCCATCTTCGCCGGCAGCGTCGTAGGGCTCTTCGGCTCGAGCGCGCTGCTGCATCGCGTGGCCTGGTCCGACACCTGGTATCCGCGCATGCGGCGCCTCGACCACGCGATGATCTTCGGGCTGATCGTGGGTACGTACACGCCGGTCTTCGTGGTCGCGCTGGCGGGACGCGGGGACGAGCTCGTGTTCGCGGCGGTCTGTGCCCTGGCAGGCCTCGGCGTGCTCTTGACCCTCTTCTGGCCAGGCGCCCCGAAATGGGTGCGCAGCCTGGTCTATCTCTCCGTCGGCTGGATCGGCGTGGCCGCCGTGCCCGACTTGATCGACACGGTCGGCTGGTCCGGGCTGGGCCTCATCCTCGGCGGCGGCGTCGCCTACTCGGTGGGCGCGCTGGTCTACGCCTTCCGGCGCCCCAACCCCTTCCCGCGCATCTTCGGCTATCACGAGATCTTCCACGCTTTGGTGATCGCCGCGGTGGCGACCCACTTCGTGCTGATTCGCTTCTGGGTGCTGCCGCTCCCTAGTTGAAGCGTGCGCTGTCTCCGTGGCCGTGGTTGGATACGGCCATGCGCGTCCTGCTCGTCCTGGCTCTCTTGTTCGCGGCGCCCGTCGCCGCGGCCGAAGCGCCGAGTCACCTCCAGCGCACGCAGGCCGAGCTCGCACGCTTATCGGCGCTGCCTCCCGTGGCTGACGCCGACGCTCTGTTGGAGCAGGCCCGTCGTGCGGTGTCGGTGGCCGAGCGCGCGATCCAGGAGGCGCACGCGCCCGAGGCCGAGCGGGCGTTGGACATCGCGGACGCCGCCATGACGCTCTGGCGCGCACGCCGCGATCGGGCCTCGGCGCGGGCGTCCACCTCCGCCGCCGTCCGCCGCGCAGCCATAGCCGCGGCGCGCGTGCAGGAGGCTCGCCAGGCCCTCGAGGCGATCCGCGCCCAGCGCGCGGCCCACGAGCAAGCCGCCGCGGACGCTGTGGACGCGGGCCCGGCCGATGGAGGCGTGCCCGATGCGAGCTAGTCTGCGGCGGCTCTCTGCGACGGTCGCGCTGATGGCCTGCCTGGCCTGCGGCGGTGCTCCGGCGCACACGGACACTCTGCGGGCCGAGTTCGAATCGCCCGACGCGGGGAGCGCTCGCAGCGCGGCGCCCGAGGTGATGGCCGAGGCCGATCGTGCACGCGAGCTCATGCTCGCGGCCGAGGACGCCGGAGACGCCGCGGCGGCTGCCGACGAGCGTACGCGTGCGCGCTTGCTGCTCGAGGCGGCGGGCACCCAGGCCGAGCGTGTCTCGCTGGAGCAGGCGCAGCGGGAGGCCGAGGCGCGTGAGGAGGCCGCGACGGTGGAGGCCGTGCGCCTCGAGACCTTGCGTGAGCAGGAGGCCCGCGCGCTGGCGCAGGATCTCGCCGGCGATCTCGCGCGTGACCAAGCCCGCCAGGCTTTCGCCCAGGCCGAGGAGGACGAGACACGGCGCAGCGCGCGCAACGCCGGTCCAGTGGCCGCGGCGCGTCAGCGAGCCGCCCAGGCACTGACGTTGCGCGCGCAGCTCGTGCTCGCCGCCGCCGAGGTGATGGGCGCGGCCCCGGCCGACGTCGACGCCCTGCGTGCGTCCCTCGCGACCGAGTCGAACGATCCTGTGGTGGCGTTGCAGACCGCGGACGGCGCGCTCTCCCGGGCGCTCACGCTCCTGGGTCGGGCACGCGCGGCGCAGCCCCCGGCACCTGGCGAACGGGCCAGCCTGGAGGCCGCGGCGCGCGATCGAGGCTTCGTGCTCGAGGCGCGTCCCGAAGGCCTCGTCGTGCGCGCAGAGGGGATCTTCACGCACGGGCCGCGTCCGGCCACGGTGCGCCTGAATCACCTGCTGGATCTGCTGCGCGCGCATCCGCGTGGTGCCGTCGCGATCACCCTCTCGGGGGATGGCGCCCTCGGGCGTCGTCAACAGGCAGCCCTCCAGCAAGCCTTCGGCGCCGATCCGCCCGCCGGTCTTCGCTTCGAGCTGACGCCGCCCACGAGCATCGCGCCCGCGGGCACGGTGGAGCTGCTCTTCTTCGCCGTCGCCGCAGAGCCGCCCCCGACGCCCTGACGTTCGCGCGCGTCACCGGGTCGAGGTGGGTCGCTCGGCGGGGGACAAGCCCTAATCATTGATCACGAGTCCATCTGGCCGGACGCGTCTCGCGCGAGCGCTTCGCCCTACGGGTTCAAGCCCAGTAGATCAGCGCCAGCACGACCACGGCCCAGAGCGCGAGGTTGGCCAGGAAGGGCTTGTCCCGGAGCATCTCCTCCGTGGGGCTCTCGACGTCGGGATGCGTGCGCACGAGGTGGAGGAAGCGCAGTACGCCGAACAGGGGCATGGGCGCCGAGAGCAGCAGATAGTCCGTGCCGAACGCCGTGCGGTTGGCTGGGTCGAGGGTGTAGACCACATAGGTGACGACGGTCGCGAGCCCGGTGACGTAGAGCAACGTGAGCAGGGTCTTGCGGTCGTAGCCCGCGAGCGCCGACCTCTGCCTGGTGGCGCCTTCGCCGGGGACGAGCTCGTGCAGGCGCTTGCCGAAGCCCAGGAAGGTCGCCAGCAGGAAGGTGACGACGAGCAGGTAGACCGTGGGAGGAACCTGGGCGGCGAAGGTCCCGGTCAGCACCCGGAGCTCGAAGCCGGCCGTGATGCTCAGAACGTCCAGGTAGGCCACCCGCTTCAGTCCGAAGGTGTAGGCCAGATTCAGCGCCAGGTAGCCGCCGATGCTGACGAACACCCAGGGTCCCAGCAGGGCCGAGCCCGCGAGCACGGAGCCCGCCAAGAACAGACCCACGCCGCGCGCCACGCCCGTCGGCACCTGGCCGCTCGCCAGAGGGCGCTGACGCTTCACGGGGTGCGCCCGATCCGCCTCCATATCCGCGAGATCGTTCAGGATGTAGACCGCGCTGCTGGCCAGGCAGAAGAGCCCGAAGGCGGCCGCGGTACGCAGGGCGGGCGCCAGCGTGCCGAGCTCCTTGGCGAAGACCAGCGGCGCCAACACGAAGAGGTTCTTCACCCATTGGTGGGGACGCATGGTGCGTATGAGGCCGAGGATCACGCGCGGTGACATATCGCAGCCCCGCCGCAGACGCCACATCCGGGTCTCCAGAAGTCGTAGTCGTGGGAACAAATGTGCGCACTCGCTTGTCGGCCGTGGTGGGCGTCGATACGGTTGCGGCC
>Ga0210033_1004865_pt1 | contig 10138 bp, 8 predicted proteins | sample CryGeymeta201501_FD_185465 | JGI IMG/M metagenome (GOLD analysis project Ga0210033, IMG submission 185465) | Groundwater microbial communities from Crystal Geyser aquifers in Utah, USA - Crystal Geyser metaG 2015-01 (SPAdes) (version 2) | ecosystem: Environmental > Aquatic > Deep subsurface >... | reverse complement strand
ATGTCTAGTGAGAGTGTATCAACAATTGATTTACCCCAATTTATTATCTTGATTTTTAACTATGAGCTTTATTTTATTGATTATTTTTAAAAATGTCTAAAAATTTTCAAAAAACGACAACTGCTCGCAACCAAAATGCAATATACAGCGTGCTGGGTGTAGTTGTTAAATATCAAACAGTTCAGCTGGATTTATTTTAAACTGAAGCATTTGTGCTGTTTTTCTACCGCCATCACCACCTTTTCTTTGCATAGTGATATTTCCAATTTTAATATTTCCTTGTTTGGTAATTAGTATTTCACCGTTTCCGAAATGATTAAGAACAACATTAATTGGGGTTAAAATCCATCGAGCATCTTTTTCCGTTTTTTGAGCAACCAACATCCATTCAACAGAAAATTTCCCTCTACCTTTAAGAATGTCATTTACTATTAAAGTTTTGTTTTTCTTCAACCAATCTAACAAAATGGTTTGATTCTTTTTATCGAATTCGTTAATAAATGTTCTTCTTGGGTCTTTTGGAGATTTTATAGTAGGGCTTAATTCTCCAGTGTATTTTTTAAGAAGGCTTGTAATATCTGATGGAATAGACCACATGTCAACATATTTATCAATCCAGCGTTTATCTATTTGGTTAAACCCTTTAAGGTTACTAACCAATTTTACTTGCAGATTTTCAACATCTATTGCTTCTTTTAGCTTTATTGTAATTTGAACTTGCACATCCGTTTTGTAACCTGACAATACAATTGCCTTTACATATTCAATCTCAGTTAAAGTGTATTCCATAATCTCCAACCAAGACTGAGCATCTTTATCCTTTTCCCAATTGTTGAACTTGGTAACTATATCTTTCTCGTTCTGGAATCCATCTTTCGCTGTTTGAGATCCTTTTTTCTGTTCGTTGTTCATTTAATTGAATAGTATTGATTATTTCTTGAGTAATATGTTGTAAAACATTTATAGAGACGCTGTTACCAAATTGTTTATGAGCTTCTGAAATACTTTCAGAAATTATAAATTCTTCAGGAAAACCTTGAATTCTGGCACATTCTCGCGGGGATAATTTTCTTATTTTATTGTTTATTTTATAAAGTCCTGTTTTAGAGCCAACACCTCCACCATAAGCAGATAGCGTAATAGCGTGCCCTAAAGGGTGATAAATTCTTTCTCCTTGTCCACCCTTATTTACTTTCCCAATTTGTATTGGTTTGTTGGGTAAATCAATATCCCCAAAAATGGTTTGTGTTGGATTAAAATCTTTATATAAGGAAATATCTTTCCGCTCTATTACTTTTCCATTAACTGGGTTTTCCTCAAGTATGTCTTCGAGTTTGGATATTATATTTGGAGAAGGAAAGTTAAAAGTTCTAATGGCATAACTATTATGAAAAGCAACAATATAAACCCTTTCTCTATTTTGAGGTAGTCCGAAATTGCTTGTGTTTAATACTTTATATTGAACGGTATAATTAAGTGCTGTAAGTGTATCTATTACTGTATGTAAAGTTTTCCCATTATCGTGGCGAGTAAAGTTTTTTACATTTTCTAGAAACAGAATTTTTGGTTGATGATAATTTACAATTCTAGCAATGTCAAAAAACAAAGTTCCTCTTGTGTCTTCAAATCCTTTTTGTTTGCCTGAAATTGAGAAAGCTTGACAAGGGAATCCGCCACATAAAATATCGTGCTTAGGAATATCTTTTTCATTTATTTGTGTTATATCACCATAAGGACTAATGTTGTGATTTGAATAGTATGTATTTTGAGCTTTTTTATCAATTTCGGATGCAAAAACACATTCTGCTCCAAACGATTTTAAAGCATAATGAAAACCACCAATTCCAGCAAAAAGATCTATAAATTTATAGCCTTTGAGATTTTGTTGATTTTCTGATATTTTTATCATTTAATAATGTTTCTGTAAAGGTAAGATTTTTTCAAGATTACTTTATTGAACTTTTTTGAGAGTGATGACATCCCACTGCTGGGCGAGTTTACCTGTCAGCTGACGGAGTACTCGTTCCGTTTCAATTAAGTTAATATAAAAAAAGTATTGCAAGTTAGCAGTTTTTTGATTTAAGATTTAATTTGCTAGGTTGCTGTAAGTCCGAGTTACGCTCCATAAACTTCCATTACTTTGCAGTTTATTACGCTAAACTCGAACTAGCTACTCATTTTTTACTCGCTGGAGCTGGGGTATCATAATGCAAGGTTATTTGCATAAAGTTACTTTTTTCTTTGCTTTTTTACTAAATTTATTTTAAAAGTTATTAACATAATATGTTTATAATCAAATACTTATAGTCAATTATGCACTTTTTCAGCAAACCCTATTTAAATTTTGAATTTTTCCAAACTTCCATCATCTCATTTTTTTCTTTCTCATTTATGTAACTCAAATTGGCTCCAAAATCATATCCATTTATAAGTCTGCCATACATTTCTTGATAGAGCAGTATTCTTCCATCTGACCCATACATAGTTATATGGAAAACTTCAAATTCCAGGTTGTCGATAGTTTCTTTTGACGATGAAGTGTCTATTTTTATACCACGACTTGAGTAAACCTCATAAATCAGTTCTTTAATTCCTTCATTATTATCGTTCCATTCACCTTCATATTCAAGTTCAAAAGGTTCTGAAGTTGATTGAAAAATATGAGCTCGGTCCTTTTGAAAGTTTAGTAATTGTTTTAACTCACTTGCATCAAAATCAGATCCGACAATCTCATTGATTGCATCTAATCCTTTTTCAGTCCGTTTTGAAAGTTCACTTCTGTGCGTTACATTCCATCCTTTTGGGATTTCCATTGTCCAGCCAATTTCTTCGCTGTGATAAATATTTTCACTGATTTTACCTTCGTCAATTTGTTTGTTCGGGTCAGACTTACACGACACCAAAATTGCTACAATTAGAATGGTTATTAAATTAAATTTCATAGGTTTTTTTAAATGTGCTACAACGCTAGGCTATGAGTAGTAGCAACCCAAAGGGTGCTATTGCTTATAGGCAATGTTAGCACAAGTATTTATTGTGCTTTTTCTAAGTTTTCAATAAGAGATAATTTCTTTTTGAATTTATCATCCATATTTTGATTAAAATAGGCAACCTTCAATCTTTTAGTTTTAGTATCAAGAAGTTCAAAATCTAAATTATCTTTCCATTTAAAACGAATAGATTTTGCATGAGTATTTCGTTTTGGGTTTCCTTTTGGATATAATACTTTTCCTGCTTTTAATACCTTCTTACCGTAGATTGGGTATAGAATGCCGTTTGGCATACAAAGAATATTAATGTTCAGTATTTCAAGATTAACCTCTTCATAAAGAATTGTAATAAAATAAGTTAAGCATGGTTTTTTCTTTACATTACCTTCTTTTAAGGTGTAATAGTAGGGTAAACAAGCTTCATCATAGATTTTTTCTTGGCTACTTACATCAAGTTTGCCGATATAACTGTTCTGATTATTACCAACAAATATATCTCCTGTATAATCCCCAATATTTCTAGTTTGAACAGTTTTTAAGTCAATATGGATAAATGCGTCTTCAACTTCAAAGAATAAATCAGCACCTATTGGTGAGGAATTGGGCTGACCTATTCCTTTGCCGTTTAGTAGGGAATAAACAATTCTTTCAGCTCCTGTAGCAAAATCTGAAATACCTTTTCCCTCTTCGGTCGGATTCCATTTAGGATACCAATCGTCCTTTATTTTATATTTTGTACGGAAACCAAAAAGCAATTCATCCTCTGCGAATTTTAAGAAATGAAAATATTTATCCAAATACTTTTTCTCTAGATTCTCTATTTTGATTAACTCGTCTTTTTGCTTTTTTGTTAATTTGCTCATGAGTGTCTAATTCTTTTTTTATACCTTCTGCAATTTTATTAGCTAATAATATTGGTACTGCATTTCCAATTTGCTTATACATATTCCCTAAGCTTCCATAAAAAATGAAGTCATCGGGAAAAGTTTGAATAATAGCACATTCTCTCACAGACATTCTTCTTTGTCTATTTGGGTGTATTTCTGGTCCAGTAGCTGTAATAGTGTCACTAGGTGTTTCCCAATTATTAATTCTTAAAGATTGTTCAAATTTAATTTCTTTAAGTTCTAATTCTGTAACTGCTTTGTCGTATTTATCATCAAATCCTAGAATCTTTTTTAATTCCCACCAATCTTTAGGATTAGGAATACTGCCAGAATTATTATCTTTTCTAAACCAATGCCCAGCGGTGTGAGCATAACCAAAATATTCATCTACTTTTTTAGTACTCCAGCCACTTTTGTTTCTCCATTCTTTTAGATAATCACATATATCATGTTGGTTTACTTGGTGTTTTCTACCCCAAAATTTATCAGACACATTTGTTCGAGCTAGGTGGTTGTATATTGTTTTTCCATTTAATTCAAAAGGCAAATCTCTTGTCCTTACATCAGTCAAATGCCCAACAACATCTTTTACTGCCACATAAGGTTTTGTTGAATGATTAAATAAATCATTTCCTAAGCCATGAGTAATTTTTGGGAAAGGATTCTTTAAACCTAATCTATTTCCAATAATTATAACTCTTTCTCTATTTTGCGGCACACCATAATCAGAAGCTTTTAGCAATCTAAATTCAACATCATAACCTAATGAGCGAAAGTCATTTACAATCATTTCAATAACTTGTCCTTTTTGTATAGAAAGAAGTCCCTTAACATTTTCTCCAATAAAATATTTTGGTTGTTTGTCTTTTACCAACCTCATTAATTCCTTGTAGAGGAAGTTTCTTTCATCTTCCATGCTTCGCTTGGTATTGGCTACTGAAAAACCTTGGCAGGGAAATCCACCGAGCAAAATGTCAATATCGTCTGGAATTTCGGAACTTGGTATTTGAGTTATATCTCCGTAAACAATGTGATCTCCTATATTATTTTTGTATGTTTCAACAGCCTCTTTAAAAAAATCGTTTGCCCACACAACTTCAAATCCATTTTGAATAAATCCTAAGTCAAGTCCGCCACAACCTGAAAATAAACTCGCTATTCTATATTTTTTATTCATTGTTTCAAAGATAGTATTTTTAATTTTCTTGCTTGGAAATATGAGTGTGATTTTTTATTTGTGCCAACGAGACAGTATGGTGTCGTGCGGGAGTTCGAAGTGAAAACTTATCAGTTTACACCGACCTTTTTTACGAGCCACTAACCTTCGAAAACCTCTGAAACCCGCATGCACTATACCATGTGTTATACAGCGATTTTATTCTGATACTATTTCATAGTCCTCATTAACAAGTTTCCCCATATCATATTCTCCTGTCACATAAAGTTCTCCTTTTTCAGTCCACATTTTCCATACCCCATTTTCTTTTCCATCAATCATTTCGCCTTCTCGTTCTTTCTGCCCATTAATATAATATGCAGTCCATATACCATTTAATTGACCATTGCTATACGTTCCTTCTTCTTGAGTCTTTCCATTTTCCCAATAATACTTTGTCGAACCATGCCTTATTTCATTTTGGAACTCAGTTTCAGATTTAATTTTTCCATTTTCATAGTAAAATTTCCACAATCCAGTGGATTTATTGTTTTTGGTTATTCCTTCTTTCTTAATCTTTCCATTTGGATAATAGAAAGTCCAATATTCCACTTCTGCTCCAGTTGAATCCGTATAGAATTTCTTTTGCTTCTTCAACGTTCCATCTGAGTAGTAGTAATTATATTCTTTACTCCCGTCAGGATTTTTCTTAATATCTCCACAGGATGATAATAAAATACCAATTATGAAAATGAATAATAAATATCTCATACGTTGTCTTTTATAATTGCTGTATAACAATTGGATATGATGCATCCGCCAGTAGTCGGACAAGTTATGCATCATATCCAACCTATATGTTCAATCCAAATGTAGTAAATCAATCGGACTTTTTATTGCTTTTATATTATTAATTGCAATTGGTGTAATTCCAAAGGAATTAAAATAGTTTATGGGAACAAGTTTAGTTGCTAATAATGAGCTTTTTTGTTGTTATTATTTTACTGTTTTCCAAAAGTTGAATAACATAAATTCCATTGGGCAAATTACCTTTTTTTAAAATAATATTATTGCCTGTTATTGCGGCTATGGTTTTAACTTTTTCCCCTAATAAATTATATAAGGATAAAGTTGCATCAGTTAAAGATGTATTTGTTTTTATTATTGTTTCTTCCGAAAATGGGTTAGGATAAATGGTTGTTTCTACTATAGCATTAACTTCTTCGGGAGTTGCTGTACTTAAACACGATAAACCTGTTGTTTGTATTGGTGTTTCAAATTGATTAAGACCAGTTCCATTGCCCAACTGACCATTTCCATTTAATCCCCAACTCCATAATGTGCCTGTGTTTTTAAGTGCAATGGAATGTTCTCCGCCTACAGCAATTTTAATAACATCAGTAATGGGTACTTGAAGTGGAGTATTGCTGTTGTTGGTGTTTCCATTACCTAATTGTCCATAAGAATTGATACCCCAAGTCCAAACGGTACTGTCATTTTTAAGTGCCATTCCGTGAAGTCTTCCAGATGCAATAGCATTAACTCCACTTAAATTAATAACTTGAACAAAAGTAGTTGACCAGTTATTGGTTCCGTCACCCAATTGCCCATGTGCATTTAATCCACTTGCCCAAATGGTGCCATCATTTTTTAAAGCGTAGGAATGACCATCACCACCAGCCACTGCTTTAACATTTGTTAAACTAGCTACCTGAAGGGGAACATTGCTATCAATTAAAGTTCCGTCACCTAATTGTCCATTCCCATTCCAGCCCCAAATCCAGACAGTACCATCACTTTTCACTGCTAAGCTATGGTGTCTTCCTTTTCCAATGGCACGAATACCAGAAAGTCCAACTACTTGAACAGGCACATTACTATCAGTGTTACTTCCATTACCCAATTGTCCATAGCCATTATTCCCCCAAGTCCAAACAGTACTATCATTTTTTAAAGCGATGGAATGTTCCCATCCTGCAGCAATAGCAATAGCGTTTGTTAAAGAACTTACTTGAACTGGAATATTACTATCGGTATTGGTTCCATCGCCAAGCTGTCCAAAAATATTACCTCCAGAAGCCCAAACTGTTCCATCATTTTTTAAAAAAAGAGAAAAGTTAGAACCTCCATCTAAAGAAATAACATTAGTTAATAATGGTACTGATGTTGGAAGGTAACTGTCGGTATTGGTTCCATTACCAAACTGACCGTACAAATTAAACCCCCAAACCTGAACTTGATAATCGCATACCACCAATGTGTGGGAAGCTCCTGCTGCAATTGATTGTGCAAAAGAAGTAGAAGGAAGCGTACCATTTGCAATCGTGCATAGAAGCATCAATAAGTAGTGTTTTGTTTTCATAGAGAACGTTTTAATGTCAATGGTCAATAAAAAAAGAAAAATGTTAAACTTAACCAAATATAGAAAAAAAATGAACATAACTGAAAAAAATTATTGAGGCTATAAGATTGCTTCATTAATTGGTAGTTTTTTTGAGGTTATCTTTTTTATGTTTTAGAAACAATCGTGTCCTAAATAAAATTATAATTTTTAAGAAAACCAAATAACTAAATCCTAATACCCGAGCTAGGGCTTTTGAACAAACGGTGCGAAATTCTGTGTAATCGGACTAGGAAATGCGGTGGCATGTGGGTAAAGATTACAAAGAATTTGGCGTTTGTTCTTGATTTTTGGCTCTTGGAATTTACCCTGAGCGTAGCCGAATGGGTCAAGAAAAAGAGCAAGATAATTTAAAGCCCAAATCTATCCCAAACATTAAAAAAACAGCTAAAAACTAATAAAATCAAGCAATCTGATTTTTTTAAAATCGTTTAGGACGCTATTGTTAGATGGATTAACTTGTTTGGAAATTTACTTAACGAGTGGCGTAAAATAGGCAAAAACAACTTTTGCTCTTTTTTTGCTAATAGTTTCTTCTAACTCTTTTAGTGTAGCTTTTTTTATTCGAGCTACAGATTTGAATTTCCATAATAATTGTTGAGCAGTTTTGTGTCCAATTCCTTCAATTTCAGATAATTCCGATTTTATGGCTGCTTTGCTTCTCTTGTTTCTATGGTGAGTTATTCCAAAGCGATGTGCTTCGTCCCTTAAGTATTGAATCAACTTTAGTGATTCTGATTTTTTATCTAAATACAAAGGGATAGAATCGTCTGGAAAATAGATTTCTTCTAATTTTTTAGCAATACCAATCATGGTAATTTTTCCTCTCAGTTTTAATTTTTCTAAACTAGTTAAAGCAGCATGGAGTTGACCTTTTCCTCCATCAATAATTATCAATTGGGGTAAAGGCTGCTTTTCTTCCAATAACCTATTGTATCTTCTGTAAATCACTTCTTCCATCGATGCAAAATCATCTGGTCCTTCCACCGTTTTGATGTTAAAATGGCGATAATCTCTTTTGCTGGGTTTGGCATCTTTAAAAACCACACAAGCTGCAACTGGATTGGTTCCTTGTATGTTAGAATTGTCGAAACACTCTATATGTACAGGTTTTGTTGGCATGCGTAAATCTTTTTGCAAACGGTCTAAAATTCGGTCGGAATGTTTGGTAGGGCTTACATTCGCTTTTTGTTTGTTTCGTTCTAACCGGTAATATTTTGCATTTCGTTCTGATAACTCCAATAAATGCTTTTTATCACCACGACGAGGAACTAAAAAATGAATACTTTCCACCTCTAATTCGGGCAGAAAAGGAACAATAACCTCTTTTGATTGGCTATCGAAACGCAGCCTTAACTCAGCAATACCAATTTGCAACAATTCATCATCGGTCTCCTCCAATTTTTTTTTCAATTCGATGGTATGTCCTTGAATGATAGCTCCATTAATTACCTTTAAATAATTTACGTAGCCATACTTTTCGTCAGAAATAATGGAGAAAACATCTACATCATTAATGGTAGGACTCACCACAACAGATTTGCTTTGGTACTTTTCTAAGGTTTCAATTTTTTCTTTTAAGAGTTGAGCTTTTTCAAATTGAAGTGTTTCGGCATATTCTGCCATTAAAGGTTTTAAATGCTTGGTAACACTATTGATATTCCCCTTTATAATAGACTTAATTTCTTCGATGGAATGGTTGTAATCTTCTTCTGTTTGTTTAGCTACGCATGGTGCTTTACAATTGCCAATATGATACTCCAAACAAACCTTAAATTTATCGTTTTTTATATTTTCTGAAGAGAGGTTAAAGTTGCAATTTCGCAATTGATAGAGTTCTCTTATCAATCCTAAAACAGTATTCATCATTTTTACAGAAGCGTAAGGACCGAAATAAGCAGAGCCATCTTTTACAACATTTCTGGTGGTAAAAATTCTTGGGAATCGTTCGTTTTTAATACAAATCCAAGGATAGGTTTTATCATCTTTAAGAAGAATGTTATACTTTGGCTGATATTTTTTTATTAAGTTATTTTCTAACAGCAAAGCTTCAATCTCCGAACCAACAACAATGGTTTTGATATCAGCGATTTGTTTTACTAAAATTGCTGTTTTGCCATTTTCATGATTTTTGGTAAAATAAGAAGTAACTCTTTTTTTTAAATTTTTTGCTTTTCCAACATAAAGGATAATTCCTTCGACATTATAATATTGGTAAACACCTGGTTGATGAGGAAGATTTTTAATAAGTTGGTTCAAGGCATCTTGTTGCATAACTGCAAATATACTGCTGTTTCTGGTATTTTTTTTAATAAAAGAGGACAGAAAAATTTATGACTACAATCATAATCTTTTTAAAAAATATGTATTTACACGCAACCATTTTATGTAGAATTACGTATTGGATTTAAGTAGTTTCTTTAGGGGGGTTCTATAAATTAAAGTTTTGATATTCAAATAATTATGTGTATATTTATGATGTAAATCAACAGATTAAGCAATGAAAAAGCAAAGATACAAAACAACAGGAAGAAAATCATTATTTGACGAACAATTTAGCTCGGAAAAATTATCAGAAATTGGAAATCCCTTAGAGATGATAAGCAAAGTAATAGATTTTGAGTTATTTAGAAGCACCTTAGAATCAAAATTGCTAAATACAAATAAGAAAAATAATGCAGGATCAAGACCTTATGATGTAGTA
>Ga0210033_1004860_pt1 | contig 10143 bp, 10 predicted proteins | sample CryGeymeta201501_FD_185465 | JGI IMG/M metagenome (GOLD analysis project Ga0210033, IMG submission 185465) | Groundwater microbial communities from Crystal Geyser aquifers in Utah, USA - Crystal Geyser metaG 2015-01 (SPAdes) (version 2) | ecosystem: Environmental > Aquatic > Deep subsurface >... | reverse complement strand
TCTCCTTGTCTCGTCAATAAAAAGATGATGCCATTACGCAGTGTTATAGCTTGGCAATGTTATCACCATAGGATTGCTGCGTTGCAGACTCAGTCCCCGTCCCGGTCTGCAAACAAGCCCGTTCCCTCGACACCCGTCAACCCTTCCAGGCCCAACCCAAGCAGCACAAGCGCCGTAAGGAATGTTTGCAGATAGGCATGGTGCGATAAAAAAGTTTGCATGATGAACCTCCTTTGCAAATCCGCGCCCGCCTATGTCCGGCGCGGAAAACCCGGCAACGATCATTCAAAGTGATCAGGCAAGATCGAAACGATCCAGATTCATCACTTTGGTCCATGCCGCGACGAAGTCATGGACAAATTTCTCCCGCGCATCCGCACCGGCATAGACTTCAGCCAAAGCCCGCAGTTGGGAATTCGAGCCGAAGACCAAATCGATACGGGTGCCGGCCCACTTGACCTTGCCGGTCTTGCGGTCGCGCCCCTCAAACACCTCCCCGGCATCCGATACCGGCTGCCACGTCGTGCCCATGTCGAGCAGGTTGACGAAGAAGTCGTTGGAGAGCGCCCCGGGCTTTTTGGTGAACACACCGTGTTGCGACTGCCCGACGTTGGCGTTCATGGCGCGCATGCCGCCAACAAGCACGGCCATCTCTGGCGCATTGAGCGTCAGCAGTTGCGCGCGGTCTAGCAACAGTTCCTCCGCCGCGACGGTGTATTGCGCCTTCTGGTAATTGCGGAAGCCGTCGGCGATCGGTTCGAGCACGGCGAAGGACGCCACATCGGTCTGTTCCTGCGCGGCATCCATGCGGCCGGGCGTGAAGGGGACCGTCACGGCATGACCGGCCTTCTTCGCCGCCTCTTCGACGCCGGCGCAACCTGCGAGAACAATCAAGTCGGCCAGCGAGATTTGCTTGCCGCCGGATTGGGCGGCGTTGAACTCGCCCTGAATGCGCTCCAGCGTCTTGAGCACCTTGGCCAGTTGCGCCGGCTGGTTGGCCTCCCAGTCCTTTTGCGGCGCGAGGCGGATGCGCGCGCCGTTCGCACCGCCGCGCAGGTCGGAACCGCGGAAGGTCGAGGCCGAGGCCCATGCCGTCGCAACCAGTTCGGAGACGCCGAGGCCGGACGCCAGCACCTTGGCCTTGAGCGCCGCCACATCCTGGTCTTCGACCAGCGGGTGATCGACGGCGGGGACGGGGTCTTGCCAGAGCAGGTCTTCCTTCGGTACTTCGGCGCCAAGGTAGCGCGACTTAGGACCCATGTCGCGGTGGGTGAGCTTGAACCAGGCGCGGGCGAAGGCGTCGGCGAATTCGTCCGGATTCTGGTGGAAGCGGCGCGCGATTGTTGCGTAGGCCGGATCCATGCGCATCGCCATATCGGCATCGGTCATGATGATGGGCACTTTTTTCGACGCATCGTGCGCGGCCGGTGCGGTGTTGCTGTCGGTCGCCTGGTTGGGCGTCCACTGATGCGCGCCCGCCGGGCTCTTGGACAACACCCACTCGTTGCCGAACAGCATGTCGAGATAACTCATGTCCCACCGGGTCGGCGTCGGCGTCCACGAGCCTTCCAGACCGCTGCCGATCTGGTCGCCGCCCTTGCCGCTGGCATAACGACTCTTCCAACCCAGACCCTGCTCGGCGAGTCCGGCGGCCTCGGGGGCTGCGCCGACCAGCGCCGCATCCCCGGCACCGTGGCATTTACCGAAGGTGTGCCCGCCGCAGGTGAGCGCCACCGTTTCTTCGTCGTTCATCGCCATGCGCGCGAAGGTTTCGCGCACCAAACGGCCGGATTCGAGCGTATCGGGTTGGCCGCCGGGACCTTCTGGATTCACATAAATCAGCCCCATCTGCACGGCGGCGAGGGGGTTTTCCAACTCGCCCTCGGCGGTCATGCGGACTTTATCATCCAGCCATTTTTCTTCATTGCCCCAATAGACGTCGACTTCCGGCGCCCAGATGTCCTCGCGCCCGCCGGCGAAACCGAAGGTCTTGAAGCCCATCGATTCCATGGCAACGTTGCCCGCGAGAATAATGAGGTCGGCCCAGGAAATTTTGCGGCCGTACTTCTGTTTGACCGGCCACAGCAGGCGACGCGCCTTGTCGAGGTTGACGTTATCGGGCCAGCTGTTGAGCGGGGCGAAGCGCTGGTTGCCGTGGCCTGCACCGCCGCGGCCATCACCGGTGCGGTAGGTGCCGGCACTATGCCAGGCCATGCGAATGAAGAAGGGGCCGTAGTGGCCGTAGTCGGCCGGCCACCAGTCCTGCGAGTCGGTCATGAGCGCGGTCAGGTCCATTTTCACCGCCGCGAGGTCGAGCTTCTTGAATTCTTCGGCGTAGTTGAAATTCTCGTCCATCGGGTTGGACTCGGGGGTGTGCTGGTGCAGGATTTCGAGGTGCAGTTGGTTTGGCCACCAGTCGTGGTTCGACGTGCCGCTCCCGGCTTTGTGCACAAACGGGCATTGGCTCATGATGATCTCCTTGAATGGGTTGCGTGGTTCAAAGGCCACGGACGCAATGTAGGCTTCCAACATGGTTAAATCCAATTGATAGTTCAAACCTGCTTGATTTATTATGCAAATCACCAACCGCGTTATTCCGGCGCAGGCCGGAATGACGGCTTAAAGGAACGCACAATGACTCTCAACGAACTTCGCTACATCGTCGCAGTGGCACAGGAACGCAACTTTCGCCGCGCGGCGGAGAAATCCTTCATCAGCCAGCCCGCGCTGTCGCTGGCAATCCAGAAGCTGGAAGTGGAGCTCGGGCTGAAAATCTTCGAGCGCGGCAAGAACGAGGTCACGCTCACGCCCGTCGGCAGCGCCATCGTGGAACAGGCGCAGCGCGTACTGGAGGAAGCAGAACGCATCCGCATCCTCGCCACACAGGGCAAGGACCAGCTCACAGCCCCCCTGCGCATCGGCATCATTCACAGTGTCGGCCCCTATCTGCTGCCCGATCTCATCCCGGTGCTGAAGAAAATCGCGCCGCAGATGCCGCTGGAAGTGGAAGAGAACATCACCACCAATCTGGACGCGCTGCTGCGCAGCGGCAAGCTGGATGTCATCATCATCGCGCTGCCTTTTGGCGACAGCAGCATCTCCACCCGCCCGCTGTATGACGAGCAGTTCGAGGTGGTGGTCAACAGCGAGCATGCCTGGGCGGCGCGGCGCAGCATCAGGCCGGCCGAGCTGCCCGCGCAAAAGGTATTGCTGCTGGATTCGGGACACTGTTTCAGCAATCAGGTGGAAGAGGCCTGCCCCGAACTGCATCGCAAGGGGGCGGAGATTCAGCACGGGACTTCGCTGGAAACCATCCGCAACATGGTCGCCTCCGGCCTGGGCATCACCGTGTTGCCCGCCTCGGCCAACAGTGCGCGTTATTGCAGCAAGCTGTTGCGCGTCATCCCGTTCACCAAACCGATCCCGGCGCGGCGCATCGCGCTGGCCTGGCGCCAGAGTTTTCCCCGCATGCAGGCCATCGAAGCATTGACGCAAGCGGTCGCGCGCGCCAAGATCACCGGCGTCGCCCATCTGGAGTGAACATGAAAGATCAGCCTTATCGCCAGAACCCGCTGCTGCGCGTGAGCTACAGCTTCATCGCACCGATTTACGATTTCGTCATCGAGCGCCCGATGCGCGCGGCGCGCCGGGCATCGCTTGCCGCCTTGCCGGCCGACCGGCCCAGGCGCGTATTGATCAGCGGTGTCGGCACCGGACTGGACTTGCCCTGGCTGCCTGAACTGCATCGTTATACCGCGCTTGATTTCAATCCGGCGATGCTGGCACACGCCGTGCCGCGCGGCGAGAAACTGGATATGGATTTCATGCTGGGCGACAGCATGGCATTGCCGTTTGCCGACGCGCAGTTCGACTTTATCGTGCTGCATCTGATCACAGCCGTGGTGCCGGAACCACAACGCTGTCTGAGTGAGGCGGCGCGCGTGCTCAAACCCGGCGGCACCATCCTGCTGTTCGACAAATTCTTGCATCCGGGACAGAGTGCGCCGCTGCGGCGATTGCTTACGCCACTGACGCGCCGTCTGGCGACGCGCATGGATGTGGTGTTCGAGGAGGTGCTGTGCGCCGCACCGGAATTGCAAGTGGTGAGCGACACCCCGGCGCTGGGAGGCGGCTGGTTCCGCCACATCCGGCTGGTCAAGCTTGAAAACACCGGTTGATCACGCGGAGGCGCGGAGGTCGCGGAGAAAAACAGACCGGAAGAACGCGCCGGCGATGAGGGTTTTGACTTCGCGTCTCAGCGTAAAACGCACAGTTACAGGTTCTACAGTAAACGCATGGCAGCTTGTTCCAGCCCGCCCACCACCACGATCAGCACGATCTGGCAGAAGAGGAGCAACAGCAAAATGGAAAGATCGACCTGCCCCAGCGGCGGCACGATGCGGCGCACCGGCTGCACAAAAGGCCGGTTGACCGCCGCCAGCAAGGGGGCAATCGGTGTACGCGGATTGAACCAGGACAGGATCGCCTCAACCAGCAGGCTGGCGATCAGCAGGTAGAGGCTGAACTTGAGCAGTTTGACCGCCGTCCATGCCAGCAATCCGGTCAGCGGGAAATGGTCGTAGGCATAGCCCTGTAGCGCGAGGAAAGTCGCGAGATAGCCGAATTCCACAGCGAACGCCAGCAGCAGACTGGCGCTGTCCAGCCCCCATGCGGTCGGGATGAAGCGGCGCGCGCGCAACACGGCAAAATCGGTGATCGCCATCACGAACTCGCCCAGCGGGTTGCGCATCGGCACGCGCAGCCACACCGCATGAAATCGAAACAGCAGGACGGCAGCAAACGGTTGCAGCAGGGCGTCGATCAGGAACAGCAGCGCTTCGTTGAACATTAATCATCCTTGCCCAGTTCATCCCCCAGCTCTTTCGAGCGGGCCGCCGCCGCATGCGCGGCGTCGATGATGTGTTGCCGCACCCGGTTCGCTTCCATGCTCAACAAAGCGCGTTCGGTGGTGCCGTTCTTCGAGGTGACGCGGGCGCGCAGGGTGGAAACATCTTCCTGGCTGTCATCCGCCAGTTTGGCGGCGCCGATAAAGGTATCCAGCACCAGTTGCCGCGCCTGCAGATCGTCCAGGCCGAGTTCGCGCGCCGCCTGTTGCATCGCCTCGATGAAATAGAACACGTAAGCCGGACCGCTGCCGGAGATGGCGGTCACGCTGTCCAGTTGTGCTTCCTGCTCCACCCACAGGGTAGTGCCGACCGCCTCCAGAATGGATTCCGCCTGTTCGCGCCCCTGCTCCTGTACCTGCGGCAGCGCATACAGTCCAGTCACCCCATGCCGGATCAGCGCCGGCGTGTTCGGCATGGCGCGCACCAGATTCTGCGTGCCCAGCCAGCGTGCGATGTCCGGCGCCCGGATCCCGGCGGCAATCGAAATCACCAGTTGTCCCGTCAGCAAGGGGGCCAAGTCGGCACAGACCCCGCGCAACTGTTGCGGTTTCACCGCCAGCAACACGATCTCGCAATACGAGACAGCGTCGCTCATGTCGGTCGTCGCGCGCACCGCGAACTTCTGGTGGATTGCCGCACAACGCTTGTCATCCAGCTCGACCACGCGGATCTTGGAAGGCGCGTAGCCGCGCTTGACCATGCCGCCAACCAGCGCCTTGGCCATGTTGCCGCCGCCGATAAAACAAATATTCATTTCGCTTCTCCCTGATTGCGCGAACCGAAAATCGCCGTGCCGATGCGCACAAGGGTCGCGCCTTCCATGATTGCCGCCGGAAAATCATGCGACATACCCATCGACAAAGTGTCCAGCGGCAAGCCTTGCCGCTGCAAATCCTGCAGCAAGCCCCGCATCCGCGCGTACGGCCCGCGCTGCGCCGCCTTGTCATCCGCCGGCGCGGGAATCGCCATCAGGCCGCGCAAGCGGATGCGCGGCAACGCCGCCACCGCCCGCGCCAACGGCAACAATTCAGCCGGCGCCACCCCGCTCTTGCTTGCTTCCCCGCTCACATTCACCTGCAGGCAAAGATTCAGCGGCGGCAGCTGTGCGGGCCGTTGCGCGGCAAGGCGCTGCGCGACTTTGAGGCGATCCACGCTGTGCACCCAGGCGAAATTTTCCGCAATCGGACGCGTCTTGTTGCTTTGGACGGGGCCGATGAAATGCCATTCCAGCGGCAGATCGCGCAGGGCTTCGATCTTGCCCAACGCTTCCTGCAAATAATTCTCGCCGAACGCCCGCTGTCCCGCATGATAAGCCTCGCGCACCGCTTGCGCGCCAAAAGTCTTGCTGACCGCCAGCAGCTGCACCGTCTCCACGCCGCGCCCGGCCTCCGCGGCGGCCCCCGCTAGCGCCTTTTTCACGGCTTGCAAGTTGGAAAGGATTGCAGTCATAATCCGGCGGCCCGCATGTGCTTGGCAGTTGTTTAACGATTGGGGAATTATATATGGCTATGGATATCACCGAACTGCTTGCTTTCGGCGTCAAGAACCAGGCCTCAGACCTGCACCTTTCCGCCGGATTACCGCCGATGATCCGCGTTCACGGCGACATGCGCCGTATCAATCTGCCGCCGCTGGAGCACAAGGAAGTCCACGCCATGGTGTACGACATCATGAACGACGGGCAGCGCAAGCATTACGAGGAGAACAAGGAAGTCGATTTCTCGTTCGAAGTCCCCAATCTGGCGCGCTTCCGGGTCAACGCCTTTGTGCAGAATCGCGGCGCGGGTGCGGTGATGCGCACCATTCCTTCCAAGATCATGAGCCTGGAAGACCTCAAGTGCCCCAAAATATTCGAGGCGATTTCAGAATATCCGCGCGGCATGGTGCTGGTGACCGGCCCCACAGGTTCCGGCAAATCCACCACGCTGGCGGCGATGGTCAACCACATTAACGAAAAAGAAATGGGCCACATCCTGACCGTGGAAGACCCGATCGAATTCGTGCACGAATCGAAGAAGTGCCTGATCAACCAGCGCGAGGTCGGCCCGCACACGCTATCGTTCAGCAATGCCCTGCGTTCGGCGTTGCGCGAAGATCCGGACGTGATCCTGGTCGGCGAAATGCGCGATCTGGAAACCATCCGCCTGGCGATGACTGCGGCGGAAACCGGCCACCTGGTGTTCGGTACCCTGCATACCAGCTCGGCGGCGAAAACCATCGACCGGATCATCGACGTGTTCCCCGCCGACGAAAAGGAAATGGTGCGCGCGATGCTGTCCGAATCGCTGCGCGCGGTCATCTCGCAAACCTTGCTCAAAACCAAGGACGGCAACAGCCGTGTGGCCGCGCACGAGATCATGCTGTGCACCCCGGCCATCCGCAACCTGATCCGCGAGGCGAAAGTGCCGCAGATGTATTCCGCCATCCAGACCGGCGGCAGCATCGGCATGCAGACCCTGGACCAGTGCCTGACCGGTCTGGTCAAACGCGGTGTCGTGTCGTCCGCCGAGGCTCGCGGCAAAGCGGCGAACAAGGATATGTTCCCGGGCTGATCCAAAGCCACTCAAGGAGTCACACCATGGAAAGAAACCAGGCCACCGAGCTTGTGCACAATCTGTTGCGCGGCATGATCTCGCAAAATGCGTCCGACCTGTTCGTTACCGCCGGCTTCCCGCCCGCGTTCAAGGTGGACGGCAAGATGACACCGGTGTCGAGCCAGGTACTGACGGCGCAGCACACGCAGGAGCTGGCGCGCAGCATCATGAATGACCGCCAGGCTGCCGAGTTCGAATCCACGCACGAAAGCAATTTCGCCATCAACCCGCCGGGTATCGGGCGTTTCCGCGTCAATGTGTTCATGCAACAGCAGCGCGTCGGCATGGTGCTGCGCACCATTACCACCAAAATCCCCAGCTTTGAAGACCTGAACCTGCCGCCCATCCTGAAAGATGTGGTGATGACCAAGCGCGGTCTGGTGATCCTGATCGGCGGCACCGGATGCGGCAAATCCTCCACCCTGGCGGCGATGATCGGCCACCGCAACCACAACAGCTTCGGCCATATCATCACCATCGAAGACCCGGTCGAATTTGTGCACGACCATGACAAGTGCATCATCACCCACCGCGAAGTCGGGGTGGACACCGACAACTGGCAGAACGCGCTGAAGAACACCCTGCGCCAGGCGCCGGACGTGATCCTGATCGGCGAAATCCGCGACCGCGAGACGATGGAATATGCCGTCGCCTTTGCCGAGACCGGCCACCTGTGCATGGCCACCCTGCACGCCAACAGCGCCAACCAGGCGCTCGACCGCATCATCAACTTCTTTCCCGAAGAACGGCGCGAACAACTGCTGATGGACCTGTCGCTCAATGTCAAATCGCTCATCTCGCAGCGCCTGATTCCCAATCGCAACGGCAAGGGGCGCGCCGCCGCGTTCGAGATTTTGCTCAATTCACCGCTGATTGCCGACCTGATCTTCAAGGGTAATGTTCACGAGATCAAGGAAGTGATGGCGAAATCGCGCGAGATCGGCATGCAAACCTTCGACCAGGCGCTGTTCGACCTGCACGAAGCCGGGGCGATCAGCTACGAGGAAGCGCTGAAGAACGCCGACTCGGTCAACGACTTGCGCCTGAAGATAAAACTCGAAGGCCAGGAAACCAAAGACCGCGACGTGATGAGCGGCACCGAAGGCCTGCGCATGGAATGACCCTCGCGGCGCAAATGCACATACCGCGGGGCATCCCTGTCCTTTACCTACGGAAGCGCGGCAAAATGCCGGTGCAGATAGGCATTGATCTCCGATGATTCATACAGCCACCGGCTGTTGCCCCGCTCGTCGGTGATTCTCAGGCAAGGCACCTGGAGTGAACCGCCACCCTGCAACAGGTCGGCACGGTTTTTTTGATCATGCCGCGCATCGCGCAATTCGATATTCAGGGACAGGCGGCGAATCTCGCGCCTGACCTTGACGCAAAAGGGGCATGTCTTGAACTGATACAGCGCCATGCCCAGCGTCTGTTCATCGATGCGCTGCTGTTCCGACGGCGCGCGGACAATCCCTTTTGGTGTCGTGACGGCTTCCCATATCAATACAAACGGGATCAGCACGATGCGCAGCCCCCTGAAAAAATATCTCATCATCCATTTCATTTTGAATTCTCCCGATTGGTTACCGTTTTAAACGGCCAGCGAGCGTTCGACGATCTCGGCCACATCACGCGACAAGCCGGTGTGCTTGCGCAGCATTTCCAGCGCGGCGCGGGCGTGGGTCTGGCGGCCGGAATCGAACTTGCGCCAGCGGTCGAAACAGCGCGCGATGCGCGAGGCGACTTGCGGGTTGATGGCGTCGAGCTGGCGCGTTTGATCGGCGAGGAAGCGGTAGCCGCTGCCGTCGGCGGCGTGGAAGCGCACATGGTTGTTGCCGAAGGCGCGCAGCAGGGCATACACCTTGTTCGGATTGCGCAAGTCGAAGGCGGGATGCGCGACCAGTCGTTCGACTTCCGCCAGCGTGCCAGGGCGACGACTGCCGGCCTGGACTTGCAGCCACTTGTCGATCACCAGCGCCTCATTTTTCCAGCGCGCATAAAAATCATTCAGTGCCTGTTGGCGCTCCTCGCCTTCGCTTTGCGCGAGAACACTCAAACTGGCGAACTGGTCGGTCATGTTGTCGGCGCGATCGAACTGTTGTTTGGCCAGGACACGCGCTGCGGCGCTGTCTGTTTCGCACAAGTAACCGAGGCAGAGATTGCGCAACGCGCGGCGTCCGGCGTCCTGTGCATCAGGCCGATAACTGTCCTGCGGCGCAAGACGCGCATAGCAAGCCATGAACTCGGTGCCGAGTTGTTCCGCCAAAAAGCGGCGCAGGCCATTGCGCGCGGCGTGCAGCGCTTCGGGATTAATGACTTCAAATTGTTCCGCCAGCGTCGCTTCGCCGGGTAATGACAGGGCTTCGGCGGCGAAGGCCGGATCGGCATCCGCTGCGGCTAGCACCCGTGCCGCCGCCTGCGCGAAACTGTCCGGCCAGTCGGGCGTGCCGCCCGCACCGAGAGTGGCGGTCGCGGCGACAATCAGGCGACCGGCCAGACGCTGACCCGCTTCCCAGCGGTTGAAGGGATCGCTGTCGTGCGCCATCAGGTGCGCGAGGTCTGCATCGCTGTAATCGAAATCCAGCACGACCGGCGCCGAGAAATCGCGCAGCAGCGAAGGCACCGGCGCGACCGTCACCTTT
>Ga0210033_1004848_pt1 | contig 10158 bp, 12 predicted proteins | sample CryGeymeta201501_FD_185465 | JGI IMG/M metagenome (GOLD analysis project Ga0210033, IMG submission 185465) | Groundwater microbial communities from Crystal Geyser aquifers in Utah, USA - Crystal Geyser metaG 2015-01 (SPAdes) (version 2) | ecosystem: Environmental > Aquatic > Deep subsurface >... | reverse complement strand
GTCTGCCGGAAAGTCAAAAAGCCTACATTCCACACCCCTTCTTTAATCTGAAGGGATAATTTTTCAAACGACTGCATTTTTTCCTGGACTCTGATTCCATAATATGGCAGATTGGTTGGCCATGAAGATTCCAAGTCTTATCCAGGGTCGTTTGATTACCGACGGGGACATCGTCACCGTGCGGGAACTCATAGAACACAATCCATCATGGAGCCGATACCGGGTGAGCCGGGAACTTGCCCAACGCTGGAATTGGTGTAACGGCAGTGGGAAGCTCAAGGACATTGCCTGCCGAAGCCTTCTGCGAAAGCTTGCTGACCGGGGGATGATCGATCTACCCGCTCCCCGGATGGTTTCGCCCAACCGTTTCCGCCACCTGCCGGTCAAGCCGGTTGAGCACGATACAACCCCCATCACGGAGCCCCTTGCAGCCCTTCAGCCGCTGCAACTGCTAGATATTGCCTCAGCGGCGCATGCCGCTTTATTCGCCTGGCTGTTGGCCCGCTACCACTACCTGAGCTTCACACAACCAGTGGGGGAAAACATGGCCTATCTTGTTTCCGACCGGTGTTGCCGCCCGCTCGCCTGTCTTCTCTTCGGTTCGGCTGCCTGGAGTTGCGCGCCCCGGGATCAGTATATTGGCTGGAACCTCACACAGCGCCGCCGTAATTTGCATCTGTTGACCAACAACCATAGATTCCTGGTGCTTCCATGGGTCCAGGTCCCCTGCCTGGCAAGCCATGTGCTGGGGATGATCGCCCGACGGATCAGCCGGGATTGGCAGCTCCGCTACGGTCACCCCATTCTGCTTCTAGAAACCTTCGTCGATCGCAGGTTCCAGGGCACCTGCTACCGTGCGGCGAACTGGCGTCGCTTGGGCCAGACCACTGGCCGCACCCGAAACGGTTTTTCCCAGCCCACGGCACCGATCAAGGATATCTATGTCTACCCCCTTCAAGCACTGCCGAGGCTGCTGCGATGAATACCGACAATCTACTAAAACAGGCTTGCCGGCTCGACATCCATCAGGTCGCCTATTATCCCATCATCAGGGCCTACATCCAAAGCCTTGGCTTGGTTGAACTGATCAACCACCTGGTGGGAGGCGAGATGGCCGTCAAACCCGGTCTCATCGTAGCCGGCATGATCCAGGACACCCTCTCCGGCCGATCCCCTCTCTACCACCTGGAGGAGTTCTTTCTGGAGCATGATATCGAACTCCTCCTGGGCCAATCCGTTCAACCCTCTGCCTTTGGCGACCATAACGTCGGCCGGGTGCTCGATCGGATCAAAGACACCGGTGCGAGCAAGATCTTCAGCGAAGTGGCGCGGCGGGCCGCCGTCATCTTTGATCTCGACACCCGTTCAGGCCATTGGGATTCCACCTCGGTCAGCCTCTGGGGCGACTACAACTCAGCCTCGGCAGAGGGCACCATCAACCTGACCTACGGCTACAGCAAGGATCATCGGCCCGACCTCAAACAGTTCATGCTCAGCATGCTCTGCGTCGAACACAACATCCCCATCCTGGGCGAAACCCATGACGGCAACAGCTCAGACAAGACCCTTAACAATAAGCTCCTGTCCCGCATCAGCAGCAATCTGGCCCAGCATGGCCTGGAGGAGGGGGCATTTACCTACGTTGCCGACTCGGCCATGGTCACAGAGGCCAATCTCGCCTGTTTCGACCATATCCCCGGCGCCAATGCCCTCTATTTCGTCACCAGGCTGCCCCACACCTATAAAGAAGCCGATCGAGCAATCAGCGAGGCCGTCAGCACCAATAAATGGCAGGAGATCGGTGTGCTGGCCGCCTCCAGCCCCACTCCCAAGCGACCCTGCGCCTCCTATAAGGCCTTCGAGACCAAAATCCAGATCCATAGCCGATCCTTTCGCGCCACCGTCATCCACTCAAGCGCCCACGACAAGCGACGCCAGAAACGCATCGATAAAGAAATTGCCAAAGGTCGCAAAGACTTGATCGACACCCTCACCAAAAGAAGGAAAAACGCCTTCTTCTGCCTCGCCGATGCCGATGCCGAATGCGCCTATCTGCGCTCTCTGTCCACGCCCTACCACAGCCTGGAAACCAGGGTCGAAGAACAGATCACCTACGCCCCCGGCAGGCCCGGCAAAGACGGTAAGCGTTCGATTGCCAAACGCAGTTGGCGTGTCCAGACCGATATCCTCGAGCGGCAGGAGTTCATCGAACAAAAACGCACCGAGGCCGGCTGCTTCATCCTTCTGTCCAACCGTCCCAGCCAGGGCCCCGACGCTCAGAGTGCCGAAGAACTCTTGCGAACCTACAAGGCTCAGGACGGAATCGAGCGTAACTTCAGCTTCCTCAAAGACCCGCTGATCGTAAACGACCTCTTCTTGAAAAAACCGGAGCGCATCGAAGCCCTCGGCATGATACTGCTCCTCTCGCTCCTGATCTGGAATCTCATGCAGCGCCAGATGCGTCAGTACCTCGAAAAAACCAACTCCACCCTCGAGGGCTTGGATCGCCGCAAGACCAACCGGCCCACTTCATATATGATGACCACCAAGTTCCGCAACGTCCTGATCCTAAGCTCCGGGCAGTCCCGAATCCTGAAGAAACCTCTCTCCTCCGTTCAGCGCAACTATATCAAGGCACTCGGCCTTACAGAGGAAATCTTTGTAACCTCCCAACCCCCTTCCCTGATCCAAATAAATTTACCCGACACAACTTAAAAGGGGTGTGGAATGTGGGTTTTGTCAAAGTATTTTCAGCAGAAAACCACAAGAAAATCGAAGGGGTCACCAAAGAAGCCAAAAATATTCTCCTTAAATATGATTATCCGGGTAATGTTCGTGAACTGGAAAATATAATAGAACGTGCGGTTGTGATTTCAAGAGGCCCTGCGATCTCAAGTGAAGACCTGCCGTTCCAGGGGAATAAATTTGAGTGGCTGGCTTCTTCCGAAATTGCCGGAGAGGTGAGTCTTAAGAAAAGACTGGATAGCCTGGAGTTCAGCCTGGTAAAAGAGGCGCTCGATGCGGCGGGAGGCAATCAGACTCAAGCTGCTTCTATCCTGGGTCTGAGCGAGAGGATGCTCAGATACAAGCTCAAGAAATACCGAATAAAATGACCCCAAGGCGCGTTGCCTCGAAAATACATCTCCCTCCACCGGCCGGCGGGAGGGAGAATTTTCACGCGCGGGGGCGATGTAAGCCTCCTGTCATGAGCCTTTAGGCGATAGCCCTAGAACGTCTGCAAGTTCAATGATTCGTTCTCCCAGCTTCCTGGCCGATTCTACAGCCTCGGGGTCATGAATCATTTCTCCCTGGCCGAATGCTCTTCCGTGGACTCCCCTGTTGGCGGGAATCATTTCGTGCTTCAGGAAGAAGGCGTTTATCGCCGTGATGGCTCCTTCGGCACCGTCTTTCCTTCCTGCTACAACAGCTCCTCCTATCTTATTTCTGAGCCCTCCTTTAATACACCAGGTCCGATCCATAAAGGCCTTGAGCTGAGCGGAAACATTGTTGAAATAGACCGGTGTACCCAGAACAATAACATCGGCTTTAAGGAGCATGGGCACGAGCATCTTGCTCATATCATCATCAATGGCGCATTTACCCGATCTCACACACTTCCAACACGAGCGGCACGGGGAGAAGTCATAATCAGTAACCTTGATCAATTCTCCGCCCGTCACAGACAATGCCTCCTTAAGCAGGTAATCGGTGTTGCTGTTCCTTCTTGGGCTTCCTGAAACACAAATAATATTCATGTGGATCTCCTCCGGCCTTAGTCCTTGCCGTATCAGCTTTTCACAGGTGCAACAGGACCTCCTCTTGTCAGACTCAGCAATGTTTTCCAGGCAGTAATAATCCACATAAAAAGCAGCACAATGTAGAGAGCGAACCCAATCCAGTAGATACTCTTCATTGCATAGACTGTGTAGAGCATGTAAGAGGCCCCGACATAGGCTCCTAAGGGGAAGATAAAGGCCCACCAGGACATGGCATAAGGCAGCGTTCCGCAACTGATATAGCGAATCGTCATTATTGCGGACATCACAAACCACCATATTCCAAACGCCCACCATATAAAACCAAACGCATTGATGCTTGATAGCGGCAACTGAATGATAGCAGATGAACTCTTAGCCATCACAAGCAGAGCCATAACCCCGGCCCCTATAGGTCCCAAGTTGATCCAAAGGGTGGGAAGCAATTGCGGGGGCAGTGGATCGTGTATGATAAGCCGAAAGAGAGCTATAGCCGATAGGAAGAGATAGAGAAAAAAGCCTGAAGACCAGCAAATGAAATTGAAAACCACAATCGGCTCCTGCCATGCTGCCGGCCACTGCTGCATAATCTGGCCGCCTATCAGAGGAAGGATAATAAGGGCAACTGGAGGGATAAACCAGCTTGGATTTATTTGCTCAGGCTTCATGGCGCTTCCTATAAAAAAGCGATAGGTCAAGATAAACGCGAAGAGAAGTGTAACCATTGAACCGATTACCCAAAAAACGCTCGCCACGGCTAGTATGAAGGAAGAGGGCAGATAATTCTTCCCGATCTGAAGGAAATTTCCCGCCACCACGATAAATCCTATGGGCATAGTGGGGTAGAATTGTGAATTAACAGGGTGCCCCAGGTCCTTAATGGCGTTCTGAGGGTATCTAATCCATCGCATGAGCCAGAAAAAAAGCAGTAACAGGAACAATGCCGTGTTAAACACCCAGAGAGCTGAAGCCAGGGTCCCAAGGACAGGTATCAGCGTAGCATAAGACATACTTGTTGATGCAAGAATTCCCGTACCCATTACCGATGCGAACCATGCGGGGGAGAAATCCCTGGTAAAGTTTTTATCGCTCATATTCGTATATTGACCTCCTATCGGTTTTCTTGTTCATACCTCGGCATAACTCCCGGAGCTAATTCTCTTTATGATGATGGCCGCACGCCTCCGCCGGTACCCTTGTCCAGCACATCCTTAGAAATAAAGGCCCGTGCCTTCAGCCAGGGCGAAATCCGGAGGAAGGTGACCATAAAGCCTATCTGTATAATTGGCTTAATGGCGAGAACAAGGACAGTCATAGGACTGAAGAATACGGTCGCGAGCGCAAGGGCTATGGCGATATTTTTTCCCGCAACACCATAGGAAAAAGCAATCATATCCTCATAGGAAAACCCCGCAAGTCTGGAAAATGTCACGGAGGCAAGGAACATGATCGCGTACAATAGGGCAAGCGGGGCAAGCACGATGAGGAAATATTGAGGGTGTCTGACCACGTTTTCCGCCTCAAGCGCCATTGAGACAAATACGATGATATACATGCCCAGCATGGACACGCCTGGTAGTATTGGTTTTATCTGTTTAAATGTCTCCGGGCCTTTAAGCCGCACTATCAGACGTCTTGTGAGATCTCCAAGGATGAGGGGTATCACAACGGTAATAAGGATATCCTTGAACATGCCCCAAGCGTCCAGTTGCACATAGACCCCCGCAAGGACGGGCATCCAGACAGGAACCATCACTATGCTTACAAGCAGGCTAAGCGAAACGATCACCATCGCGAGCGCCACGTTTCCCTTCGCGTACCCTGTCCATGCCGCTACCATGCCGGCGCAGGGCACAGTGCCTGTCAGGATAAGTCCCACCGCGAAATCGGGGCGGTCATGCAAGAACACGTAGGCAAGCCCAGCCGCCAGAAGGGGAGAAAATATGAAATTAAAAAGCATAGAAAAGGTTATCAATTTAAGATTAGATACTGCTTTACCTATCTCTTCTATTCTTAAGCCTATCATAATGGGATAAAGCATGATAAAAAGCGCGACTTTAGTATAATTCTTGAGGGTGGCCGACTTGGAAGGGAAAAACCATCCGAACGCAACGCCGGCCAATATCGAGACAATTATAAGAAAGATGAGATTTGACTCTATTGCCTTTGATAATTTCTGCAACCTTTGAAGCATATATACCTCTCCACTTCTTATCGCTCGTGCTTGCCGCAAGACAACTCGCAGAGCACCCCGCCGTTCCCACACTTAGCAGTTTCAAACTGAAGAATGGGGTGATCAATGCCGAAGTCGTGGAGCAATACATGCCGGATGCTTTCGGCTATGGCCTCAGTTCCGCTCAATGGTTGATCCGCTACCTCCACATGGCAGGAGAAGGCGATGCTCGACGCACTGACGTTCCATGCGTGGAGATAATGTATTCCGCATACCCCAGCGATACCCTCCAGCTTTGCTCTTATCTTCTCCAGATCGAGGTCTTTGGGGGTTGCGTTCATCAATATGCTTGTCGCCTCCTTGATGATGGACCAGCAGTTTTTCAGTATGAAGATCACTATAAGGAAGGAGAGCAGTGGATCAATCCAATACCACGGTCTTATGATCAGGATAATTCCGTTGATAAGTACCAGCAGAGAGGTGAGCATGTCTCCGACCATGTGGAGAAAGGCGCCCCTCATATTAAGACTGTGCTTCGAATCCCTATGGAGCAGCCATGCGGATAGACCGTTGCCCACCAGGCCCACTATGGCCAGATAGATCACTATTCTGCCCAGAACAGGCTCGGGATGAAGGATGCGCTGTGAAGCCTCGTAAAGTATAAATGCCGCGGCAGCGGTAAGGAGCGCAACATTTATAACAGCCCCAAGGATCTCGGCCCGCTTGTATCCGAAAGTGTTCCTGGTGGAGGCACCCTTCTTGCTTATGATGAAGGCAAAATAGGCGATTAGAAGGGCAGCGAAGTCACTGAAATTGTGAGTGGCATCAGATATTAGTGCCATGCTCTGCGCATATACGCCTCCTATGACCTGAGCGATCGGGATGATGAGGTTCAAACCTATTGCGATAAGAAGACGGGATCCCATATCGTCTCCCTCATCAAGCGAATGGGCGGAGATGGAGTGGTTATGCTGGTGGAGAGGAAGCTCCTTCTCCATTTTGCCAGAATCAACTTCGTTATCCCTATTATTGTGTTGCATGAAATTCTATGCCATTCTTAAAGCTAATCAATAACTGCGCCCGAAGAGGGCTGCAGTAAAATAAAAAAACGAGTACATCGCGCATTCTACCGAATTTGGGATTCGCCCACAGAGAATTGCCTCCAACAAGGCCCTCAATATAGTGCTCGGTTATCAATGCCTCATGGCCGGGTCTGCCAAGCATTAAACCAGCCACTAGAACTCCGCCTCCCAGTAAAGGAAAGATCTGTTTCATAAACCGCCAGGTGGACTGCACCCATATAAGCCTTTCATCATTGAGTCCGATTCATATGGTTTCTAGCAATAGCAAGAGGTATGCCGACCGGATTTCAAAAAATATTTCACTAAAACATATAGAATTCATTAGGTAATGAGACGGGGAAGAAATTGCGGCAGTGAAGGCATCTGTTTCAGCTACTGGAAGATGAAACAAAAAGTTCCAACGGCAAAGCCGGAGAAATGAATGCCCCTCTATTTCTTAAGCAATCCCAATCGCCTCATCTTTCGCCATAGGGTAGTACGACCAATTCCTAATTCCTTTGCTACCTTATCCCTGTTCCACTTATTTCTCTCCAGGGCGGCGGTGAGCTTCTGAAGTTCCAGTTCCCGATGGGAGGATTGTTTCATAATGGAGTCGCCTGACTGCTCGTCCATATCCTCGAATAGATCATGGGAAAGATGCGCCATTCCTATCACATCGCCTTTGCAGCGAATAAAAGCGTACTCGATAATATTTTGGAGCTCTCGGATATTGCCGGGAAAAGAGTGATGCATCAAAAAAGAAAGCGCTTCGCTTGAAATTCCCTTTACAGACTTCTTCTTTATAAGATTGAATTTCCCTATGAAATGATTGATGAGAAGTGGAATGTCTTCCTTTCTTTCCTGCAGCGAGGGGAGAACTATGCCGGCGACATTAAGGCGATAATACAAATCCTGTCTAAATTGCCCATTCATAGCCATCTTCTTTATATCCTGGTTCGCTGCGGCAACTATCCTGAAATCGGCCTTAAGTGTTCTCGTATCTCCGAGGGGAATGAATTCACCTGTATCGAGGACACGGAGGAGATCAGCCTGAAATGCCGCAGTGGTGCTCCCTATCTCATCCAGGAATATAGTCCCTTTGTGAGCAAGCATGAAACGCCCGGGTTTGCTCGTGAGAGCACCTGTAAAGGCTCCCTTGGCATGACCAAAAAGCTCAGACTCCAATAGCGTATCCGGAAGGGCGGCACAGTTTACTGCAACGAAGGGGCCGTCCTTTCGATTACTTAGATTGTGTATTGCCCTTGCGAAAAGCTCCTTTCCCGAGCCCGTCGGTCCAGTTATAAGAACGGGACTGTCGCTTTCGGCAACGTCCGGAAGCAGGGCAAGGATTTCCTTGATCCTTTCGTCCCGGCCAACAATATCCTCATAGGTATAGTCCCGTGAAATCTCCTTTCTGAGGCTTTCCATTTCCGAGAGATCTCTAAACGTTTCAACCGCGCCGATAATAGTTCCTTTATTATCTCTGAGGGGCACAGTATTGATGCTTATCGGTTTTCGGACTCCGGATTTACTTATAATCTCTGTTTGTATATTGTTGACTGCCTCACCTGAAGACAGTGTTGCTTCGGTCGGACAGCGTCCTTCGCATACACTTGTTCTCAGTATATCGTGGCAATTCTGGCCGATCGCATCATCTGCCCTAAACCCGGTAATCACTTCAGCCGCATGATTGAATGAGGTAACCTTCCTGTCCCGGTCAACAGTCAAGACGCCCTCACTTATGCTTTCAAGTATCGCGCAACAAGGGCTCGCAAAGGCTGAACTGATCTCGCAGGAAACAAAAGGACTGTGGGTGCAACCCTTTTCACCGCATGCTTCACATGAATCTTTCACAAAAGACTTTCTCCCTTATTTCTCGCCATGTAGATTTCCGGATCAGAATCGCTCCCAGGTTCGCTGATGGCCGCCCAGAGGAATAAAAACACAATTTCCAGTTGGTGGCAAGTTATAAGACTTACCCGGAATTGGCCATCGGAAAGTGCTCTGTTAGCGGCTACGGTCGCCTGTGGTGGCGCTATGTCATATGGCAGCCTCTTGAAGTTAATTGTAAGACAACCTGCCAGGAAGACCAGGTCTTCATTGACAGGTCCCGCTTTCTCACCTCTGATAATAGCTCCTTGACACTTGAAATGTATGTTCATATATTTGCATCACAGAAAGAAATTTGGACGCAAAGATGACACAGTCAAAATCCATAGGAAACCCGGACAATCTGGCACAGCTTTTTACGGTACTCGGTGATTCGACAAGATTACGCATTCTTTTGCTGATCCGCGATTCCGAGCTTTCGGTGCAGGACATGGCTAAAGAACTCGGAATGACACACTCGGCGGTCTCACATCACCTGCGCATCCTTCGTTCTCATCACTTGGTCAAGACCCGAAAGGAGAGCAGAAATGTTTTTTACTCCCTGGAGGATAAATGCGTCTGGAACCTCCTTGAGTCTGGAGTTGCTCATTTGAGCCACAACAATAACAAAGAGATTGAAGTGTTATGAAAGGCTGGTTCAGGTCACTCAAGGTGCCGACGGCAATAATGCTCATCCTGGCAACAAGCGCTCTTTTCGTGTTGCCGCCCAAGATGCATATTGTGCTGTGTCTCGGCAGCGACGGGCACCTTGATATAGTTGAAAAAGCCTGCCTTAGCGACTGCATTCCGTCTCATGGCCATAAAGGAGATACCTTCTCCGGAGAAAATCATAATCTTAACTGTCAGGACATACTTTTGGGATGCAGTTCCTGCGAACAAATCGCCTCCCAGGAGGGAAATAACAATATCTGCAAGATAAATGCAAACAAAGATCTCCCCCTGGTTACAGGCCTAGCTGTAGGTGACCTTTTACCAAGATCCGATTACCAAAAGCCTCTCACCTTTAATTTTCAATTTCTAAGCGCAGAGCCCCAACACCTCGCCTTCCTGGAAACGACAGTCATCGTCGTTTGATACCTTCAAGCAGTCTTCAATTAAGCGCGTGCTGGCATGTTATTAGGCAGGTGCTGCATCATCTCGTTTTAACTTATGCACCAGTATTGCTCTAAAATTGTATAGTTCTAACTGATCTTCTACAGTTGCCAAAAAATAGTTCTGCTATCTCAGATAGATGTCTGTCTTGAAAAAGTTCTTGGCACCACAGACTGCTCTTTGCAAC
>Ga0210033_1004842_pt1 | contig 10164 bp, 8 predicted proteins | sample CryGeymeta201501_FD_185465 | JGI IMG/M metagenome (GOLD analysis project Ga0210033, IMG submission 185465) | Groundwater microbial communities from Crystal Geyser aquifers in Utah, USA - Crystal Geyser metaG 2015-01 (SPAdes) (version 2) | ecosystem: Environmental > Aquatic > Deep subsurface >... | reverse complement strand
CCCGCCGGGCAGTTCCCTCCAGAGCCGCGATCATGCGGCCGATGATGCGGACCGGGTGAGGCGCCCACCGGGGATCCCCCAGCGCGAAATCGAGCAGCAGGGCAATCAGAATCTGATATTCCAGTCTCATGAAATTCCCATGATCCGGTAGATCTCCTCCATTTTCAAACACCGCCGGACGGTCGCGGCGAGGTGGTCGAAGGCCGGTTCCAGGTCGTAAACGGCCGCGATCCGGCCGAGCGGGGCGAGGCCCCGCCTTTTGCGGAGGCGGTCGATGAACCAGCGGCGAAAGCCGTCCGCGTCGAAGATCCCGTGTAGGTAAGTTCCCCAGAGGAGGCCCGTCTCCGTTCCGCCGCCGATCATTTCGCCGTCCTCCCGCCGGATCAGTGGTGCGAGGCCGTCGCCGTCGGTTCGGCCGTGGTGGATCTCGTAACCGTGGACCTCGCAACCCGAGGCGAGGTGGCGGGCGGCGGCGCGCGTCAGGGTCTTTTCTCGGGCGAGCTCCGTCCGGACGGGGAGGAGTCCCAGCCCCGCCAGCGTTCGGCCGCCTGCGGACTCGATCCCGAAGGGGTCGGCGATCTCCCGGCCCAGGATCTGGAAGCCGCCGCAGATCCCGATGATTTCCGTCTTCCCTCCGCGGGCGAGAGCGAGAATCCGCGCTGCCATGCCGTTTGCGTTGAGATCGGCCAGATCGCCGATCACGTTTTTGCTCCCGGGAAGGATCACGGCATCCGGATCGCGCAGCTCCTCCGGCTGCCGAACCACGCGCAGGCGGACGTCCGGTTCGATCCGGAGCGGATCGAAGTCGGTGAAGTTCGAGATGTGGGCGAGATCGACTATGGCGATGTCGACATGGTCGCCTTCAGGGGTGCGGCCGTCGATCAGGCCGTCCTTGAAGCCGACGGAGTCCTCCTCGGGGAGGCCCAGGTCGCGCAGGTAGGGAACGACGCCGAGGACGGGGCGTCCGGTCCGGCGGAGGATGTAGTCGTGGGCATCGGCGAGGAACGCCTCCTGCCCCCGGAAGCGGTTCACGACAAACCCCTTGACCAGCGCCCTTTCCCGCTCCGTCAGGCACTCCATTGTCCCGATGAACGAGGCGTAGAGGCCCCCCCGGTCGATGTCGCCGACGATCAGGACGGACGCCTCCGCGTAGAGGGCCATGTTCATGTTGACGATGTCCCGTTTCTTGAGGTTCACCTCGGCGGGGCTTCCCGCCCCTTCCAGGACGATGACGTCGTGTTCGGCGGCAAGCGCGTCGTACGCCTCGCGCGCGACGGCGAAGGGAGGGGTGCGGTCGCGGGTGTACTCCCAGAAATCCATGTTGCCGACCGACTTTCCGAGGATGATCACCTGGGAGCCGGTGTCGCTGTTCGGCTTGAGGAGAACGGGGTTCATCCGGACGTCCGGGTCGAGCCGGCACGCTTGGGCCTGGACCACCTGCGCCCGCCCCATCTCGCCCCCCCCACGGGTCACGTAAGAGTTGAGCGACATGTTCTGCGCCTTGAACGGGGCGACCCGGAAGCCGTCCTGGAGCAGGATCCGGCACATCGCCGCGGCGATGATGCTCTTCCCCGCGCTGGAGCCGGTTCCCTGGAACATGATCGCGGGCGTCCGCCGCCGGCCGGGTTTTTTGTTAGCAATTCCCAGAACCTTCCGGAGGGCGCCGAGGAGGCGGTTGTTTTCCGTCTCTGTCCGGACGGCGATACGGAAGAACCGGCGGTCGAGGCCGGCGAAGTTCTCGCAGACGCGGATCGCGATCCCGTCGGCGAGGAGGCGTTGGGCGATCTCCGGGGCGTCGAGGTTTCCCCGGTCGGACCGCAGAAGAAGAAAATTCGCCGTCCCCGGATAGATGATGAGACCCGGCAGCGTCCGGAGCGCCGCAAAGAGTTCTTCCCGCCGGTCGCGGACGAAGCGGAGGGTCTCCTCCGCGTAGGCCGTGTCGCGAAGGCCTGCTGCGCCTACGGCCTGGGCGAGCGTGTTTACGGACCAGGGGGGCGTCCGGTCGCGGAGGCGCCGGATCCGTTCCGGGGCCGCGACGACGCCGCCCAGACGGAGGCCCGGCATCGCGTAGAACTTGGTCAGCGATTTGAGAATGATGATGTTTTCCGGGCGGCCGGATGCGATTAGCGTCTCCGCTTCCGGGACGAAATCGGCGAAGGCCTCGTCGATGACAAAAACGGTTTGCGGATGGCAAGCCGCAAGATCCCGCAGGGCGGCGGCCGGAATCCAATGTCCGGTCGGGTTGTTCGGCCGGCCGATCAAGACGACCTCATCCCCCTGGAGCGCCGCTGCGATCACCGCGAGGTCGGGGGCGAAGCCCTCTTCCTCCCGAAGGGGAAGCCGCTCCACGGCGAGACCGGCGAGCTCCGCCGCGCGTTCGTAATCCGCATAGGCGGGGACGGGGATCAGCGCGCGCCTTTTTCCAAGGAGCTGGGGGAGCAGGTAGAGAAGCTCCATCGAGCCGTTTCCCATCAGGATCTCGTTTTCCGCAACGCCGTAACGCTCTGCAAAGGCCCGGACGAGGTCGGTGCAATCTGGATCGGGGTAGTGGACGAGATCGCCGGTCCGGGCGCTGATAAGCGAACGGAACCCCTCCGGCGGCCCCAGCGGATTGATGTTCGCCGAAAAGTCGAGGATCTCCCCGACGGGTTTCCCCGCGGCCAGCGCAAGTTTCCGCAGATTTCCACCGTGGCGTTCCATTATGCGCCGCCTCCGCAAAGCCAGGCCGACGCGACGAGGGCGGGAACGATTTCGGTCAGTTCGCAGGCCGCTCCCAGCGTATCGCCGGTGAGACCGCCGATCCGTCGCCGGACGCAGGCCGTAAAAAGAAGGGCAAAGAGGAAGGAGACCCCGCCCGCAATTAGCCCGGGGACGCCGCCCGCCAGGCCGCCCGCGGTGATTAAAAATGTCAGCGCCCAGAGGGCGTGGCGCCGGGAACGATTCCGGTGAAAGATGCCGACGAGCCCCTCCGGACGGGCGTAAGGGAGGAGGGCCAATTGGACGAGCAGCGCGCATCGGCCGGCGACCGGCGTCATCAGGAGGACCCACCAGCGCCAGGGTCCGGAGACCGAGGCGATGAGCGCGATTTTGAGCGCGACCACGCAGACGATGGCGGCGACCCCCATCGGTCCGGTCCGGCTGTCCCTCATGATCTCGAGGATCCGCTCGCGCGGGCGGGAGCTGAAGAAGCCGTCCGCCGTATCGGCGAGGCCGTCCGTATGGAGGCCGCCGGAGACGGCGATCAGCAGGATGACGGCAAAGACGCTTGTCACGCCGACGGGAAAGAGGAATCCAAGACCCCAATCCATCAAGGCAACGGCTGCGCCGATCAGGAGGCCGACGACCGGGAAGAAGGGGATGGACCCCCCCAGCGCCCGTTCGTCGGGAGCGAGAACCGGGGGCAGAGGCAGGATCGTCAGGAACTGGAGAGCCGCGAGAAACCGCTTCATGATGCCCTCATAAAAAGCCGCAATGGCCATAATTCCGGGATGCCGAAGTCGTCTTTCATGAGCTGGCCTTCGATACCATTGCCTCGTCAAACGTGGCCACCTCGGTGAGGACCCGGACGGCGGCCTCGATGAAATTCATCGCCAGCGCCGCCCCCGTCCCCTCGCCGAGGCGGAGGTCGAGGTCGATCAAGGGCTGCTTTCCCAGGAGCGTGAGCGCGATCCGGTGGCCCTGCTCCACGCTCCGGTGGGCGGCGATCATGTATTCGGCGGCCGTAGGGCAGAGCGCGTGGGCGATGAGCGCTCCCGCCGTGGAGATGAAGCCGTCGATGACAACCGGCTTCTTCAGCGCGGCGGCGCCCAGGATCAGCCCCGCGATCCCGCCGATCTCGAAGCCGCCGACCTTGGCCAGCACGTCCATCCCATCCTTCGGGTCCGGCCGGTTGACCCGCAGGCATTTTTCGATGACGCGGACCTTAAGGGCGAACTGCTCATCGTCGATCCCGGTGCCGTGGCCGGTCACCTCCGCTACCGGATGGCCGCTGAAAACGGCGACGATTGCGCTGCTCGGCGTCGTGTTCCCGATCCCCATATCCCCGGTGCCGAAGAGATCGACCGTCTCCGCGGCCTTCAGGGCGACGTCGATGCCGGCTTCAACGGCGCGAACGGCCTCGTCGCGGCTCATCGCCGGGCCCTCGGCCATGTTTTTCGTGCCGGGACCGATCCGCCGGGAGAGGATCTTCCCGGCGGCGGCAAGCGAGCTCAGGTCTCCGGCAACGCCCATGTCCACGACGGTGACGCTGGCGCCCACCTGGCGCGCCAGCGCGTTGATCCCGGCGCCGCCGGCGACGAAATTGTAAACCATCTGCGGCGTCACCTCCTGGGGGAACTTGCTCACCCCCTCGGCAACGACGCCGTGATCCCCGGCCATCGTGAAGATCGCCTTGCGGGCGATGGGCGGATGCATGGAGCGGGTGATTCCGGCGAGATCCTCGGCCAGATCGAGGAGGCGGCCGAGGGCCCAGTAAGGCATCGTCAGCGCCTCTAAGCGCCGGTGGGCCTGCGCCCGGAATGATTTATCCTGCGGAACGATCCGATGAACGGTATCCTCTAACGGACTCATTGCAATTCCCTTTCCTTCTTCATTTTTGACAACTTCGTAAAAAGTGCAAAATCTCTTCCCCCTTGATGGGGTAAATACTCTTCCCTCCCCCTTGATGGGGGAGGATTAGGGCGGGGGTGAAAAGGGGAAATTTCATTTACTGGGGTATCCATTTGACTAAGCAACCCACAACATATAGTATGTTGATGTATGGCAGAATATCCCAAGACCCTCGAGGAATTCGAGGCCATGTTTCCAACAGACGCGGCCTGTCGCGATTATCTTTGTCAAATTCGATGGCCAAACGGATTTTGTTGCCCGCGCTGTGGGGGTGAGAAAGCTTATCCGATTGGATCTGTACTTTATCAGTGCGCGAAATGTCGTTACCAGATGTCGGTAATTGCGGGAACAATTTTTCAGGATACGCACAAACCCCTGACGATGTGGTTCAGAGCGATCTGGTGGATAACTGGACAAAAGAACGGCGTCAGCGCCTTGGGACTGAAAAGAATCCTTGGTATGGGCAGTTACCAAACGGCTTGGTCGTGGCTGCATAAAATGCGGACAGCTATGGTGAGGCCGGGACGTGATCGGCTTACTGGTGTTGTTGAAGTTGATGAGTCGTATGTAGGCGGAGAGAAGCCCGGGAAAAGGGGTAGAGGGGCTGAGGGTAAAGCCTTGGTTGTCGTTGCCGTGGAAGATAAAGCAGACAAGGGAATTGGACGCATCCGAATGGCGGTCGTGCCCGACGCATCCGCCAGAAGTTTGACCCCATTTGTCAAAGCATCCGTCCAAGAAGGCAGCACGGTTAGGACAGATGGTTGGCATGGATATGACGGGCTTAACTCGTCGGGATACAATCGCATTGTGGAGCGCAAAGATTCCTGTGTTGGAGACAAACCTTTGAAGCTCGCACATCTTGCCGTATCTCTCCTCAAACGCTGGCTCTTGGGTACCCACCAAGGTGCCGCCAGTCATGAACATTTGGCGTACTATCTCGACGAATTCGTTTTCCGTTTCAATCGGCGATCTTCAACTCATCGTGGTCTGCTCTTTCTCAGACTTCTCCAGAATTCCGTGCTCGGCGAGCCCCTTCCCTACAAGAAAATGGTCAAACATGTCCGAGGCCCAAAATCGTTGAACCACAACATATAGTGGTTGGCTTAGTCAAATGGATATCCCAGAAATAATATTTATGCCTCCATTTCTATATGGCCGATGCAGGGGCCGGTCGTGGCTCCTGAAAAACGTCCATCCGTAATCAATGCAACCCGCTTGTAACCGGCGCCCTTGATGGCATCGGTAGGGGTGAGCATTTCCGGCATTCCCGGTGCGCCGGCCGGTCCCTGGAAGGGGAGAACGATGACATCACCTTCTACGATTTTTTTGGCCTCTATGGCATCCAGCAAATCCTTTTCGGTATAAAAGACTTTCGCGGGCCAAGTATGGACGAACATTTCAGGGGCTACCGCAGTTTGTTTGATGACGGCGCTGTTGGCTATATTCCCCTTTAAAACCGCTATACCGCCCTCCCGATGATAGGGATTGTCCGTACTGCGAATGACTTCTTTGTTGATCACCGTTGCCGCTTTGGCTATCTCCAGAATGGACTTTCCGTTTACTGTGGGGTTGTCTTTCAGCATACTCAATATTCGATTCATTACCGCCGGAACGCCACCTGCGGCATTGATGTCGGCTATCTCATAGGGTCCGGCGGGAATGATCGAGCACAGGTGCGGTGTCTTCCGGGATATCGTATCGAATTGATCGATAGCGATATCAATCCCGGCTGCCCGCGCTATGACGGGAATATGCAGAACCGTATTGGTCGATCCCCCCATGGCCATATCCACTCGGATGGCGTTTTCAAACGCGGCCGGTGTCATGATGTCACGGGGACAAATGTTCTTTTTAACCAGTTCCACAATCTTTCTTCCGGAATCGTAGGCCTGCTGTTTTTTCAGCGGATCCAGGGCCGGGGTAGTGGCGCATTTCGTCACAGACATCCCCAATACCTCGGTCACCACAGCCATTGTGTTTGCAGTGTATAATCCGACACACGATCCCGCTCCGCACACCATGCAGCCGAGCTGTTTTTCAGCTTCTTCAATACTCATCTTGCCCGCCTTGATCTCCCCGACCATGCTAAAGCCTTGAATGGGATGATATTTTTTCCCATCGATGACATTGGCTTTCATGGGGCCGCCTGTAACCATCAGGGCCGGCAGATTGAGTCGTTCTGCCGCCATCAACATGCCGGGGGTTATTTTATCGCAGTTGGTCACACCAACCCATCCGTCCAGGCAGTGGGAAAGAAGCATGATTTCGACGTTATCGGCGATGTGTTCGCGGCTGGGAAGGCTCAAACGCATCTCCACCGACATGGCAATCCCGTCACAGACACCGGGAACGCCCCATTCAAAGGGCACGCCGCCTGCATCACGGATGCCTCTTTTTACTTCCCGGGTGAGCTCGCCTAAATGGATGTGTCCGGGGATAAGATCATTGTAGCTGTTGGCAACGCCGATGAATGGTTTGCCGACTGCCAGATCTTCCTTACGCAGTCCTGCGGGCATCAATAACGCACGATGGGGTATGGTTTCTACATTCCTTTTTAGAATATCCGAACGCATAATTTCTCCTCCTTCTTTTGCAGCAACTGTTGGTGAATGAAAAGATGCCCCGTTACCATCCTGGTTGAAATTGATGCAATCAAGACCTCGGAATTTCCATTGCCGGGTAAGAGACTCCTATTGAACGCCCATGAAAACCCCCGGCAGTACCATGACAAACCAGGGGAAATAGGTACAGATAAATAGGACCGCGACGAGAACAATCACCATCGGCCAGATGGCCTTGCTGATCTGCTCTAAGGACCGCCCGCTGATGGCGCTGGCCACGAAGATATCGATGGCCATGGGAGGGGTGGTCATGCCGATGGCCAAGCCGATAACCATAATCACGCCGAAATGGATGAGATTTCCCCCTACAGCCTCGATTAGAGGAAGGAAAATGGGGGTTAAAATAATCAAAGCAGAGGCCGTTTCCATGAAACATCCGGCAATCAGCACGATGATGTCGATCATCAAGTAAATCCAGAAGTAGTCGTTGCCTGCAATGCTGATCATCGATTTGGCCACCGCCTCGGGGATTTGATAAAAGGCGAGTCCCCACCCAAAAATCTTTGCCGTGCCGATGATAAACATAATCAGCGCCGACGTCACTCCGGCCCCTACAACCAACTCATAGAACTTCTTGAAATTCAGCGATCGGTAGATCAAACAGGCAATGAGAAGGGTGTAATCCACGGCAATGGCCGCGGCTTCAGAAGGCGTAAAATACCCGGAGAAAATCCCCCCCAGAATGATAACCGGGGTCATAAGCCCCCACAAAGAGGCCATGAACCGCCTTCCCACTTCCCTTGCCGGCAATTTTTCGCTGGCGGGATACCCGTGTTTGTTTGAGTACCAAACCGCATAAGTGATCAGGCCCACCCCCATAATCGTCCCTGGGATGAATCCGCCCATGAATAATTTGGCCACTCCCTCGCCGGCAATGACGGCATAGAGCACCATGGGCACGCTGGGAGGAATGACCACTCCGATGCAGCCCGATGAAACAATGAGGGCTGCAGAAAAATCCGTATCATATTTCTTTTTGTTCATCTCCGGTAAAAGAGACGCCCCCACTGCCGCCGTAGTCGCCGCTCCGGAACCCGAGATGGCTGCGATGAACATGGAAGCCATGGTGGCAACGACAGCCAATCCGCCGCGAATTCGCCCGATGGTTGCCTCCGCAATGGCAAGGATGCGTTCCGAGATGCCTCCCCGCGCCAAAATGTCCCCGGCAAGGATGAAAAACGGGACAGCGACAAGGGCATAAGAGCTGCTGCCCTCAAAAAATGTTTGGGGAACCATCTGGAGGGGGATGCCGTTGAGAATAAAGACAATGAGCGCTGCAAGCCCCACAGCCAGACCCACGGGAACGCCGATGAGCAGAAGCAGGAAGAAACTGCCAAAGAGAATCCAACCCATAGGTCACCCCCTCTTCAGCGTCTGGCCGATTGCCGCCAGAAGATGCAAAATGATAATACCCCCTAAAATCGGGAAGATCAGATACACCCAGACCATGGGGATCATCATCGCCGGTGAAGTTTGATGGCTTTCGACCTTCATGAGTATGGCCCCATAATAGACAATGACTCCAAAGAAGCCAATGCCTAGGAGGTGCACCAGAACGGCCAAAGCTTTCCGGCTTCCGGCGGGCAGGCGTTGAACAATGAAGGTCACTGCAATATGAGATCCTCGCTTGAAAGCCACTGCAGCCCCCACCAGGGATGCATAGACCAGAAGGAAACAGGTGATTTCTTCCGACCAGGACAGGGCGGTAAAAAAAACCCGGGCGATGACCTGGAGGGTGGTGAAAAAGATCATGGCCAGCATCAGGCCGAAAAGGGCTTTCTCACTCCAGTTATTGATCCGATTGCTCCAAGAAAGGAAAAGGAGCAGAGATGGAGCAGCGGCCTTTGCCCCCGCTCCATGTTCCATTCCCGCTGTCATAGTGGCGCTCCTTACTTGGTATTTAGGATCGATTCGATCATATCTTTCCCATATTTCGGGGTGTATTTATCATAGACCGGTTTTACCGCCTCACGGAAACGCTTCAAATCCGGGTTGCTCACAACCACTCCTTTGGATTCAAGATCCTTGAGCCAGCCCGCTTCCATTTTGTTATCCCAATCCCGTTCAAACTCCGCCGCGCTTTGGGCAGCATTCTTAGCAAGCGTCTGCTGGGCGGGGGTGAGTTTCTTCCAGGCGTTCATGCTCATGAGGATCGCAGCCGGGGCATAGGCGTGGCGTGAGATGCTCAGGTACTTCTGCATTTCGTAAAGCTTGAAGGCCATGATGACGTTGAGGGGATTCTCCTGGCCATCCACCGTGCCCTGCTGAAGGGCCGTGAGGACTTCGGTCCAAGCCATAGGAACCGCATTGGCTCCGAGAGCCATAAAAGAGTCTACGTAAACCGGGTTTTGCATGACACGGATTTTCAGTCCTTTTATGTCATCCGGGGTGACGACTTTCCGCTTGCTGTTGGTGAGATTCCGGAACCCCCGCTCACCGAAGGCTAAGCCTTTCCATCCCTGAGACTCCACCTCCGCGAGGAGTTTCTTCCCGATACTTCCATCCAGGACTTTGTACGCGTGGTCCGGGTCCCGAAAGAGAAATGGCAGGTCGATGACCCCATACGACGGGACAAAATTGATGATCGGTCCGGTGGTGATTATTGCGGAATCGACAATCCCCATTTTCATCCGCTCCAAAAGGGTGCGCTCATCCCCCAATTTTGCGTTTGGATAAATGGTGACCGTGATTTCGCCCTTGGAGTTTTTTTCCATAATTTCTTTGAACTTATCCGCGGCTACATGAAAGGCGTCTTTTTCATTCACCACATGTGCAAATTTGATTTCCAAGGCGAAAGCAGCGCCGGTCAGGGAAAGAAGAAACATCACGACAATAGAAATGGAAAAAAGTTTTTTCATCGTACCTTACCTCCTCAAAATTTTATGTAACTACTCAGGTAGCCCCACCATGGAGCCACAATTGACTGGCAAGTAGT
>Ga0210033_1004837_pt1 | contig 10173 bp, 5 predicted proteins | sample CryGeymeta201501_FD_185465 | JGI IMG/M metagenome (GOLD analysis project Ga0210033, IMG submission 185465) | Groundwater microbial communities from Crystal Geyser aquifers in Utah, USA - Crystal Geyser metaG 2015-01 (SPAdes) (version 2) | ecosystem: Environmental > Aquatic > Deep subsurface >... | reverse complement strand
TTCTTGAGAGCCTCAGCTGTCTTCTCTCTCTCGGCGATAACTCCGATGTTCTCCACGCTGCGCGCCCCGTAACCGTGGCTACGCTCCATGCCGATCCCGTTGCGCCCCCGACGGAACAGCTCCTCCTGGTAGGGCCACCGCCTCAGGTACGCGTCGGCCACCGCCTGGGTGCCCAACACCTCCGCGCTCGCCGTCGTCACAAACCACGTCGGGTCGGTCCCTTCGCCCTCCCGACGCTTCATCTCGATGACACGGACGGTGAAGCCCTCCTTGAGTTTGGGCTCCAGGTTCACCACGCCCTCCCGCAGCGCATCGTGCTTTCGGTAGTCCTGCCACTCACTTGCCGAGACAAATTCCTTGCCTTTTCGTATATTGCCCTTGAGAAGCGTGACGATATCGCGCTCCTTGTGGGCCGAGAACTCCTTGAGGATGTTGAGGTTGCCGCATTCGGCATCGACGACGGTGATGCGGCCCAGGTGGCCGGACCCCAGGAGGTCGTCCACACGCTCGAGGTACTGGGCCAGATTCGGCGACAGGCTCGCGGTCCCCGAACGCACCTCCATATAGATGGGTACGCCGGGGCCGCTGCTGATCAGCACCCGCGACAAGCAGGGCTGGGTCCGACCGGTCAGGCTGACCTTGCCGCTGCGCGCAAAACGCTCCGTCCACCAGGGGTCCTTGCTCGTGTCGATGTAGCTCAGCAGCACCTGCCACCCTTCGGCGCTCTCGGACCACCGCTGACTGAGCGGAATCCAGGTGTTGGCGTGCGCTGCCCACATCGCGTCAGCGGCGCCCAGCCACTTGAGCTCCGAGAGCGTCTTGTCCACCGTGGCGGCCATGGGGACCTCGCCGGTGAGGGCCTGCAGCCAGGTGCTCATCGGTCCCTCCAGGCCCGCCATCCCTCGCCGGTCGCTGATCAAGGGCAGGGCCACCACGCTCATCAGCCGCCGCACCAGGGTCTCGGGCTGCATCCGGGTCAGTTGGAGCCGGGTCAGGTCCCGGGTGTCGCGGGCCTGCTCCACGCTCCGGTAGACCGGGTCCTGGTTGTTCTGCTCCGCCATCGCCTTGCGGGCCGTGTTGTACGAGCCCGTCAACCGCCCCTGGGCGTCGCGCCCCTCGGGCTCGGCCGGCACGTCCCCCTCCGGTGTCTCCTGCGCCCCGGCGAGCGTCAGCACGGCCTCGGCGATGTGCTCGACGGCGGCCGTCTGGCGCGCCGCCGCCAACAGCAGCACCAGCCCCCCTCCACCGGTCAACTCGACGACCGTCTCCTGCGTGTCTCGCTTCTTACGCTTATGATTAATGCCTGCTTCTTTGAGAATACGGCGTATCGAGGTGTCGCTGATGCCAGCAGACGGTCCGAACTCGTCCTGGAGGGCCTGGCGGATGTGGTCGCAGGACGCGTCGGGGGCGTGCCGGGCGAGCAAGCGCACCGCAGCCCGCCAGGAGGCTGGGGTCGTCCAGGGTTTGGTCAGCAGGCGTCGGTCGATCAGGCGTTCCCACGGCTGTCCCTCACGACCGCGATAAGCCCTCAATCGGTGGAGGAAAGTCGACCATCGCATGCCCTCCCCATGCTCTCGAACCGCCCGGCGAGTGACCGGGCCGTCGCCACAGACAGCCAGGACGGCCTCCAGTACGCGGACCCGTCTCTGAGCCTCCAGGAGACGTGCTCGCCAACTGGCCTCCGACAGCTGCTGCTTCAGTTGTCGGATGGACTCGATGGAGGGCTCGACGACCTCCACATCGGGGTGTTCGTCCACGGCGATCGTCTCCCTCCACAGGGGGTAGCCTCCGCGCCTTGCCTCGTGCCAGGGCCGCGGTCTCAACTCGCTCCTCAAGCCCCACCCTCACGGCGTTTCAGCACGATGAGGCGTGGCCAGAGCAACACCCCTACCTTGGATCACGTCTGCATCACGACGTCAATCCAGGATTCGACCCGGCGCCATGGATCAACACCTACGCTTCTCCAGGCAAGACCGGGACGCACGCCGGTCAACACGGGATCGAGCGCCATACTGGCGATAGGCGCCGCCGGTGTCCCTGGCTGAGTGATGAGCTGGAGGCGAGGGTCGAACGCGGTGACCGCTTCTGGGTCGCGTTCGTTGAGCTTGACTACTTCAAGCGACTCAACGACCGGTTCGGCTACGAGGCCGCCGATCAGATGCTCATCAAGGTGGCAGAGCACCTCACCCGAATGACGGACTACATCTGCGGCAAGATCACGGCGTTCAGGGCACATGGTGACGAGTTCTATCTTGTGGGCTCGCTGCTCAGCGTCGACCAGGAGGACGTCATACGTGGCCTGGACCACCTGTGCGCCACGATCGAACGCATTCAGCTCGAGGTCGACCAGAACCCGGAGCGCATGAGGACGACCGTGAGCATCGGGTGGACGGTCTACCCACCGGAGGGAGGCCACACCCACACCCACCGGGACCTCCGCTTCCATCTCGAGGCGGCGGTCAACGCCGCCAAGCGGCTCGGGCGCAATCGGGTCGTGCGGTACACAGACGACGTCAACAAGACCCGGACACGCTCCATTCGGGACGACTGCCCCCGCTGCTTGACCAGCTTCACGGCCGATATCCCACAGGACGCCGAGGCACACCCACATTTCTTCTGCCCCAACTGCGGCGCCGAGAAACCACGTCCGTCGGAGGGCGTCGGCGCACCCGAGGCGACGGAGATCTGACCGGGCCGCGGCCTCCGAGGTGGTGTTCGGCCTGCGCCATGCGTCCCCATCGCTCGTGGCATGTCAGCCCGTCTTCAGCGACCAGGCGGCGGCGACATGGACTTATCCGCCTGATCGAGAACGGCTTTTCGCAGGAGATCATGATGCAGAGCACCCTCACCCAGCGCGCCTTTCAAAGTGGTGTCGAGCGAGGCTTCGAGCAGAGCTTTGCGGCCCTCTACCACCGTCGTCTCGGACGACCCCTCACGGTGGGCGAACGAACGACCCTTCGCGCCAGGCTCGACACCCACGGGGCGGACCGCATCGCCGAGGTCGCCCTCGACCTCAGCGCGGACGCGCTCGCGGCGTGGCTGGCCGACGCGGACGCGACGTAGCAGCGACGGGGGTGTGAGCGCGCCAACCGCGCCACCGCTCGGTTGAAAAGCTGTGTCGAATGCGCCATCGTCGGGGCACGCGCGGCGAGACGAGCCGCGGGGTCCGCCAACTTCTGAACGCGAGGCGGCGCCGAAGGCGCTCCACGCCGAGCATCCCGAGCATCCCGAGCATCCGGTATGAGCACGACGCCCATGAGAGACACGACCTCCCCGGTCGCCCCTGAGTCGGAGCTCATCGTCTACGGCGAACCCGACGATCATCTCCGGCTGACGGTGCTGCTGGCCGATCGCATCGGTCGCCGGGGTGATCGCACCGACCCGGACGCCGTCGCGCTGTGCATGGCACCGTCCACCGCGTGGCCCCGGCGCCTCGACGCGCTCGACACCCTGCTCACGTGTGCGAAGGAGCTGCCGCTTCGCATCGCCGATATCGACGCGCTCTACCAGGGCAGGACGATCCCGCACCGGGACCGATGGCGGGACGCCACCTTCAAGCGCGAACGCGCCGCGCTCTTCGAGACGTTGCTCCTGAAGGCGCCCGGCACCGCCTGGCGGTTCGCCCGCACGGCCCCGGACCCGGAGGTCACGCTGCGCTTGAGCGACGCGGGTCTCGAGACGTCTGCACCTGCCGCCGAACGCCTGCTGCTGCACCTGTCGCCCGAGGTTCGCCCCGTCGCCCAGTGGCTGATTGACCAACGGGTCCTTCGTCCCTTCGACCTCGAGGAGCTCATCCAGGTCGCGCTGGACGATGGCGACTCGCCGGACGACGACCTCCTGGCCATCCTCGACGATGTCCTGCCTCCGGCCGCCGAGCAGGCCGCGCATGCGCTCAGCGCGCTGCGTCCCCCACAGCGGCTCAACGGGGTCATCGGTCCGTATGGGCTGGTGGCTGGCGCCCCGGAGCACGGCCCGACCGGTGACACCTTTCCACGCTCCGCCATCGAGCTGCTCCTGCAGGCCGGCCTCCTCGTCCCGGCGAGCGGGTCGACCGAGCCGACCCGCGTCAGGATGCCAGGGCGGATCCGCCGCTTCTTCCAGCGGCGCGCCCGCGTGACGGTCCACGATCCCGCCTCACTCCACGCCCGCCTCGACCGCTATTGCAGCGAGGAGCCGACGCACACCATCGAAGCGGCGATCGAAGCCCACCACCACGCCATCTTATCCGGTGACCTGGAGCGCGCCACGCGCTCGGCGACCTATTGCATCTCGGACCTCAGACAGCTCGCCTACCAGCGCAGCCACGACGCTGCAGCCCTCGAAGGTTACCTCGCCGCGGCCACCATCTACGCCAGCATCGTCGAGGTCGACCCCAGCGACGCCTACGCCTGGGAGTACCTGGGCTACAACCTCGCCCGCGCCCATCGCGATCACGACCTGACCGACGACACAGAGGCGCGGATCGCAGCGGCCTACCAACGCGCCGCCGCCCTCGAGCCAGGCAACCCGCTGTTCGCCGGTCGTCTGCTCGGCTTTCGTGCGCAGCGGGGTGAGGCGATCGAAGGGCCGCCCGAGCACGCGCTGCGCCGCTTCCTCCCCTTCGGCGCTATCGCCATCGGCTACTTTGCCAAGCCCGTCCTCGACGGGCTCAAGCGCGCCCGACGTCTGCAGGAGCGCGCCGCCCTGATCGCCACCTGGAGGACGATCCTGACCGCCTCGGACGAGCTCAAGCGGCTCCTCGACCTCGTCGGCAGCCCCTGAAGACACCCCGGACGCCCTGGCCCTGCTCTTGCGCGCCAACGAGCCCATTCCACGCCCCCGACCTGGCCTCCGCCACTCGCCGAAGGGCAACCGAGCCGTCAAGGTCGGCCACGTCTGAGGGCACAAGTTGAGGTAAGGCCGCCCATGTCACCTTCCTCAGGCCAGGAAGGCCACCTCGGGCATCCGGGCTGGCCTTGTCCGAAGGGACAAGCCCGGGTCAGGACGCTGACGTGGACACCTCGGCGTGGAGAAGCCGGGGTTGGCACGGCGTGTGGGGCGCACGAGCTCCGCCCTTGGAAAGAGCTTGTGCCCACGTTGTACTTCGTTGATAGGTAAGCGCTTTTCTTGATCGATCAGGCTTCTCGACAGCGCTTGATCGCCCTCCCAACCTCACCGATGTACCCCCGACAGCGATCAAACGCCCCCTTCAGCGCTGTCCACCAGCGCCCAACAGCGACCCCATCGCCCTCCCGACCTCCCGACCTCGCCGATGAGGTCCAGATAGCGATCCCATCGCCCCCCTGGCCTCGGAGATGCGCCCCCGACAGCGCTCGATCACATCCTCCGGCTCCCCCCGCGCTCCCGAGAGCGTTCGATCACACCCTCGACCTCGCCCAGCCGGCCCTCGAATCTCCCCTACACGCACCGCAACTTCGCGCCGAACTGCCGACCCACACTCCAGGCCCACACCACCGGGCGTCGCTCCACAGACACCATCACCACGGCGTCCCCAGGTCCTCGCCCACCGCAGACGAGCTGGCGCTGCTCTTCGAGGGACCACGAGCCTGCCGCGCCGAGTTCACCACGGACGATGGAGGGCGGACCTCCGAGGCGCGCCAACGCCGGTGCCCGTCGCCGATCGACGTGTGACGCCCTCACGGGTCAGGCGCCGCCGCAGGTCGCTTGCCGCCGATGTGACCCTTTCCTGGGCGGCGGGAAACGTGTACATTCCGGTTATCTAGCCGTCCCGATCTCCCCCGAGGCGGAACGAGAGACGGTGATGACGGAGTACCCCACCATCGAGGCCACGATGAGCGACGCACACGCTGTGTTGGCGGCGGTCTGCGCCGCCAACACTCTCCGCGACGAGACGTCAAAAGAGCACAAAGCGACCTGGGGCCAGTTCTTCACGCCGCTGCCCATCGGCACGTTCATGGCCGACTGGATCGACGTACCCCGTCGCGCAGTGCGCATCCTCGACCTCGGCGCCGGCACAGGAGTGCTCGGGATCTGCGCAGCTCAGCACGCGCTTCGCTCGGGCGCTCCCGCTGCCCACCTTGTGGCCGTCGAACGCGAACCGCTTGCCGTCGCCCGCCTGCGCGAAGCTCTCCAAGCTGCAGCTGCTTCGCTCGGGCCAGAATTCACGTTCGACCTGGTCGAGAGTGATGCTCTCGACCTGGCGACGCCACTGCTCGGTTCGGCGGCACTCGCCCCCTTCGACGTCGCGATCTCGAACCCTCCGTACTTCAAGATGTCGCCCTCCGATCCACGCGGTGGGGGGGCTCCGAATGCCTACGCGCGCTTCATGGAGGTCGGCTCGGTCCTCCTGCGAACGGGCGGCCAACTCATCTACATTGTTCCGCGGTCGTTTGCATCGGGCCTGTACTTCAAGGGGTTCCGCAAGGACTTCCATGCCAGGATGGACCTGGAGCGCGTACACGCCTTCGATAGCCGCAAGGACGCCTTCAGGTGCCACGAGGTGCTTCAGGAAAACGTGATTGTCGCCTACCGCAAGGGCAGGAGCGCTTCGAGCGAGGTCGCCGTGACGTCGAGCCACGGCGTCGCAGACCTCGGAGGAGCTCGACCGCGCCAGCACCCGCGCCATACTTTGTTGCGCCCCACAGACCCGCACTCGGTGCTGTTCCTGCCCACCTCCGAGGCCGACGTCGCCGTCATGCGAACCATCTTCAGCTGGCCGCGACGGCTTCATTCGCTCAAGCTGGAGGTCTCGACTGGTCCTGTGGTGCCCTTTCGGACGGAGGACCTACGGTCAGGCGATACAGGTACCACGGTGCCACTGCTTTGGCTCCAACACATCGTGGATGGCGGTGTGACCTGGCCGCTTCCAGGTGGGTTCCGCAAGGACGAGCACATTGAAGCGGCCGCAGGCCCGAAGCTCCTCGTTCCCAACGACACTTATATCCTCATTCGTCGATTCTCCGCCAAGGAAGACCCGCGTCGCCTGATGCTTGGCGTGCTTCGGCGAGGTGATTTGCCTGGACGCATGGTTGGACTCGAGAACCACGTTAATTTCATTCATCGGCCTTGTGGCCAGCTCGATGACGAGCTCGCCACCGGGCTGGCGGCGGTCCTGTTGAGCACGATCGTTGATGACTTCTTCCGCATCCAGTCCGGCAACACGCAGGTGAGCGCGACTGAGCTGCGGGCGCTGCCGCTTCCCGAAGAGACAGCACTGCGAACCATCGGAAAGACCATCCTGGCAGAGGGTCCCACGGGGCTGGCGGACCACGCCCAGGTCGACCGCGTGGTCGAAGACCATCTCGCTCTCCCCAATCGCGGGCGAACCCATGACCGCAGCTGACGATCGCGTGGCCGAAGCCATAGAAGTACTCCGAGCCATGGGGTTGCCAAGCGAACAACTGAATGAACGTTCCGCCCTAACCTTGCTCGGGCTGCTTGACATCGCTCCAACTGCACCGTGGAGTGCGTCGTCGAAGCCGCTCATTGGCATTACCCCTTTGATGGACTTCATGGCGCGGGTGTACAATAAGCGGTACGCGCCGAACAGCCGCGAGACCATACGTCGGTTCACCATGCATCAGTTCGTCGAGGCTGGCCTCGCCGTAATGAATCCGGACAACCCCGAACGCGCCGTGAATAGCCCGAAGTGGTGCTACCAGGTAACCGATGCAGCCTTCGCCCTCGTGATTACCCACGGCACGGAGGGCTGGGAAAGCGCGCTCACCAAATATCTGAGCGAAATCGGGTCACTGCGTGAACAATGGGCCAAGACTCGCGAGATAACCATGATCCCGGTCGTCGGCCCTCGCGGAGAAGCTATCAAGCTCTCCCCTGGCGGGCAAAACGACCTGGTCAAAGCCATCATCGAGCAGTTTTGCGCGCGCTTCACTCCCGGCGGGCGACTGATCTACGTCGGCGACGCTGGAGAGAAGTGGGCGTTTTTTGATAAGGCTGGTCTCACACAGCTTGGTGTTGAAGTTGATGCTCACGGGAAGATGCCAGACGTGGTGATCCATCATGAAACAGACAATTGGCTCGTATTGATCGAGGCGGTAACAAGTCACGGCCCCGTCAACCCGAAACGGGTCACCGAACTTCAGGCGCTCTTCGATAAGTCGTCGGCTGGTCTCGTGTTCGTCACGGCCTTCGAGACTCGATCTGCCTTCGCCAGGTACGTCCGCGACATCTCCTGGGAGACAGAAGTCTGGATCGCCGACGCACCAACGCACCTTGTCCACTTCGACGGGAAGCGATTCTTAGGCCCCTATGCGACGCCATGAAGTGGGAGCGATGCCGCTCCCGACCACCTACCTCCCCTGACCCATCCAACACCGCTGCGAGCTATCTTCAGACAGGGACACCGGCGGCGCCAATCAAGTGAATGGTGGTCGATCCCGTGTTGACCGGCGTGCGTCCAAGACTGACCTGTCAACGCACATGTATTGATCCACGTCACCGGGCGACTCCTGGATTGACGTCAGGATGGAGACGTGATCCAAGGGTGGGGTGTTGCTCGGTCCACGCCTCACCGGGCTGAAACGCCGTGAGGGTGGGCCTTGAAGAGCGAGTTGAGACCGCGGCCCTGGCGTGGCAACGCGCGGGGGCTGGCCCTTGCGGAGGGAGGTGATCGCTGTGGACGAACAGCCCGATGCGGAGGTCTTTGAGCCCTCCATCGAGTCCATCCGACAGGTGAAGCAGCAGCTCTCGAAGGCCTGTTGGCAGGCACGCCGCCGCCATCGTCATGCGCCTGGCCCACCGCGGCGTCCTTGACCTCGTCGGCAGCCCCTGAAGACACCCCGGACGCCCTGGCCCTGCTCCTGCGCGCCAACGAGCCCATTCCACGCCCCCGACCTGGCCTCCGCCACCCGCCGAAGGCCAACCGAGCCGTCAAGGTCGGCCACGTCGGAGGCCACAAGTCGAGGCAAGGCCGCCCATGTCACCTTCCTCAGGCCAGGAAGGCCACCTCGGGCCTCCGGGCTGGCCTTGTCCGACGGGACAAGCCCGGGTCAGGACGCTGACGTGGACACATCGGCGTGGAGAAGCCGGGGTTGGCACGGCGTGTGGGGCGCACGAGCCCCTACCGAACCGGAGAGATCGAGCCGGGAGGACTCTGGCGTCGTCACCGCCTGGTGGGGCACACCTTGTGGGTGCCCTTGCTGGCGAGGACGACCACGACGGCGTCCGCATGGAACCGGATCCCGTGGATGGGTGCCACGCCGACTCGATAGCGTCATGGGTGACGGCGTGCGGCGAGTCGGTTTGGCTCAGGCGCGGCACCTCCGTCCCATCGCTTCGCTTGACTGTCGGGCAGACCGTGGGCCAATCTGACACCGCACCGCCGTTGGGGCAGGCCTTCGACGGGAAGGCCCAGGACCTCCACCGATCGCTGACCGCCACCATGCAGGGGGACCGATGGGAGTGTTCGATACGCCGCTGCCGCCCGAACATCCGACGGCCCTGATGATCCATGACGTCCAGCTCGTAGGCGACGCCGATGGTTGGTACGCTGAGGTCCGTGTCGAGCTGGAAGGACCAGGCCCCGCAGCCGTCAACGGCCGCAAGGTCGCCATCTTTTATGCCGGCCAACACATCGGTGAGGGCGAGGCGGACGACTGGGGCTTCGTTGCCATCAAGACCCACAAGTTGCCACTCCCAAGCCCCCGCGACAAAGCCATCGTGCTGGAAGCGCGGACTCTGCAACCCCGACTTCGGGCACGATCCGACGAGATGACCGTGCCGCTCGCTGCTGCTCCACCACCTCCGCCCGCACCCCCGTCCCGCCCCCCCGAAGAGGCTGCAAAGCCAATGACCGAGGGGGAACGGCACCTGGCGTTGCGGGCGGAGCTCGAGGCGAACCGGGACAACCTCGCCGGGCGGAACTTGCGGGACCTGAATCTGAACATCATCAAGCTCTCACGCGCCAATCTGCAGTCCGCGTGTCTCGATGGCACCTGTCTGCGTCTTGCACAGCTGCTGAAGGCGGACCTGTCCGGGGCCAGCCTGTTGGGGGCCGACTTGCGATCGGCCAACCTGACGGGGGCCAACCTGTCGAATGCCGACCTGACGGGGGCCGACCTGACGGCGGCCAACCTGTCGGGGGCCAACCTGTCGGGGGCCAAACTGTGGGGGGCCAACCTGACGGGGGCCGACCTGACGGCGGCCAACCTGTCGGGGGCCAACCTGTCGGGGGCCAACCTGTCGGGGGCCAAC
>Ga0210033_1004833_pt1 | contig 10181 bp, 6 predicted proteins | sample CryGeymeta201501_FD_185465 | JGI IMG/M metagenome (GOLD analysis project Ga0210033, IMG submission 185465) | Groundwater microbial communities from Crystal Geyser aquifers in Utah, USA - Crystal Geyser metaG 2015-01 (SPAdes) (version 2) | ecosystem: Environmental > Aquatic > Deep subsurface >... | reverse complement strand
CTCGTCGAGCAGGGCCCGCGCCTCCGTGACCTGCCCCCGTGGCAGACGAAGCGTGGCCGCGCGCGCGATGGCCACCACGCGTGCGAGCGCGCTGCCCTGTTCGGCGGACGTGCGAGCCTGCTGATTCCACTCGAGCGCGCGCGACAATTCGCCCCGACGCGCGGCCGCCTCCGCCAGCGCCACCTGCGAGAGCGCGAGGGCGTCCATGTCCTGCCCACGCGCCGCGAACTCGAGCGCCCGCTCGCCACAGCTGCGCACCAGCGCGTCGTCACCGATCAACAGACCCAGCGAAGCGAGGTCGTAGAGCGCTCGGGCGAGATCGCGCTCGCGACCGATGCGCCGCAAGCGACGCGCGCCGTCGAAGAGGGCTTCACGCGCCGGGCCCGGTCGACCGCGTTCGAGCTCTTGCGCGCCGAGGTTCACGGCGAAGCTCGCGGCCTCGTGCACCTCACCCGCCTGCTGCGCGAGCTCGGAAGCTTCGCGCGCCAGCAGATAGGCCTCGTCCGGTCGTCCCTGCGCCGCGCGCAGCGCCGAGAGCGTGGCGCGCAGCCTCGCGCGTCGCCGGGCAAGGCCAGGCCCGCGGGTGTGGGCGAGTCCGCGCTCGGCCGCCTCCACGGCCTCGACCATGTCGCCACGCGCGCCCGCCTCGAGGCTGAGGATCTCCCAGCCCTCGGCCGCGAGCTCGTCCAGACCCGCGGCCTCGGCGCGATCGGTCGCCGCTCGCGCCAGCGCCTCGGACGGTCGACCCGCGTCCAGCTCGAGTCGCGCGAGCCCGAGCGCCGCACCGAGACTCTCCGGGGCGTCCTCGTCCGTGAGCCGCTCGAAGGCCGCTCGCGCCTCGGCGCCTCGTCCCATCAATCGAAGCACGCGCCCACGCGCCAGCACGGCCGCTGGCTGCGTTCGCTGGCCGAGCCGTGCCAGGGCGCGCGGGTAGTCCGCCAAGGCGCGCAGCGCGTCTACATGGGCGAGCAGCAACGCCTCGCGCCCGTCACCGAGACGCCGACAGGCCAACTCCGCCAGCGTCGCCGCGCGACTCGACTGCCCTCGCTCGCGCAGCGTGGTGATGGCGCGCACCAGGCCACGCTCGGCCTCGTCGTGCTCGCCCAGACACGCCTGCACGAAGGCTCGACCAGGCAGCGCCTTCAGACCCGGCACGAGCGCCCGCGCGCGCGCCTGCCGATGATCGCTCGCCATCTCGTCGTAGACCCGTTCGCAGACGTCGGGTCGCAGCACCAGCCCCGACTCGTCGAGGCTCGCCAACCCGGCGGCGACCAGCGCGGGCATGCCCTCGGCGGAGATGGCGCTGGCGTCGAGGCGGCCACCCGCGACGGAGAGGGACTCGGCCAAGGCGCGCGCCTCGGGCGGCAGCACGCCGAGCTCCGGCAGCTCCGTGAGGCCCTCCAGCAGCTCGCCGACGCGTGCCTGGGGCAGCTCGCGTCGCGCGGCTTCGGCCAGGAGCGAGATCAGGCGACCGGCGAGGCTCGCGCTGGTCTGACGCAGCGTCCGCAGCAAGCGCGCGTCGGGTGCGCGCTCGAGCGCGGCGTGCGCGAGCGCGGCGAAGTCGGAGTCGGCCAGCGGAGCCACGTTCACCTCGACGTCGGCCCCGGCGAGCGGGCCGCACCGGATCAGCAGGAGCGCGCTCGGGGCGTCCCTCGCCGGACCGAGGAGGCTAGCCTCGACGAAGGCGCGAGCGTCTTCGAGGCTGACGGCCTCCGCGTCGTCGATCACCAGCACGCGGCCCGGCGTCGCCACGCTCGGCAGCGCGGACGCCCGCTCGAGCACCAGCGAAGCGGCGGACCGCGCCCAGCGCTCGCGCTCGAGGCGCGTCAGCGCCTCCTTCAACACGCGATCGCGTCCCGAACCGCGCGCCCCCCACAGCACGACGAGCCCGCCCCCTTCGATGGCGCGCGCGAGTTCGTGCGAGGCCGCCTCGATGCCCACGGCCGGCAACACGCCCAGGCGCGCGGCGCGTTCGATGGGCGAAGGCCTCGCACCGCTCTCCGCGTCCTGTCCCAGGGCCATGGCGAGGCGCAGGCCCAGCTCGCGCGCCGAGGACGGACGCAGGCTCGCGTCCTGTGCCAGCAGCGCCTCGAGCAGCGCCGACACATCCGCTGGCAGGTCGATGCGCTGACGCGCGCGCTCGCGAGGGTCCAGCCGCATCTGCCAGCGCAGCGAGGCGGGCGAGGTGCTCTCCGTGCGAGACGCCTCCTCCCCCTCGAGCGTGGGCTCGAGCAGGTTGAGCATGCAGACGCCCAGCGCGTAGAGATCCGTCGCGACGCTGCGCTCGCCGAGCAAGGCCTCGGGTGCCAGGTACGCCAACGTGCCGCCGGCGCCGGGCGCGAAGCCAAAGGGCCGCGCCAGGCCGAGGTCGACCAGCTTCGCCGCGCCGCCGTCGTCGGGCGAGATCAGGTTCTGGGGCTTCACGTCGCCGTGCACGAAGCCCAGCGCGTGAATGGCGGAGAGCCCTCGCGCGGCCGCCGCGCACACCGCGAGCGCGAACTCGAGCCGCGCCTCCGCCGTGAGCGCACGGGCGACCTCGCTCGCCGGGCGCCCCGGCGCCCGCTCCTCGATCATCACCAAGCTGCCCGCCGAGAGCCCGAAGGGAGGCGGCGCGGCAGCCTCGACGCGCAACAGCCCGTAGACCCGCGCCACGGCCGGATGGGCAATACGCCCGAGCAGCTCCCGCTCCCAGGCCAGGCGCTCGGCGTCCGCGTGACCGACGACCTTCAGCGCCCGCGGCGCGTCCTGCGCGAGCGTGTCGAGGGCGAGCAGCACCCTCCCCGTCCCGCCTCGCCCGAGCTCGCGCAGGTAGCGGTAGCGCCCGGCCAGCAGCGCCCCATCATCCGCCAACGAACTTGCCACCTTGTCTGCCACTGCGGGCAATTATCACAATTTGGCGAGGACAACGCCAATCATGTTGCCAAAAGACCCGAATTGGCGAATCAGAAGCCCGGTGCGGAATGGTAGGCGCGAGACAGCGAGAGCCGCACCAACGTGGGCCTCAAGGACCCCGCGGGCTGGGCCGAGTAGGCGACCTCCTCGGAGTCGACCCAGAGGGCCTCATCGTAGACCGCGAAGCGGTCTGCGTTGTCCCATTGCCGAACCGAACCGTCATCGAGCGCGTAGATCAGAGCCGTCCGGTCGGGCCCAAGCGTGGCGAACAGACCCGCGTTCAGCGTTCCCGAGTTGCTGCCTCGATAGTCCGCGCTCAGCACACGAGGCAGCAGACTGCCGGCGTCGGGGGTGTACGGCGCCGTCCACAACTCCCGCCGTGCGTAGCCATCGGCGGTTGGGCCGTAGCCCTGGACCCAGACGAAGTCATGGCCGTCGCTCGCGAGCGCAATGATGTCGGTGTCGGGTGTGTCCAGGAAAACCTCGGGCTCGAGATCGAAACGTGCGTGCGCGATGCGATGCGCTTCGCCCGTCTCGAGCCAGAAGACGTCCTCACCGATCAGAACCAGCTGCGATGCGCCCAGCCCGATCACGCTGCCGGCGCCGCCAAGCAGGCGAACTTCGCCCGCCTGAAGCAGCGCGACCTGGGCGCGGGGCCAGATCACCCCGGCCATGGTCGTGGACGAGACGCTCACGCTGATGAACATGTCGTCGAGGGCGATTTCGGGAGGCGCGAGCGGCGTCGACGCTGCTGGAATCGACGCAAAGGCGGCGCGTGCACCCCAATAGAGCGAGGTCTGGTTGTCGGTCGTCCGACCAGCGTCCACAACTCTGCCATTCCAGGCCAGGCCGAGCTGACCAGCGCCCAGCGCCACACCGGTCAGCCTCGACTCGATGCGCGGACCGAACTCCAAGCCATTCCGAAAGGCGGCGTGCGCCTGGCCCTCTGGGGTGACGATCGCAGCGATCAGACGTGTACTCGCAAGCTCGTCCGCAGGCGGCAAGTACTCCGAGATGGCGAAGTAGTGCTGTGTGCCCTCGGTCCAGCCGCGCGCCGAGACCGACCAGAAGGCGAAGCGCGGATCCGGCGTCAGCAACTGGCAGCCTCGACCACAGGACTCCCACTCCATGTGCACCAGACAGGCGGGAAAGCGAGCGTAGCTGGCGTCCGCACCGGAGGGACGGGCACGCAACGAAGACCAACCTGGTTCGCAGCCGAGCTCACCGTATGCCAGCGGTAGCGACGGCTCATGGGCGTCCGCGACCGACGCATCGGCGGTCGCGGACGCCCCAGCGCCGCAGCCGAGTGACAGCGCGATTCCGAGAAGCGCAGTCATGCTCGCTGGGTGGGCTGAGGTCAGCACTAATCTCAGACGGCACATGACCTGTCTACGGCACGGCATGATAGGCATCCGCAATTGACAAGCGCACGACTGTGCCCTGCCCCGGGTCCGACGGTAGCACGCCGTCATACGCCACCTCATCCAAGCCGAGCCACAAGACGGTTGGCCCAACAAGCGCTCCCACCGGGTTGTCCCAACGGCGTTCGCTGCCGTCATCCAGCGAATATTCGAGACTGTCCCGTTCCTGCCCGAAGCTGACGTAGTGATGGTTGCGGAGTACGCCTCCATTGTTCCCGTGATAGTGTGTGGTCACGAGTCTCGGGCGCAGACTCGCAGCGTCGGCTGTGTACGGCGCCGTCCACAGCTCCATGCGCGCGTAAGAATTGCCCAGCACATCCGGCTCGTAGGCCTGCACCCAGGCCAGATCCTGACCATCACTGGCGAGACCGAGGATGTCGCCGTCGGGAAGCTCACGAAAGACCTCCCCATCGGTCTCCATGTTGCCATGGGCGATGCGCACCTTGCTTCCCTCGGCCCAATCGAGCCAGAAGACCTGGTGACCCACCAGCACCGACTCCTGCGGAACGTACGGGGTCGCGCTGCCACGACCACCCAGCCAACGCCAGCGCGTGCCCTCGACGACGAGCATCTTCGCCAAAGGTTGAACTTCGGCGGTGAAGGTCGTCGCCGATGCATGGACGAACTGCAGGCCATTTCCGACGGGAACATCGGGCGGATCGAGCCTGACCATCGGCTCAATCGGACTCCGCAAGGCAGCGAGTGGAGTCTGGTAGATCAGATGATGGAAGGTCACAAAGCCACCATGTCCGTCGGTTCGTCCTGCAAAGATCGAAAATCCAACACTTCCATGATTACCTCCCGATCTGCCTACAGCGACCAAAAAACCATCGGTGAGGCTGTGACCTCCTACACCTCCTACGTTGTCCAGAAATGCGGCATGGACGCGCCCATCCGTACTCGCAATCACCTTGATTCGTCCGTTGTGCACAGCGCGTCGATCTTTGATGCCTTCAACAATAGAAAAGAAACCCAAGTCGTTATCGCTCCAGCCGTCATCCACTGCGCGCTGGAAGCGCGCGTCTTCGATCAATCGTAGACAACCGATGCCGCACGAGACCCACTCCACGTTCAGCAGGCAGCCAGGGTTTTCGGCGTAGAGCACCTCGAGACCGTCGGGAATCGAAGGCATGGGGCGCCAGCCGGGGTCACAGCCGAGAAACTCAGCGTCCGGATCCGTTGTGTGTGCATCGATAGCCGCATCACGCGCAGCATCGATGGACGAATCTCTCGATGCATCGTGAGAGGCATCCACATTGCTGTCACGCGCTGCGTCCCCGTGTGCATCGATTGCTGCGTCTGCCGTGCCCGTGTCCGCTCCAACCGACTGGTGCGCGTTGTAGCCACAGCTACAAGAGGCGCCGAAGAACAGCATGCTCGCCATCACCGCGGCTTCACCAGGTCGGAGCATAGGGCACTTCAGAAGCATTCCCGCATCACATGCTGCTCGCCGTCACCACGCCCAGCGTAGTGCTCGCGCCGATAGTGACTGCCATGACCGCCATCGTGACCGTCGTCCTCGTCCAACTCGGAGTCGAGGCCTCGTAGTTCGCTGAGCAACAGACCTACGGCCTCTTGCTCGCCGCGGCGCTCGACCACGTAGGACAGTCCACGCGCGTCCGCCCGTGGCTGCACCTCTGCCAACAGGCCGCGACCGACCTGCCAGCCCGCAAGCCTCCAACCGTTGTCGATGTCGCCATCGTCGCGTGCATGATCACCCGAACGCATTTCGTGACCCGCATGGCCACGGTCGTCATCCTCCTCAGTCCGCGCCACACGCTCGAGCAAGAGCGCGATGTGAGCCCCATCTGTTCGTGCGTCGTCACGCGAAGCCACGACCCAGAACCCGCCATCTGGCGCGGCAACCAAGGCAAAGCGTCGATTCCATGACACCCGCGGCCACTCGGCCTCGACCCTGATTTCGGGGAAATCCGCAGGATTCCCGACCACCCGCACCAGGCGCACGTTGGTATGGGCGCGCCAACCACGACCAACCTGGATCTCGTCGAGCACGTAAAGCACGTCGTCCTGTGCGAGGTAGGTCGCGGCCAGCACGTGGCCGAGATTCATCACGAAGCGGCCGCCACGTCGATCGCGAAATCCGAAGCGCCCAGCCAAGTGATCGAAACTACGCAGTGATCGAAACTACGCACGATTCCCTAAGTCGACGCCCATGCCCCCCCACACGTTCTTACATGTCATACTCACCCCTATTGTGTTCGCTCGTCAGCCAAGCTGACGTTCACACAAGGTAGACGAGGCGCCATGACAACGTCAATGGGGGGGCATGACGCGAGATGACCGCCCTCTTGTCAGTGATGAATCCATGTGATGTACGTTTGACTTGCCGACAGATGACAGATGTCGACTCGTTCAATCGTAGCTCAGGTGCGGGGCTCGCTCGCTCTCGAAGGCCTCGGCGCCGACCTGCTGGGCGCGCAGCAGCGCGTCGAGATCCGTGCCCGCTTCGAGCGCCGTGCGCACCTCGCTGCCACCCGTGAGCAGATCGAGCGCCGGACGATCGACCACGTACTCGTAGACCTCCGTGCGGAAGAACGACGTGCCGCGCGGGCATTGGCGGTGGGCCGCCTCGATCATGCGCAGGTAGGCGGCGTAGGGCTGAAACGCCTCGGCCTCGAGCACGTGGACCTGCACGCCTCCACAGGATTGGCCCGCGTGTTTGTGAAACGTCGGGCTGAAGTGCAGCGGTCGAAGCCGAGCTCCGCGCAGCCACTCGTCGTCGGCCAGCTCCGAGGCGAGGCGCTCCCCGTCGAGCCAGGGCGCTCCCCAGATCTCGAAGGGCCGCGTGTGACCGCGCCCCTCGCTCAGCGTCGTGCCCTCGAGCAGGCAGCCGCCGGGATAGACGAGCGCCGTGTCGAGGGTGGGCATGTTGGGCGAGGGCAGCACCCAGGGCAGGCCCGTGTCCGCGAAGCCCATGGCGCGCGTGTAGCCCTGCATCGTCACCAGCTCGAGGCTGGAATCGGGCAGTCCCTCGCGCGCGCGCACCAGGCGCAGCAGCTCGCCCATGGTCAGCCCGTGACGCACGCTGACGTCGTACAGACCCACGAAGGAGCGGTAGCCGGGCCGCTGCGGCGCGCCCTCGACACGATCACCCCCAAGGGGGTTCGGCCGATCCAGCACCACGAGCGGGATGCCCTGACGCGCGCAGGCGACGAGGCCAAGGGCGGCGGTCCAGACGTAGGTGTAGTAGCGGCTGCCCACGTCCTGCAGATCCACCACCAGCGCGTCGAGCCCCGCGAGCTGCGCGGGCGTGGGCGAGAGGTGCTCGAAGGTGTCGCCGTAGAGCGAGTGCACGGGCAGCCCGCTCTGCGCGGACGCGACCCCGATCATGTCCTGCGCCGCCGCGCTCAGGCCGTGCTCCGGCCCGAAGAGGGAGACGACGCGCACGCCCGCGGCCTCGAGCACTGCACGCGCGGGGCGCAGCCGACGATCGACGCTGGCGGCGTGACAGAGCAGGCCCACGCGTCGACCGGCGACGTGCGCGAGCGCTTCGGGATCGGCCTGAGCGATGCGATCGAGCCCGCTCGAGACGCGGCGCTCCGGGCTCATGCCTCGGCCGGGTTGGGCGCGCCCTCTCCCGCCATGCGGTAGAGCACGGCCATGCGCACGGCGACGCCCGCCTCGACCTGATCGAGGATGACGCTCGAGGGTCCGTCGGCCACGTCGGGGGCGATCTCCACGCCGCGGTTCATCGGTCCCGGATGCATCACCAGCGCGCCCGGCTTCGCCAGCTCGAGCGTCGCGCGGTTCAGGCCGAAGGTGCGGCTGTATTCGCGCAAGCTCGGCAGGCGCGTGCCCGCGAGGCGCTCCTGCTGGATGCGCAGCATCATCACCACGTCGGCGCCTTCGACGGCGGACGCCAGCGTGGGCATCACGCGCACGCCGAGGGCTCCGGCGTCACGAGGCATGAGCGTGCGTGGCCCCGTCACCCGCACCTCGGCACCGAAGAACGCCAACAGCTCGGCGTCCGAGCGCGCGACCCGCGAGTGATCGATGTCGCCACAGATGGCGACCACCAGGCCCTCGAGCCTGCCCAGCTGACGACGGATGGTGAAGGCGTCGAGCAGCGCTTGCGTGGGATGGGCGTGGGTTCCGTCGCCCGCGTTGACCACGGCGCAGCCCACGCGCGAGGCGACGAAGTGTGGCGCGCCCGACGCGCTGTGACGCATCACGATCACGTCCGGACGCATGGCCTCGAGGGTGCGGACCGTGTCCGAGAGCGTCTCGCCCTTGGTCACGCTCGAGGACGAGGCCGACATGTTCACGACGTCAGCGCTCAGGCGCTTGCCCGCGAGCTCGAAGGAGGTGCGCGTGCGCGTGGAGTTCTCGTAGAAGAGGTTGATCACCGTCTTGCCGCGCAGCGTCGGCACCTTGCGCACGGGCCGACGGGAGACCTCGAAGAAGGCCTCGGCCGCGTCGAGGATCGAGAGCACGTCGTCTCGCCCGTAGTCGGCGAAGTCGAGCAGATGCCTGGGCCGGACAGTGTTCACGCCGTCGCCTCCGGGCGGAAGAGTCGCACCTCGTCCTCGCCGTCCCCCGGCGCCTCGGCGACCCGCACGTCGAGGCGCGCGCCGACGGGCACGTCGATGGATCGACCGACGAAGTCGGCCGCGAGGGGCAGCTCGCGCCCACCACGGTCGCAGAGCACGGCCAACCAGACGCGTCGAGGACGACCGTAGTCGAAGAGCGCGTCCACGGCGGCGCGGATCGTGCGGCCTGTCTGCAGCACGTCGTCCACCAACACCACATCGCGCCCAGCGAGGGAGAAGGGGATGTGACTGGGACCTATCTTGGGATCGGGCAGCGCCGTCGCGGCGTCGTCGCGATAGAGCGCGATGTCCACCGCACCAACCTCCGGCTCGATCTGCTCCGCGTCGTGAAGCGCCTGACGCAGACGCTGCGTCACGCCCACGCCACCGCGCCGAATGCCCACCAGCGCGAAGCCAGCCGGCACGCGCTCGAGGATCTCTCCCGCCATGCGCCGGATCGCGCGGCCCACGTCCGCACTGTCCAGGACCACACTGTCCAGGACCAGACTGTCGAGGGCGACCTGCCCGTGAGCGTCGAGCGAGAGCTTCGAAGGGGGCGGCACGGCGGCATCCTCGTCCCACCACGCCGCAGCGTCAAGCGCCAACCTGGGGCGCGAAGCGCGCTCGCCTGCGCGTCAACGATGTCTCGGCGGGGGACGAGCCCCCGCTGAAGATTGGTCACAAGTCCGTCTGGGACAGCCTTGGACGCGAAAGCCGCCCGGGAGGGTCGCTCTCCGGGCGACGGCGGCCTCGCACATGCGAGCGCTGGGCGCGGATCTCACGCGTGGCCGGAGGGCGCTCGCGCAAGGTCGCCTCGCCACACGCGCCTGCGGGTTGAGACGCGGCCGAAGAGCGAGCGCCCCCGCAGCGACCGACCGAGCGGTACGCCCGTACCGCGACCGAGGGAGCGAGGAGGAACGCCGCTGAGCGGCCGTGCCTGGACTCGCAGGTCACCCCGCCCTACCCATCATGAAGGAAGCGACGGACGAATCACCCGATGCCACGGAACCGCCACCGACGCGATCGCCAAAGCCATCCAAGGCGGCGCCAGCCAAGAGCCGCGGCGAGCGAGCGGCGCCAAAACCAGCCGTGGGTTCAGACGGGGTCGATGAGCCAGCGCGCCCGCAGCGACCGACCAGGCGAGAGCCGCGGCGTGAGACGGGGGCGCGGGGCGAGCGCGCCCGCACGCCCCGACCGAGCGGCACTCAGGTACCGCGGCCGAGGGGCGGAAGACGTACGCCGCCCAGCGCCCCCGGATCGCGTCGCGGCTCAGGTGCCGGGTTCGATGGGGGGGGGAGGCGCCGCAGCCGCCGAAGCG
>Ga0210033_1004824_pt1 | contig 10201 bp, 6 predicted proteins | sample CryGeymeta201501_FD_185465 | JGI IMG/M metagenome (GOLD analysis project Ga0210033, IMG submission 185465) | Groundwater microbial communities from Crystal Geyser aquifers in Utah, USA - Crystal Geyser metaG 2015-01 (SPAdes) (version 2) | ecosystem: Environmental > Aquatic > Deep subsurface >... | reverse complement strand
TTTCAGCGTTCAAATTGTGAACCGACCGATCGGGCTGTTTCTATTGGCATGCACATTGCCTGCTCTCGTCTACTACCAGACCCTGGCACCCGACCTGACCTGGGCACATGGCGGCGGCGACGGCGGTGATCTCATTGTTGCAGCTTATACTTTGGGTGTAGGCCATCCTCCGGGTTATCCGGCATACACCTTACTCGCGCATCTCTTCACGCTTCTCCCTTGGGGGAGCGTTGCATTTCGAGTCAATCTGCTCTCGGCAATCGGAGCGGCGCTGGCGGCTGGCAGTGTTGCGCTCGCCGTCTTAGCGCTGTCTGCGCGGGAACACAAGTGGGATGTTTTGCCCGGCGCAGTGGTGGCTGCCTGGGAACTTGCGTTCATGCCCTTGTTGTGGAGTCAGGCAGTCATCGCCGAAGTCTATGCGGTTCACGCGGCGTTTGTCGCGTTGACGATTTGGTTGGCGTTGCGCTTGAACAACTGTCCGACAACCCGGGGCGCGTTGATCCTGGGACTGGTATGGGGAATCGCGTTTGGGGTTCACCTGGCCTCAATATTCCTGCTCCCAATCATCATTTGGGGATTGTCGAGACGCATCGAGAAAACGCAAATTTTTCGTCTTTGGGGTGGTCTATCGTTGGGATTCAGCCTTGCGCTTTTGCAGTGGCTATACATTACATTGAGAGCCGGGCGCGGGGCAGTGACGTGGGGAAACCCGACGACGCTGGATGGATGGTTGTGGCTGGTAAGCGGCTCACTCTACAGAGGCTATATTTTTTCGTTTCCGCTTGAGGGATGGCTTCCGCGCCTGTTTTATCTTGCCAGATCGTTGCTAACGGGACTCGGCCCCATCGCCGTGTTGCTTGGCTTGGTCGGATGGGCTTTTCTTGCGCGGCGCCGTTCAGGGTTGGCGCTGGCCCTGGGGACAACCGCGATCGCTTATGTTGTATTTGCGGTTGGTTATAATACAACGGATTCTGATAATTACACGATTCCGGCCTTGATCATTTTTTGCGTCGCAATCGGATGCGGGGTCGTGCGTGCGGTTGATGATCTACGCGCGCGTTGGGGACAGCGTGCGCTGGCAGCCGGGTGGACAATCATCTTTGGGTTGCTGGCTTTGAGTATGCTGTTTCACTGGTCGAGTGTTTCCTTGGCGGCAGATCAAGAGGCGATGCTCTTTGGAGAGAAGGTCATGCAAGCCGCGCCAGCCAGCGCAGCGCTGCTCACCGATGATGACCGGGCGACGTTTACGCTGTGGTATTTTCGGTACGTCCTGGGACAACGTGCCGACACGGTCATTATGGACAAAGGGTTGTTGGCTTTTGATTGGTATCAGGCGCAATTGGGAGTTACGCCTGCAGAAGCGGCGTTGATTGTCAATCGAAATGAGGTTCCTTCCTTGCGCCCGGTGTGCCAGGTCATTGTAGCAGATCAATCGCCGGTAATTGAATGTCTGCGAGATCGTTGATGCGTCTTATTATTTTCAGGTATAATGACGAACATATTATGCGTTATCGAGATCAATAACACGGACATTCCAGCCGCGATAACATATCAGTTCAATCGGAGGTAGTAGCGTTATGCAGCGATCTTGGCTGAAATTCGGTATGATTGCAGTCTTTCTCGTTTTGACCGGGATTCTTTGGGACAGCGGCATGGTATGGGCCAGCCCCGATCAGTCACCTGCGCGTCAGACGGTTCCGACTCGCGTCAAAACTGACACCCCTGGGCCAGCCACCAACACACCTGATATAGTTCCAGCCACCAACACCCCTGGGAAAGTTAGGGGCACATCTGTGCCTCCCACCAGCACGAATGCGCTTACCCTTCCAGCGGCAACTCAAATGCAAATCCCGACCCAGACTAAAACGGTGACAGCCACGCCGGTGATGTCAACCGCCACATCAGTTTTATTAACAGCGACGCCTGTGCCGCAGCCATCACCGACTAGCGGCGGAAGCGCGCTTGTTATGGCGATTGGCGGCATCATGGTGGCCATACTCGGCGCGCTTGTTTTTGCCTTACGGCGGAGCAGCTGGCGTTGGCGTTGACCAAAAGTCTTTCGGCAAAAAGGGAAGAAGAGAAACAATGCATGAACGCATTGGCAACCAACATTCGAGAGAGGTAAAAATGAAAAAATCTATTCTCAAATCTCCCGTGCTATGGGGATTTTTGACTTTGATGTTTGTAAGCTTGTGGAGTACCAATCTGGTATGGGCTGCGCCTGACCCTTCGCCTCTGCGGCAAACAGTGCCGACGCTTCACTATGTTTACTTGCCACTGATTGAAAAAAACTATACCGCGCCAGCGCCCCTGTGGCGATTCGGAGTTGCGCAGGTGCGGCGTGGGTTGACCGATTACGATTCCTACGGCATGGCCTCCATGCGCTTTGGGTGGTACGTGAACTTTGGCGTTACTGCGAATCCCTCCACGCCCTATGGAATGGAGTACGTTCCAACAGTGCGGATTAAGCAGACGAAGCTGGCCGCCGACGGTTTTACGAAGACAGATTGCCGCGTAGGTACTGATTATGTGACGCCTTATGAATATACCGTATCGCCGAGCCTAAGCCAGATTCAATCCATAGCAACGAGTCACCCTGGAATGACATGGTTGATTGGGAATGAGATGGATCGCAGGGATTGGGGAAATGGTTATTGCAGCAGGCAAGATGAGATGCTGCCCGAACTCTATGCGCAAGCGTACCATGATTTGTATTCCGCGATCAAGAGCGCGGATTCCACAGCCCAGGTGGCTATCGGCGGCATGGTTGAGTTCACGTACCTGCGGAGTCAATATCTGGATCGGGTTTGGGCTGAATACTCTCGCTTGTATGGCGGCCAGACGATGCCGGTGGATGTCTGGAATATCCATCTTTATGTGCTACGGGAAGAGAAAAACGGGTGGGGAGCAGATATTCCCCCGGGATTTAATGAGACGAGTGGCGCGCTATACACCATGTTGGATAACAAGGACTTTTCGAAAGCCTGGGCGCAAATTGTATCACTTCGAACGTGGATGAAAAGCCATGGGCAACAAAATAAGCCGCTCATCATTACTGAATACGGGGTTCTATTGCCAGCCTGGATCGAGTGCCCGGCCTACCCCGATCCAACGGGTTGCCCGTTCACGCCGGAACAGGTGCGCGATAGCATGATGTACCCATCATTCGACGCTTTCCTGAACCAGACCGATGCAAATATCGGCTACCCTGCCGACGGCAATCGCCTAGTCCAACGTTGGAATTGGTGGAGCGTTGATTATGATGACGGTAACTGTGACAATGGGGTGTTCTACGAGTATTTCGGTGGGTCTCTGTTCAATTCCGGTCTGGGGCATTCAAGTCCGCCGACGGACTGCGCTTTTCCGGCCCAGGGCATATCTTCTTTAGGCACATACTGGAATCAATATGTACAGAAACTCCCATAGGTTCTGCAAAACCTGGTTCCTTCCTCATCACGGCAATTCCAGGAGACCCAGGCTTTTTTCAAAGGACTCTAAGGTATACTGAAAACTCTGGAAATCTTTTTTGAGCCATATTTTTCCTCCATATACAGGGGTTTTGCTCGCCTGTCCCCGTGTATACGGGGAGTATGAGTAACCGTTTTAGACTTTTCCAGAGTTTTCAGAAGGTATAATAGAAACGCATTTGATAAATAACGTGGATTTTTCAATAGTAACGGCAGTAACGGCATTGGCCACATTGGAGGCAGTAGCGTTATGCAGCGATCTTGGCTGAAAATTGGGATGATTGCAATCCTTCTCGTTTTAACCGGGATTCTTTGGGACAGCAGCATGGTATGGGCAAGCCCTGATCAGTCCCCCCCGCGTCAGACGGTTCCGACTCGGGTCAAAAGCGCTACCCCTGGGCCGGCCACCAACACACCTGATGTAGTTCCAGCCACCAACACCCCTGGGAAAGGAGGCTCCACATCGGTACCCCCCACCAGCACTAATACGCCTGCTCTTCCAACGGCAACTCAAATGCAAATCCCGACCCAGACCCGAACGGCGACGGCTACATCAACTGCAACGCGGCCCACCGCTACGCGGCCAACTTCCACAGCTACGCTGGTGATGTCAACCGCCACATCAGTTTTACCGACAGCGACGCTTGCGCCGCCGTCATCACCAACTACCGGTGGAAGCACACTTGTTATGGCGATTGGCGGCATCATAGTGGTCATCCTCGGCGCGCTTGTTTTTGCCTTACGGCGACGCGGCTCACACTAGCGTTGACCAAAAGCCTTTCGGCAATTCTGTATATCGCCGCCCAAAATGAATAGAAATTCACAAGGAGAAAGCAAATGACACGCAGACATATCGCTATTATGATAGGAGTATCCGCACTGCTCTTAACCTTATTGGCATGGCAATACCTTCCTGCTCACGCGAATGACAGCGTGACGACCGAAGATCCAAACCCGGATACAAGTCAGCAAGCCGTATCCACAAATCAGATTTTCCTGCCACTTGTGTTAAAAAACTATACCGCGCCAGCTCCCTTATGGCGGTTTGGAACTGCGCAGGTGCGGCGTGGGTTGACCGATTACGATTCCTACGGCATGGCCTCCATGCGCTTTGGGTGGTACGTGAACTTTGGCGTTACTGCGAATCCCTCCACGCCCTATGGAATGGAGTACGTTCCAACAGTGCGGATTAAGCAGACGAAGCTGGCCGCCGACGGTTTTACGAAGACAGATTGCCGCGTAGGTACTGATTATGTGACGCCTTATGAATATACCGTATCGCCGAGCCTAAGCCAGATTCAATCCATAGCAACGAGTCACCCTGGAATGACATGGTTGATTGGGAATGAGATGGATCGCAGGGATTGGGGAAATGGTTATTGCAGCAGGCAAGATGAGATGCTGCCCGAACTCTATGCGCAAGCGTACCATGATTTGTATTCCGCGATCAAGAGCGCGGATTCCACAGCCCAGGTGGCTATCGGCGGCATGGTTGAGTTCACGTACCTGCGGAGTCAATATCTGGATCGGGTTTGGGCTGAATACTCTCGCTTGTATGGCGGCCAGACGATGCCGGTGGATGTCTGGAATATCCATCTTTATGTGCTACGGGAAGAGAAAAACGGGTGGGGAGCAGATATTCCCCCGGGATTTAATGAGACGAGTGGCGCGCTATACACCATGTTGGATAACAAGGACTTTTCGAAAGCCTGGGCGCAAATTGTATCACTTCGAACGTGGATGAAAAGCCATGGGCAACAAAATAAGCCGCTCATCATTACTGAATACGGGGTTCTATTGCCAGCCTGGATCGAGTGCCCGGCCTACCCCGATCCAACGGGTTGCCCGTTCACGCCGGAACAGGTGCGCGATAGCATGATGTACCCATCATTCGACGCTTTCCTGAACCAGACCGATGCAAATATCGGCTACCCTGCCGACGGCAATCGCCTGGTCCAACGTTGGAATTGGTGGAGCGTTGATTATGATGACGGTAATTGTGATAACGGGGTGTTCTTCGAGTTTTACAATGGAACTCTGTTTAATTCTGGGTTGGGGCCATCAAGCCCGCCGACTTGCTCTTTTCCGGCTCAGGGGATATCTTCCCTAGGTACCTACTGGAAGCAATATGTGCAGAACCTCCCAGTAGGTTCTACAAAGCCGTATGGGCCATAGATCCTTTGAGGCAGTGCCAAAATCAGTGATTCTTCCTTCCGCCCTGGAGTATTCATCTCCAGACAAATTTGGTTGCTTGGCCTGAGTGTCTGCGTGTGGGGTTATTACGTTACAGCCCAACGGCATATAGAATCCCGCCGGAAGTAAGGGAAAGGGAAAGTTTGTCTCACTGGTTATACGGGTTATGTAAATCTAGGATTTACTCGCCATCATCTTGAAATTAAAAATGATGAGATTTGCGCGGGATCAGAAGATGATCGAATCGGCCCGCGTTTAACTTATAAGTCCAGATGAAAGGCTGTGTAGAAAAGGATGCGCCTGAAAAACGAAGCAGTCATTGCTCTATGCCTGTATGTATTGTCGGTGCCGGCTATCGTCGTCTTACCGATTGTTTTATGGAAACTCTCCACGCCGCTCATCGCGAGCACCTACGGCAAATCATACGAACTTTTTGAGTTGTTTGGGTTTTGTACTAGTATTGCGTTGATTGTCTTCGCTTATACGGCGCTCAGACGAGGGGAGAGTCTAAGGAAATCCATCCCAACCATCCTATTCATTTTTGTGAGTTTCCATTTCCTTGTTTTTTTGACCGAATACTCATTCAAAATGCCGGATTATGGTTGCTACGAACGCGCAGCCGGTGCAATCATGCGCGCTGAGAACCCATACACCAGTTGCTATCTGTATCCACCTTTTACAGCGCAAGTCATGGGCCTGGGATATCGCTTCGTCAAGTTGGTTTCCTCACAGATTGAGTCCGGAATCTCTCAGGAGAATATCTGGAGTCTGGTTTATTATTTGTATCAATGCAGCCAGTTTTTTCTGATCCAGTTGGCTTCTCTCTTGTGCTATCGTTTTGCCAAAAATCTTGGCATAAAAAGTATTCCAGCGTCAGTGTTTGTTAGCGCTCTCTTGTTATTAAATAACCCATTAATCAGGACTCTGAGACACAATCAGGTGAATCTGTATGTGCTCGATTTAGTGCTCCTGGCTATTTTGTTGCTCAATCGTTATCCAGCGCTTAGCGGTCTGGCGGTTGCGCTGGGCGGTCATATCAAATTGCTCCCGCTCGTCCTGATACTTCCATGGAGCGCCGCCAGGAAAATCACTGCTGTAGTAGCCACAGTCATTAGTTTCTCAGTCATAGCGCTGATCCAGACCAACCTGGGGCGAGATCTGACCCTGTGGAATCAATTCTTGGTCTTTTCGAGGGCTTCACCAGATTCTTTCGCATTCCTGGTCACTCCTTTTTTTAGAGAAAACAGTTTGCACAGCCTGATCTTTAACTCATTTCAGATGATAGCCAGGCTGATCGGGGCTGAACCGGCCGGTGTTAGGGACATAGCAAATATGGTAGTTGCCGTGGCGTCGTTTGTCGTAGGGATATGGTTTGTTACGCGTTTTATGCAGCGTGAAAAAACCTTTGCGCTTGGAAAAAGCGCCGACAACTCCCCTTCTGGGCTTTCAGAAGACACGTTGAGATTGTACGGCCATTCAATGGATGCTTTGGCGTTTACGCTGATTGTCGCCCCTTTAGTATGGGAACACCACTACATTCTTGCAATCCCCATTGTGCTCTGGGCTTTGGCCACCCGTAGTTCTACGAACCTATTGCAAATAAGCATTGCCGCACTATTGATATTTGATTTGCCCACTTTTGACGTTTTTCCATTCAGTTACCATAGGCTAGCAGGGTTGGTGATGTTACTGTATTACACATCGCCGGGGAGAATCTCCTTTCCTTCGTCGCCTGGAATTCAGCAAGGTATTTCAGCACACGCAGTATCGAAAACAGTGTGAGTCAGAACATTCAATAGTAAGCTGGCAACAGCGCGAAAAACAGTGAATACAGATTAAAGACAAGCATAAATCCGATTGCCGCAATCCCTACGATTGTCCTGCCACGCGCCGAAAGACTTTGCCAGGGGCCCCAGAATGCGATGATTGCATAAGGGACAAGCGCTGGAAAGAGGTAGCGTCCTTGAGGTGAAAAGTTGGAAAGGTTGTAGCGTACGACTCCGATAAAAGCAAGCAGCAAACCGGCAGCCAATATTGCCATGATTTTGATGGGCTGACTGGCTTCGGGCTTCCTGAAAGTGCGACAGGTTTGTATCAGCGTCCAGCCTGCACCAAGAGACCAAATGCTGAATGCCAGCCTGGACCAGAGATCTGCGGGCGATACGTTAGCCCATCCAAAGCGCGCGTAGAATATGTCAATCAATAGTGGCGCAGGTATCTGACGCAGATAGTGCCAGGTCAATGCTTCGGGCCTGAGTTGCAACGTAGTGCTGAAGGTGTATGCAAGCGCGACGCGTGCTTCATCGTACGCAACATAGTATGCACCCACCAAAACCAGGATTGGCGCCAGGACGTAGATCATGGGTTTGATCCAGGCGCGCGGGGTACGAAGATTCGTCAGTATCACCGCGAGCAAGCCAACAGGAATTATGTAGACAAATGTGTGTTTGCTTAGGACTCCCAGCCCCAGCAAGACACCCATGCCCAGGGCGTATTTGTTTCTCTGCGCTGCGGAGGTTTGCATAAGGGCCGCCGCAAGAAAAGCGAGCGCGGCGATTGCATTAGTCAGGGTGTCGCTGCGAATGTTTGCATTGGCAAATGTAAACTGAGGCAAAAAAGCCACCCACCCCGCTGCCACAATTCCCAGGAATACATTCTCCTTATCTAACAGGTTACCCACTCTGTATACCGCAAAGATAACCGGCAGCCCCAATAACGATAAGAGCATCCTAATGATTAGCAGGCCCCAATCATCATCCCAAATGTGAAATATCCCCGAGTCGGGATGGATAAAAATGTTATATCTGGATGGGATTGCGGGAAACAGAGAACTAAGTGAGGGTATCTGTGTGGGCAGACTGTCAGGCGCAATGATTGCTAATATCTTATAAACCACTGCCGCTGGCAAATATCCCAGCGCGGGCTGGAACCATTCATAGTTTGAAGAGATATAAGCCTGGTCTTTTGAAAAACTATTTGTTTGCTGTATGGTTGATTTCTGTGGAGGACGCCAGCGCGCAGCAAGTTGGGCAACGTAAAGGTAGTGGGCCGGCTCATCCGGGGACTCCCAGGGCGGGGTGAGAATAGCGTATATTACAGAAAGAGCGCAATACATTACCGCGATCAACACCAGAATTATCTTGTGAAGATTCATTGATTTAGTCCTCTGAACTTTGTTTTTGGTACGCCAAACATTGGTACAGTATACGATTTTTTGGCAGTCTTGCAAGTAAAAGATTTGCCCAATCGTCAGCACAGGGATATAATCCTCTTATGAAACTCATCATCCAAATCCCATGCTATAACGAAGCCGAGACCCTGCCCCTGACCCTGCGTGACCTGCCGCGCGTCCTGCCGGGCATAGACGAAATCGAGTGGCTGGTGATGGATGACGGCAGCGCGGATCAAACCGCGCAAGTGGCGCGCGCCCTGGGGGTGCATCACGTCGGCCGCTTTCCCCAGCACCAGGGGCTGGGACGCGCCTTTGTCGCCGGGTTGGAGCTGGCCTTGCGCGCCGGCGCGGACATTATCGTGAATACCGATGCGGATAATCAGTATGATGCCGGCAATATCCCCCAATTGATTGCGCCAATTTTGGAAGGCCGCGCCGAAATCGTGGTGGGCGATCGCGGCGTGGCCGACCTGGCGCATTTTTCGCTGACCAAGCGGTTGTTACAGCGTGTGGGCAGTTGGGTGGTGCAGAGCGCTTCCGGGTTAAATGTGCCGGATGCGACCAGCGGGTTTCGCGCTTTTAGCCGCGAGGCGGCGCTGCGGATTACCGTTCTCGGCGATTATTCCTACACGTTGGAGACGCTGATCCAGGCCGGCGCGCGCCACCTGGAGGTTGCCTACGTCCCCGTGCGGACGCGCCCACAAACGCGCGCCTCGCGCCTGATGCGCAGTATTCCCCATTACCTGATTCAATCCACGCTGACGATTGTACGCTCTTATGCCATGTACCAACCCCTGCGTATTTTTTTGATGCTGGGCGCCGGCATGATCGCGGTAGGATTCGTGCCGGGGATTCGATTCTTATACTACTTTGTGCTCGAGCAGAGCGCCGGGCACGTTCAATCGCTGATCCTCTCGGCGGTCCTGCTGATCGTCGGTTTTCAGATCGTGTTGATCGGCCTGCTTGCCGACCTGATCGGCTTCAACCGTAAAATACTGGAGGAAATTCTCTATCGCTTGCGCAAGTTGGATTCAGACACGCATCAATAACCGGACCGTCTGGCTGACGGCCGACGACCGGTCCCGCCTGACCTTTGGGGGGGCGAAAAAAAAACGAAAGCGCTGTACAATTTAAACATTGAAGCACAATAATTTGTGTCTGCTGATCATATAGCCGGTTCGGCGAGTGGAAAGGAGTGTAAGAGCAAAAATAACGTTCCAAAGCTTGCTCTGGTGTTTTAGACAGCAAGTTGCTTCATTTTCGTTTTCTTGAAGGTTTGAGCATAAGGAGAACGCTGTGAATCGCAAATTTTCTCTTTTCATTTCCATGATCGTGCTGTTGGCGCTCGTCTCGAGCGCAAGCGGGCCTG